>Ga0181522_10002646_pt1 | contig 10159 bp, 9 predicted proteins | sample PEATcosm2014_Bin_27_FD_121103 | JGI IMG/M metagenome (GOLD analysis project Ga0181522, IMG submission 121103) | Peatland microbial communities from MTU Mesocosm Facility, Houghton, MI, USA - PEATcosm2014_Bin05_10_metaG | ecosystem: Environmental > Terrestrial > Soil > Wetlands > Peat | place...
CCCGTGGCCAGGCCCGCATAAGTCCCGCGCAAATGCGCTGGCACGTCAGGATGACACTTGGTAAATCCTTTTGCATGGAGTTCGTAGATTACGGTCTCGTGCCACGGGATGCTGGGTGGCGCATCGGATCCCCAAGTAAAGGCTGAGTCGATCACCCGGTTTTTCGGCATTCCGGAAGCGTCGTCGCGACGATCGAAAGACAAGTCCTCCTGTTTATGGCCGACACGGTATCCGAAGTGGGAATCGGTCCAGTGAATGGTTCCTTGAAGCTGCTTGCCATAGGGATCCAGAAGAAGTTTGTGGTGATTGAAACGATGGCCTTGTTGCGGAGCATAGGGGCCGTAGACGCGATATCCATACAATTGGCCTGGACGCACCTCTGGCATGTAGCCATGCCAGACCATGTCGGTCTGTTCGGGTAGCCGAACGCGAAGAATTTCACGCCTTCCGGAATTATCGAAGAGGCACAACTCCACTTTTTCGCCGTGCTCCGAATAAAGGGCGAAGTTGACACCTTCGCCGTCCCACGTTGCACCCAGGGGATAGGGTCGGCCGGGCCACACAATCGGTTGCTGGGTAAACATCTATTTTAGGTCCCCTAACACGTGAGAAAGGCGTTGAAAGATATTCATATGGATATGGTCAGCGGATGACGGCATCGACCTGATGGGTCTTCAGTGCAGAAAGCGATGCATGTAGCAATATAGCTTCGAAATCATAAGAACGCAGCCGCCTCCTCAAGCAGTGGCGTTGAAGACTGGTCATCGAAAACCGTGAAAAATTTCGTCTGCGGCACGCTGTGCGCTTGCCATCGCGCCATGTACAGTGCCGTTGTGTCCGGAGATATCCGTGGCTTCGCCAGCGAAAAACACGGTGTTCCCGACTGGACTGGCCAACCCGGCCTGCGCCCCGTCTGCATCGACACCACCATAACTGTACGCACCGCGAGAAAACGGGTCATTCTGCCAATCTTGAAAGTAGGAGTCGTCAAGCAATTGTGCGAGTTTATCTGACCTCACATCGAGAAGTTTGCCCAAAGTCTGCAAAGCATGATCGACAACGAAAGAGTGGCTTTTGCCGGAGAGTCGCTCCGCACACTGAAACGGAGCCCATCCAGTAATGATCGGAAGCTTTTCCGGCATCATCGTCCACCAGGTGGGATACCAATCATCGTCAGAAAACAGAAAGCTCATTCCATCCAGAGTCTTCGAACCCCCCGAGGGCGCTGAAAGCGTTTCCCAGAAGCGTTGGCGAAAACGAAGGGTGACTCGAATTATTTTTCCCATTTGCAGCTTCTTGAGCGCCTCGACTTTTGTTCGGGGCAAGGCAGGTGTGAAGCGCACTGCGCCCTCTTGCCCGTCGGATGTCTGCAAAACGCCGAGAGGAACGGTCACGAGCAGTTTCCCGGTTGCGAACCTGCAAGATTCGTTGGCTCTCTGCGCGGTGATTTCTGCTTTTCCCGGCGTCCACTTCACCGACTCGACGATGATCTCAGACTCGATTCGAACCCCGGACTTGGCCAAATCCTGAAGCAAAATGTCGAGCAAGTCTGCGGATCCGTTCGTGGAGCGGAAGGCGCGATCCCCATCAATCTTCTCCTCCGCCCGCATTCCTCGTACCAACCAGTGCACGCCGACTTTATCTGGATCGGCCGCGTTGAAACCGGTGATGTAAGACAATGCTTTCTTCCGAGCCGCATATCGCGCAGGGTCGTCCGGGAACGAGCGATTCAGGAAGCTCAGAAATGATTCGTCGGGCGAGCGAGTCTCCATTGCTTTGAGGATCTCGTCCACCTGGGAGAAGAAATCACAACTGCACAGCCGGCCATTAGTGAAGCACCACTGGTCGCCATCTACCTCTGTGATATTGATGTTTCGCGACTGCAGGGGTTCCCAGATCTCGGGCGGCAACCCATGTATAAATTCGGCGCCAAATTCAATCGGAATTTGCGAAATCGGATCGCGCCTGGTGAACATCCGTCCGCCAATGCGGTCGCGAGCTTCGAGCATAGTGACCGAGAGCCCCGCGCGGGCCAAGCGGGCGGCAGCCGTCAGTCCAGCTGCGCCTGCGCCAATGACAATGACATCCGGGGACTTTGACATGAGAAAATTGCGGACCCGTCAGATTAAACAAATAAAGACGTCGACACAAACCGCCGGTATTGTTTTTTCCGCTCCGGTACTAGAAGCGCAATTGCCATCCGCGGGTAACCTTCAGGTTGTCATGGCCACCGTCGTCGACTGGACCTCGTCGCCCGCTTCCAATCGAAGCCCATCGGTCCTGCGCAGGCTTTCCATCCTCCACCGGGGTATAGTGCAAAATCTTCTGTTGTCCCGCCGGTGAATCCAACGGGATTTGTAAACCCTGTCGGTGCGTTCTGAGCCGTGACCGAGAAATTGTCGTTCGCTAGGATGACGCGCGGCACATGAGGGTTGGCGGTACTAACATCAGCGTTAGTACATACCGGATATCCCCTGGGGAACTACGGCTTTACCCGATTGGCGTGCGCCCGGAATTCCCCGATAGTTCAAACTTAAATCTTGAAACCGGCCGTGGTCAAAGAAAACCATGCAACCGATGCACATTTCGTGGCAGCAAGCCCCTGACGGACTTTTTCTGCCGCTGCGTCTCAGTTCTTAACATGAAGGAAGAGTCGCTCGCGGCGGCGCAACAGCAGTTGCTCGAAACCATCTATGGCGTCTCACGACCGAGGCGGCTCGACGACAACAGAGCCTGCGCGCGAGTGAGCTTTCCCCGAGCGAGACAAGGTCGAAGTAACGCGCTCGGCAATCGTCGGGGGGGCTTCGACTGTCGACGATCTACCAGGGAGGGATACAGCTCAGCATGCCGCTTCGCAATCGGATCGCACAGGCTGATGCGGTTCGCGACGCTCTGCAATTGCGCCAGGCACACGGCCGGACAGCAAGACTGGAGAACGATATTCGGCAGCAAGATTGAAAATGCCGCGATCGCGCTGCAGACCGCTCATCAGGCGTATGCCGCCGCGGTTGAGAGCCGCGACTATCAGCAGCAGCTTTTGCAGGCGGAAATTGACAAATTCGCCGTTGGCGCCAGCACCAACTTTATGCTCGTGGAGGACGAGGCCTATCTGGCGCAATCTGGCGCTGGCACGTTCGACCGAAGTTGCCGCGCGATCCGACTGGATGAAAGCTCGCCTTTCTCTCGACCGGGCTTTGGGCAATTTGCTGAAGAAGAACAACATCATATTTGACGATGCTATTCGTGAAACTGTGCGCTGACCCGGGCCGCTCCCGATTCATTTGTTAAAGTTCCAGGACTTCGAAGTGTTAAGGTTTATCTCGCTTTTCCTCAGGAAGAAAACATACGAAAGGAAACATGGCGACTAAAAAACAAGTGAACGTCGTTCCACCGGCGATCGAAGGCACGATCACGACGCGGGTCGAGCAGAAACAGGTTGAAGAGCGCGTCGCCATTGGCGCGCACGTCGTGTATGAGACCATTCGACGCGAGGGCGAGGAAGAATTGCGCCGGAAGGCGTCAGCGCTGGCGTGGTCGGCGTTTGCCGCGGGGCTTTCCATGGGCTTTTCCTTTATTGCGGAAGGCTTGCTCACGGCGCACTTGCCCGACCAGCCTTGGCGGCTCCTGATTTCGCGTCTTGGATACAGCGTTGGATTTCTTATCGTAATTCTTGGACGACAACAGCTCTTCACGGAAAACACTCTGACGGTGGTCCTGCCTTTGCTGCTGCACAAAGACCTGCCGACGTTGTTGCGGATGCTTCGTTTATGGGCTGTGGTGCTGACCGGTAACCTGTTTGGAACATTTCTTTTCGCGCTTTGCATCGGGAAAATGGATCTTTTTGATGTCCATATGCAGCAGAGCCTGACACAGATTGGGCTCTCGCACATTGGAGCGAGCTTCGGCATTGTGCTTCTCCGCGCAGTCTTCGCCGGCTGGCTGATCGCGTTGATGGTGTGGCTGCTTCCTGCGGCGGAATCGGCACGGGTAAGCATCATCATCATTGTCACTTATTTGATCGGAATCGGGGGTTTCAACCACATCATTGCCGGGTCGACAACGATGTTCTATCTGATTGTTACGCATTCGATATCCTGGGAAGCGTATGTCGTCGAATTCTTCCTTCCGACCTTGCTCGGAAACGTAATCGGAGGGATGGCGCTCGTGGCCGCGCTTGGGCATGCCCAGGTTGTGGGTGGGAAGGGAACCGATTAAAGTCCGGAGGATCTCGGGAGCCGACCCGCGCGCCGATTTGTGGCTGCGGGCGCCTGCTCTAGAGCGGCAATTCCTCCGTGGTGGGGAAGTGATGTTGCTCCCGGCCTACCTTGCCATCGTATTTCGTCGTCATCTTAAAGAGCTCCAACCGGCCATCGGCTGCGAGGATTCGGCATTGAACCCGCAAAGCCCGCATCTCCGCTGCTTCGAGCGGCTTGAAATTAATGGCCACCTTAAGGTTCTGGTCCAGGACCTGCATGGTGTCTACTCCGCTGATCGTTGTCGCTACCGGCAAGCTCATGGCGTAACGCAATCCTTGTTCGGGCGTGACCGCCCCGTGACGAACCAGTTCGCCGCTTCCGCCCAGACTTTTCATGCCAAACGCAGCGATGCCCTTGCGGGTGGCTTCGGGCAAGACATGGGTTTCGAAACTGCGAAATGTCGCATCGCAACAGTTGAGCGGCATCTGAATGGTGTCGAAGGGGAAATCATGAGAGAGCATTTTTAAGTGAATTTCCGGATCTTTATGCCCGGTAAAACCGACAAAGCGCACCTTGCCCTGTTGCTTGGCTGCGAGCAGAGCTTCCGCGGCTCCATCGGGAGCGAAAATCAGCTCCGGATCATTCTCATAAATGACTTCATGAATCTGCCAGAAATCGAGATGATCGGTTTGCAAGCGACGAAGCGATTCTTCGAGCATGCGCATGGCTACTTTCTTGTCGCGGCCATGGGTGCAGACCTTCGTCATCACCAGGACCTGATCGCGCTTGCCCTTCAGCGCTTTTCCGAGGCGTTCTTCGCTCAGGCCGTCGTGATATTCCCACGCGTTGTCGAAGAAATTAATGCCATGGTCGATCGCCTTGGCCACGATTTCATTGGCCGCCTGGTCGGTTTCGGCGGAGCCGAGATGATAGCCTCCCAGCCCCATCGCTGAAACCTGAACTCCGGTGCGTCCGAGCGGCTTCTTCGGAACCTCGCCCGACGGAACCGATTGCGACTGATCTTTTAGCGGTTGCGCCATGCTACCTCCGGAGACGAGCGGCACAGCACCCAGGATGGCTGCACCCTTCATGAATTTTCTGCGATTCCACCCCAGCTTCGAAGCCATTTCACTCTCCTAGAATTTCATTTCCGGGAACGGGTGACCGGTGTTCTGTGCGGCTCCGAGCATGTCCTTGACTTCGGCTTGTTTTATATCGAGAGGAAAGCCATGAGCGAGTCGGGCTTCAGGATTATCGAACTTCAGCGACAACTTGTAGAGCTCGTACCGTCCATCGGCGGCGTCCGGTTTGCAACGATTGCGGAGCGCGTTCATTTCCGCCTCCGACATGGGCGTGAAATTCCGGGCGATCTGCAAATTCTGGTGGAGTATCTCCAGGCTGTCGATGCCAGTGATGGTCGTGGTCACAGGCAAGCTCATGGCGTAACGCAGGGCTTCCTCCGCCGTGATGACGCCGTGTTTGATTGCCTCGCCATGGCCGTTCAGCGGCTTCATTCCGAGCGCTGCGATTCCACGCTTATTGAGTTCGGGCAGAACCTGTTGTTCGAAGCTGTGAAAGCTTGCGTCGAAAGCATTCAACGGCATTTGCACAGCGTCAAACGGGAAGCCGGTTTGAAGCATGGCTAGATGAACTTTGGGATTGTGGTGCCCGGTGAAACCAACATAGCGAACCTTGCCATCTTTTTTAGCCTTCTGCAGCGCCTCCGCCGCTCCGTTTGCCCTGACGAAGAGTTCGGGATCATTGTCGAAGGCCATGCCATGCACCTGCCAGAGATCGAGGTGATCGGTTTGCAAGCGACGAAGGGACTCTTCCAACATGGTTAAAGCAAGGTTGGCGTCGCGACCGTGGGGGCAGGTCTTGGTCATCAGGAAAACCCTGTCGCGACGGCCTTTGAGACCGGCTCCCATCCAGATTTCGGTTTTGCCGCGGCGATACTCCCAGCAGTTGTCGTAAAACGTGATTCCGCCGTCCACGGCCTGATGGATCATTTCAACCGCCGTTTTTTCGTCAGTCGCATCTCCCAGGTGATGGCCTCCGAAGCCGAGAATCGAAATCTTGTCGCCGGAACGGCCGAGAGGTCGGACTGGTATGGTTCCGCTGGAAGTCATCATGCACCTGCGTCGGCGTTGTTGGAATGATCAAGCCAGATTTCGATGCGACTCGCTGGCATCCGGTTGGCAAGATCATTGGCTTTCAATCTCTGGAGCGGGGCAAAGCTACAGACTTTCCGGCAGGAAAATGCGGCCATCGCCCGATTGTTGCGGTGCAGCCTTTCGAATAGTCTGACGCGGTGGAGGTAACACCACAAAAAGGGAGACAAAGGGAGACCTGGAATGTCGAAAATATTCTTTCATCGGCGCATATGCGTGATGGTGGCCGGGCTGTTGTCTGTCGCCGCGGCGCAACCGGGTGCAAATGGTTCCATGGGTTCGTCGCTCAGTCCGGCCGATCGGAAATTCGCAAGAGAAGCCGCGCAGGGTGGGATGGCAGAAGTGGAACTTGGCAAACTCGCGGTACAGAGCGCCTCCAGCGACGAGGTAAAGAGATTTGGGCAGCGGATGATCGACGATCACACGAAAGCCAACGATAAGCTGAAAGAGGTCGCGTCCAAAGAGGGCATCACGCTGCCCACGTCGCTTGACGCCAAGGATCAGGCGATCAAGACCCGCTTGTCAAAGCTTTCGGGTGACCAATTCGACAAAGCCTACATGAAGGATATGGTGCGGGACCACAAGAAAGACGTGGCTGCTTTTCAGAACGAAAGCTCCACCGGAAGCGACCCGGCCGTCAAAAATTTCGCATCCGAGACCCTGCCGACAGTGCAAGACCATCTAAAGGAAGCGGAGACGATCGAACCCAAGGTGGTGCAGGCCCGCGGTACAACTCCATCCAGCGGGATGCAGCATTAAAACCGGAACTGTCAAATTGCGGAACGGTGAGTTGCGGCAAGACATGGCCAAAACTGACAAGAAGACAACCAAAGGCAATAAGACGAGAAGCAGGACACGCTGGGTCGCCAGCGTGACCACCGATTCGACCCATCCGGAGCCGGGCCTCTTCAAGAAAAGCGCTCCCGCAATCGCGCGGGCCCTTGCATCAAGAAAAGTTTCTCCGAAGGGCCCGGCGTCGGGTATGCGGATGCTCACGTATTTTATGAATAGAGGCGGGCGCGGATTAAGTGGGGCGCGCCGTCGAGAACTGGAAAAAGCGAAGGTGCTGCTTTCAAAACGGATTCATCGGGAATCCATGAAACGCAAGGCCGCGTGATTGAAGCTTCAAGGGAGGATCAGGATGCCGGAAAAAGAGACGCTGGAACGAGCTAGGGAAGACGCGCGCGAGGGCAAAGCGCCTTCAACCCAGGCCGGAGAATTTGTTCGCGAAGAGATCCACCACGTCCGCGAAGGCAAGCACGGCGCGCGTTCGCCTCAACAAGCCATCGCCATCGGACTGTCGAAGGCGCGGCGAGCCGGCGTGAAACTCGCCGCGCCGAAGGGATCGGCGACGACGCGCAGGAAAGCTGTCGAGGACACCAAAGCCGCGAATTCGCGACGCAAACTCTCCGCGACACGCTCGCGAGCGGCAGAAGGCGCGCTGAAGCGGGAACCGCATAGCACGGCAAGCCACAAGGCGCTCTCCGGACAGGCCAGGAAAGCGGCGGCAAAGCGCGGACAGAAGAGCCGCAGCCAGGCGGCCACCAAAGCAGCGCGGACGCGAAGGGCAGCTTAGATGAATGGGCAGTGTGGCGTAATTGCTCAGCGCCCTGGCGAACCAAGCGCCATGGTGTAAAGCCGAGCTCTCGGTTTGCCAAACTGGTCTGCCAAACTACGGCTGCCGGGGGGTACGGCAGAGATCCAGCCAGCCGAGGCACGGTCAAGTATCGGACCTCGTACCTTAACAGTATCATTGGGGAGAAAGAAATTTGGCGTCGCCCTGGAACGTCATGGAGAAAGCCGAACAAGCGGTGCAGCGAAAGGACCGGGGAAACGTTCGTTGGCGGTGGTTCACTGGTATCGTGCTGCTGTTCGTTGTAATGATCACTGCGGCGATCATCATGGTCCAACGTGCCGAGCCCACGCTGCGCGTGATGGTGATTCAGACTCTATCCACCAGATTCAAGAGCAAGGTGGAACTTGATTCCTTCCATGTTTCGCCGTTCAATGGGCTGCAGGTTTGGGGCAGCGGCCTGAGAATTTTTGGAGAGACCGATCCGAATAACCACGAACCCGGCTTTCAGCCGGTCATCAACGTCGCGGAATTTCGATTTCACATGGGACTTCGGGATTTTTTTCGCTCCCCCAAGCATGTCGACACGGTTTTTGTTGAAGGGTTGCAGTTGAATCTGCCACCACGGGAACATCGAGCGGAGATGCAGAACATGGGTCCGAAGAAGGGCAAGATTGAGATCATCGTGGATCATCTTGTCTGCGATAAAACCCAGCTGATCATCAACACGCTCAAGCCGGGCAAACTTCCACTCGAATTCGATATCGCGAATTTGACCATGACGCGGATCGGATCCAATATGCCGATGCACTTCGATGCCAGCTTGACCAATCCGAAGCCGGTGGGGAATATCATTTCGAGTGGATCGTTTGGCCCTTGGCAGCCCGATAGCCCGCGTGACACACCGGTGAGCGGCACTTATTCTTTCGAGCATGCTGATTTGAGCACGATCAAAGGAATCGGTGGCATGCTCTCTTCCACCGGGAAGTACACTGGCGTTCTTGACAAGATTGCAGTCGATGGCTCAACTGACACCCCGGATTTTCGGATTGCCATCAGCGGCCGCAAGGTCCCCCTGCATACGGACTTTAAGGCAATCGTGGATGGGACCAACGGCGATACTTACCTGCAGCCCGTAAAAGCAAAAATCTTGAATTCGTGGTTTCAGGCAAGTGGCTCTGTGGTGCGTAGCAAGGATCCGAAAGGTCACCAGGTGCAGCTGGATGTTGTCATGGAAAAAGGAAGAATCGAAGATCTGCTGAAACTTGGGATACGAACCGATCCGCCAATCATGACTGGCTTTGTCTATCTCAAGACGAAGTTTAATCTTCCCCCGGGTGAGCCCGACGTCGCGAATCGCCTTCAGCTCTCCGGCAACTTTGAGGTATCCGACGCGCACTTTACGAACGAGAAGATTCAAGGAAAACTTGACGCGCTCAGCGTCAGAAGCCAGGGCAAGCCAAAGCTTGCTCAGAAGAACAACGTTCCCGACCAGGTTCAATCCGATATGAAAGGAACGTTCGATCTGCGCAACGGAGTGTTCTCTTTTTCGCGATTGAATTTTCAAATTCCCGGCACCGAAGTGAACCTCACCGGCACTTACAGCCTGGATGGCAACATATTCGATTTTCATGGCATGGCGCGACTCGACGCGAAAGTCTCACAAATGGTAACCGGCTGGAAATCGATCCTGCTGAAACCGGTGGATCCATTTTTCAGCAAGAACGGCGCCGGAACCGAAGTGCCGTTCAAGATCACCGGGACAAAATCCGAACCTCGCTTCGGCCTTGACTTCCACCACAAGAGCGACGACAAAGCGCAGGTAAAAAAACAATCGTCGGAGTCTCCTGACTGAGCCCAAGGCTAAGGTTTCTGGGTCGGCCGCAGCAGAATCTCGCTGGCAAACGCACGCGGAGGTTGGGTGACGATCATGGCCACGGCGTGGGCGACGTCCGAGGGCTGCAGCATTCTTTCGACATTACTCTTTCTGCCTGAGCTTCCGCTCGCATGCTGATCGAATCCGGTATTCGTGGAACCGGGGCAAATGACCGACACTCGAATGTTGTGAGCGCGCAATTCCTCGGCTACGGAGTAGGTCAATCCATTCAATCCCCACTTCGAGGCGGCGTAAGCGGCTCCGTTCGGCAGTGCATTCTTGCCGGCGAGCGACGAGATATTTATGATGTGTCCGCTGCCGGCCCCGATCATGAGCGGCGCCA
>Ga0181522_10002649_pt1 | contig 10142 bp, 8 predicted proteins | sample PEATcosm2014_Bin_27_FD_121103 | JGI IMG/M metagenome (GOLD analysis project Ga0181522, IMG submission 121103) | Peatland microbial communities from MTU Mesocosm Facility, Houghton, MI, USA - PEATcosm2014_Bin05_10_metaG | ecosystem: Environmental > Terrestrial > Soil > Wetlands > Peat | place...
GCCTATCGCGAATTTGATGCCGCGCAGCGCTTTCACATTACCGGCATTCACACTGAGGAGTCGCCGCTCTGTCACTCAGGAGATGTGTTGCGGGGCGCAATGAAGCCCGCGGAGTGCCCCGCCTTCGGAAAAGAATGCACCCCTCGTCGCCCGCTTGGCGCGACCATGGTTTCAAGCGAGGGCGCCTGCGCTGCCTACTACAACTACGGCCGTTTCCTTTCAGCGGAGCAGCTTGCGAGCGCGGGTTCGGGGCTAAGTGAGGCAGCGCATGGCTGAACTTGCCAGGGCCGCTCGACCCGACTTTTCCAACTGGACCTGCCCCCTACCACTGGCCGACTATCCCAACATCGTGATGGGCCACGGCGGCGGCGGCAAGCTGGGTAACGAACTCGTCGAGCATTTATTTCTGCCGGCGTTTCGCAATTCCGCTCTTGAGAATCTTGGCGACGCGGCGGTTCTTGACTCGGGAGGCGCGCAGCTCGCATTCAGCACAGATTCATTCGTCGTGCAGCCTCTGTTCTTTCCTGGCGGCTCGATCGGCGAACTCGCCGTCAACGGAACCGTCAACGATCTTGCGGTCTCCGGTGCCGAGCCTAAATTCCTGAGTGCAAGCTTCATTTTGGAGGAGGGATTTTCACTCGCTCAGTTGGCCGCAATTGTCGAAGCGATGTCGAAGTCCGCGGCGACTGCCGGCGTGAAAATCGTCACTGGCGATACAAAGGTCGTCGAGCGCGGGCACGGCGACGGTTGTTACATCAACACTGCAGGCGTCGGCATCATGCGTCCGGGCATCTCGGTAAGCCCGCTGCATGCAATGCCCGGCGACGTTGTGCTCGTCTCCGGAACCATTGGCGACCACGGCATGGCCATCATGAGTGTGCGCGAGGGACTGGAATTCGAAAGCCAGATCCGCAGTGATTGTGTCGCACTCAACGGGATGATCGAGGATGTGTTAGCCGCTGCCGGGCCTGCTGTGCACGCCATGCGCGACCCCACCCGCGGCGGGTTGGCTTCAACGCTCAACGAGATTGCGCAATCTTCGAACGTAGGCATTGCAATTGACGAGGCTGCCCTGCCCGTTCGCTTCGAAGTACAGTCGGCCTGCGAATTGCTGGGACTCGATCCGGTCTATGTGGCCAATGAAGGCAAGGCAGTCTTCTTTGTCGCGCCCGAAGCCGCGGATCGTGTGCTCGCCGTGCTTCGCGCTCATCCCCTGGGCCGCGATGCCGCGCGCATCGGACAAGTGACCACCGAACATAAGCGGATGCTTGTCGCCCGCACTTCGATGGGCGCCAACCGGGTGATCCCGACGATGATCGGCGAGCAGTTACCAAGAATTTGCTAGGTTCTACGCGTTCCGCCAATTGCTTCCGTCCCAAAGCATTTCTCAGCAAGAATGAGTCTTTTCAAATTACATTCGTAAGCGCATTTCTCTGAGCGTTTGCGCGAATCCGCTTTGACGCAGACATTCCTCGCCGATAGATGAGAAACGGCAAAGATTTCAGCGTCCGAACCTGTCGGGCTCTGATCTTCGCCATCTCGAAGGGCGGGAATGCGGCGCTACATAGGAATCACCTTATTACTTGTTGTCACGTCGTTCGTGTCCGCATGCGCGGTGAACTCGCGTACCTCAGATTCCGTCGGTCCCCAAACCGTTCCTCTCGAACGCTCGCCGCTTCCCGTTGATGAGTCACGCAGCGTCACGCTTGTAGGCAACGTCCATCCGCTCGCTCGCGCCGAGTTTGATCAGGGCATCGTGAACTCCGATGCCCGTTTGGACCGCATGCTGCTCTTGTTGAACCCTCCGCCTGCAAAGCAAGCGACTCTCGACGCGCTGGTTTCAGAGCAGCAGGATCCGAGTTCGCCGCACTATCACCAATGGCTGACTCCAGACGAGTTCGGCGCGCAGTTTGGCGCCGATGATTCCGGATTGCAACAGGTGATCGCGTGGCTCACGGTGCACAAATTTACGATCGAGGAGATTCCCGCTGGGCGCCGGCTCGTTATCTTCTCCGGCACATCGGGTCAGGTGTTCGACGCATTCCACACTGAGATGCACCTCTACCGGGTTCATGGTGCGGCACATCTCGCTAATGTCGAGGACCCGCAAATCCCTGAGGCACTCGCCGGTTTGGTGGACGGCGTGGTTTCATTGCACGACTTCCGGCGCAGATCGGAGATGGGGCCGCACGCAGAACTTGCCACCCAGCCCAATTACACCGCCGGCGACACACACTACCTTTTTCCGGCGGATTTCGCGACAATCTACGATCTAAACCCGCTCTACAACGACGGGACAACGGGCAACGGCGTCTCGATTGCGATCGCGGCGCGCAGTAACATCAGGCTGAGCGACGTGGCAGCATTCCGTTCCCTCGCAGGGCTGGTGCCAAACAGCCCTGCGGTGATTCTTGCAGGGGGGGACCCCGGGCTTGTAGCGAACGACCAGGACGAGTCCACCCTCGACGTGGAATGGAGCGGGGCGGTTGCGCCTGCTGCAGCAGTAAAGCTGGTTGTCGCGGCCAGCACGGCAACGACAGACGGAGTGGATCTCGCAGCCGCCTACATCGTGAACCACGCGGCAGCCCCTGTGGTGAGTTTGAGCTATGGCAGTTGCGAGCAGGAGATGGGCACGGCTGAACTCGCCTTCTATAACAGCTTGTGGGAGCAGGCTGCCAGTGAGGGAATGAGCGTGTTCGTGGCCTCAGGCGATGCGGGCGCGGCGGGATGTTCGAGCGGCGCTGACATCATTGGATCGGGCGATGCTGTGAACGGGTTATGCACCACCCCCTACTCTACTTGTGTGGGTGGCACAGAGTTCAGGGAGGTCTCGAATCCCGCGCAGTATTGGTCATCAGCAAACTCTGCGAACTATGGTTCAGCACTCGGCTATATTCCCGAAGAAGTGTGGAACGAAAGCGCATCAAGCGGGGGAAACGGGCTCTGGGCATCGGGGGGCGGCGCGAGCCCGATTAATACGCGGCCATCATGGCAAGCGGAACTGAGCGGCGCGAGCGCGGCCAACGGCATGAGGGCAGTGCCCGATGTTGCTCTTTCAGCCGCGGCCCACGATGGCTATCTCGTCATTGAAAACGGTTCGTACCGGATCGTTTCGGGGACTTCTGCGGCTACGCCTTCATTTGCCGGGACGATGGCACTCGTCGTCGAGGCCCAGCGCGGGACGGCGCAAGGTAACGTCAATGCGGCGTTGTACAGGCAAGCAAACGCGGTTCATAATCCATTCCATGCCACCCCCACAGGGAACAACAGCGTTCCGGGTACACCGGGCTTCACAGCCAATGGCGCGGCTTATAACCTTGCCACAGGGCTGGGATCTGTGGACGGCGCGCAGCTTGTGAACGGCTGGGGTGCAGTTCCGCAGACCATCCCGAAAGACTGTTCGCGGTACGGGCTCATTCTATGGCGATGTAAGCCGTTCCCACGGACGCCAATTCGATAGGATGGCTGCAGTGGATTCTCACATACATGGAATGATGTGCGCCGGATCGCTCAGCCGAACAGCGAGAACGCTTTTTCGACTTGGGCAGGTAACGCACCGTGAGCTTCAGGAAGTGCGTAACTGATTTCGAGAACCGTCGCAGGAGGCTTGGCGAGCGCTTTGAGGGCTTCGGTGGTGCCGGGCCAGTCGATGGTCCCTTCGCCAGGCCACAGGTGCTCATCCTTGGTCGCGTGGTTATCGTGAACATGAACTGAGGCGATCCGGCCGCTGAGGGTCGCGATCGCTTCTGCAGTTCCCACCGTGATGTGCGCGTGGCCTAAATCCAGGCAAACACCAACGTTTTTCAGATGGCCCATTTCGAGGATCGTAACCAGGTGCTGAGGGGTCGTGACCTCGCTGAGCAGGTTTTCGACGAGCAGGCGGACACCGAGCGGGCTAGCGAAGGCGCCGAGGTGTTCGAGCGCGGTGAGAGCAAATTCGATGGCGCGTGGCGACCACGCATCGTTTCGTTCGCCAAGATGGATCACAGCATGGCGCAGTGGGATGTGTTCGGCACACTCCAACGCGCGCTTGATTTCATCCATGGCATCGATGCGGCGTGATTTGTCGGGATGAACAACATTCAGCGGCGGCGCGCCGGAGCGGCCCATCTCGCGGTCAGGATAGATCGGCGTGTGCAGAGAAAACGCCTCCAGGGAATTCGAGCGGAACCATTCCGCCAACTCGGATACGTGCTCGCGGCTCGTGTAGTCGAAGTGTTGGCGCGCGGCAAAAATTTCGACCGCCTGGGCGCCGGAGCGTGACGCGAGTTCGAGTAAGCCGGGGTGCAATCGATGGTTCAGGAACAGATGGGTTGACAGGACGCGCAACATTTCTTGAGATTCCCCATGCGCCGGATGAATGTGCTGCAGGCCGGCCGCTACAGCTATTTTCGCATCTTGGAAAGGGTTCTTTCGTGCGCCTTTAGTACCACGCGTCGCAAAAGACACGAGGGTGTGATCGGGTGGTTCTGATCGGTCCCGCAAACCAGCATCCCAAGGGACCCTCTCCGCAATCTGCAAAGGGCTCACGATCTATCATCAAAACTGTCATGGCACGCGCGACGATCCGGATCCAGTTTGTAGGGAGCTAACCGTGGATGGAGTCTTCTGGATTCAGGGCAATCCAACTGCGGGGCTAGCCATCGTCTTGCGTCCAAAGGGCGACGGTTCGCTCAAAGACGAATTGATCCGAATGAAACAAAACGGCGTTGAAACCATCGTTTCGCTTCTCGAACCGACGGAGGCGATGTGGCTTGGTCTCGCCGAAGAAGGGCTGCTCGCCGGGGAGATCGGAATCAGTTTCCTGTCGCATCCGATTCTCGACGCGCATGTCCCGCCCGACGTGGCTGAATTCCGGGCATTCGTCTCAGGATTGGCAGATCGCTTGCGCACGGGAGAACGGATCGGAGTGCATTGCCAAGGAAGCATCGGCAGGTCAACCGTGACCGCAGCGTGCACTCTGATCCATCTAGGTTGGAAAGCAAAAGATGCACTGAATGCGATCGAGGCCGCGCGCGGTTGCCGAGTGCCGGATACTGAGGAGCAACGGCGCTGGATTCTGCGTTACAAGGCGGAGGCGTGAGCAAGAGGATTTTGGAACCGACCGTTGACCTCAGCTTTCCTCATCACTGGCAGGCCGATGTCCTTGAAGCGCGGCCGTTAATTTTGCCGCCGCGCCATTTCGTTTATCCGCGAGAAGCAGAGGAGATCGAGCGTGGCGCCCTTGAAGTGATGATCCGACCCGGCGCCGCAGGCGTTCAGCCGTTTCTGGCCACTTGCGCATTGGGCTTTAACGACCCAGCAGCGCCAACTGGGCTATGGTCAGCTCCGAATCCTGAAGAAATTTGTGCGGTTGCAGGCGGATACACATATCTTATCGACACCACGGTTCCCGATCGCTTCACGATGATTCCGTATCGTCCAGTACTCAGTGTCCTTCCGGCAGTAGCGTCACGGTTGCTTCTTTTTGCCGGACATCATGCGATTCTTGCCTGGGGACCCAAAGGGCAGGCGTGGGACTCAGGGAAGCTATCGGATGAAGGCGTGACGTTCACAAAGATTGAGGACGGCGTGCTTTACGGGGCGGGATGGCTGATGAAAACGGACCAAGAGACGCCGTTTGCCCTTGATTTGAACAGCGGAATGCGGGTCCCAAACGCTTTCGAGTAGCTTTCGATCGTCGCCGTCTCCACCAAGCTTGAATGTCAAGCCGAGGATGGCGCTTGCGCAAGACCTCTAAGGTCTATTTGGTACGCGCATTGTCAATCGGCCACAGAACTTTGCGGGACTGAAGGCACGAGTTCTTCATAGCCCGCATATACACCCTCAAACACCGAATCCCAGCTCGCGGTGAGGGCGTAGGTCCGAGCGGCCTTGCGCATTCGGGCATGTCCGTCCGGGTCGTCGAGGACAGCGGAGATGGCGGCGGCGAATTGATCGTCGGGGACGATGCGGCCTGTCTCACCGTCGCGGACGATACTGCACGGACCGCCGTCGGGCGTTACGATCGCGGGTACGCCGCTGGCCAAAGCCTCGAGTACGACGTTGCCAAAAGTGTCTGTGTGCGAGGGGAAGACGAAGAGGTCCATGTTGGCGTATGCGGTTGAAAGCGCCTCTCCGCGAAGAACCCCTGTGAACTCGGCCGCCGGCATGCGCTCGCGCAGCCAATTCTCGTCACCCCCGTGGCCGACGATGAGAAATCGGACGTTCTGCTGATTTCTGTCGAGTTCTCGTTGGATTTGCACGAGCAGTCCAATGTTCTTCTCGACCGAGAGGCGGCCAACAAACCCCAGTATCGGATCACGCGCTTCGGAACTACGCATGCGCTTGGCAGGATTGAAGAGCTCCGCATCAACGCCGCGCGGCATCAAGAGGCAGCGTCGCCCGGTAGTGCGTTCGAGCAGAGCGCATAGTTCTCGATTGGGCGCAAACAGCACCTGTGCAATCGAGTAGAACCTTGCTGCAGTTGCCAAGGCAAGATCTTCGATCGTTTGTCCGGTAGCTGCAGATTGACGCTTTGGCATGAGACGCAAAAGCCAGGCAGCGCGGCGGGCGGCATATTCATGCACATTCGTGTGCCAACTGGCGGCAAGCGGCAGGTGCATATGGTGCGCCAATAATGCCCCCAGAACGCCTACTTCGCTCGGCCCGGTAATGTGGATTAGATCGGGTTCAAATCGCTCAAGAACTTTTCCGATGAACGGAATATGGCGCAGGAATGCAGGATCGATGCGCAAATCCTTTTCAAGAGCGAAGGAGAGAAACCCGCGCGGCAACTCAAGGGTCCACACGCTGCCTTCTTCGATGACCGGCTGGGCACGGTCTCCAGCACGCACACACAGGAATGGAAGGTTGTGCCGCCGTGCAAAGGCCTCGAAATGCCGGCTGGTGTGGGCGACCCCATTCACTTCATGGAATGAGTCAGGGAAGTACGCCACACGCGGCACACGAGCGATCATACGATTGTCCGGAATGCCAGCAAGGTTGGATCCCATTTTCTCGTTCGCAAATCGGCTCAGCCGTCGTTCTCGCCCAAGGCAAGCCGTAATTGCTGCGAGTCGCTCCACGCCCTGCGGAGTCCACCGGCCACCATCCCTTGGCCCATCCATTGAACGGTGGCGATGATAGCCGCCATCATTCGCGGAGCTGATCCGCGAGGCCATAACTCGCTGAGGGGACGAAGGACACCGTTGGCGTCAGGGTGGTAGCAGCGCTCATCCCAAGTGCGCGAGCCTTGCGGAAACTCGGGGTAGTGGCGGATAGCGTCGACAGTCGATTGCAAAATACGATGTTTCCACGGCTCGGCATATTGCGGGAGGAATAGCACATTGCTTTTCTTCTCGCGCCGTACCTCGTGTACAAACTCAGTAAAGTTTGAGGCGTTGGTCAAGTTGATGTTAGCGTTCGGCTCCACGCCATGGCGGTCGCCACCGGAGATGAGTAGCATGTTCCACTTTTCAGCCAAACGCCTCACGGACCGGTTCTCATCCCAGTCGCGCAAGCCGTTCAGTTCGAGCGCGTGAATGAATGCGCCATTCTTTTGGAGAAACTCATTGACGAGAAACTGATGCTTCTGCGCTCCAATCAGATAAAGGTCCCACATGGGGTGATTGAATACTACAAGCACATTCGGCTCGCGATGAAGAGCCACCAGAATCTCCGTAAGACGGGAATCGCTGGGATGCGCGGTAAAGTCCTGGAGCGCTGTCATCCATTCCGCCGCGCGAGCGCTGGGCAGGTTGTGTACGCCGAGGTGAAAAGCCTGTGCTCCGCCATAGGGTGCACTCCACTCCACCGATACTGGAATCTGCCGCGCGCTGGGAACTGTACGCAAAAGCATCGGTGCGTTGATGTTGTCGTGGTCTGAGATGGAGACCATTGCGTCCAGATCCAGCGTTTCGATCTGTCGAGTCTCGAGATCGAAGGCAAGCTTGGGAGTCATCGGCGGAGTCCAATAGCTTGCCGAATAGTCGACGCGAATCCCATGCATCTCCTCGGCCCGCCGTTCCAAGCGGGACAACAAGGGGCGGATCGCAGGGAATTGATTGCCGAAGTTGGCCAGGAAATCCAGAGTCTCGCGAGACTGATTGGTGTGACTGTGCAACGAAATACCAGTCCGAAAACCCTTGGGTGCCTCGGTATCGCGCCAGAGATACGAGATCGTAGAACGGGACATGTTCTCTCCTCGGTCTTTCCAGATTTCCACAGCCAGTATCCCTTCCGAGCCGTAAATATCCGGTTAAGAACGCGCGAAATACCCTTCAATTGACAAGGCAGAGGACCAAAACCGTTACTAAAATACCCAAAGATAATAGGAGCGTTACCTTCAGTTATCGCGTATTGAGAATCGAGGAATGGGTTTCGGCGAACGCCTCAACTTGCCGGAATTGGCCTGTTCTTAGCATGTCTGATGCCAAATCTTTCCTTCGATCCGACGAAAATTGTTTCGGGTTCTGAAGGCAAATTGAAGAGGGGAATTCTATCCGAAAAACGCCTCTGGGCACAAATGTGAACTGAATCCCGGGGCCGGCCAAGATCCAATCTCCACTCGACATTTGTTACTTCCGGGTTTTCGCGAGTTCCGGTCCAAGAAAATCGTCAATGCTCCAGCCCGCCATCAGATCTTCATCGCGGGTCTTGCTCTCTGGGCGCACGCTGGTGGCCGTGGCGGCTTCTGCAGCAAGGTAATTCTCGGTCAGGCCTTGGCGCAAAAGATCAAACGCTTGCTCTGGCGTGTCAGCGTACTGGAAAAGTTCGAGATCCTTTGGAGAGATAGCTCCCGTATCCACCAACACTTCGAGATTGAAGACCTTTTTCCAATACTCAGAACCATAAATAAGGACTGTGATCTTCTTGGCCAGCTTCTGGGTCTGCGTTAAGGTGAGAATCTCAAACATTTCATCAAGAGTTCCGAAGCCGCCGGGGAAGACGACCAACGCCTTCGACATGTACGCGAACCAGAGCTTGCGCATGAAAAAGTAGTGAAACTCAAAGTTGAGCGAGGGTGTGATGTAAGGATTCGGCGCTTGCTCGAAAGGCAGACGGATATTGAGGCCAATCGTTTTGCCACCGGCCTCGTAGGCGCCGCGATTAGCTGCCTCCATGATGCCCGGTCCGCCGCCGGAAGTGACCACGAAGCGATGTTTTCGCGAGGGAATGGCCTTGGCCCAGTGTGTGAGTAATTGCGCCAGGCGGCGCGCGTCCTCATAGTAACGCGCCATCTCGACCGCTGCGACGGCGCGTTTGCGTTGCAAGTCCGTGGCGTTTCCCGCAGCAATCTCGGGAATGGTTGCCGGTTGTTCATCGATAGGTGCGGCCTGGCTCGAGCCGGTATTGTCCAAAAGCTCCAAGGCGTGGTCGGCCTCTTCGCGCCCCCGAAAACGCGCCGAACCGAAGAACACAACAGTGTCCTGAATCTGTTCGCGCCGGAAACGTGCCAGCGGCTCGAGATATTCCGACATGACCCGGATCAGGCGCCCATCAGCGCTGTTCAGGAATACCGGGTTTTCGTAGGCTAACGGAGCACATTCCAGAGGTGGAGGCGTTCCGTTGCCGGGAATTACCGCTCGGGCAGGCGGCGCTGCCGTGGACGAGTCTTGAGGCCCGCCGCTCGCTTCCGTCGGTTTCGCTGTTCTCAGTCCAGTGTTCGCTGGTTTCTGTTGCCTCTCAGGCATAGGTCAACCATCCCGATGTCGAATGGCGTCTTGAAACGCAATCCATAGATTTAACAGACCCAATCCAGAGATGATTCCGCGCACTGCACCGTTCGTAGCGAAACTCCCAAGCGCAGGGAATTGCAGAAAGATTGGATTCTGGTCCCAGAACATATGCGACCACGGCGCGTAGCAGATGGCAAGACCGATGTACAAGCGCAACACGACTCGCAAGAACAATTCGATGCGCTCAAGCCAACGGGGAATGCGATGTGGCGGGTGCGATGCGGAGGACGAGTCCGGAGCATGAGCCGATTCCGGCACAGACAAGGGAGCCGGACTCACGCTGAGCGTAGACGATGACGATTCCGGCTGCTGGTGCATTCGTTTGCTTCTACCCGCTGTCCCCGATGTCTCTGCATCGCAATCACTTGCCAGCCATCGCCGCCATCTGAAGCCAAACGCGACGAGCCAAGCCCCGCACGCAGA
>Ga0181522_10002653_pt1 | contig 10134 bp, 5 predicted proteins | sample PEATcosm2014_Bin_27_FD_121103 | JGI IMG/M metagenome (GOLD analysis project Ga0181522, IMG submission 121103) | Peatland microbial communities from MTU Mesocosm Facility, Houghton, MI, USA - PEATcosm2014_Bin05_10_metaG | ecosystem: Environmental > Terrestrial > Soil > Wetlands > Peat | place...
GAGGCAATCGAAAAGTCAGCCGCCTGCGCCAACGGATCCCCGGTTCCTGCGTAAAGGATGGCCTGCACGTAATAGGGAGCCGCGATTGCATCGGCTGCAGCCAGGGGATGCGTGCCGTCTGCGTTCCAGTAGCTGCCATTTGCCGCCGCCGCATCAGGTCCGATCGTTGGATCACTCGCCGGGTCGGCCAGTGCATCGGCGAAAGTCTTCCAGTTGGAACGCAACCACGTGTTGTAAGTGGAACGGTTCGCTGAGAAGTACGTCGATGATCCCGCCACGGTCCGCGGAAGCACCGTAGATGGGACACAGAGCGAATAGGCCGCATGAACCGCAGCACAGAATGAGGCGATGTTCGTCTCGGCCGTTGTCACCGAACCACTAGCCACGATGTCATTGGTCGGAAAATCGGCGATGACAATCGGTTTCAGTCCCTGCAATTGGCTAATATCCGCGGTCTGGACTTTAGGCAACGCGGAAGATAACAGCTGGCCGCTGATGCCATTGTCGATCGTCCAGTAGCTGTTGCCCAAGGATGCGGCAGTATAGCCAACGTAGCTGTTTGTGCCGCCGTTTGTTTCATCTCCATTCGTGCCCAGTCCCTCGGTGATGCTGGTCCCATCCCAAACAATCTGGCGCTGCTTTGCCGGATTGATCTGATTGCCAAGCGTAAGACCCCGTGCCTGCAACTCGACATTGATCCGAGCAGTCTCGGATGCAATCTGAGCTTGAGTCAAGCATCCACTGTAGGTCTCCAAGTAGTACATCGTTCCGATAAACTGGTCATTGTAGTTGGGAACTCCCGCACCCAGGTATGCCTGCGTCGAACCGGAGATCGCCGCAATCGTTCCCTGATACTGATAGCCAGAGACTTCTGAGCCTTGATAGAAAAAGTGACCGCTGGTCCCGCAGTTGGTTTCCACCAGTGGCGCCACGCCGCGCCACAACTGAGACGAGCCTAAGAACTGGGCGATTCCGTCATAGCCAACCACTGGGCCACCATCGCCGGCACGAAGGGTGAGATTCGCGTTCGTCGGCGATCCGCCAGGTAGAAGGATGGCCTGTGCATGTGCCGTGGGAGCCGCGCCGTTCCCGGTCTGTTGATAGTAGGCAATGACCGTCTGCATCCCGTTTACAGCAGCGGGGGGAATGAACACAAAATATTCGTTTGATCCGCCGTAGATAAAGGAAACCCCGGAGCCTGATGTGCAGGTTGGCGGATGCCCGTACCATGGAGACGTGAAGGTTGCGAAGGTGCCTGTATTGGAATTCCCGGATGTATCAGGAATGGTTGTGCTTGTGCAATCGGCCATGCGATACCGCGCCAGCAGGCCAGTGTTATAAGTAGCGTTTCCAGTGCTCGTGACACCTGTAACCGCGTTCGTCCAGATATTCGTCTGATCGCAGTTCCAGACCTGCCCGGTGTCGGTGGCGAGCAGCGTTTGCCCAACCGTACATGAGACGGTGGGGAACCCTGTAGCTGTCAACGAAGTCGTGATTGGATTGCCGCATCCGGTGCCGTCTGCCTTGGCATATTGACCCGAACAACTCCCTGTTGCTCCACCGACGAGGACGGGGTTAGAAGCACCGGCTGAAAGCACACTTCCGGGCGAAGCACTAACTCCAGAAAGCGGACCATGCGGCCATTGAACATATGCGGTCCCGCCCGGCTGCACACATGGTTCTGTCGCTCCTGTCGCCTGACACCCAAGGTGCACATCTGCATCAAGGTTCACGATGCTCCCGGCTACCACGTTTGGAGAGATGTCGTAGTTGACGCCTGAAACGCTGCTGTTTGACAGATTGACTGCATTAACCCACGAATTTTCTAAAATGCCTCGCTGGCAGCCGTAGGCGTTCACACCGGATATATTCGCCGTCTGAAATCCGGCGATGGAAATTGAGGAAACGCAGGACGATCCACCTGAATAGCGACCGCCGTTAATCTTAATTGTTCCGCTAGCCGTTGCTGCCGAGCTAGCCATGAAATTCACGGCGTAAAACTGGCTGGCAGAGGTCCCGTTGTCGTGCACATTCAAATCAGTGAACGCGTACGTAGGGTTCGCGCCCTCCTCGTGCTGGATCAAAACACCGCCGCTCGTGTTTCCAAAGACTTCCACGTTGCTCATGCTGAAACCATCAGTAAGCTGGGCCGGTTGAGACAGGCCGTCCGGTTCCAGATCGACGCCCGCTGATAGGCTTCCGCCATTGGCGTTGGAGAGCTGCCCCCCGATCATATGGACGTTCGTTCCGCAGATCACTTCAAGATTGTTGCGGCGGCTGTTGGTGATGATGGTATCCAGGATCGAGACGTTGTTGCCAGCGGTACCAGTTGTATCTGTGCAGGAAACCGTGACGCCGCCAGTATAGGCATTTTGGACAGTCACGTGATCCAAGCCGCAGTTCGTGCAACTGTTCAGCAAAATTCCGAAGCCACCACCATCTCCTGCGCCGTCCCCTATATTTCCTGTGATGTTGTTCCGGTTACCATCCACAGTGAGATTGCGAAACCATATGTTCGCTACATTGGTTGTGCCGCCTGGAGTAGTAAACACCGGCCCCGACCAGATCGACCCGTTCACGCGCAGAAGCCTGGTTGCGCGAGAATCGCTCCACCAGGTGGTATTGCTGCCGACCGTTACCCCGCCATATGTTCCACCGCCAGCGCTTATCGCATAAGGCTGTGGAGCGTAGGGCACATACACTGATCCTCCCCCTGCCGCATTGATCTTGGCATGGCAGCCATTGAACGCCGCAGATTGGTCAGTCACTCCGTCCGCAATCGCTCCGCAGTCGGCAGCGACATTGAGATTTACACCCCCGCTCTTGGGATAGCCGGTCTGCAAATCGAGCACTGAGCACTGGGTACAGGGAGGGGGAAGCACTCCGGGCGCATATGCGGCCAGACTAGGATCGATGACGATCAGGCACGGAATCACTGTGCTGGGATTACATGCTGCTTCCGCCGCGGCAACCTTCGCACCTACGTTCTGCCCTGGGAAGGCGCGGGCATAAAGAGTGTTGTCAGTCTGCGCAGAGAGCTCCGCGCACGTCAGAGCGGCCAGGAGAAGAGCTATAACGGTCCTTTTCATCATTGCCTCACCGGAGCGGGGAAGGGAAGCGATGCTTTGCCGCCCTTCCCCTGTGTTTATTGCCTTCGTTCAGAGGGTATCTTGTTAGGCGGGAACTACGTTGTGCAGGCCTTCTTTTACTCGTTGATGTCGGCACCGTGCTGTTTCAGCGTGGTGGTCACGATGCCGCAAAAATAGATCAGGGCGCCCGCATTGAGCACCCCAATGGATACCAGGGCGGCGAAATTGCCATTCACGATGGGTTGCGCGTATTAGTCGTCGTCTTCACCGTCGCCGGCGTCGCCGGCGTCGCCGCCGATGTTGGTATCCCCACCGCCTCCACCACCACCGCTTCTGTTGCAATCGGCGACGTTTCCAAACGCACCCCGGTTAAATGTTGAGCAACGGATACCAGCGCTACAGCAGGCCATGGACTGGCGCAGAGCGTGCCATATCTTCGAGCCCTCACGGCCCGGTCCGAATAAACTGCCGGCCAGGGCTTTGATGAGGCGTTTTTCGCAGACCTCGATAGCGGGCGCGGGCCTGAGTTCGCCTTTACCTGAGCCGCGCCGATAGATGGTGATGGAAATGGCCACAATGCGAGGCTCGCCGGGCACTGGCTGCTTTTTGTTGGCCGTGGCCGTGCATTCACAAACGCAGCACTCGCGAATCGGCTTCCACAACGTGGGTCTGGTCACGCCTGCACCTGGACTTTCTGCATTACTTCATGCAGGCCGCGAATGGTCTCGGCAATCTCGCACGTGCAGTGCTCGATGAGTTTCCGCTCGATGACGGCCGGTTCGTTGCGGTGCCGGATTTGATGGGCCAAGAGCCCAAGCCGGCCGAGCGCGTCAATACCTACCTCGCCCAGGTCGGTCGAAGACGTATCAAGCATTTTCTGTGCGAGCTGCCTGAGTTGGTTCCATGGTCACAGAAATCATGCGGTCCTCGCAAGCGCGGCCGCGTTGGCATCTCGGGCAGCGATGAGCATCCGCGCCAGCTTAAGCAGCGTGAAATGCGCAATGAGTTTTCTGTCGGTGAGAGAGGGATTGGCCAGCATCAGCCGGCTGACCAGTTCGGCGCGGGGAAGCCGCGCGAGCTTGGCAACGCGCACGTCTTCGGTGAGCTTTTCGAGCTTGGGAAGGGAAACCGGGCGAGAGAGGATGGCGATGCCGTTCAGGGTGCGCAGGCCGTCTACATACCACGGGCGCTCCGGGCTGTTGCGCTGTTCGGGATCCGACATGCGCCGCCAGGCGTTGCCCGAGCGCCATTCGAGGTAGGCACGAATCGCGCGGTCCCATTGACCGGGGGAGCGCCGGTCCCGCTCATCATCGCTCACCTGATTGAATCGGCAAGGATGGACGGAACTGCTTACAGATTCGGGGAAGAGGTCAAGCTGCCGCCAAACGAGATAGGCCACGCGTCGACACAACTAAAACCCGATAGAACCTCAAAATGGTATCTTCAGAAACTAAACACTTTAGGGTCTGCCAAATCGAGTTTTAGGGTGTCGGGGAATCCAACTAAATATCGATTTTCGTAATCAGCTCGGAATGTGCCATTGACGAAGAGATACACGATCATCGTAAGGCCTGTGAAGTCAATACATTACGGAACCACAGGCTGGGTTTCGGCGCTGCCTCAACCTATCGGTGTGGTCTCCTAAGGAAAACCTAAGCCTCAGCAATTGGTTTGAGTTCTCGGGTCCGCCCAGGTCTTCTTACGGAGCCAATCCGCAACAACGAGATCCGACCTATTTGAGTCTCGACGCGTTTCCTTTCAAACGCACAGTCGCTTGGCTCAAAGAAAATTTTGCGGCGCTGGAGAAGCGCGTCAGCCTATTCTAATCAACCCAAAATCACGCCCGGACAGAACGGCAATCACATTGGCCAACATCGTTAGGCATCGATGATCACTCAGGAGCTGAGCTGCCATAGATTGGCGACAATCCATCCTTGGATCACCCTTCCGGTCATCGCGTAACGCCTTCCATTACACTCAAACCCCAACTTGAGATTTGTCCTGTTCTGTGTTGCCTTCTGCCCGGAATAACCCTACATTTTGCGATATTCAAATGGACCGGAAGGAATTGAATCAATTGAATCCCCTGATTACGAATCTTTAACAGCGGGCAGCATCCCCCCGCCATCCCCCGCTAAGGCATCAGATCCTTTGCAGGAATGCCCAACCCTCGGGCGATCTTGTAGATATTGACGAGGCTAATGTTCCGCTCACCCCGCTCGACACCGCCGATATATGCCCGGTCGATATGACACACAAGCGCAAGCGACTCCTGCGAAATGCCTTTGCTGAGCCTAAGCTCCCGAAGCCTATCACCAAATCCCTGTTGGATCTTCAATGAAATCAGTGCCTTACTCAATTCGACGGCACCTGCATTGTTGAACTTCTCTTCGAGAGTCTGATCAGCAACTTTTCTCGTTGCGCTAATTCTCATATTGACAATCGGATCATTGATGGCGACAATACGTCCACGGCCTTTAATGCCACTGGCAATGATGCCACTGCCTTTACGTGCCATACGCGGAAAACCATGATCGATGAGTCTCGATGCATCCCGTATAAGGTGCGGGAGCATAACGCTGAAACCGACGCCGCTCACAGGAGGCAATGCGCGCTGCATTGGCTTGAAATACACCGTTCGTGAAGCCGCCGAGATTCGAGAGAGTACCAGATAGTACCTCGCATCCCGCTGCCAGACCGGCCAGTTTGGAGTTCGCCAAACATGATCAAGATGTATAGCCCCCGTTACGGTGGCCCAGCGTAATCGGGGGCGCGTCAGCGACCCCGCTCAAGCAGATTTGAGCGGCTCAAACCGTAAAGACCCGGGCTTTGCCGGGAGATACCTGCTCCGGTATTCAAGTGATCGGTACTGGTCCACTGCTGAGAACTCACGAAGCTCTTGGAGTAACAAATGGGACGTTTCTCTCTGGAAGACATAAATCCTGTACTCCGTGATACCGGAAAATGGCCACAGGTGGACCCGAGAGCCCTGTCAAGTTCGGAAATGAGAGAGATATTCAGTGCTCGCAAAAGTGCAGTCGAAATGCTTGTTAAAGATGAACGGCGCGACCTGATCACCTCTAAAACGGGGATCTCGGGCACTGAAGCCATTCGCTTTCTCCTTCGCGTAGTATCTCCCCATCCAGACGGAGGAATCTGGGGTTATCGGGCATTGATTCCGTGGTTGCACGTCGGCACCTATGTACGCACGATCACAGACTTGTGTAATTCCGATTTAGCAATTGGCTTCAGTGGCGCCTTTTCCCAACTCCTCGAAACATACCCTGATTTGAGAGAACTCATTGAGGATGAGGTCTTTAAAGGAGCCAAACCCGAATCTCGGACTGGGACTCATAAGAGGAACAGCCGCTTGTATGAGAGCCGAATCCAAATCAAGTCAATTCATCAAAAATTCCTCGATCTTTGTCGAGAAAAGGGCTTGAACAAGCCTCTACAGGGTCCTACTAATCCGAAGGGATTGTCCAACAGCGGGCCAAGATATCCGTTCAACGTCAAAAAACGCGCGCTTGAATCCCTGACGAAATTCGTTCACAAACTCATCGAAACTCAACCAAGCCGATCTATTCCAGCAAGGTTCGGCGCAGAGGCAGCAAAGAAAATGCAGACGGGCGACGGTTCGGGGAGACCGCTCCAAGCGCCGTTTACGCGAATCGAGTGCGATGCACACCGCATTGACGCAATTTTCTGCATATTGATCCCCACGATCCATGGCGAACTGGTAAGAAAAATAGTGCGTCGCTTATGGCTGATAGTTCTGGAAGAGGTAAGTTCACGCGCTGCTCTGTCCCAGCACCTTTGCCTTGGCGAGGAGCCAACGGGTGAAGATGTGTTGGAAGCGATTCGTCTTGCATTGACACTTTGGGAGCCGCGCAAATTGATCGCGCCAAACATGAAGTATTCACCGAGTGCTTGCTTCCCATCCGGCTTTGACCCAAGATTCCTAGGCGCAAAATGGGAGCAGTTTAGCGTCGATGGTGCGCTGGCCAACATTGCCGAGATGGTGCGCAGGCCGATAAAAGAACTGCTTGGAATTGAGCCAATCGTTCTTCCTCGCAGAAACAAGGATGATCGGCCCTACATTGAGCGGTTCTTCCAGACATTCGAGGAACTGGGGTTTCATCGGCTTCCGAACACGACCGGAAGCGGCACTGATGATCCTCGCAGGAACAATCCTGAAATGGCGGCGATCAAATACACAATTCAGATGGAGTACCTGGAAGATATAGCCGACGTCATAATTGCGAATTATAACGGAGCGCCACACAGCTACCATGGCCAACCACCCGTCGAATATCTTGAATTCGCCTGCGCGAGTTCAGGCAAGTGGCCTCAACTCATTGATCCGCGCGACGCCGAGATGCTCCTCTGTTACCGCGAAACTGTGGTTGTCCGCGGAAGCATCAAGGATTCACGCAGGCCATACATACATTGGCACGGTGTGAATTACTCAAACGATGCTCTCAAGCATTCTTACGCGCTCGTCGGAAAGAAACTGACTCTTCTTATCCATCGCCGTGACCTCCGGACAATTCGCGCTTTTCGGGATAACGGCGCTGAATTGGGAGTACTTCGAGCGGCTACTCCATGGGATAGAATGCCGCACACGCTGGAAATGAGGCGCGCATTCTTTTCTCTCAGGCGGGACAGGCGATTCCGTTACAACACGGATCCCGATCATTGCGATCCCATTTTTGCTCTACTTGAGCACCTTGAGGCAACTGCACTGAAGAAAAAAGTAGTTCCTCCTTTGTATCTTGAGGTCCGGGGCCTATTGACGAAACATCTCGAAGAGTTTCGCGATCAAGTAAGCAGTCGCCCCGCTGACGATGCTGATAACAAAGCCAAGCCTCAAAACAACAGCTCGGAAAAAAGAACACACGATGAGCCATTACAGCAAAACGCGCCACTGGAGTCCGTCAAAGCCCTCAACTGGTGAGCAAATGACTTCCATCTACAGATCGCCTGAGGGCCGCGACCACCCGGTCGTGAAGGGTACCTACGCGCTCTATACCCGCCCGATTCAGGAATTCATCAGCATTCTCGCGGAATGGATTGATGAAGGAACACCTGGAGGATATGTCTACGGACCATATCGTCACGGGAAGAGCACCGCCGTCAATGAGTTCATCAAAGTTCGCCTTGCAGCGAAGTGCGCCGGCCCTCTACCGCTGTTTACTTTCAGCTACGACAAGCATGATCGCTTTTCCGAGCACGACTTCCTAAGTGACTTGCTAACTGCCAGTAAGCACAATTTCACAGAAGGCAGAAGCTGCAGGGTCAAGACGGAACGATTGACAAACTTCTACGCGACATGTGCGCGAAACGCGGGCGGGAATAGAGTCCTTCTTGTTGTGGACGAAGCGCAGCGAATGCACGGACCCGAATACCACGTGCTTTGCAATCTACAAAACCGGTTGGACGTCCTTGGCTACAAGCTGACAGTTATTTCTGTAGGATCGCACCAAGTTGCATATCAGCATGGCGCATTTTTAAACGTAGACGACCTCTACTTAGCGGCGCGCTTCTTTGTTAATGGTGCACAGTTTCGTGGCATCATTGGCGCCATTGAACTTGAGGAAGTGTTGAAGGGATATGATGTTGACTCAGAATGGCCAGCTGGCAGCGGCACAAGCTACACTAAATATTTTTTCCCAAAAGCATTCGAAGCGGGATTCAGGCTATCAGCGTCCGCTGCTGAGTTGTGGAGCATATTCGAGGAGATGGGGCCCGCCAATCCAAAGCATGGCCTGCAAGTGCCCATGCAACATATTGCAAGAACTGTGGAAGCCCTGATACGCAAGTTTAGCGATGATGGAATCTGTGAGCCAGAAATTAACCGCGACGATCTCGTGAAGGCTGTCGAGAGAACCGGCTATCGTGTTTTCATGAAGGCTGTTTGGTATTCTCCCTCAACCCCGAGGACTCGAGGGGGATCTCCAGCATGATTGCTCTGCCCAAGAAGGCTGTCCGCCCATATGAATCTTTGCTGTTCTTGACTTGGCGATTCCTTTCACTGAATCGACCAGAGTTAAGTGCGTTTTCGGCTTCTGTCAATCTCTCTCTGTACGATTCTCTGCATTTGGATCTGATCTGTGGGCGAGCTGGGGCCAGGAGCATTGAACTTACAAGTCTCCGTCGTCTTTTGGGTTTAACTAAACTTCAACTGAGGCAGGGCACGCTGGACTGGTCGACGCTGCGGAAACAGGTGCTCTTTGATTTCCGTTATTGTTTGCAATGCCTCGAATACGGCTACCACGCGGCTATATTCCAGTTGTCCACGATCAAGACTTGTCCCGAACATCATTCCGAACTGGCTACTGGATGCCCGAACTGTGGGAGATGCACTTCAACAATCATGACTCGCGACTTCTCTGCCGATGCTTTTACGTGCCGTCGATGTGGAAAGGTTATGGTTGATTTGGGGGTTCTGATTGACCCGCCTGCGATTTCCTTTGGAGCAGAAGTTCGGATTATTGCCAATTGGTACAGATGGGCTTCAGACTTGCCGCGGTCAGAATCGCATCTTCTGGCGGACTCGAAGGATGAGAGGCAAGATGTTCACTCGGGTGAATGGGCTGCTCTTGAACTGGTTGGAGGACGGCGCGCCCCCGATTCCGTCGGACTTGACAGAAAGGCCTTAGTGGGCGGGAGTGTACGCTATGTGCGCTGCGGCATTCGGACCACTTCCGAATCGCGAAGGTCGATCGGCGGCCAATCGCACTCTCGAGCTGAGAGAGAGATGAGAGGCTTCTTTCTCTACGGGCTCTACACCCGCCACATTGAAAAGCAGATTCCGCAGACGCGCAAACTGATTCGAGTCCTGCTTCAAGATCGCGGTAATCGGTGGGCCTCGTCAATCAACGGCGTTAAATTGGAAACTATTATCCATGCTTTTGCAGTATTTCTTTTCCGCTACACGCTTGAGGGATGGGGCGGCTTGAGAGACGGATATCGCGGAAAGCATGCTTTGGCAAGTTCGCAAACGCGGTTTGTCGAGGCTTTTCATTTGAAGAACTCACGGTGC
>Ga0181522_10002654_pt1 | contig 10132 bp, 8 predicted proteins | sample PEATcosm2014_Bin_27_FD_121103 | JGI IMG/M metagenome (GOLD analysis project Ga0181522, IMG submission 121103) | Peatland microbial communities from MTU Mesocosm Facility, Houghton, MI, USA - PEATcosm2014_Bin05_10_metaG | ecosystem: Environmental > Terrestrial > Soil > Wetlands > Peat | place...
CGATTCCGGAGTGGGGTCGCCCGCAACAATCACTCCGATGCCAGCGCGCTTGCAGTATTCAAACTTGCCGCGAATATCCGCTTCGTCGTTTTTGGGAAAGTAAATAGCGCCCGCGGCGTGCAGCTTGATTCCGGCGGCGGCGTAGTCTGCGAGCGCCTGCGACTCAAGCGCCGGATCCATCGGTAGATGATCCTTAGTGTCTTTTACATTCAGATCGGTCAAGTTGAGCTGCTTCATGTAGCCGATCAACTGCGCGCGCGTAAAGTTGCGAAAGGTGTAACTGCAGAGGCCAAGTCGAATGGGTGAGGGTTTTCCTGTTTCCCTGATCGCTTCGCCCATGGCAGGCCGTGCCCCGGCCAAAAGGGGAGCGACGCCCGAGACTGCGCACGCTGTTGCCAGCGCGCCCGATTGCATGAAGTTACGGCGAGAGATTGCGGAGTGCATAGAACCTGTCTTTCTTTTGCTCGTCCAATCTAATTTCTATAGCGCCGTTCGTCAACGTTTACGGGGTTCGCCCGCGCAGGGAACTGGCGCCAGGGAGTTGCGGCTACTGCTTACCGAACCGATAGGTCATTCCTGCCGTGAAGCCGATGCTGTTCTGCAGGGTCGAGCCGAAGCCGGTCACGAAATATTCGGGAGCAAGCTTAAAGCTCACGCTGGGAGTCAGGTTCAACTCGCCGATGACGCTGGCGCTTGCCGCGTAGGTGTAGCCCGTGGGATAGAGGAGACAATTGTTCGCGCCTTGGCAGATGCTGCCGAACCCGTTGGTGTCACCCGTAAAGTTGCCGTACGCGGCGCCTCCCAGAACCCGGCCGGAGATGGCGTACTTCGGCTGCAGGTAGAAGCGGTAAACAGGACCGATCATCAGGTCGTACTGGCTGATTGCCGGCCGCGTAATGTTGCTGAAGTTCAGGCCGACGTAGGCAGTGCCGTAGTAGCCGCGGCCGTCGAATTCGTATCCCAGCCGCTCGCTCTTAAAGCGGGTCAATCCGGTCTCCCAGGAATAGAGGGTCACGCGCTGGCGCGAAGGGCCTGGAGTGAACCGGAGATAGCCCATGTCCATGTAGGTTTCCCACCGATGATCGTAGGCATCGTGGATGGCCGTGGCTCTGCGCTGTTGGCGGCGCAGCCGGATGCGCGCCTGGACGCTCAATTGTCCCTGCGTCTCAGCGGTAGACGGCTGTGACTGGCTGGCCTGCGCGGCCTGGCTTTGATCCTGTGCGGGGTCGGATGAAGTACTGCTCGAGGTTTGTGCCTGAACAGCGTGCATCGCCGGCAAACCAAGCGCCAGCAAAAGGGCAAAACGGCGAAATGAGACCATCGTGTTCGGATTTCCTCCACGGGAGTACGGAAGCACATCCGCATAGGCGGACTGGATGCGATGCTCCCCCCATTTGGTATTAAAACACCTGGAGCAGCCTTCTGCCCCGGGGCCTTTCGATTGGCTCGTGTGAGTTGGACGCGCGGCAGCGCCGAGCGGCACCGTGAATTCGCTGAACGGGACTGTTGATCGCCGCCCGATTGCTCTTGAGGTCTGCCAGCAGCTCGGCCGCTAATTCGGCGTTGCTCAAATCGAACCAGGGCGTCTTGAGCGAAGAGTCGGGACCAGCAGGCTGCGCCCGATTATTTCGAGCGAACTGCCAAGATCATCCGCAAGGTTTCTCTGGAAGTCTTGTCCACGCCTCTAAATCCTCCTAGCAGGCTCTAGAATGAAAGATGACGGAGATAGGAAGGACGATGGTTCGCATCATTTTTGGAGTGATTTTGGGACTGGTGCTGTCGCCTTTGGCGCTGGCAGCATGGTTTTACTTCGGGCACCCTCCGGTCGCCGTGGCCGATAAACCGCTGCCGTATGAGCGCCAGATCACTCATATAGCACTCAATTCCCGGATCGCTCATGAACAGTCCGGAAACGCGCCCATCCAGGCCGATGAAGATACCTTTGTGGCCGGAGCCCGGATCTATCGCGATCAATGCGCCGCGTGTCACGGGCTCCACGGCAAGCCGTCGAGTTTCGGCAAGCACATGTATCCATCGGCCCCGTCACTTTGGGAGAAGCACAAAAACAACGACGTTGTAGGAGTGAGCGACGACCCCCCGGGCGAGACATTCTGGAAAGTGGAGAACGGCATTCGCCTCACTGGCATGCCGTCGTATCACGACGTACTCAGCCAGACGGAGATCTGGCAGTTGACCTTGCTGCTGGCCAATGCGAACAAGCCGCTTCCGCCGGCCGCGGTCGCCTTGGTGAACGGCGCAGAGCCGGCGGCTGCGGCATCGGCCGCGCCGTTCAAGAACAAGTAGTCCACGCGGAAAATCGCTGCCGTTTCCAACGGAATGCGAAGGGAACTCGTTCAATGAAAGTGCTTGACCTCGTGCGCAAAGGGTTTGGCTATGTGCTCTTGAGCATGGGAGTTTCGCGTCCGGCTCCAAAGCCCAAGGCGGAGGCAAAACCCACTCCCAAACCGGAGCCTGGCGCCTAGACCGTATCGCCTGCCGGCGGTTTCGCTTCGAGGATTTGAGCGAAGGCGCCACCCCATTCGCGCGGCAGTTGCGGCTCGGATTGTCCTTGTCCCGGCGCGCTCCCCGTACAATAGGAGAGGAAGATCACCTGACCCAGCCGATGGCGGAGAAACAGGACAACCAGCCACAGAAACCTGGCTCGCAGGAGCCCAAACGCAAGCCCGACGAAGACCCGGTTGGCAAGGTCTACGATTCGCGGCTCATGCGGCGGCTCAGCCACTATGTGCGCCCCTATTGGCTGCAGGCTGCGATCGCATCGCTTGCGGTTTCGCTCAAGTCTCTGTGCGATGTAGCCGGACCCATTCTAATGATGGTGGCTGTCGATCGCTACCTCGCTCCCGATTTCGCATCGAAGGACGCGTCCAATGCAGTCGCCCACTGGGTAGCCAACAACAGCCCTCTCGCCCGGCTGCTTCCGTCTGATCCGATTCACGGCATAACGCGACTGGCCGCCATCTATCTCATCATGCTGGTCTCGGCCTATCTCTTCCAGTTCATCCAGGTTTACCTGATGCAATGGATCGGCCAGAAGATCATGTTCGACCTGCGCCGCAACATCTTCCGCCACATGCAGCGCATGCACGTCGGCTTTTTCGATATTCATCCCGTCGGGCGCCTGGTTACGCGCCTCACCTCCGATGTGGATGCTGTCAACGACATGTTCACCGACGGCGTTCTCGCCATCGTGAACGATTTCTTCATGCTCACCATCATGGCCTGCGTCATGCTCGCCATCAGCTGGTGGCTGGCGCTGCTGGCTTTTGCCGTCCTGCCGCTCATTCTTATCGTTACGCGCGTCTTCCGCGACCATGTCCGCGAGAGCTACCGGCGCGTCCGCACTGCCATCGCCCGCATCAACAGCTTCACACAGGAACATATCTCCGGCATGAGCGTGGTGCAGCTCTTCAATCGCGAAGATCGCGCCTACAAGGACTTTGAAGCCGTCAACCTGCAGCACATGGTCGCGTTCAAAGACACCATCCTTGCCTATGCGCTTTATTACCCGGCCGTCGACTTTCTATCGTCTGTGGCCATTGCGCTTGTGGTCTGGCGTGGAGGATTCGGTGTGCTTCATCTGCCGCCCACGGTGACCATCGGCGTGCTCATCATGTTCACGCAATTCTCGCTGCGCTTCTGGCGGCCCATTCAGGATCTGAGCGACAAGTACAACATCCTGCAAGCCGCCATGGCTGCGTGCGAGCGCATCTTCAAGCTCATGGATTCGGAGCCGGAGATCGTCAGCCCTGCGCATCCTGTTTCGGGCGACGGCTCCAATCGGATCGAGTTCAGGCATGTCTGGTTTACCTACCAGAAACTGACGCCGGAACAGCAGGCCGCAGTGGTCGCCATCACCGGGAATTCGACGAGTCCGAAAGCTGAATGCGCGGAGCGCCTGGCTGCGCTCGGCGACATCGAGTGGATTCTCAAGGACGTTTCCTTCACCATCGATCCGGGCCAGACCATCGCGATTGTCGGCCACACCGGCGCAGGTAAAACCACGCTGACTAGTCTGATGATGCGTTTTTACGAAGTCACGGCAGGCAGCATTTTGCTTGATGGCGTCGATCTTCGCGAACACGACCTGACCGCGCTGCGCCAGCATTTCGCGGTCGTTCTGCAGGACCCGTTTCTTTTCTCTGGCACAATCGGCGAAAACATTCGCCTGGGCAATGAACACATCACCGATAAGACAATGATTCAGGCAGCGCGCGACGTCAACGTGCTGGACTTTATTGAGAGCCTGCCGAACGGATTCGACGAACCGGTTCGAGAGCGCGGGAATTCGCTATCGACGGGGCAAAAACAGCTCATCAACTTCGCGCGCGCCCTCGCTTACAATCCCCGCATCCTCATCCTCGATGAGGCCACTTCGAGCGTCGACACCGACACCGAGCTGCGCATCCGCGGGGCGCTTGAGCGCATGGTCGAGGGCCGAACAAGCGTGCTGATTGCGCACCGGCTGTCGACGGTCCAAAGGGCCGAATCCATTCTCGTGATGCACAAAGGCCAACTTCGCGAGATGGGCTCGCACCAGGAGCTGCTGGCGCAGCGCGGCCTCTACTGGAAGCTCTATCAATTGCAGTACAAAGATCAGGAGCTGGGAGCGTTTGCACCGCCGTCACAGGAGCCATCGACCGCGCCCGCGATCTAATTTGCGCCCGGAAATGCCGGCCTGAAATCGCAGCATCAAGCTCGAAGAATTCCAATCAGGATATGATGGTAAGGTAAGTCGATTTCGCTGAGAGCAGAATCGCAACGTTCGTCCCCCATCGATTCCAGGAACTAATGAAAGAACACGCCGCAAAAAAGGTCGAACTGTTCGACACCAGCTTGCGCGATGGCCTGCAGCAGCCCGGCCTCGATATCTCGGTGCCGAATGCCGTTCTGCTTCTCGAGCGGATGGCGGGCTTTGGCGTGCATTACGCTGAGATCGGCTTTGCCGGCGCCAACCAGTTCGTCTCTGACCTGACCACAGCCCTCACTTCCGTCGATACCGGCGGCATGCAGCTCGCGCTCTTCGGTCGCTCGCGTGGTCGCGGCGCCAGGGTCGAGGATTGGCCCGACGTGCAATTTATCGTCCGCCACAAGCAGCGCGTTCCCGTTGCGGTGGTAGTTGTCAAGTCGCGGCTGCTCGATGTGATGCGCTCGCTCGAAACCACGCCTGACGAAAATCTCCTCATGGTGTGGGAGACCATCGAGTGCTTGCAGTCTCACGGCCTTGAGGTCTTCATCGATCTCGAGCACGCCATGGACGCCAGTTGCGGCCGCCGCGAAAACGGAATTCCCTGCGATCCCGATTTCAACAAGCGCAGCCTCGACTATTTCCGCCAGTTGACCGAGCAGTGCGTCCGCCAAAAAGTGAGCCGCATTGTTGTGTGCGACACCAACGGCGGCGCAAGCCCTGAGGAAGTGACGCAAGTGATCGCAGGGCTCAACCACGATTTTCCCGGCGCGCGATTCGGTTTTCACGGCCACACCGATCGCGGTCTCGGCGTTGCCAATACCCGCGCCGCAATTCTTGCCGGGGCAGTGCAGGTGCAGGGAACATTAATCGGGACCGGCGAGCGCTGCGGCAACGTGAATCTCACGACTGTCGTCGGCGCAATGCAGCTTCGCGGCGAAGCCGAGTTCGTGCCTCCCGATTCGCTTGCTGGCCTCACCAGCCTCGCACACTCCGCCTATGGAGCCTTTGGACTCGAAGCTCCGCATGGCGCACCCATTGTCGGGCCCGGCGCCTTCGGAACGTGGGCCGGAATGCACGGCTCAAGTGAGCGCAAGAATCCCGGAGCCTATCTGTGGTGTGATCCCGCGCTTGTCGGCGCCAGTCCAACCATCGGAGTCAACGCGCAGTCGGGACGAGCCAACATCGTCCTGCTCTCTGAATCGCTCGGCGTGCCGCTGAACTCCACACAGGCTCAATCGCTGATGGATGCAAACCAGGCCATGATCGACGGCGGCGGCTTCACCGCCAGCGAGGTCTCGTTCCGCCTGGCCTGCATGAAGACTCTCGGCTCCTTGCGCAACTGGTTCTCAGTAAAAAGCTGGCGCGTCTTCGACGAGTCTGACGAGATCGGCAGCCGCTTCGTACAAGCCTTCATGACGCTCACCGTCGGCGACTCGACGGTGGCGACGACGCGCGCCGAGGGCACCGGCCCAGTGGATGCGCTCACCAAGGCCATGCGCAACGAGCTCGACAAGTGGTATCCCGATCTGGCGCAAATGCGCCTCGGCACCTTCACCGTCGCGGCGCTCGACGTCTCCGCGCACGACTCGGCGGCGCACGTCCGAGTCACGGTCAGCTTCAACGCCGACGGCCACGAGCCGTGGACCACGGCCGGCGTCAGCAGCGACTTGAACCAGGCGGCGCTGATGGCCATCGTCGATGGCTTCCACTACTGGCTCCTGATGAAGAGTGAAGAAACCAGGACTGCCGGTAAAGTCGGACAGCGCACGATTCATCACCTCACTGAGCTAGCCGGCTAGCGCTTCGCCTGCCCGATCTGAAGCCCTCGCTCCAGCCCCCACCTATCAAAAATGAGCCTTGGCAGAATCGTCTGCACGAGCTCAGTGCTTCGCTCCTCATAAGTGACGTGGCGCACAGCGCACACGGAAATCCGCCCTCACACTGGGAACCATTCCAGCAGAAGAATAGGTTTCGCCCGGCAATATGCCGGTGCTCTCGACACCGCTGTCTTGCTGCTGATCTTTTGAATTACACCCCGTGAGAAAATCCACGGCGGAGGGCCACGATGTCGAAGCAAGTTCATTATGCACCCCTTGGCGAAGCCACCATCGGTTCAGTTTCTCCATTCATGCGCGAGACGCGCGACTATATGCTGGCGTCTGACAAGGAAGAACTCGCTTCGTTGCGCTTCTCCATCATTTTGACGGCAAGATGGGAATCCTCGGGGAGCGAGTATCCGGAGCATCGGTCAGAACTGCGCGCAGACCTTGACCTCCTCCGCAAACACTACGGCGCCAAAATCGACGAGATCGCCATGACCTTCGGCGTTGAGGAGGCGATGAAAGCAAAAGAGGAAGTAGAACGGAATGTTAGTGTGCCGCGCGAGATGAGGTTATTCACGCCATCGAGCCTCGATGAAGAGTTCGGACCGAGTCTCGAGGAAGAGTTCGGCGCGGGAGGATATGAACTCTAGACTTCCGGCAAAGTTTGGTTGCCCGGAATGTTTTTGGGCAACAAAATGCGCCACCCGCGATTCGGATGGCGCATGTTTTGCTCAGATGTAACGCCGAGATTACTTGGCCGCAAGCGAAGGCCGCGTGTCAAGAGCGCCTGAGGCGTAGCCCTTGGCCATCTCGGAGATCGGGATCGGCGAATAGTCGCCTGCGTGCCCGGCTTGGCCGAACTCAGTCATGCGTTCTGCCACAACCTTGGCCATCGCCTCGCGAGCCGGCTTCAGGTAGTCGCGCGGATCGAACTTCTCGGGCGATTCGGCAAACACCTTGCGGATGGCGCCGGTGATAGCGAGGCGATTGTCGGTGTCGACGTTGATCTTGCGCACGCCGTTGCGGATGCCAAGCTGAATCTCTTCGACCGGCACGCCCCAGGTTTGCTTCAGCTTGCCACCGTACTGGTTTACGATGTCCTGCAATTCCTTCGGCACAGACGAACTGCCGTGCATCACCAGGTGCGTGTGCGGCAGGCGCTTGTGAATTTCGATCAGGATGTCCATCTTGAGTACTGAGCCGTCCGGCTTCTTTGAGAACTTGTAAGCGCCGTGACTCGTGCCGATGGCGATGGCGAGCGCGTCAACGCCCGTGCGCTCGGCGAACTCAACCGCCTGGTCCGGATCGGTTACGTGTTCAAGGCCGGAACCGCCTGCGCCATGGCCGTCTTCCACACCGCCAAGCACGCCGATCTCGCCTTCCACCGTGACGCCGCGCTCATGCGCGTAGTCCACCACACGGCGGGTCACGTCCACATTCTGTTCAAAGGTCGAAGGGGTCTTGCCGTCCTCCAGCAGTGAACCATCCATCATCACCGAGGTGTAGCCCAGCGCGATGGCGCTCTTGCAGGTGTCAAAACTGTTGCCGTGATCCTGGTGCATGGCGATGGGAATGTCTGGATTGAGTTCGGCTGCGGCCTGGATGAGCCGGAAAAGATAGAGGTCGTCAGCAAATGCGCGCGCGCCGCGGCTGGCCTGGGCGATGACCGGCGATTTGGTCTGCCGCGCGGCGATCATGATGGCCTGAATCTGTTCCATATCGTTGACGTTGAACGCGCCGACGCCGTATTGGCCCTTGGCCGCCTCATCGAGGAGCTGTCGCATGGATACAAGAGGCATATGAATCTCCTTTTCTTGGGTGGCTCCGGCTGCTCTTGCGCTCAGATCCTTGAAAGGCGGGAAATCAGCCGCGCTGCGGGAACCGCAATCATCCTTATCGTAGCAGAGGCGCGCAAGGAAAAACTGTGACGGGGAACAAACAATCTACAGTCCGGTTCCGATTCAGTTCCGAGCCAGATCAGCGGTATCAAAAACGTATAACTTCCTGACGGCGAAGGGACAACGGTGATGAGCCGCCGGTTATGCAGGACGAGTGTGTCGAGATACCCAAAGATTAAAAGCCGGCAAATCGTGCGCTAGAATCTGCTGCGCTTCTATCTGGTCGGCGCGGCAGTCCTATACATACGTGACCTGACCAAGCACTACTGCACGGTTCGCCCCCGTCGCCGAAGGAATGTTTCCCGGCAGCCGATGCCACGTGTGCCAGGCCAGCAACGCAAATGCCGCCGCTTCCTTGGCCTCTGCCGGCATTCCAAACTTGTCGATGGCCTCGAGCTTGCATCCGAGCGGCCCAAGCCGCGCCGCCAGCATCCCCATCAGTGTTTTGTTGCGCGCGCCACCACCCGAAACAATAAAATCCACGCCGAAGCCGCTCATCTTCGGCATCGCAAACAGCTCGTAGCTTCGAGCGATGCTCTCCGCCGTGAATGCCGCCGCCGTCGCCAGCGCGTCTTTTGGATTCTTGCTTTGCTTGCGGCACGCCGCCAGAAATCGGGGCGCATATTCATGGCCAAACTGTTCGCGCCCTGCACTCCGGGGAGGTTCGAGCCGGAAATAGGGATTGCGAAGCGCCGCTCGCAGAACCGGAGCGAGCACTTGGCCGTCGGCGGCTAGAGCACCGTTCGGATCGAACGGTTTGTTGAAAAGCTTCTGCGCCAGCCAGTCAATCACCATATTTCCCGGTCCCGTGTCGAAGGCAACAACTGCATCGGGCCCGGCGCCCGCGGGGATGGCCGTCAGGTTTGCGATGCCCCCAATATTTTGCAGGATCCGGCCACGTTTGCCATCGGCGAACAATACGTAGTCAAGCAGCGGAACAAGCGGTGCGCCCTGCCCACCGGCCAGCATGTCGGCAGGGCGAAAATTCGAAACCACAGGCACCCGAAGCTCCAAGGCAATTGCCTGCGCCTCACCGGCCTGCCACGTGCAGGCGAACTTTTCTCCCGCGTACGATTCGGCGCGCGCCTGATGGTAGAGCGTCTGACCGTGGCAACCCACGAGATCGAGAGCCAGCTTATGACGCTTTGCGGTTCCTTTCACAGCTTCGGCATACGCAAGTCCCAGCCGCCAGTTGAGCCGTGCTAGTTCTGCCGTCGAAGTCGACCGCGCATTCATCGCGGCCAGAATTCTTATACGCAGCGCCGTGGGAAACGAGAACGCTTCGTGCGCCAGCAAGTCGATTTTCGGCCGCGACCTTCCCGGCGCGATGCGCACCACTGCAACATCAATCCCGTCAGCCGAAGTGCCGCTCATGACGCCGGCGACCGTCATCGCTTTCACCTTCATCCGCTCGCCGCCTCTTGTGCCGGAACCGCTGCTGCCACCGTCTCGCCGAATTTGAGAACTTGCCTGCGAAGCGCGTCGAATTGCCGCGGGTTCGGTACCGCCGAAAACCTGGAAGAGACAAACCTTGCCCGTTTCCGCTCCGACTGGCGCGCCCGATCGAGCAGCAATTTGTGGAACGCCGCCGAGCGTTCGCTCTCGGATATGAGCGCCTCATATGCGCGCAGAATCAGCTCCGCGCTGTGGCAGATTTCAATCATGTCGGTCCCCGCGCGCACTGCTTCGACCGCGGCGTCCTC
>Ga0181522_10002655_pt1 | contig 10132 bp, 9 predicted proteins | sample PEATcosm2014_Bin_27_FD_121103 | JGI IMG/M metagenome (GOLD analysis project Ga0181522, IMG submission 121103) | Peatland microbial communities from MTU Mesocosm Facility, Houghton, MI, USA - PEATcosm2014_Bin05_10_metaG | ecosystem: Environmental > Terrestrial > Soil > Wetlands > Peat | place...
CCTCGCTCGGTGCGCCGTTCAGCGAAGACTTACGCGCCTGAAAGATCGACGGCTGATCGGGCGTGACATTCTTGCCTCGCCGAAGCACGATGAAACGCACCAGCGCGCGCGTTATCTCGAAGAAGCGCGCGAACCAGGAACGGACGTTCTCGACCGCCAGCATCGGGCGTCGTCGGAGTTTCGCGAAGCTCGTGCGAAGAAGCCCCCACGAACTCGTGACCTGGTGAGGCTCGGGCGCCGATTCGACCTTGGGCGTCGGCACACGCACTTCGGGTGAGATGTCAAAGAGATTGGCGAACGTCTCGGCACCCGACACGCCGTCTGCGAGGGCGTGGTGCACCTTGAGGGCCACGGCGGCGTGCCCGTCCTCGAGGCCTTCGATGATGAGCAGCTGCCAGAGGGGGCGACGCTGCGAGAGAGGCTGGGACAGGAACTGCGAAATCAAGGCGTCGAATTGGTCCGCCGTGCCCGGACTTGGCAGAGCCACGCGTAGGACGTGCTTGGCGAAGTCGAAGTTCTCGTCTTCGACCAGAATCGGCCAGGTCATGTCAAAGGGAGCGCGCACGATTCGCTTGGTGAAGATCGGTATCTCGTGCACGCGCGCGGCGATGTTCGACGAGATCAGGTTGAACCGCGACTCGGGATCGATCAGGTCACCGAAGTCAAGTTCGATCACGGCGCCGATGTTCATCGACGTGCCCGGAGTCTCGAGCAAGAGAAAGGCGCTGTCGAGTGGGTCGAGATACTGGCTCAACGTCCGCTACTCCCAAAACCGCCGTCTCCCCGGTGGGCCGTCGGCAACTCGTCGACCACGCTGAAGTGCAGTGACGCGACCGGCACGATAACCAGCTGTGCGATGCGGTCGCCCTTGTTCACCACGTACTCGCTCTGGGGATCGAGGTTCACCAGGGCTACTCGAACCTCGCCCCGGTATCCCGCGTCGATGAGCCCCGGTGCGTTGGCGCACGTCACACCGTGCTTGGACGCCAAGCCACTTCGTGGCACTACCAGTCCCCCGTAGCCTTCGGGAATGGCGATGCTGAGCCCGGTACCGACCATGTGTCGTCCACCGCGTGCGGCGAGCGTGCACGTCTCAATCGCCACCAGGTCGCAACCGGCGTCGTGCTCGTGCGCGTACTGAGGGAGCACGGCGTCGGGGTGCAACGCCCGGACGAGGATTTCCATAGGCGGAAGGCTACCCGCCGTAAGGCGTAGAACCAAGATTCGCTAGTGTCACACTGTGCTCGTGTGGATGGATCTAGAGATGACAGGACTAGAACCGCATCGCCACGTCATTGTCGAAATCGCGACCGTCGTGACCGACGACCAACTGAACATCACGGCCGAGGGTCCCGATCTTGTCATCCACGCGACGCCCCAGCAACTCGACCAGATGGGCGACTACGTGACCGAGATGCACGCGAAGTCCGGACTTCTCGACGCGGTGAAGGCCTCGACGATCACCGTGGCCGACGCCGAAGCCCAGACGCTGACGTTCTTGAAGGCACAAGGCATCGAAGCAGGTTCGGTGCCGCTGTGTGGCAACTCCATCGGCACGGACCGGCGCTTTCTCCAGGAATACATGCCCACGCTGGAGTCGTTCTTCCACTACCGCAACGTGGACGTCTCAACGATTAAGGAATTGGCGCGACGATGGAATCCCGAGGTACTCGAATCCTTCGGTGACAAGGCGACGAACCACCGAGCCCTCGATGACATTCGTGAGTCGATCGCCGAACTCGTCCACTACCGACAGACACTTTTTTCATCCACGACCCCTAGCAAGTAACGTCGCACATCATGTCTGATTCGCCCCTCACCCTCGCCCAGGCCACCGCCCAGATGACCGCCCCCGGTCAGATGTTCGAAACCGAGCGTACGACGATCAACGGCGTCGAAATGAACGTGTGGAAGCACGCACCCGCCAACCTGCGCCAGATACTGGACATGTCACTCCACCACGCCGACCGAGATTTTCTGGTCTACGAGGACGAACGGATCACCTTTGACGAGCATTACCGGATCGCTTCGACGATCGCCGTTCGTCTCGCAGCGCTAGGAGTGAAGAAGGGCGACCGTGTCGCGATCGCGTCACGGAACCTGCCCGAATGGGTCTGCGCCTTCTGGGGTGCCATGGCCACCGGTGCCGTGGTCGTACCGCTCAACGCCTGGTGGACCAGCGAAGAACTCGCCTACGGTCTCACCGATTCGGGCTCCACGGTGCTCTTCGTCGACGAGGAACGTCTCGATCGTCTCTACAAGCAACTCGACCACCTGCCCGATCTCGAGACGATCATCGTGATCAGCGACGAGCCCAAGCGCGTCGCGCACGTGGACAAGAAACACGCCCGCATCACGCTCGTTGGTTACGAGGCGTTCCTCGGCCACGTCGACGCCAGCGCGACGCCGCCGCAGGTCGACTTCCTGCCCGAAGACGACGCGACGATGTTCTACACCTCGGGCACGACCGGCAAACCCAAAGGGGCGGTCGGTTCGCACCGCAACGCAATCACCAACCTCATGAATCTCTTCTTCATCGGCCAAAGCAGCACCCTGCGCTTTGGGACCGGCAACCTCGACGAACAAGGTCAGAGCATCCCCAACGCGAGTCTGCTCAACGTGCCCCTCTTTCACGCAACGGGTTGTCTCGCGACGATGCTCGTGAACACCGCGTCGGGCGGCAAGCTGGTGATGATGCACCACTTCGACGCTGGCAAGGCCCTCGCCCTCATCGAGAGCGAACGACTCACGAATATCGGCGGCGTGCCCACGATCGCGATGCAGATCCTGGACCATCCCGACTTTAGAAAGTTCGACACGTCGAGCGTACGTTCAATTTCCTACGGGGGCGCGCCGGCGCCACCCGATCTGGTACGACGTATCCAAGCCGCCTTCCCGGTCGGACAACCCGGCAACGGCTACGGCCTCACCGAGACCTCGGCCGCGGTGTGCCTGAACAACGGACCGGACTACGTCGAGCGTCCTAGTAGCTGTGGCACCGCGGTCCCGGTCTGTGAGGTGGCGATCGTGCCTGAGGACTACGAAGGGCTCGAGCCCTCCCCTGACTTGCCCGTGGGCCCCGACGTCGTAGGGGAACTCTGGGTCAAGGGACCCAACGTCGTGCGAGGCTACTGGCACAAGCCCGAGGCGACCGCGAAGTCGTTCACCAAGGGCTGGTTGCACACGGGCGACGTCGCTCGCATCGACGAGGACGGTTACATCTACATCGTGGACCGCGCGAAGGACATGATCATCCGCGGGGGCGAGAACGTCTACTCGGTGATCGTCGAAGCGGCGATCTTCGAACACCCCGACGTGGCCGACTGCGCGGTCGTGGGCGTGTCGCACCCCACCTTGGGCGAAGAGGTCGCCGCCGTCATCGTGTTGCGCCCCGGGCGCGTGGTCGAGGCCGAAGAGATCTCGCGCCACGTCAGCCAACGCCTCGCTCGGTTCGAAGTCCCCACGAGGATCTTCTTTCGCACCCTCGCGCTTCCCCGCAACCCCCAGGGCAAGGTTCTCAAGCGCGAACTACGCGAGTCGCTGCACGAATTGATGCAGAGCCAGTCCTAACGGGCCGCGTCAATGGCTTGAAGGGAAACTTCGTCGAGTTCGATTTGGCGAGCGGCCCAGTTCTCCTCGACGTGCGCGACACTCGTCGTACCCGGAATGGGCATCATCACGGGCGAACGGTGCAGTAACCACGACAGCGAGAGTTGGGCGACGCTGGCGCCGTGTTGGCTCGCGAGAGTGTCGAGCGGCCCGCCGGGTCGAGCGAGTTCGCCCGAGGCGACCGGATGCCACGGGATGAAACCAATGCCCTCGGCGTCGCAGTAGTCGAGCACCGCTTCGCTGGTTCGATCGGTCAGGTTGAAGCGGTTCTGGACCGTCACGACCGGGACGATCGTTCGCGCCGCCTTAATCTGCTCGACGCTCACGTTGGAGAGTCCGACCGCCTGGACCTTTCCTTCGTCGAGCAACGCGCGAAGAAGACCGAACTGCTCGTCGGGGTCAACGCGCGGGTCGACCCGGTGCAGCTGGAAGAGATCGAGGGACTCCTGGCCGAGACGGCGCAGGGACATCTCGCACTCCTGGCGCAGATACTCGGGTTGACCGCACGGGTACCAGGCGTTGGGGCCGGTACGAACGAGACCAGCCTTGGTGGCGATCTTCACCTCGCCGTAGGGGTGCAGCGCCTCGAAGATCAGTTCCTCGGAGACGTAGGGACCGTAGGCGTCGGCGGTGTCGATGAAGTCGACGCCCAGTTCGACCGCGCGACGAAGGACCGCGAGCGCACCGTCGTGGTCCTGGGGATAGCCCCAGACGCCAGGACCGGTGATCTTCATGGCGCCGTAGCCGAGACGCTGGACGCTTTGGGTACCAAAGGTGAAGGTTGAGGGGTTGTTCATGGCGTCCTTTGCACGGTCAGGGCTTGGGGTACGTCAACGCGGCGGCCGCCCGAGGGCGACCGCCGCGCGACGCACTGCAGGTTTACTTGTTGGGCTGGGGCGTGACGCGCAAGTAGTCCTTGAGCTTCTTGAAGCCCTTGGGGAACTTGGTCTTCGCCTCTTCGTCGGTGATGGAGTTGACGATGATCACGTCGCCGCCGTCCTTCCAGTTCACCGGCGTCGCCACTGAGTAGTTCGCGGTGAGCTGCAACGAGTCGAGCACGCGCACGATCTCGTCGATGTTGCGACCCGTCGAGGCCGGGTAGGTCAAGGTGAGCTTCACCTTCTTGTCCGGTCCGATGATGAAGACGCTACGCACGGTGAGCGTGTCGTTCGCGTTCGGGTGGATCATGTCGTACAGGTCCGCGACCTTGCGGTCCTGGTCACCGATCAGCGGGAAGTTGAGCGCGCTGCCCTGCGTCTCTTGGATGTCGGCCTTCCACTTGTCGTGCGAGGCCACGTCGTCGACCGAGACGCCGATGATCTTGGTGTTGCGCTTGTCGAAGTCGCCCTTGCGAGCGGCGAACGCGCCGAGCTCGGTGGTGCACACCGGGGTGAAGTCCTTGGGGTGCGAGAAGAGGATGCCCCAACTGTCGCCGAGCCAGTCGTAAAAGTTGATTGTTCCTTCGGTGGTCTCGGCGGTAAAGTCCGGGGCCACGTCACCAAGGCGAATCGCCATGTCTGCTCCTTCGCGTGCAAATGTCAGTCCCTTGACTGAGCCATCCCACTTTAGCCACAAAAATTTCTATTGTTGCAAAACCCGATTAGATTTATGGGTAATTGGCGCACACGCGACGCACGCCTGTGAGACTGGGACCATGAGCGAAACCCCCGCGCCCGTCGTGGCCGCCTTCGACCTCGATGGTTCGCTCACCGAAGGCGGCAGCGTCTGGCGCTGGTTGCGGTATCTCGCTGGCTCCGGCGCGGTCTTTCGCGCGGCCCTCCCACTCGGCGTACCACTGTTCGTGGGCGCGGTGCGAAGCGGGCCGTGGGCTGACCACGCCAAGGAGCGACTCTTTGGACGACTGCTCACCGGGCGCGACGTTGAAGAAGTGCGCGACGAGTCGCGAAGCTTTGCGCTCTCACACCTCGAACACCGCGGACGGGCCAAGGTGCTCGAGCGACTGCGCTGGCACCAGACCCAGGGTCACGACGTGGTCGTGGTCTCGGCCTCGCCCGAGATCTACGTGGAGGTGATCGTCGAGGCACTGGGCGCCAACGGCGCGATCGGCACGCGACTGGCGGTCAACCCGATCGGACAACTGACCGGCAGTTACCTCGGTCGAAACTGCCGGGGCAGCGAGAAGATGCGGCGACTGAGCGAATGGATCGAGCAACAGCGCTACCCCGTCGAACCCGAGATCTACGCCTACGGTAATTCGCGCGGCGACCGGCGGATGCTGAGGGGTGCCGACCACGCCTACGACGTCGGGAAACTTGGCCCGTTCGGATCACTGCGTTCGTACCCGCGCCTGCGCGCCACCAACGACGCCTAGAGCTGTTGGATCGACGCGCCAAGCTCGACGATGCCGCCTTCACGCCCGTTGTAGGTGACCTGAATCGAAGCAGCCTGTTCCTTCCACGCGATCACCGTGCCGTGATAGTCAAGTACCCCCACGTTCACGTCGTAGACCCCGTCGAGTAACGGAAGGTTCGGCAGATCCACGCCAACCTGGTTGGCGCCGGGCTTCAAGTTGACCGGTGAGCCTTGGGCGTCACTACGACTGACGAGCATGCCACCTCGGGTGAACAGTTCCATGACGAAATTACCGCTGTAGGCCGTGTGCGACGAGATGTGCACGTCAAAGTGCATTCCCGCACCGCTGCGCACGTCAAAGGAACCCGAAGGTGTGGTCACCGAATCAATGGCGACCTCGGCTTGATGGCCAACACGGTCGTGCTCGACCGCGTCCTCGAGCAGGTGTTCACGAAAGATTCGCAGCGATTCTTGGACCGGGCCGTTGGCGATCATCAAGCCACCGTCGAGGACAATGGCGCGGTCACAGAGCGCCCGCACTTGGTCGGCCTGGTGGGTGACCAACAAGATTGACCGTCCTTCTTCTTGGAAGGTGCGGATCCGGTCGACGCACTTGGCCTGGAACCTTTCGTCTCCCACCGCCAGAACCTCGTCGACCACGAGTATGTCGGGATCGACGTTCACCGCTACCGCGAAGGCGAGGCGAACGTACATACCACTCGAGTAGAACTTCACCTGCGTGTCAATGAAGTGCTCGATCTCACTGAAGGCGACGATGTCATCGAAGATGGCGTCGACGTTCCTCTTGGAGAGCCCGAGCATCGCGCCGTAGAGGTAGACGTTGTCGCGACCCGACAACTCGGTTTGGAATCCCGCGCCGAGTTCGAGCAGCGCCGCCAAGTTCCCGCGCACCCGTATCTGGCCGGTCGTCGGCTGCAGGACACCGCAAATACATTTGAGCAGCGTCGACTTGCCCGAGCCGTTGTGACCCAGAATGCCCACCGTCTCGTCGCTCGTGACGGTGAAACTGACGTCCTTGAGGGCGCTGAAGAGTTCTGTGGAGCCGGCCCGAGGGTGCAGGAGCCGTTCCTTCAGCGTTTGACTTCGCTCGTGGTGGATCTTGAACTGCTTGGAGACGTCTTCGACGTCGATGACGGTGGTCACAGCTCTGACTCAAAGTTTCCTTCGAGGCGACCAAAGATCGTCAACGAGAGCAGGAAGAGGATGACCGTGACCCCGAGCAACGTGAGGTTCATGTCGACGAACGTTGACATCGACCACGTGGGCAAGATGTTGATCAGCGGGTGAGGTGAATTAGTCGACACCACCGTGGTCTTGACGTAGAAGATCCGTTGGAAGGTCATGATGATCGGCGTGATCGGATTAAGGAAGTACATCCAGGTCAGACCGTGGGCGTGCAGACGCTTGGAGATGGTGTTCTGATACGAGTACACGACCGGCGATAACCAGAACCAGAGTTGGAGCAACACCTCCATCAGGTGGCGCATGTCGCGCAGGTACACCGTCACGGCCGACATGACAATGGCGACCGACGCCGTCAGTAGATAGAGCGCGACAAAGGAGATTGGCAGGATCCACAAGAAGCCCCACGCCGGCGCGTGACCTAACACGAGCAAGAACAGACACAACACCCCGAGTTGGATGGCGAAGTAGACCACCGAGGCGCCGACGTTGGCGAGGGCGAGGATCTCACGCGGGAACGAGACCTTCTTCACCAGGGCGGCCCGGTCGACGATGACCCCCGTCGCCATGTTCACCGCCGTCACGAACATGTTCCAGACCACAAGTCCCGCGAAAAGGTACAGGGCGAAGTTCGGGTAGCCGTTCTTGGTGATGACCGAGAAGACCAGGTAGTAGATACCCAGGGTCAAGGCGGGCGACAGCATCGACCAGAAGATGCCGAGGGTCGAGTTCTTGTACTTGATGCGGATGTCCGAGAAGATCAGGCTCGTTAGGAGTTCGTGGCGCGACCAGAGGTTTTTCAGTCGCGTGGGCAGGTTGGACCGGGCGCTGACGACGCGCACCGGCGCGTTCTCAAGAGACCGTCGCTGGACCCTCGCCTCCGAGGCGTCGTTCACTAGACCCCTTGACGAAGCGCCGAACGATCAATCACCGCGTCGATAAAGCCATATTCGAGGGCCTCTTGGGCGGTGAACCAACGGTCACGATCCGAATCCGCTTCGATGCGCTCGACGCTCTGGCCGGTGTGAAAGGCAATGCGCTCGGCGAGTTGGGTCTTCATGTAGACAATCTGTTCCGCCTGGATGGCGATGTCCGAGGCCTGACCCTGCATGCCGCCCATCGAAGGCTGGTGCATCAAGATGCGACTGTGGGGCAGGGAGAAACGCTTGCCCGGTGCCCCGGCACAGAGCAGGAACTGTCCCATTGAGGCCGCCATGCCAACGCAGATGGTGCGGATGTCACAATTCACGTACTGCATGGTGTCGTAGATCGCGAGGCCGTCCGTCACCGAACCACCGGGTGAGTTGATGTAAAGACTGATGTCCTTGTCGCGGTCCTCCGCCTCGAGCAAGAGCAGTTCCGCGCAGATGCGGTTCGCGGTGTTCTGGTCGACCTGTGAACCCAAGAACACGATGCGCTCGCGTAGAAGCCGCTGGTTGAGGTCGTTCGCGCCGAATCCTTCGGCCATTGAGGAGTAGATCATGGCACCAATCTACCGTGTGTGACTGCGAACCCCTCGACCAAGGACCTAGAGTGGAGTCTCTCGCGGGCGTGGCGGAATTGGCAGACGCGCTGGTTTTAGGTACCAGTTCTTCGGAGTGTGGGTTCGAGTCCCTCCGCCCGCACGACGTCGCGCCGACGTGAACGAGAGAGTTGCTGCGTCTGCTAACGTAGGAACATCGTTTTGCCGCATTTCGCGGTAGAGACCGATTCGACTGTGACATATCGAGTTGGGCTCATCTCAACTTGTAGGAGTCATATGTCTGTGTCCTTTGCCGACCTCGGCGTGCCCGCGAACCTCGTAGAGCGCCTACGCGAACGCGGCATCACCGAGGCCTTCCCCATCCAAGAAGCCGCGCTGCCCGACGCCCTCGCCGGTCGCGACGTGGTGGGAAAGGCCGTCACTGGTTCGGGCAAAACCCTCGCGTTCGGCCTTCCCCTGATGGCGCGCATCACCAAAGCCCGTCCGCGCAAGCCCGTTGGGCTCGTGCTGGTACCCACCCGTGAACTCGCCGCCCAGGTCCAAAAAGAACTCGCCAACCTCACCGACGACCGCGGTCGTCGGGTCATCTGCATCTACGGTGGTACGTCCTACAGCGTGGCTCGCAAGGCCCTCAACTTCGGCGTCGACGTCGTCGTCGCCTGTCCGGGCCGTCTCGAGGACATGCTCGAACAGGGCGCCCTCGACCTCTCTTCGGTCGCCACGGTCGTCGTCGACGAAGCCGACCGCATGGCCGACATGGGCTTCTTGCCGTGTGTACGTCGGATCGTGGGCGCGACGCCCCCGGACCGACACGTCATGCTCTTCTCGGCGACCATGGGCCCCGACGTCAAGTCGCTGGTTCGCGAATTCACCCACGACGCCGTGATCCACGACGTCGTCGGCGAAGAGGCCCCCAACGACGTCGACCACTTCTTCTGGCGAGTGCCGCGTGACCAACGTCCACAGTTCGCCGCCGACATCGCCCACGAGTACGAGCGCGCGATCTTCTTCACCCGCACCAAGCACGGTGCCGACCGACTCGCCCGCCAGCTCGAAGATCGCGGTGTGTCGGCGGTGCCACTGCACGGAGATCGTTCCCAGGCCCAACGCGAACGAGCGCTGCGTAGCGTCAAGAGCGGACAAGTGCGCGTCCTCGTCGCCACCGACGTCGCGGCGAGAGGCATTCACATCGATCTCATGCCCGTCGTCGTGCACTACGATCCGCCCGCTCAGGCCACCGACTACTTGCACCGTTCTGGGCGCACCGGGCGCGCGGGCGCCACGGGCGCCGTGATCTCGCTCGTAGGCGAAGACGTCATCGGGCAAGTCAAGCGTCTCCAAAAGGCGCTGGGTATCGCGGCCACCATCGAGGCACCGAGTGACGCCGTCGCCATCCGCTTAGGCGCGGTGGACGACGCGGTCGCCGCCGAACGTCTGGACGACCGGGGCGGCAAGGGTCGCTCGGAGCGACCCGTCGCACGCGAGCGCGGTCCTCGATCCTTCGAGCGCCGTGAACCACGCGAA
>Ga0181522_10002657_pt1 | contig 10128 bp, 9 predicted proteins | sample PEATcosm2014_Bin_27_FD_121103 | JGI IMG/M metagenome (GOLD analysis project Ga0181522, IMG submission 121103) | Peatland microbial communities from MTU Mesocosm Facility, Houghton, MI, USA - PEATcosm2014_Bin05_10_metaG | ecosystem: Environmental > Terrestrial > Soil > Wetlands > Peat | place...
CGTCACATGGCCGACGAGCACGACGGCCGAGCCGCCGGTCTTGGCGTGGCGCAGCAGCGCCTGAGCACTGGCGCGCACTTGCGTCACCGTGCCCGGCGCCGATTCGGCGCTTTCGCAATGCATCGTCTGAATGGAGTCGATCACGATCAGCGCGGCGCGCCTGCCTGTCGAACACGTCGCGACGATGTCCTCGACCTGCGTTGCGCTCGCGAGTTCGACGGACGCGTCGGCGAGGCCGAGCCGCTGGGCGCGCAGCCGCACCTGGGCGATCGCCTCTTCGCCGGAGATGTAGATCACGCGCTGGCCTTGCCGCGCGAGCGCCGCACAGGCCTGCATGAGCAGCGTCGATTTGCCGATGCCGGGCTCGCCGCCGAGCAGCGTCACGGAAGCCTGCACGAAGCCGCCGCCGGTCACGCGGTCGAACTCCGCGATGCCCGTCGCGACGCGCGGCGCGCTCTCGCCCTCGCCTTGCAAACCTTCCAGCGCAAGCACGCGCCCACGCCCGATCCGTGCGCCGACGGATGGCGCGTCGGCGGACTCCTCGACGATGCAGTTCCATTCTTCGCAGGCGTCGCAGCGCCCCTGCCAGCGATTGGCGGTCGCGCCGCAGTTCTGGCAGACGAAGATGGAGCGGGCTTTGGCCATGCTCGTAGGTAAGCGAGGCGGCTCGACGGAGCAAGAGAGGCGAAACGGGCCAAGCGTCTCGCTCCCGAATCCTCATTCGGAGGAACCCGCGCGGCGGGCGTCTCCAAGGAGGCGGCTCCCCCCTGCGAGACTTTTTCTTTGGCCCCCGGCGAATCGCAAAGCTTCGCGCAGCGCGCTCGATGTTTTCGGCGGACTGCAACGGAGTTTCGCCTTTTGGATTTACGCGGCGTGAATGCTTTTTCCTCAGATTGACGAGGTGTGTAACGAAGTGGCGGCCGTATGCGGTCGCCGCCATCGAGGAGTAGGCTTTGATGTCCACGCGTCTTGGAGCCTTTGCGCTCGCTTTGCCCTTGAGCCTGCTCGTCGCCCAGGCGGCGCAGGCGACGCCTTCGGACGCCGGCGCGCCGGCGATCTCGGCCGAGCGCGAACACATGGCGTCGGGAACGCCGGGATGCGCGGGTTGCAACGGCGCGGATTGCGCCAATTGCCCGCTGATGCGCGCCGCCGCCCTGCAACAAGGCGAGGCGGGCTCCGTCAAGGAAGCGACTCCCTGCTCGAGCCAGTGAGCCTCGTCGCTCGCCGCATCAGGCTTCATTACGCGGTGGGGGAATCGGGTGAAGGGCTTGGCCCCCCTTCATCCTGAGGAGGCTCCGTAGGAGCCGTCTCGAAGGATGCGGGTTCCCGAATCTCTGCGGTGTACGCCCTCGGCCATCCTTCGAGACGCGCCTTGCGGCGCTCCTCAGGATGGGGTGGGCCAAGCCCTTCGCCCGATCGCCCCGGTAAGCGGCGCGGCGCGCATATCGACCCGACCGAGAATTGATTATGATCCGGCTTCGAATCTCTCGGAGCCGGACCGTCATGAAGCGCGCTTTCATCCTTGGTGTTTTCCTGCTCCTCTGGAGCATCCCCGCAATTGGCGAGACCACGGTCGCCGAGCCGGAGGGCTACCGGCTCGAAAATTTCCGGGCGCCGGTCCCCGCCGGCCTGAAGGGCGCGAAGGTCGCGACGACGGCGCAAGTCTTCGAGATGTGGAATGCGAAGTCGGCGGTCTTCGTCGACGCCATGGCGCGCGCGCCGAAGCCCGCCGACCTTCCGAAAAGGACTTTGTGGCGCGACGCGCCGCGTTCCGACATTCCCGGCAGCATCTGGCTCGTCAACACGGGCTACGGCGCTCTCTCGGAGCCGATGCAGCGCTATTTCGAGGATGGTCTCGCGCAGGCGACCGGCCAGGACAAGCACAAGGCCTTGGTGTTCTACTGCCTGACGGAGTGCTGGATGTCGTGGAACGCCGCAAAGCGCGCGGTCTCGCTCGGCTACGACGACGTCCATTGGTATCCGGACGGCACGGACGGTTGGGAGAAGGCCGGCCATCCGCTGGAAGACAAGGAGCCCGCTCCAGGCTTTCAGTGAGCGGCGCGCGAAAATCGCCGCCCCAGAAAGCGAACGGCCGGGGAAACTCCCCGGCCGCGCCGTTTCTTTTACACCCGAGCCGGACGCCCGGCGCCTCGGTCGATCACTGGATCAGATGCGGCGCCACCGTGTTGCCGGAGCTCGTCGGGGTGACCGTATTCGTCAGAATGCTGGTCATCGCCGTCGTGATGTCGCTCGAACTCGTCGCCTGATAGGACCAGCTCGAAGACGATGCGCAGGACTGCATGTTCTGCTGGACGATCTGCAGGAAGCCCTGGGACTGCGCGTTCTGATAGGTCGCGATGTAATAGGCGCGACGATCGTAATATTGCGAGTCCGGCGGGTTCGCGGCGTTCGACGCAGTGAGCTGGAAGCCGGTCCCGCTGCTGTTGACGCCCTCCATCACATAGGTCGTGTAGAGCGTGATCATCGTCGCGCCCGTGCTCGTCACCGGCGTGCACCAAGCCGGCTGGATCGGTCCGATCTCGAAATTGCCGCCATATTGCGGATCCGGGATGCACGGCGGGGCGCTGGGCGCGCCCGAGAAATACTGGCCCGTCGGCGCGTTGTAGGGCGACGTTCCGATCGGCGTCGCACCCGTCGCGCCCGGATAGCAGAGATTGCCCGTCAGAGCCGGCGCGACCGACCAGTGGTCGCTGTTCTGCTGGCTGCCCGTCAGCAAGCGGCCGTTCCCGTCGATGCCGAACTGATATTTGTTGTCGTCGTTGTCGTGGTTGCCGAGATTGCCGTTGAAGCTCTGCTTGCCGCTGAGGCCGCAATTGTTGCCGCAGTTCGCCCACCATACGTTGCTGTTGTCGCCGTTCTGACCCCAGCCGCCGCCCTGGTTGCCCCAGTTGCCCCAGCCGCCTTGGTTCTGGCCGCCGCCCTGCTGATTCCAGCCGTATTGCTGGCCCCAATAATTGTTGTCGCCGCCCCAGTTGTTGTCCTGGCCGTCATAGCCCTGAGCCTGGGCGCCGGAGGCGTTGTAGTTCGTCCCGAGATTGTCGGCGTTGTCGTAGACGCCGTCCGAGATGAGCAGCACATAGCTCAGCGGCTTGGCCGACGAGCTGCCGTCTCCGGTGTTGCCGATGTAGGTCGCGAGCGTGGAGAGCGCCGTCGGAATCGACGTGCCGGCGTCGTCCGTGGCGAGGTCGATCACGACCGGCGGATTGGCGGAGTTGGCGATGTTGTCGCCGTTCGTCAGCTGCTCCGAAAGCTGCGAAACGCTCGACGTGAGCTGCTGGACTTGCTGAAGCCCGTTGTTGAGCGTGTAGAGCGCCACATTCAAAGTCACGTTCTTTTGCTGGGCTTGCGTCGCCGCCGAGGCCAGGAAGCTCTTCAGCGAATTCAAGACCGCGTCGATGCGCAGCAGATAGACGGGCTTGCTGTGACGCGCCAAGTGAACGCTGTCGACCGCCACGCTGAAGAGCGACTGCGACGGACCGCGGCAGGCGTCCGTCGTCGTCTTATATTGAACGACGGAGGAGTGGCACGCGAAAGAGCAGCCGATCGAACTCTTCGACATATTGACCTGATCGGTCGTGTTGGCGCCGACGCCCATCGACTGCGAATTGTCGACGACGACGTGCAAGTTGACGTATGTCGTGGCGTTGGTGGAGCCCGGCGTGCTCGAACCGGCCGACGTGGTCGCCGTCGCGCTCGCGCCGATCGGCAGGCTCGACCAGCCGCCGAGCGCCATGAAGTTCGTCGGCGTCGTGGTCGACGCCTTGACCTGATAGGCCCCGCTCCCCTGCGCCGTGACGGTCGGCGTCGGGACCGCGGAAACCGGAACGCCGAGATTCGAGGCGATGGTGGCCTGCGCCAACGTCGTGAGCGCGGCGGACGAAAGGGTGGAATTCTGCGCGACCTTGAGCGCTGCCGCGTCGACGGCAGTCTGCAGATTGATTCGAGCGCGCGACGCCTTGCTGTAGTCGACCGCGATGCCGATCGCGAGCGTCAAGGGAATGATCGAGAGGCCGAACGTCATCATCGTCGCGCCGGTTTCGTCGCGCAGAAAGCGCTTCGCGAGGCGGCCGTACGACGCACGCGTGGTGTTTTGAAGTCGCCAAAGAATAGACATGTTCGTCTCCGTATGGCCGCGTCCCGACGAACGTCGGGACCGTTTGGAGTCTTCCTCGAACGAGGCGGGAGCAGAAAGTTCCGTTGACGTCGAGATCCGATCGAATGCGAATTGCATCATTCTCGCGCAATATGAGCACAGGGGGTATCGCGATCATTAACGGCGCTTTCTAAACTCGGCGTCGATTTGTGATAGTGTTTGTGAGTTTTCGAGACTGGTTAATCGTCATTCAACGGCCTTGTACGAAATTATGGAGTTGCATTTACTCTCTGATAACTCCGACATCGCGACCATTTTGAGCGCAAGTGCATTGGGCATCTCACAAATTCGTACAAAAGACTTATCGAGAAGCTTGCGGCGGGGCCACGTAAGTCTTCGGCTAAACCATTATGGTCGTGGAATTTTACAGGCTGCCGACGCATCGGGACCCGCCTTCTCGATCTGGCGCACACCGAAAGCGGCGGCGGCGAAGGCTCGAGATCCGATGGCGATGCCGTTTGGCCGCGGCGGCTGCGTCGCGGGCCGCGCTTCGCCCTTCGACGCCCCGCCCTTCCACGCCCCTTGCCCCCGCGGTCCGGGCGATGCAAAACGGAGCATGACGCTCGCCTTTCCGCCTCGCGAACCCGTTCCGGAACGTTTCAATCTCGCCCGCTACTGTCTGGAGGGCAGCGCAAGCGCCCAGCCCGAGCGGATCGCTTTGACCGTCGTCGGCGACGATGGGGCGCTGCGGCTCTCCTACCGCGAACTCGACGAAAAAGTGCGCCGCCTCGCGGCGGGCCTCGAGGCGCTGCAACTGCCGCCCAAGGCGCGCGTGATGATCCGGATGGGCAATGAGGCCAATGCGGCGCTGGCCTATTTCGCCGCCATCGCCGCCGGTTACGTCGCGCTGCTAGCCTCGTCGCAGCTCACTTTCGAGGAAGCCTCCTTCCTTTGCGGCGACTGCGGCGCCTCCGCCTTGCTGCTCGGCGCCGACTTCGAGGCCGAAGCCCATGCAAGCGACGGTCTCCACATTCTGCGCGGCGAAGAAATCCAACGGGCCCTCGCCCACGCGCCGCTCTCGTCTTATGCGGACACGCATAAGGACGACCCGGCCTATCTGGTCTACACCTCCGGCACGACGAGCCGGCCGAAGGGCGTGCTGCATGCGCATCGCGCGGCATTTGCGCGTCGCCTGATGTATCCGCATTGGATGGGGCTCGGGCCGACCGACACGATGCTGCATGCGGGCGCGATCAACTGGACCTACACGCTCGGCGTCGGGGTCGTGGATCCGCTGGCCTGCGGCGCGCAGGCCGTGCTCTACAGCGGCAAGCCCGACCCCGCCGTTTGGCCGCGGCTCATCGCAGAGCACGGCGCGACGATTTTCGCGGCCGTGCCCGGGGTCTATCGACAAATGCTCAAATCCGGCGCGCTGGAGCCGGCGGCGCTCGCGACGCTGCGGCACGGACTGTCGGCGGGCGCAGCGCTGTCGCCGGCGCTTCTCGCCGAGTGGCGCGAAGCGACCGGCAAGGAGATATTCGAAGCCTATGGCATGAGCGAAGTGTCGACCTTCGTCTCGAGCGGGCCGACGACGCCCGCGATGCCCGGCTCGCCCGGTCGCCCGCAGCCCGGACGGCCCGTCGCGGCGCTGCCGCGCGAGGGGGGCGAGACGCCCCTGCCCGTCGGCGAAATCGGCCTGCTCGCGATGCACGAAAGCGAGCCGGGACTTATGCTTGGCTATTGGAACCGGGCGGAGGAAGAGGCGCAGTCGCGCCGCGGTCCGTGGTTCGTCTCCGGCGATCTCGTGGCCCTCGACGCCGATGGCTACGTGCATCTGCACGGAAGGGCCGACGAAGTGATGAACGCGGGAGGCTATCGGGTGTCGCCGGCCGAGGTGGAGCGCTGCCTCGCTCATCTGCCGCAGATCGCGGAGGTCGCCGTCGCCGAACGGCCCGGACGCGACCCGGGCGCGACGATCATCAAAGCCTATGTGGTTTTGCGGGAAGGAGAATCTCTGAGCGAGGCGCAAGCTCTGGCGCATTGCGCCGAACATCTCGCGGGATACAAACGCCCGCGCGCCATCGTCTTCCTGCCCGCGCTGCCGCGCAACGCCAACGGAAAGTTGAGCCGCGCCGCGTTGCCCTGAGGAGGAGGAGGCGACGCGACGCGGACTCGGGCTACGGCAGCGTTACTCGTTCGCGCTGCTGGGCTTTTTGGAAGTGCCGGCGTCGACGACGACTTTCATGTTCGGCGACGCCTTGAACACGACGACTTGCCGCGGCTCGATCGGCACTTTCGCGCCGGTGCGCGGGTTGCGGCCCGCGCGTTCGCTCTTGCGGCGCACGACGAAAGATCCGAAATCGTGCAGCTTGACGGTTTCGCCGCGCAGCAGCGTCATCGTCATCTCATCGATGACTCCGTCGACGAGGCGTTTCGCCTCGCGCTTCGAAAGACCCGGGCAGCGCTCGCTGATGGCCTCTGCGAGGTCCTGGCGCGTCAAAGCGCCTTTTTTCACGGCGTCCATGTTCTTCGAACTGTCCATGTGTAAATCCGCCGGCGCCTCCACAGGCTTGACGCCGCCGAGCTTGGCGTGGGAACGAAGGGTTGCGGCGACTGAAGTCATGACTCATAGCCTGTGGTTTTGCAGTTGGCGTTGCTTTTCTTTGCATTCGGCGACCTTGGATCGCTGTGCGTTCGCGCACCGCCAGGGGGTTAGCCAAGATGCAAACTGCGCCGATGGCTTGCGCGCCGAAAGTGCTATAGGTCATGGTGCGGTACGACTTTCGTCACGTTTACCCCTGTCGTTACAAATGACTGCGAACGAAAGTCATGGCGAAGAAGCGCTTAACTCCAGCGTTTGTCGTCAGAGTTGTAAGGAGGAGCGGCAAAATGGCGCGTAACGACGAAGACTTGCCGGCCGGCGGGGTCGGCGGCCCAGATCCTATGGAGCAGGTGCGCGAGCTGCTGTTTGGCGAGGCGCGCCGCAGCACCGAACAGAACTTCGCGTCGCTCGACGCCAAGCTCGAGGCGATGCGCGCCGATTTCCTGGCGCGGCTGGCTGCTTTGGAAAGCCGCCTCGCCGACGTCGCTGCGGAAACCGAGAAGAACAGCGCCGCGTCCGTAGACGCGATCGGCGCCGCCATCTCGCAACTCGGCGCAACGGTACAAAATCTGAGCGTGCGCCGGAAAGGCGGTTGAGCATGTCCGCCGCGGGCGGAGACGACGAAGCCTTCGAGAAATTGAGGGCGCTGCTGCTCGGCGAGCAGGCCCAACGCTTGCAGGACGTCGAAACGACGACACGGCGGGTCGAATCTTTCGTCGGCGACGCAAGGCGGCTGGAGTCGGCGACGAGCGCGATCCTCGCCGGCGCGCTGCGGCGCGCCGAGGTCGCTCAGCACAAGGAGCTCGCGAACGCCATCGCGCCTTTGATCGTCGTCGCCATTCGCAGCGAGATCAAAAACTCGAAAGAGATGATGATCGAGGCGCTCTACCCGATCACCGGCCGCCTGGTCAAAGCCGCGGTCGCGGCGTCCTTTCGGGAACTCGTCGACACGATCAATCGGCGCATCGACGCGCTCGTGTCCGCCAACATGTGGCGCCTGCGCATGCGCGCTCTCGCGGCCGGCAAGAGCGTCGCCGAGGTCGCGCTGGCGGAAATGGACACGGCCGCGTTGAAACGGGCGCTGCTGCTCGAACGCGGCAGCGGGCGCGCGCTCGCGCATTGGCCCATCGACGGACACGACGCCGAAAAGGACGATCTCGCGAGCGGCCTCATCGCGGCGATCAGCGAATTCGCAACGCAAGTTTACGCCGACGCCGGCGGCGAGCTGCGCATGATGGACTTTGGCGCGAGCAACGTCTTTTTGCGCGCTTCGACGCGCGTGATCGTCGCCGCCGAATTCACCGGCAAGCCGTCGCCCGAACGCGAAAAACGCCTGGACGAAGCCTTCTTGCGGATCGTCGAGGCGCATGATCGCGACGAGAGCGGCCCAGAACCCGAGCGTCTCGGCGCGGAGCTCGGCGAAGCCTTGCGCGCCGAGCCGCCGCCGCCGCCGAGCAAGGCGCCGATCGTCGTCGTCGGCCTGGGTCTGGCGGCGCTCGCAATTTGGGGATCGATCGATCCCGCGACCCATTGGTGGCGCGCGCATCGGATCAACGACGCCTATCGCGCGGCGCTCGACGCCAATCCAGGACTCGCGGACTTTCCGTTGCGCCTCGACATCGACCATGCGCAGGGCAAGGTCGTGTTGCGAGGCCTGACCGCCGACGAAACCGCCCCGCAAGCCGTGCTCGAGGCGATCGCCCCGGCCGCGCAGCCCTATGTCGTGGAGCGCGACGTGAAGGTGGTGGCGCTCGACAAGGACGCCGCGGCGCGCGGCGAAAGCCTCGCGAGCGCTTTGGCGGAGGCGAGGAGCGAGATCGAGAAACTGAGGGCGGAGCGCGACGCCCCGCCGGCGCATTTGCAGCGGCTGATCGATAATTTCGCCGTGTTCTTCACCGAACAGGACACGCTCGTCGATCCGGGCGCGACGGCAAAGGGGCTCGACGAACTCGCGCGCCTGCTGAAGCTCACCGGCCAAGAGCTGCGCGTCGTCGGATACGGCGACGAGACCGGCACCACGGCGGCGAATCGCACCGTCGCGCGCAAGCGCGCCGAGAAGATCGCGAACATGCTCGTGGAGCGCGGCGTGCCGCGCGAAAAACTGGCGCTCGCGCCGCGCGGCGCGCTGGTGCCGATCGCCGACGCCGGCCCCGGCGCGGCGCGCAGCCGCCGCGTCGTGTTCGAGCGCGCCTATCTCGGCGAGTTCGTCGTCAAATGAGCTCGGCCAAGATCATGCTGCTCGGCGACATCGGCGTCGGCAAGACCTCCCTCGCGCGGCGCTTCGTCTTCGACAAATTCGACGCCGACTACAAAACGACGATCGGCGTCGACGTGCTCACGCACGACGTGCGGCTCGGACCGGAAGCCGGCGGCGTGACGCTGCGGCTCGTCCTGTGGGACACCGACGGCGACTTCGGCGCACGCATCTTCGAAACGGTTTATCTCTCGGGCTCGGACGGCGCGATCATCGTCGCCGACGCGTCGCGGCCGGCGACGCTCGCCAAAATGGCGCGGCTGGCGACCCGCTTCGAAGAGCGCTTTCCCGGCCGCCCGATCGCGCGCATCTTGAACAAGATCGACCTCGCCCCTCCAGGCTTTTCGCCGCCCGACGCCCCGGGCGACGTGACGCCGACGAGCGCCAAAACCGGACATGGCGTCGACGAGATGTTCCGCCGCCTCGCCGAAGCCGTATGGAGACGCCGCGCCTGACGAGAACCGCCCGGCGATGCGCAAGGCCGTCGCCGCCCTCTCTCTCAAAACGCCCGGTAAAATTCGATCGCGGGATTGAGCCTGCGCACCGCCTCGAAAAAGGCGAGACGCTGCGCGCGGGACGAAAACAGCGCCGTCTCCTCGCCGTCGGGCGTCGACAGCAGCACGAGTTCGGCGCCCATGAATTTTCCGAGGGCCGTCACCTGCCCCACGCCGACGACGGAAATCTCGCGCCGACCGAGGACGAGAGCGGGCCAAGGCCAGACGCTGCGCGGCAGCGTGAGCCGCCTGTCGTCCAGGGCGACGCCCCGCAGAGAAACCACGGCTGCGTAAAGCGCATAGACGGCGAGGCCGGCGCCGAGAGGCCCGACCAGGCTCCAGCTCCGGCCCCACATGAACACGAGCCCGCCGAACAGGGCCACCCCCGTCCACAGACACGCCGTCTTGAAATTCCAAAACCGCGTTGCGCCTGGCGAGCGCGCCGACGACGCCTTTTGCCCCAACGAATGAAGTTCCAGAAGCATGAGATGACCTCGCGAAGGGTCGCCACGTGTACAAACCCGCTATCGCCGAAGGGCGCAGGAATATTTTTATGATAAACCACAATTAATGCATACGACAACAGGATATCGCGAGTTTTCTCGACGCATAACGGCTTTCAATACCAACACTACTCTCCAGTAATGCCGGATGTTCGTCTGCA
>Ga0181522_10002658_pt1 | contig 10124 bp, 8 predicted proteins | sample PEATcosm2014_Bin_27_FD_121103 | JGI IMG/M metagenome (GOLD analysis project Ga0181522, IMG submission 121103) | Peatland microbial communities from MTU Mesocosm Facility, Houghton, MI, USA - PEATcosm2014_Bin05_10_metaG | ecosystem: Environmental > Terrestrial > Soil > Wetlands > Peat | place...
ATAGTCCCATCCGTGCCCCCATCCACCACGATCCAGCTCAGGCCGCTGATATTGAGGCAGCCGTTATTGTTGTCGCAATATGGCAGACTGATCGTCGCGTTGGGTTCAAAATAGATCGTAATCGGGGACGATGAGGTTCCACTACCCCGGGCCGTCAATTCTGTCGAGATAGTTCCGCACAGGTTAACCGTGGTTCCCGGCCCAATCTGGCTGGTGCCGTTGCCCCAGTTCGCGGCGTTGTTGAACCAGGCGGGGGTTTGCGGGTTGGTGGTGCAGGCGCCCTGACTGCTGCCGTCGGGTGTGATGTAAACATTGGTGGCGGAAGCGAACATCAGGGGTGAGAACGTTAGCAGGACAGTTACGACTAGTATTAATTTCCGGATACCGTTCACGCGTTCCTCCGTTGAATCGTGTGCTGGGTTTCGCGATTCGAAGCGAACCCGCTGGTCAGACTGTTCATGCCCAGTAGGGGAGTGGCTCACGATCTACTGGATGATCGTGTCTCTTTTATAACCACAGAGCACGCTCACGAACAGGTCTCAGGAGGACATGACCGACTACTCACTGCACCCTGCACTTCTCTATGAACTCCTTTATGGAACACTTTGCCCGATCTGCTGACCCTATAGGAAATCTACGAACCCGAAGGAACGCCGTTAGAAATGAGATATTTAGCGCCTGCAAACCAGCCTCTCGCCAGGGTTTTTCCCAATTTCGCGAGATACTGCGGCTTCGCGATCCAGTCATAAGAGCCGGCCAGCTTGGCTCTAAACAGGGCTTGGTCGTCGCAGGAATTTACCGGTAGTCGCTCCAGAAAGAGAGGCTCGCTTTTTCGATTGGCTCGGCCGACTACCGTACAGACCCCGCTGGAGTAGCCTGCCATCCGCAAGGTTTCCTGCAACTTTTTCTTGAAATCCGTGTCGCTCTGCGGGAAGGCGTAGGGATAGGCGAACGAATCAATCGCACAGCCCAGCTTATCTTCGATCGTATTCTTAGAGTTCTTGATCTCCTCGTCTATCAGAACGGAGCTCAAATCCCGCAACTGAGGATGAGTCACAGTGTGAGAGCCGAAGCGGGTTCCCATCTGATTCAGTTCTCGAACCTCGGACCAGGTTAAACAATCTTTGCCTTTGAACGATCGCGCCGTGTCGTCAATAAAAGCGGTGGGTAGAAAAACCGTGGCGTGAAATCCGTATTGCCGCAACACCGGGAAAGCCTGAGCATAAAAGTCCCGGAAGCCATCATCGAAAGTCACGACTACAAGCCTTTCGGCTGGCGCGGCCGACGATTGTAGTTGCCCGACGGCCTCGGCCAGGCAAGCTGTCCGGTAGCCATGGTTGAACAGATACTTCATCTGCGCGGCAAATTGCGCGGGCGAGGTCGAGGTGCGGTAATAGGGATGAACCGCTTCCCGGTCGTCCGCAATGCTGTGGTACATCAAGATAGGGATCGCCCGATCGTCGCCGGACAAGACCCCGTTCAGCGGATGAAACACATACAGGGTCGCGAACCTGTCGAAACGAAAGCTCATCCGGCAGTCCGCACCGTCGTCGAGGCTGCGGCGAGCTCGACCGGATTGCGCGCGCCCCCAGAAATAAAACTGAGAATCTCCTCCGCTACCCGCGCCTGCTGGGCGGCCGTCAGTTGAGGAAACATCGGCAGCGAAAGAATTTGGGCGGCCGCTTTTTCGGCGACGGGGAAGTCTCCTTTGCGATAGTTCATGGCGGCGTAGGCCTTTTGCAGATGCAGCGGAATGGGATAGTGAATCCCGGTGCCGATGCCCGCCCGCTTCAAATGCTCCATCAGGCCCTCGCGATCGGCGGTGCGCACCACATACAGGTGATACACCGCGCGCGACCACGCCGGTTCATAGGGCAGAACCACGGCTTCGGCCAGCGGTTGCAAAAGCCTGCCATACTCTTCCGCGCGTTCCCGGCGCCCCGCATTCCACCGCGCCAGATGCGTGAGCTTCACCTGCAGAAGGCCTGCCTGAATCGCGTCCAGGCGGCCATTGTAGCCTTCGACGTCGTGGTAATACTTCGTGGCCTGGCCGTGATCGCGAAGCATCTTCATGGTCTTCGCCATGGCGGGGTCGTTGGTGGTGGCGGCTCCCGCCTCGCCGCATGCGCCCAGGTTCTTTCCGGGATAAAAGCTGAAGGCGGCGGCTTGCCCCATCGATCCCGCCTTCCTCCAGCGATTCTGTTTCCTGGAAAAATATTCCGCCCCGTGGGCCTGGCAGGCGTCTTCGATCACGGCCAGGCCGTAGCGCGCGGCGAGTTCGAGAATGGCGTCCATGTCGCACATCTGGCCGTAGAGATGCACCGGAACCACGGCGGTGACTGGGCGCCCGCTGCGCCGGCTGATCAGCTTACCCGCCGGGTTGACGGTGCAGCGATTTTCCAGATACTCCGCCAGCATCGCGGGATCCATGTTGTAAGTCTGTTCGTCTACGTCCACAAAGTCGGGTAAGGCCCCGGCCTGCGAAATGGCTTCCGTGGTGGCAATGAAGGTGTGCGGCACGGTGACGACCACGTCTCCGGACTTCACTCCGGCGGCCATCAGGGCGAAGCGCAGGGCATCGGTCCCGCTGCTGACGGCGACCGCGTATTGGGTATCGCAGAAGATGGCAAAGGCTTTCTCGAAATCTTCCACCATGGGACCGCCAATGAATCCACCGGTCCGCAGGGCTTTTCGGAAAACTTCCGTCAACTCGGCTTCCAGCTCGACGTGCGGGGTGATCAGATCGAGAAAAGGAATGCTATTGGTGTTCGACAAAGTATGAGAAACGCTCACTTAAGAGACCTCCATGGTCGGTTCGATATAACGCAAAACTTTCGCGGGATTCCCCGCCACGATGCTGCCCGGCGGAACGTCTTTGGTGACCACGCTGCCGGCTCCCACGATGGCGTTTTCCCCGATCGAAATGCCGCAGAGGATGGTGGCTCCGGAGCCGAGGGAAGCGCCTTTCTTCACCACGGTTCGCTCGACCTTCCAGTCGGCCTCGGTCTGGAGATTTCCGTTGGCGGCGGTGGCCCGGGGATAACTGTCGTTGATGAACATCACCCCGTGGCCGATGAAGACGTTGTCCTCGATGGTCACGCCTTCGCAGATAAACGTATGGCTTGAAATTTTGCAGCGCCGGCCAACGGTCGCGTTCTTCTGGATTTCGACGAAGGCGCCAATCTTTGATTCATCGCCGATCTCGCAACCGTACAGGTTGATAAACTTCGAAAGCCTGACGTCGCGGCCGAGTTTGACGTCGGGCGCGACGCAAACATAGGGATTCATCACCGGCATGGCGTTCGTGCCTGGTTCCGGCTTAGCGGCTGCGGTTGGATTCGAGGATGGCTGGTTCATACAAAGGTCGAGGAGCGTCACTTCCGTCACTATCTTTATCTCTACCTCTATCTCTATCTCTATCTCTATCTCTATCTTTCTCGTCCGGAACGGATTTTTCCGGCTCCGCAGCATTCTCGATCGTCGCAGCTTGCGCGGAGCGGGAATACCATGCGCTTTGTTTGCGGCGCCGGTTGACGCAGTCGCGCACCAACTCCGGCGCTTCCCAGGGCACGTCGTGGTGGGCGGACTGCAGGAACGGGCTCGCGGGATCCCTGATCCACTCCTGCGGAAATAGAGCGATCATGCCGTTCTGCGGGATGCGCTCTTTGCAGCGCGGCGCACAACCGGTCAATGCGGCATACAGCGCCGCGGGAAGATCCTGTCCCACTCCCAGCCGTAAATGCGCAACCTGGGTCGAGCGCGGGTTGATTTCGATGAGGTAGGCGCGCCCGCTGGCGGATTCCAACATGAAATCGAAGCCATAGAGTCCGGAAAGTTTAAGCCGGCGTGCCATCGTCGCAACCGCCCGCGACATTTCCTGGTTCTCGATTTGGCGCACCACGGTGGCGTGCCCGGCGGAACTCGTCTTCTTGATCACTTCGAAGTGCAGGCTGGCCAGCACGCTCCCCTTCCAGCAGGCGATGGTGCTGGTCGCTTCGCACCCGGCGATAAATGCCTGCGCGCTCACCGTTGCCCGCCGGCGCTTCAGCGCCGGCCAAACCAAAGTCCGGTCCCGGTCGGCGAGGGCGCGCTTCGCCGCTCGCGCCAACAGAGGCGGAGCTTGCAGCTTCCGCCAGGCGAGTTCCGCGTCCGCCAGGGTGCGCACCACCTTCACGCCATCGCCGCCAGACGTGCCGTCCGCTTTCAAGACGGTGGGCAGCCCCGCGCGCGATGCCCAGCTTCTGAGATCCTGCAGGTCGCCGATGACCTCGAAGTCGGGGACGAGAACGCCTTCCGCCCGGGCCGCTTCCATAAAAGCGCTTCGCGACTGGACAACAGGAAAACTTTCGGGCGCGCCGAGCGAGTCTTCGATCAGCCAGCAAAACGTGTCGGATTCCTCCGGCGCCTTGCCGGAAGGCTTTTCCCGGCGCCGGCTGAGTTGACGATGAAGCTCATGCAGATGCCAGGTTGCAAGATCGTCTCCCGGAACGATGATCTCCGGCTTGGCGGCGGTGATCGCGGTTTCCAGGGATCGCAGGGGCGCGAGGCCGCGGTAAACGTAGGTCCGCTCAACTGCGCCCGTCTTGCCGAGCGCGTGCCCGGCGGGACATAGTGCCTCGACGGCGCATCCGGCTTCCGCCAGAGCCATCGCCAGCCGGGCGGTCGGATACCAGCGGCAGGTCGTGGCCACTAAGACCTTGGGTTTCACGGTCGGTTGCGCAGCGGGGGCCATTTTTATGGTTTTAGAATCTGGCGTTTCACGTTGCGGTCGGATGTCAACGAGAGTGGACTGAGGGTTCGGGGTGGACGAGCCCGGGGCGTTACAGATAGACCAGTTCGCCGCGCTTGACGATCGATGCGTTGGCGGCTTCGAGCATCTTGACCACGCGCAGGCCGGCCTCGCCGTCATTGAATGGAGCTTGGTCCTTGGCAATGCACTCGACAAAGTAGGCGAGTTCGCGGGTCAGGGCTTCGACCTGCTCGATCTGCGGCGCCCACATGTCTCCCGAGCGATAATGCACCAGCAAGTCGTAGAGCCCTTCCCGGCTGGTGACCTTCACGCCTTTGTCGTAGATCTTGATTTTCTCGTCCACCTCGAGATCGTTCCACACCAGCATCTTCTTCTCCCCGCCAATCAGCGTAGTGCGAACTTTCACCGGAGACAGCCAGTTCACGTTGATGTGGGCAATCACCTTGTCGGGGAAATAGAGCGTGATGAAGGCCACATCTTCATGTCCATTCAGGTGAGTCTGGCCGGTGGCGGAGATGGCTTCCGGGCTCTTCTGGATGAGATGGTCGATGATCGAAAGGTCGTGCGGCGCCAGGTCCCAGACCACGTTCACGTCGTGCTGAAAGAGTCCGAGATTCACCCGGGTGGAGTCGTAGTAATACAGCTTGCCCAGCGAACCGTCGTGCAGCAACTGCCTGATCTTCTGCACCGCCCCGGTAAACAGGAAGGTGTGGTCGACCATGATCTTGAGATTCTTGCGCGCCGCCAGTTCGATCAACTCCTTGGCCTGGTCCGCGTTGCTGGTGAAAGGCTTCTCCACGAAAACGTGTTTGCCGTTTTCGAGGGCGGCCTTGGCCAGTTCGTAGTGCGTCCAGACCGGAGTTACGACCGCGATCGCGTCAATCTCCGGAGACGACATCAACTCCCCCGGATCGGCCGTCACCAGCGCGTCGGGATAGGCTTTCGCGACTTTGCGCCGAGCCGCCGGACTCTTGTCGCACACCGCCACCACCGTGGTCTCGTCCAGACGGTCGAGGTTCCGGACCACGTTCGGCCCCCAATAGCCGTAACCGATGACCCCGAAGTTAATCATCGCTTCGTGACCCGGTTTGGCTTCGTGTCCCTGTTTGGCTTCGTGTCCCTGCTTTCGCGTCGCGTGGGCGAGCAAAGGCTCTGCAGTCGTGCTCATTGTTTTCACCATGTCTTACCAGAATCGTTCTCGCCGGAATGGTTTTGCCAGGATGCTGGAAAGTAGGGGGAATCCAGTCAGAGGAATCGGTACCTTGAAACAAAAAAAGTCAGCCAGAAAAACCAGGGAGAAAGCAACTGCTTTAGTGCGCGCCGTCGCCCAGAACCACCGCTCCCGGCGTCCGCCACAAAATCTTCATGTCCGTCCAGGGCGACCAGTGGCGGGCGTAGTGGAGATCGAGGCGCACCATGTCGTCGAACTTCACCTTGCTGCGTCCGCTGACCTGCCATAGTCCGGTGATGCCGGGCTTGGCCTCGAGCAGGCGCCGGCGATGCCAGATGTCGTACGCTTCCACCTCGTAGGGGACCGGGGGACGCGGGCCAACCAGGGACATTTCTCCCCGCAGCACATTGATGAACTGGGGTAGCTCATCCATGCTGGTCTTGCGCAGGAACGCTCCCACCCGCGTGATTCGCGGATCGCGTGTCAGCTTGTACACGCCTTCGCCGCTCCCGTTCGAAGGTTGCTTGTCGGCTTTGCCGGCGATCAGCTGTTGCACGTAGGCTTTGTGCACCGCCGCGTCGTTGTTCACATACATGGAGCGGAATTTCAGAAATACAAACGATTTGCCATATTGTCCGATGCGCCGTTGGCGGAAAAAGATCGGCCCCTTGGAGGTCACTTTCACCGCGATGGCGCCGCAGATCAAGAGCGGCGAGAACAAGACTAGAGCCAGCACGCTGCCGAGGATATCCATCATGCGCTTCATGACGTGAAAGACCCTCCGGTCATCCTCGCGCTGCGACAGATCGGGATAGAGCGTCGGGTTGCTCGGCCGCTGCTCGCCTTCATGATCCCAGTCTTCGGGAAAGACATGGAAGGAGAGGTTGAGCTGGCCGAATTGCGTGCTGGTGAGTTGCAACCGCAAGGTCCCGGTCACCCGCGCAATGATGGTGCTGGGAATCGAGACGCTGTCCTCCGTACCGATCTCGGTGAACAGGACCCCGATCACGCGCTCGCTGGCATACCAGCCGGTGATATCGGTTTCGCGCGACGACTTGGCCAGGGCGGACAATATGGTCTTCAGCGTCTTTCCGCTTTTCTCCGCCGCCAGCTGTTCGCCCACGTCAAGCAGCAACAGCATGAAAGGCTTCCGCGAGCGCTCGCTTCGCTTTCGTTCGAGCGCGATCATGCGGCGGAACTCCTCCATCTTGAGGATGGCAGGATCCGCGGAGAGTGTGGCGGCGGAGATCGGACTTAGGGTGGCGCGTTTGGTGGAACTGGTTGCGTTCAAGATTCCCTCCGTTCGTTCTGCTTGCTGGGGGGGGACAAGCGAACCGCTCAAGTACAGATATGGACCGATGATGTTTACGATTGCGAGATGGGGGACATGTCCGCCGCTTACGCGGCGGTTATTTCTTCGATGGATTCGGGGAGGGGGAGGTGTAACGCTGGTAATAATCGCTGTGGGCCGCATTTTCGCTGCTGTTCACCAGCGCGCCCAGCAGCTTCGATTTCTCGATGGTTTCCAGGCCGCGCTGCAGTTGTTTTTTCTCGGTGGTGCCGCGCCGGGTGACCAGCAGGATTCCATCCGCCAGCCGCGACCAGATGCTGGCATCCGCCAGCGGCAGCACGGGAGGCGAATCGATGACGATCCAGTCAAACCAGGCGGAGAGTTGATCCATCAAAGCTGGCAGCTTCCCCGACTGCATCAGCTCCAGGGGGTTTTCCGGCGCCGTGCCGGCGGGCAACACCCAAAGACCGAGAGATTCCAGGCGGTAGATGTTGGGAGACTCGGTTTGTCCGCTCAACCATTCGCATAAGCCCGGAACCTTCGGCAGGCCTAACTTCTCGCCCACCGTGGGCCGCCGCAGATCGCCTTCGAGCAACAGCGTCTTATGCTGTTTCCGACGAGCCAGGGTGCAAGCCAGATTGGCCGCAACCGTGCTCTTGCCCTCCTGCGGAATGCTGCTGGTGATGAGGAGCTTCTTCAGCGGACGGCTCTGCCTCAGTTGACGGAGACGAACCGCCAGGAAGCGGAACTTCTCCGCGCCCAGGCTGCCTTCCTTGCCGACGGCTACCAGACGGCTCTCGGCCTGAATGAAGACAGGTAAAACGGGGCACTGCTCGAGAAACTCGACGGTCGCGGGTGCAATCGAGTCGGCGGTCGCATTCGCCAGAGCCGAAACCGAGTACAGCGCATCGCCGTGTCCGGCACCATTCTGTTCCCCGCCATTCTGTCCCAAGCCGTTGCGTCCCAGACCGCTTTGTCCGGGGGACTTGGCATCCCGGGCGGAACGTTCGGCAGCGACGCTGCCCAGACGCAACTTCTGTTCCGCGGCTTCCAGCAGTTCCGTGGCGACGGAGAAGCTAGAGTTTCCGGCTTCTGCGCCTTCCGACTCCGAGCGCTGTAATGCGTCAAATATGCGGCTCATTGTTTGGTCACCGTTTCCGTTCCGCGCCTTCGCACCCTCGTCTTCGATTCCTCTTCGTCAAGGGTCTGCTCGGCCTGGAGATGAGCATACAGATCGAGCAGATTCTTGGCGGCCTTTCGTAAATCGAGCTCGTCGGAGGCTTTCTTTTTTTCCACCCGCGGGGTGTGCACACCCAGGCGGAATTCTCTGGCAATGTCGTCGATAATGGCGGGACTGACACTATGCATTTGTTTGGCGTAGGCTGCGATCAGCGCATTCTCGCAAATCGTGTTGATCAATCGCGGCAGGCCCTGGGAGTGTTGAAACACCGCGGCCACGGTCTCGGGAGGAAACAGCGCCTGCGGACCGGGACTTCCCGCCAGTTGCAGCCGAAGATGAATATATCCCTTGGTCTCGTCCGAATTCAGCGGCAGCAGGTGGGCGCGCAGGGCGACTCTCTGCTTCAGCTGCCGCAGATCGGGAGAATCGAGTTTGTCGTCGAGCTCGGGCTGGCCCACCAGAAGAATCTGCAGCAGCTTCTCGTCGGCATTTTCCAGATTGGTCAGGAGCCTGATTTCCTCGAGAATTTCCTCCGAAAGATGGTGGGCTTCGTCGACCACCAGAACCGTCGTCAACTTTTTCTGACCGCGCGCGATGAGGTAGTGAGCGATCTGGAGCAGCAGCTCCCCCTTGCTCTGGCTGACCGCGGGCAATCCCAGATCGCCGGCGATATATTGCAGGAATTCGAGGGGCGACAAGCGGCCATTAAAGATGTAGGCATAGGCCACGTCGCTGCTCTGCTTCAGCGATTGCAGCAGGCAGCGCAGCAGCAGAGTTTTTCCGGTTCCCACTTCGCCGGTTAAAACTACAAATCCTTTATGCCGCCGCACCCCATAGTAAAGCGCGGCCAGGGCCTCGTTGTGGCGGCCGGTGGCAAACAGGAACGAGGGATCCGGCGTAATTTCAAAGGGGTTGCGCTTGAGATGGTAAAAAGCTTTATACATAGGCCAATCGAAATTCTTTATTTAGCCGCGCAGATAGCTGAATGCCGACCCCAGCAAAATCGTTCCCCACACCAGCGCCGCGGTGGTCCAGCCCAGCCACATGCGCTTGCGCTCGTTTTCTACGTCCGCGACCGAGGCAATGGCTGGAATCTCCGAAATCACCTCCACCGGCAGATACTTCTGTAAATCTTGCTCTTCATGAATCCGGTCGTCCATGAATTCGAATGCCCCCGCCACCAGCGCGCCCAGAGCCAATCCGATCCCGAGACCGATGCCGCAGAACTTCAGACGATTGGGAAAATCCGGCTTCACCGGCAGGCTTGGGGGATCGATGATCAGGAAACGCTCGCCCTGCTGCAGCAGTTCCATGCTGGTGGCCATGGCCGACTCGTTCTTTTTCTTCAGCAGTTCATCATAGCTGGCTTTCGACTGCTCGTAGCCCCGGGTCAAATCCGAAAGCTGCTGCTCGCGCACCGGCTCGGTATTCAGCCGTCCTTGATAATCGATCACTTTGGCCTTCAGTTCCTCGACCCCGTGCTCGCGGTTCGCGATTTCGACGCGGTTGGCCTGCAGCTGACCTTCGAGCTGGACCATAGGAGAGGTTGGATCTTTGGGCACGGAGTCGTCCACCGCGGCGCTTTTCGCCTTGAGACTGGCCGCCATCTGCTCCCTCATCTTCTCGGTCTTCGCGATCTGTTCCTTGACCTTGCGTACATCGGGATGGCGATCCGTATAGTGGGAGCTGAGATCCGCCAGCTGCGCCCGCAGCTTGTCCAGTTGGTCGTCAA
>Ga0181522_10002659_pt1 | contig 10123 bp, 9 predicted proteins | sample PEATcosm2014_Bin_27_FD_121103 | JGI IMG/M metagenome (GOLD analysis project Ga0181522, IMG submission 121103) | Peatland microbial communities from MTU Mesocosm Facility, Houghton, MI, USA - PEATcosm2014_Bin05_10_metaG | ecosystem: Environmental > Terrestrial > Soil > Wetlands > Peat | place...
CTGATGACCAGGTCAATCACAACCTCGGGAGCGAAGCGCCGCAGCTCCTGAGCGCTGGCATTGAGTTGATGACGGTCGCCGCGAATCTCTTCCACGCCTGGGGGCGCAGCCGTCGTGCCGCGGTGAAACAGGGCCAACGCGTGCCCTTGCCGCTTGAGTGCCGCGATGGCGAACTGCCCGATGAACCCGTTCCCGCCGATTAGAAGAATGCGCATTGGACCGTCAGATAATCACAGGAAAACGCTCGTTTTTCCAGAACATTCTTTGTTTCCACGGCAGGCGCCTCGAGACGACTCCTCGGCATTCATGGATGACAAAATAGTTTCTTGTTACACGCTGTTATTCTTCGTTTAATTTCACGTGTAACTTCACACTCACCTCCAGGCTGAATTTTAGAATCCCTTTTATCGTTAAACTGCTCTGATATGTTTTAGCTCCCCACTTTCCTTACATGCTCAAAACTCAAAGTCCAAGCCGGTTTGCGGTGATTCTTGCCTTTGGGCTGGTGTATTTGTTTTGGGGATCGACTTATCTGGCGATCGATATTGCGGTGCAGAGTATTCCTCCGGCGCTGATGTGCGGGGTGAGGTTTTCGATTGCGGGCGTGGTGATGCTCGCGGTATGCGCGGCGATGGGGAAGCGGATTTGGTATTCGGCGAAGCAGATTGCGCTGGCGTGCGTGGTGGGAATTTTATTGCTCATGGGCGGGAACCTGACCTTGTCATGGGCGGAGCAGACGGTGCCCTCGGGGCTGGCCGCGCTGATTATCGCGATTACCCCCCTGTGGTTTCTGGTGCTGGATTCCATGCTGCTGGGGCATCACAAGATTTCTGGACGTGGAAAAGCCGGACTAGCCCTGGGGATTATGGGGCTGGGAGTTTTGTTCTGGCCGGAGCTACATGCTTCCAGCGCGATTGGGCGGCGGGAACTGACCGCGTCGGTGGGATTGCTGGGCGGATCGTTTTTGTGGGCGCTGGGATCGGTGCTATCGAAGCGCTGGCAGTCGGGCATGGATGTATTCAGCGCGACTGGATGGCAAGTGACGGCAGCGGGCGCAGCGAACTTTTTGTTCGCCGCGGCGGTGGGAGATTTTTCGCGCGTGACCTGGACCGCGCGTGGAGTGACGGCGACGCTTTATCTGGTGGTGTGCGGATCGTGGATTGGATACACGGCTTATATCTGGCTGCTGGAGCACGTGCCGACCTCGAAGGTGTCGACGTATGCGTATGTGAATCCGGTGGTCGCGGTGTTTTTGGGATGGCTGGTGCTGCATGAGCGAGTCGATCGATTCATTGTGATGGGAAGCGCGATCGTGATCCTGTCGGTGATTCTGGTGACCAGCGCGAAGGTGCGGGAGAAAGTCGTGGTGGAGGAATTGCCGTCGGTGGAGGCGGCGGGGGATTGAAGGGGTTTACTGGGAGATGCGAACGACATCCAGGCCAAGTTTCGACTGGAGGACCTCGTGCAGTGTGTAGCTTGAATAAACTTGATGCCATCGGAGAAATCCTTCAGAAATGCCGATTCCGCCTTCGCCAGTGATGACCGGGCCCAAACACAGAACGGGCAGCAGGGGATAGGCCTCGACCTCGGTTTGACGAAACACTTCCGCGACGGCGCCGTCTTGAACCTTATAGATGCTCAAACGGGCCGCCTTCGCGGGCGAAAAAATGAGATGCCGGATATTTCGAGCCGAATGAGGACTGCTTGGCGCGTCCATCGAAGGCAATACCCAGGGGTTTTCCTGCACGATGATTTGCGCTTCGGATAATCGCGCGGGTTCGCCGAGCACGCATCCGAGCTTCATCATTCGCTCCGCAATCTCTCCCGCGAATCCCTTCTCTTCGTCCCGTTCAAACAGCCGGTAGGGCGGTGCGCTCATATCGTCCGTATGAATATCCGGCTTGCGGCAAGCGGAGCGCCCGAGGTGAAACCGCATTCCGATCTCGGACGGATCCGGCGTGAGGACGCTCTCCGGCGTCGGTACCGACGACACAATCACACTATCCGCCAGTCCATCGAAAAGAAGGTGCAGACATAGGCGTTCGCAGTACTGTTTCCGGACAGGAGGCGGTACTGCACTAGACGTCACATGCTGATCCTGCCGGCGAATCCCCTCGGAGGCGGATGCCGTGGGCTGAGGCTTGCGGCGGGGACGTTCATCGGTGATCAACTGAATCGCGATATTACGAGCTCCGGTCAGCGGTTCACTCAAGTCATGATCTTCTTTTGTGACCGCTTGAATCTCTTGCTCGAGCGGACGATTGAACCAATTTGCGGCCACCGCCAGAACGAGTAACAATCCGGCCATCGCCAAGGCGATTGCGCCCTTACGCAGGGCCTGCCGCCGCGGCGAGAGAGCGTCAACGAGCAATAACGTTAGGCCGACGAGGAGCGCATCGGGCGCGAAACCCAGAATGAGCGCTGGAATGACCGCAAAGAATGTCGCGATCACCAGAATGCCGTCGATGAATGAGATGGCGCTCAAGGCCGCCGCAATCGCACAGAAAATCCACAATCTCCTTTGCAAAATCCCTCCTCGACTCGATCCCCCGCTGAGAAGTACGAAGGAGCAGCGAAACCGGCGCTGCCCAGCCCGAGGGCGATGGTAATTGCGCGGCGAGTGTGAACGTAAGGTTACGCAGGTAAGCTCTGTGTGCATGGAGCAGTCATTAGTACAGCAGAGATTGATTGCTGAAGTTACTTCGCTGCTTCCTCATCGTCTTCTTCTTCGGTGACCAGATCGACGACGTGGCCGCGGATGGCGAAGGTTTGATTTGCGGCGCCGGCGTGTTCGAAGGTGACGCGAATGGGGGCGCGCTGCCAGGCGGGCATGGCGCAGGCGGAGTCGGGGGAATCGGTGTTGGTTTCGTCGGCGACTGTCTTGCCATCGATTGTCTTGCCATCGTTTTTTTTTCCACCGAGGCTGTCCCCGTCGAGAAGCTTTTTGAGCACCGGCTTGCGGCGGCCGATCTGGGCGACGATGGCGTAGATTTTCTTGCCCTCCTCGGAGACGCCGCAATAGGCGGCATAATCGCGATACCAGCTGGTATCCGAATAAAGCACGTCAAACTCGGGAAGATTGAGGGGGGAAATGTGAGCTGTGGTGCGGTCGACCAGCAGCCATCCGCCGCGCTGCCACAGCCAGTGCGGTGAGGAGCCGCTCTCCTGAGGAAGACTGTCGTTCACCCGAAAGGCGCGGCGGACCACGAACAGACGGTCAGTAATGTCGTGTGCGGGGCCGAGAGTGAATTCTCTTATCCGGGCGTCTACCAGCAAAGGCCGAACTTTGAGGAGGAGTGGTTTGTCGTCCGCGACCGATGCTCCGGTAGTCGGAGACATGCCGGGAGTCATGCCTGAAGACCAGGGAACCGTGGTCCATTTCCCGAAGGTGATGATGTGAGGCTTGGAAGCGGCGGAAGCAGAGTGTGTGAGAAAGCAAATCAGAAGCATTCCCATCGCAACTGGGAGGCGCACTCGATAGACGGAAAGCTTAGAAAGGCAGATCTTGGAAAGGCAGATCTTGGAAATGCAGATCATAGAGGAGCTTAATCACACTTCATGCGTTAGCAAAAGGTTGGAGGTCACAAGACGAGTGGAGAATTCGGAAAACTTCCCTAAACGGTACGGGAACCAAACGAGGAAGTGCGCCCTATCGGATTACAAGATCGATACTTCTAAAGCACTCCGGGTTTGTTATTGCAGTAAACTTAATAACATGGAAGTTTCGCAGTCATGACTTTTCCCCTCGATTCCCGGCGTTCATGGAGCAGCGATTTCCGGACAACTTCCAAGCCTGACCTGGCTTCTGATCAGGACATGAGTGTGGGGGGAGTACGGAAGCATGCGGCGCGAATTTTAGTGGTGGACGACAACCCCGGCATCGCCAAGCTGATGAGCCAGTTGCTGGTGATGCGCGGGTACGAGGTGGTGATGGCCTCTGACGCGCAGGAAGCGGAGGCCGAAGTGCGGCGCCAGGCGCCCGATTTGATCCTCTCCGATGTGCGCATGCCGGGAAAGTCGGGATATGAACTGTGCCGCGATCTGAAAGAAAATCCCGCCACGCGGTTGATTCCGTTTGTATTGATTACAGGTTTGAGCGACAGTTCCGATAAACTGCGTGGCATCGAAGCGGGCGCGGATGACTTTCTCAACAAGCCGGTGCTGGCGGAAGAGTTGACGGCGCGCGTGAGGTCGCTGCTGCGCATGAAAGAATTTACCGATGAATTAGAGAACGCGGACTCCGTTCTTTGTACTCTGGGTCTGATCGTGGAAGGGCGCGACCCTTACACCGAAGGGCATTGCGAGCGGCTGGCGCTGAACGCCGCGCAGATGGGCAGGCATCTTGGGCTGGATGAAGATTCGATTGTCGCGCTGCGGCGCGGCGGGTATCTTCACGACCTGGGAAAAATTGCGGTGCCGGATGAAATTCTGAAGAAAGGCAGCGACCTGACGGCGGATGAGTGGACCATCATGAAGCTGCATCCCGTGACCGGCGAAAATATTTGCAAGCCGCTGAAATCGCTGCGCCTGGTGTTGCCCATCATCCGCCATCATCATGAGCACATGGATGGTTCGGGATACCCGGATGGCTTACGGGCGGGCGAGATTCCTTTGCTGCCGCGCATTCTGCAGGTGGTGGATGTCTACGATGCGCTGCGCACGGCACGGCCCTATAAGCCCGCGATTGGCCATGAGCAGTCCGTGCAAACCATGCGCGACAAGGCGCGCCAGGGACTGCTGGACGCCGATTTGGTCAGCGAGTTTGTCGGCATGTTGCGGGAGCGGCGCAACGTCGCTTGAGTTAGGTTCAAGTGAGTACTCATGACTGCCGAACGTTATCACTAAAGTTTCCCCCACTGAATTTCCCTTTAACATCTTCATTCTGAAGCTCATGACCCACGCTGGATCTCTTGGCGCACTTTGCGGCTTCTTCTTGGCGACCTCTGCGGTACAAGGCTTTTCGTACTTCTACCGCAAAGAGCAAGAGACTTTGATCGCAAAGTACGCGAAGAAAAAGCCGCAAAGCACGCAAAAGGATTCAAATCAAGTGCGCTAACATTCCCTTAAGGAGATTTCCCCGAGACGACCCTTCGGACGTACAATTACGCAGCATTTCCCGCGGCAACGCGGTCCGGGGAAAAGACATCTTATCCATTCCGGGCAGGCCGGATGGCATGAATGGACTGAATTCAGCAACCTTTAACGGCGCTCATTTTACGGACGCCCGTTTCAACGATATGACTTACAGCATCGTGATCCCGGCTTACAACGAGAGTCAGCGCCTGGCGGCGACCCTGGAGAAGGTGCTGGCTTACGTCCGGCTTCAGGGATGGGATGCGGAAGTGATCGTGGTGAACGATGGATCGCGCGACAACACGGCGGAAATCGTGCGCGAATTTGCGGCGAAGGATCCCATCGTGCGACTGGTGGAGAATCCCGGCAATCGCGGCAAGGGATATAGCGTTCGCAATGGGGTGTTGAGTTCCCGAGGGGATGTAGTAGTGTTCAGCGATGCCGACCTGTCCTCGCCCATTGAAGAGATGCCGAAGTTGCTGCAGGCGCTGGCCGGGGGCGCGGATGTCGCGATCGGTTCGCGATGGCTGCGCGCCGAACTCCAAACCCAGCGGCAGTCGCTGCACCGTCAACTGTTTGGACGAATTTTCAATCTGTTGTTGCGCATGACTTTGGGTCTGCAATTCAAGGACACGCAATGCGGCTTCAAAGCTTTTACCCGCAGGGCCGCTCAGTCCATTTTCCCGCTGGAGAAGATCGAGCGCTGGGGCTTCGATCCCGAGATTCTTTTTCTGGCGCGCAAGTTTGGATTTCGCACCGAAGAAGTGCCGGTACTCTGGGGGCATAGTGGCGGCACGCGTATCCATCCGCTGATCGACGGGGCGAAGATGTTTCAGGAGATGCTGCGCATCCGCTGGTATGACCTCACGGGAAAATATGACGGCCAAGGCGGTGTGGTGGCACAGCCTGCGAAAACCGTGCCTGGACGACCGACGCCGCGGATCTGAAAGTTATCTGATTTTCGATTTCTTGTTTCCTAAGAGCCATCTTCCTGAAAGAGTTTTACTGAACGCCTCGGCTGCGCAAGGCAGCAACAACCTGGCGGCCCATCTCCGACGTAGAGACCGAGTTCTTTCCGGCGCCAGCGAGATCCGCGGTGCGGAAGCCCTGCGTGAGAACCGCGTTGACTGCGCCCTCGATGCACGCGGCTTCACGCTCCAGCTGGAAAGAATGGCGCAGCATCAGTGCGACCGTGAGAATCGCGCCCAGCGGATTGGCGATGCCTTTCCCCGCGATGTCGGGAGCCGAGCCGTGCACAGGCTCGTATAGGCCGACGGGCCCTCCGATGCTGGCCGAGGCGAGAAGTCCCAGCGAACCCACGACGCCTCCAGCTTGATCGGAAAGAATGTCGCCGAACATATTTTCGGTGAGCACGACATCGAAATCCCTGGGACGCAACACCAGCGACATCGCCGCGGAATCCACATACATGTGAGAAAGCTGCACGGCGGGATAATCTTTCGCGCAGCGAATGACCACCTCGCGCCACAGGCGGGAGCATTCCAGGACATTGGCTTTGTCGACCGACAGCACTTTCCTGCGACGCTTCAGCGCCAGCTCGAAGGCAACGCGGGCGATGCGCTCGATGGCGGGCTCGCCGTAGGTCATGGTGTTCGTAGCAATGCGCGATCCCGGCTCGCCTTCAATCGAGCGCGGTTCTCCGAAGTAGAGTCCTCCCAGCAATTCGCGAACGATCATGATGTCGGTGCCGCGGATTAACTCCGGGCGCAGTGGAGAAGAATCTTCCAGCGCGGGAAAACACGTTGCCGGACGCAGGTTGGCATACGCCCCGAGTTCCCGGCGCAGGCGCAGCAGTCCGGCCTCGGGACGAAGATGATTGGGATAATGATCGTAGGCGGGATTTCCCACCGCGCCCATCAGCACCGCAGAAGACGCTAGACAAGCCTGCACCGTGTCGGCGGGCAGGGGATCGTTAACAGCGGAAAGAGCAGCGCCTCCGACGTTCTTGTGCTGCAGCTTGAGCTGGTGGCCGAAGATTTCGGCAACGGCTTGCAGGACGAGCACAGCCTGTTCGGTGACTTCGGGACCAATGCCATCGCCGGGGAGAATGGTCAGGTTGAGGAGCATGCAGGGAGTAGTTTAGCGCGGAACGGGCTAACGCCTGGTGTCAGGCCTTCGTTGTATGACTTCTACTTCGGCTCCGATCCAAAGCGGATGACATTGCCGTCGGGATCTTCGACGTGCATCTCGAGCGCCCAGGGAAAGTTCGTCGGCGGCATGCGAATGGTTACGCCGCGGGCTTTGAGTTCTTCTTGCAACTTTTCGACGTCTTCCACGCCAATCCAGATCCATGCCTTGCCCAAGCCTTGATCTTGCCGGCTCAGATAGATCCCGGCGCGGTCGCGGTTCACGCTGGTAAAGTCTGCCGTGCCCCAATCTACATTCTTGAAACCGAGAAGCTCCACATAGAAGCGGACGCTCGCTCCCATATTTTCCACACGCAGAATGGGCTGGCTGTTCTCGAAAAACACACGTGGCTGGCCGGCATCGCTCATCCCGAATCAAATCGAAACTACACGCCCCAGAGATAATCTTCCTGATCGTGGTGCTGGTCGCCGGGAAGAGGCACAGGTGCACCGAAAGCTGTGCTTTGCGGCGCCATCGGAAACGGACGTGGTGAATGCGATTCGTAAGGAGTCGCGGTCGCGGCCGCCGCCGCCGCAGCAGGGACGGCCTCAAACAGCGGTGTGGCCGATCCGGCCGGCTTGTGGGTTTCGCGAATTAGCTCGAGCAAATGATGATCTTCCACGCGCTTGATCTTGTCGGCCAACCTCACGAAGCGGCGATAGATATCATCGAGCGCGCGGCGGTCGAACTGATAGCCCAGTTGTTCACAACGAATATTCAAGGCATGGCGGCCGGAGTGCTTGCCGAGCACCAGCTTCGAATCCGGAACGCCGACCGATTGCGGCGTCATAATTTCATAGGTCAGCGGATTCTTGAGCACGCCATCCTGATGGATGCCGGCTTCGTGCGCGAAGGCGTTGCGTCCGGTGACGGATTTATTCGGCTGCACGGGTACTCCGGTAATTTCACTCAGCAGTTGGCTGGCGGGGAAAAGCTGTTCGCCGGCGATGCCGGTTTCATACGGATAGCGATCGCGGCGTACGCGCATGGCCATCACAATTTCTTCTAGCGCGGCGTTACCGGCGCGCTCACCAATTCCATTAATCGTGCACTCTACCTGGCGAGCGCCCGCGGAGATCGCAGCCATGGTGTTGGCCACGGCCATGCCGAGATCGTTGTGGCAGTGCGCGGAGATCGTTACATTCTCGATTCCCTTGACCCGGCGGCGGATGGTCGAAATCAGCTCGCCGAATTCCGCAGGGATGGTGTAGCCAACGGTGTCGGGAATATTCAGTGTAGTGGCGCCCGCTTGGACGACGGCATCCAGCACCGCGCACAGAAAATCAGGATCGGTGCGAGTGGCGTCTTCCGGGGAAAACTCCACGTCCGCGCACAACGATTTGGCAAAGCGGACAGCCTCGCGGGCTTGCTCCAGGCATTGCTCGCGGGTGATGCGTAGCTTGTATTGCAGGTGAATGTCGGAGGTTGCCAGGAATACATGGATGCGCGGACGGGCGGCGTCCTTCAACGCTTCCCAGGCACGTTCGATATCGGGGCGGCAGGCGCGGGCCAATGCCGCAATGATGGGCCGGCGGATGATGCTGGCGATATCTTTGACGGCCTCAAAATCACCTTCGGACGAGATGGGAAATCCGGCTTCGATCACGTCGATGCCGAGGCGGTCGAGTTGATGAGCCAGGCGCAGCTTCTCCTGATGATTCATACTGCAGCCGGGCGACTGTTCTCCATCGCGCAAAGTAGTATCGAAAACGGTGATGCGAACCTGCTCCTGCATCTTTTCTCCAACTCGCTCCCGAGTTTGCTCCGTGGCCATGAATATTCCTCTATGAAACGATCCTGTAGCCTCTATGTTAACGTCCGAAGGCGATGTAGCCATGCTTATAATTCTACATTCATCATTAGCATAACTTCTATGATAAGATTTGCTAATCAATTCTTAAGCGACTATTAAAGGTGCCGGGATGGAACTTTCCCAATTGGAAGTGTTTCTCAGCGTGGCGCGCGAGCGGCGATTCTCCCGCGCCGCCGAAAAACTCTACCGCACCCAGTCCGCAGTGAGCCAAACCATCCGCAAGCTCGAAGACGAATTGGGCGAGACTTTGTTCGACCGGTCGTCGCGCGAAGGCGTCCTCACCGATGCTGGACAGGTTCTTTATGAGTACGCCGAAAAGTTGCTGAACCTGCGGCTTGACGCCCATGAATCGCTGGCCGAGTTGCGCAAGCTGGAGACCGGCAAGCTGAAGATTGCGGCCAATGAATTGACCGCGCTTTATTTGTTGCCGGTGCTGGCGGAGTTCCGGCGCTTGCATCCCATGATCAAGATCACGGTGCAGCGGGCGCTGGGCAGCCGCATTCCGGATGACGTCCTGCAACACAGCGCCGAGCTGGGAGTGCTGTCTTACAAGCCCGAAGAGCCGCGACTGCACTCCGTGGTCACTTATCTGGACGAGTTGGTGTTGGTGGTTCCTCCCAGACATGCGCTGGCTTCAGCAAAAGAAGTAAGCATTCGCCAACTGGGCGCCGAGTCCTTTGTGGCGCACACCGTTTCCTCGCCCTACCGCGAGAAAGTTTTGCAAACATTCCAGAAATACAAAACTCCGCTGCACATGGATCTCGAGTTGCCGACGCTCCAGGCCATCAAACAGTTTGTGGCGCTAGGCAACGGCGTGGCTCTAATGCCTGAGATCAGCGTGGAAACGGAAGTAGCAAGACGCGAACTGATAAGAATCCCGGTGCGCGAGTTACACGTGCAACGCAAACTGCGCCTGATTTATCGCAAGGAAGCCGGACTATCCCACGCCGCCCGGGCGTTTTTGAAAGTCGCGGAAGCGGTAGCGACGGACAGAGCCGGACGCTACCGCTTTCATCGCGAGAGTTGAGGTTGATATTGAAATGTCCGCCCAGGCTTAAACCTTCAAGCGGCGAGCAATCAGGTTTAGCA
>Ga0181522_10002662_pt1 | contig 10114 bp, 10 predicted proteins | sample PEATcosm2014_Bin_27_FD_121103 | JGI IMG/M metagenome (GOLD analysis project Ga0181522, IMG submission 121103) | Peatland microbial communities from MTU Mesocosm Facility, Houghton, MI, USA - PEATcosm2014_Bin05_10_metaG | ecosystem: Environmental > Terrestrial > Soil > Wetlands > Peat | place...
CATCAGGGATTTGAGGCCACCGCTTATACCCAGCCGCTTGAAGCATTAAAGGCGGCAAGTACCAACGCTCCCGACCTGCTCATCTCCGACGTTGTCATGCCGGCGCTCTCCGGAATCGACCTGTCGATTCAACTGCAGGAGCAGTGTCCGGACTGCAAAGTGCTCCTCGTCTCGGGACAGGCCTCAACCGCCGATTTGCTTAAAACGGCGCGCGCCAACGGACACAATTTTGAACTGCTCACCAAACCGGTACATCCGGCGGACCTGCTGAAGAAGATTCGCAGTGTGTTCGAAGGCGCCCCGCCTATGGCTGCGTTCTCGGCACTCTGATCAAGCCTTCAGGCCGGCATCCGGCCTGGTCTGCCCACCGCCAAATAAAGTCTCGGCTTGAGATCATTCAAGCGGGAACCGCCCGTGTATTTCGTAGCGCGAGCCTCCCGGCCCAAGAAAACTCTCGTACAGAGTGAATTCCGCAGCGGTAAAGCGGGTAAATGCCGGCTGCCGCTGAATTTGTCTCTTGATTCCGGCGAGCCCCAACCGATCCCTGACCTCTGATCCCTGACCCCTGCTTTCCGATCCCTGACCTCCGTTCTTCCCTCTGGCGCGAGCCAGCGTGATGTGCGGATGGAAGGGCCGCGACTCCGGCGCGAATCCGCAGCGGCTGGTGGCTGCAATCACGCTTTGCTGGAGACCGAGCAGTTGAGGCGTCACCGGCACTCCGGCAAAGAAGATACCCGTGCGATCGAAGAAGCCCAGGTCCTCCAGACCAACAGGAACCGGCGGCCAGCGCAACTCGCCAAGCCTTGCCAAGAGGCACTGGTACTGGTCTGGGCCGGTGTCGCCCAGAAACTGCAGCGTGATGTGCCAGGTCTCCGGAGTTGCCCAGCGCAACCCGTCTTCCCGCCGTCTATACCGCGTCACAAGTGCGGAAATCTCGCCGATCACTTCTGCCGAAAGAGGAATACCGATAAAGAGGCGCATAAGTGCGTAGTCTAAGATGACCTAGGCTTCCAGCGCCAGCATTCGTCGGACCGGCGCTTTGAAGGGGCACGGGTTTAGCTGCCGAGGGATGTTTCCGGGACCTCACAATCCTCCCCTCCGGGGCTCAAGCCCTCGAATCTAACTGACGCCAGAGCCGCGCGAGACCCAGAGGGTACCCCGCCGTGCCCTTTCAAAGCGGGAATCTTCGAGATTTCCGCCTTCATGCGATTGCGCCACGGGAAAGACCTGAAATCCGAGACTCAGAAATCGACGGAATGATATATTCCCATTACTTCGGAGTCTGTCTGCCGATAGCGGAGGAGATGGATGGCAGGTCTTTCCCCTACAGATTCTTCCCGCACCAGCTTGCGTCTCGTCCTGCTCATGCTTGGCATGATCGCGCTTCCCGCCGCTGTGACCCTCCACACCGTGCGGCCTGCAACTGCTGCTGGCGAACCGCAGTTGAATCCGTCTCCCTACGGCTACACGGTCAGCCTGCTTCTGTTTATCGTTCCAATTCTCGCCATCGGCCTGTGGCTCGTGCCGCGGGAAGGCCTCAGAATTTCGAAGAAATCGTTCTGGCGCACCATCGCCATCCTCTTCCCCATGGGCGCGGCTCTGGACTTCTTCTTTGCCCGGGTCTTCTTCACCTATCCCAATCCCGGCGCAACCTTGCGCATCACCGCGCCGGCCGTGGGCGGCGGCGTTCCGCTGGAGGAGTACGTCTTCTACTTCACGGGATTTGCGGCTGTCCTGTTGATCTACATCTGGCTCGATGAGTACTGGTTCGCCGCCTATAGTGTCCCCGCCGACAGAAAAGAGAGAGCGCAGTTTGACCGCCTTCTCCACCTTCATTGGCAATCGCTGCTGTGGGCTGTCGTGCTGATCGCCGCGGCTATCTTTTACAGGGTTACGTTCGTCAAGGAACCCGGCTTCCCCGGCTATTTCAGTTTCCTTGTGGCCGGAGCGCTGGGGCCCTCCGCGGCGCTGCTCCCTTCGGCGATGCCGGTGATCAACTGGCGCGCCTTGAGCTTGACGCTGTTCATCATGCTGCTCACCAGCCTGCTCTGGGAAGTGACCCTCGCGGTACCGTATGGCTGGTGGGGTTTCCAGGATGCGGCCATGATAGGCGTGCGCATCACTGCCTGGAGCCGCCTGCCCGTGGAAGAGGTGTGCGTGTGGATCGCCGTGACCTACGCCACCGTGATCGTCTACGAAATCGTACGGCGCTGGCAAGCCTCGGGCAGGCAACTGCTCCATGCCCTGTTCGGTTGAATCCATTCAGGCAGCGCGACGCGGGTCGCAACGGAGACCCATCTTTTTCGTCTTCCCCCAGGGAGCCGTTTTGTGTCACACTTGGACCCATGGGAAGCAAAGACAAAGGCAAGAAAGAAGTCAAGAAGGCGCCCAAACCGAAGCCGAAGCCGGAGCCCGCTCGCAGACGCGAGGGCTTCACACCAACTTCAGCCCCGCCTAAGTAGGGCGCTTCCAACTCATCACAACAACGCGCCAGCAACCGCGGGCGCACGAAGGCCCTTTCTGCCCAGAAAGGGCCTTTTTGCATTTCAGCACGCCTTCGGCGTTGGCCGCTGGTTCTGAGCGTATTCATTTCGTCCCCAACCCTCCTCAACGCTATACCCTGAACAGAGACCTTCAGATCAGGGAGCATCGCCATGCCGTGGAATCGAATCCGCGTTTTTGTCCTTGCCGCCAGCCTCCCGGTCGCAGTCGTCGCTCAGGAACCGGCCACGCGTCCTTACGCAGACAATCTCGCCTTGGCGCATGGCCTGGCCACCGGTCAACCCAAAGCCCCGCTCCCTCCCGTTGTCCCCTCGGGCCGTCCTTCCGTCGGACTCGCTCTGGAAGGAGGCGGCGCCCTGGGCCTGGCGCACGTTGGGGTGCTGCAATGGCTCGAGCAGCACCGTATCCCCATCGACCGGATCGCGGGAACCAGCATGGGCGCGCTGGTCAGCGGGCTCTACGCCGCCGGCCGCACCCCCGCGGAACTGCGCGCCATCGCCGTCCGGGAGGAGTTTTCCAGGGTCTTCACGCTGCAAACCCCCTACTCGGAATCCAGCTTCCGGCGCCGCCAGGACCGCCGCGAGGTTCCCCAGGGGCTCTTGTTCGGCCTGAGGCAGGGCCCGCATCTGCGCAATGCGCTTTTCTCCGATCGCGGCGTCAACGCCTTTCTCACCACGAATATCTACGACTACAACAGCAGCGATCTTGACTTCAACCGCTTGCCGATCCCCTTTCGCTGCGTGGCAACCGACCTGAACACTTTGCAGCCGGTCACTTTTGCCGGCGGGCCCCTGCCCCAGGCCATCCGCGCTTCCATCTCCATTCCCGGCGTGTTTTCACCCGTGCCCGATCGAAACGGCCACCTGCTTGTCGACGGCGGCATTCTCGACAACCTGCCCACCGACCTGCTTCGTCATGACCTGCACGCCGACCAAGTGATCGCGGTTCGTCTCGTTACTTCTCCAGTGGCCTCGGCCGATACAAGTTCGGTTATCTCGGTCCTGAACCGCGCTTTCTCGGCCGGCATCGAGCGCAACGCGGACGACTCTGAGCGACTGGCCGATGTGGTGATCCATGTGCCCGTCGACAAGTGGTCCGCGAGCGATTACAACAAAGCCGCGGAACTGATTGAAGCGGGTTTTCAGGCCGCGGAACGAAGCCACGATGCTCTTATCAAATACGCCTTGAGCGCCGAAGGATGGGATGCCTATCTGGCCGACCGCGCCAGCCGAGTCGCCGTACAGCCCGGCGTCCTGCGGCATGTCAAGGTCGAAGGCGGCAATCCGGCCGTGGTGCGCCAGGTTCTGGCCGACCTGAAGTCGATCGAGAACCAGCCTATTTCGCCGGTCAAGGCCCTCGGCGCCATAAGCCTTATCCAGTCCAACGGCGGCTATGCCGCCACCTGGGAGACATTCAACCCCGACGGTCCCGGCCCCAACTCGGGAATCCTGGTCCGGCTCAGTCGCGACCCCACGGGCCCTCCCTTTATGCTCATCGGTCCCGAACTGGCAGCCGCCACATCCAACGTCAGCCGTGCGGAGTTGAACCTCCGGCTGGTCGATCAAAACCTGGGCGGCTTTGGCTCGGAACTACGCGCCAATGCGCGATTTGGTTACATGCTCGATGTCTCCGCGGAGTACTATCGCCTGCTCACTCCCGGAGGCTACTTTGTTGAGCCAGGGGCTGGCGTGGTTCGAGAGCCGGTGTACATCTGGGCCAATCAGAAGCGCATCGCCGAACGCTTCGAGCAGGACCTGGATGCCAGTCTCGAGGTTGGCCGCACTTTTTCAAACCAGTTCCAGGTTTCGGCGGAGTGGGAAGCTAAAGACACGCGCTGGAGCCTGAGAACCGGTAACGACGGGGGCGGCTATCTCTCCGGCACCGCGCAAACCGGCCAACTGCACATTCGTCTCGACCACGCCGCCTCCGGCGCCGTCTCTCCCAGCGGCTACCGGTTCTCACTGTCCGCGGGCGCGCTTCTCCACGCCGAGGCAAGTTCCAACGCGCCCATTGTGCGGGCCGCCTTCAGCCGCACGATTTCCTGGCGCGACAACATCTTCGCCATGAGCGGAGAGGTCAACTCCTACCTGAGAGCCAACGTGGCACAGCCTTACCGCTTCACCCTGGGCGGGCCCTTGCGTCTCTCTGCTTCTTCGTTTGACGAGTATCGCGGCACCGACAATTACCTGGCGCGTACCGGCATCATGCACCGCATCGCTGCCCTGCCCACTGGTCTCGGGGAGGGCCTCTACGCTTCCTTCGGCTACGAGGCCGGCGAGATCTGGTCGCCGGAGGCAAGATCCTTCCTCCGCCAGGACGGAATGATCGGCCTGGTCGGCAACACGCCCATCGGACTGTTCACCGTCGGCGTCTCGGCAGGCGACGCCGGCCACCGCAAGGTTTTCGTGACCCTGGGGCGCTGGTTCTGAGAGGTCGAGGTTCGCCCGGCGCCGCGGCAGATTCCCGTCGCAAGGACACGAAGCCGTCGCCTCATCAATCGGCGGAATCGTTCACCAGGGCCTGCAACTTGCGCGCATGAACCACAAACCGTTCCGGCGCCGGGCCGACATAATAAAACGGATAGCAAGTCACCAGGGTTATGGCGGATTCGGTTGATGGGGCAAGAACTCCCAAATCGTTAGGCGCGACGATTTGCACCCAATCCACCTTGTATTGAGACAACCCGGCCGCGGTCTCAATCTGAATGTCGTCGCCTGTGCGAATGTCTTTCAGGTTGCGGAACCAGGTATCGCGGTGCCCGGCGATTCCGACGTTTCCTCCTTCGCCTGGCAGCGGAGTTCCTTCAATATGGCCCACACCGAGTCGCAGCGTTTTCGATTTTGTCCCTTGTAGAATGGCCACCGTCACTCCGATTCTCGGAATATCGATCCGGCCCAGAACTTCGCCTTCCTTGACCGGGCGCCCGGAGGCACTATCCGCGCTCGGGCCGCCCCCCTTTATCTCCTGGTCCAAAGCATCGTTTGCCTGCTGCTGGAAGAACCGCGCTTGCACAAAGACATATGCGACATAGCAGAGCGCCGCCACCCCGGCGATGAGCAGCAGATGCCGAGTCCAGCTAAGAAACCGCTTGCCTCGCCTCGCGTACATGCGCCCCTCAGTGGTGGTTGTCACGGGCGATGTCCTTCAGCGCTGTTGCCGGCGCTATGTACCCGGCGCGGGTGCGGACGGAAAGATGTCCGCGGTGTCGCGCGCTTGCTTTCACTTCGATGGTCCGGTAACTGCCGGCCTTCTCGGCAAGCTTCGGAACGTATGCCAGCGTGTATTGATTGCGAATATCGCGGGCTATCTCTTCGCAAATGGAAGCAATCTCTTTTGAGGATGCCGGAAAGAATGCCTCGCCTCCGGTTTCCCTGGCGAACCGCCTCAACACGCCGGGCTTCGGATCGTCGTCCTGCTCATCGAGTATGCCAATCGCATAGATGATTGCGGAGGATTGCTTTGCCATTTCGATAACCTGCGCCAAACTACGCTTGCTTGCGTTGTCGCCTCCGTCGGTAATCAGGATCAGCACCTTCTTGTCGCGATCGCCCTGCTTCAGATGATCGAGTGCCGCGGCGATTCCATCGTAGAGCGCGGTCTGTCCTATCGCCCGAATACTGGAGAGGGCCAGCAGCAGCTTATCTTGCCGATCTGTGAATGGTGTATTTACCGGAAGACCAAACGATATCCGCTCGTTGAAGTTGACCACGAACATCTGGTCCTGGGGATTGCTGGAACGCGCGAACGCCATCGCCGAAGCAATGACATCGGAGCGCTTCCGGCCCATGCTTCCGCTGTTATCCACAACGATACCGGCGGTTACGGGAATATCTTCGTGGCTGAAATAATTGATCGGTTGGAGTATGCCGTCTTCGTAAATCTTGAAGTCGCTTCTGTCGAGCCCGGATACGAGCGCATTGTGGGCGTCGACAACCGTGGCGCTCAAAAGAACCATGTTCGCATTGATCGTGAGCTTGTACTCTTCGCCTGCCTGGCCCTGGGATGGAGAGGAGCCCTGTGCACCTGAAACACGTTGCATCGGCAGAAATACTATGATTGCGATGAGGAGCCGCAGCGGCGTGATCCCGTGCCCTGCAAAGCGGCTATCGGCGTTCATATGCTTGATCTCTTTGAAACTTGCTTTATCTTGCGGGAGTTTCGCGGATGGGCCCATCTCAGTCATCCGGCCATCCCTCGAATGCAACCTGAAGCCTTGGCCCGGCGTGTGCGCAGGCTGTCCGGTGGATCAAGGAGGCGGCACATGTTGACCGCCTCCTTTGCCACGTTGTTGCCGTAGGTGAAAGAGCCTGGCGATCTACGAGCCAGGCCTTTCGGTTGAACTACACAATCCGTTTTAACAGGCCGGTGAGAAGAAGCCCGCCGCCCAGTGCAAGAAGTCCAAGCAAGCCGATCAGAGGAAGATTGCTGGCAGTCTTGGGCAAGGATGCAACCTCAACCGGCGCTGCCGCAACCGCGACTGGAGCCGGCGCGGGAGTCTCTGCCACAACCGGCGCAGGCTGAGGAGGCGCTTCAACTACCTTGGCTGTCTCGACTGTTTCTCCTTGCGGGGTAACTGCCTCAACCGGCACCGTGCTCAGATCCTCTACTTTTGCATTAGCCAGCGGTACCGGGGTCGAAAGAACGGTCTCGTTGGTTTCCTTGGCCAATTCGAGAGCTCTCGTCTTCTCATAGACAAAGTGCTCGCCGTATTGATGGCCAGGGTAGAACCATGCCTTCAGAGCTGGTGGCTCTCCTTCGGGGCGTTCACTGAAGGTAATGACCTCCTTGTCGTTGATCTTCAACCGGTAGTTGGGGATTGCCAGGATTGTTGTGTACAGCGTGGTTTCATCCTGGTTGAATATCTGGACGACGTGACGGTCAGAGGGAGAGTCGAAAATCTTGAAGACGTAGGTGCCAGCCGGCAACAGATGCAGGCCTACGCCCGGGACTTCAACTGGTCCGCTGAATGTGATGACTGTCTTTCTGTCCCAGGCGTCGGCCTTCGCTTTTGGCGCGACAACTAAGCAGAGCAATGTAAAACATAATCCTGTTCCAATTCCTTTAAGCAGCTTCATTTTCTCTCCACAGGTTTCTCTGGCTCGCTCCCACGGGTTGTTATTGAGCTTTCGGGTCTCTCAGGTTGCCTGGGTTCGCAACAGGCCCAAAGCCGGAACGTCCGGCAGAGTTCTATTCCGCGGAGCACGGTTCAAAGTCCAGTCTGGAGCATTGGGGGGAGCGATTACTGACCTGTATTGACCGCCTCACTTTTCGCGAGCTATTACCACTAAGTCCATTGCTTGCCAGGCAGGAACGACTTAGCCGGAGAATTGTCGATACAAAAACACACGGATAGGTTCTTACTAATTCGCGAGCTTAGCCTGGCTGGCCGGCGTCAGCGGCGCGCTCTAACACGCCGTGTACTCGTCCAGTAACCGCAGATACAGCCGGTAATCCTCCATCGAAACTGCCGGCGGAGTCTGGTGATCGACGCTGGGAATGAAACCTCCAGTCCGGATCACCGGAACCAGCCGCTCGAACTCCCCGCGCATCGCTGCCTCGCCCAGGTGCATCACCAGCTTGTTGTAGTGGCCCACCATCCTCAGCTTCGGATACGCGGCTCGCAGCACGGCGCCATCCACCTTGGCTTGCCGCTCCAGCGGCAGCACGCCTTCCACGCCCACCGATTGAATCCAGGGCACCAGCTTGGTGCAATCGCCGTCGGTATCCATGATGACAACGGCGTTCATCTCTTTTACACGCTCTATCAGCGGCAGGTAATAGGGAGTCATGAACTCCTCGCAGATGCGGCGTGAAACCATGGGCCCGTGATTGTACGACATGTCCTCGGCGATGGTGATGAACGTAGGCACGCACTTTGCGGCCATCTGCTCGAGCAGGCGCAGGTTGAACGCCAATAGATCCGAATTGATGCGATGCAGCAGCTCCGGCTGATCGCTATAAGCCAGCATCAGCTTCTCAAATCCCATCAGCGTGCGCGGAAACCAGAAGAACCCTTCGAGCGTCGCCCAAACCACGGCTTCGCCGCGCGCCTGCCGTTTGGCCCAGGGCCGCATCATGTCGATGGCCAGCGTGTGGTCGGGATAGAGCGAAGGCAGCGCGCGCAGGTAGTCGTCTATATTCGCCACCGTGCCGGCCACGTGATGCTGCACAGCCTCAATGGTGGGCGCGTCGGTCGAAAACCAGAATTGCTTGTACGGATCCAAACCGAAATACTGCGCGATCTCAAAGACGTCTTCCAGTTTTTCCGGCAGTCCCTCGCCATGCCAACGATCAATGGTCAGATCCCACCACATCGCCCATTCCCACCGGGGCAGCCGGTCAACAGGCTGAAAGGTCATCAGCGCGCGAAAGCGCTCCACGTGATTCATCGCGTTCATCTGGAGGTTTTCCTTGCCTCCCATGGTACATGGCGGCGATTGAAACCGTGCCTGGTTTTGAGAATCAGTCGTCGCCCGTCAGCCCGCGTAGCGGGCTTTCTATGCTGAAACGACACATCGTAACTGAGAGCAGGTCGAATGCTTATACTGTCCACAACAAGGGGGATTGAAAGTGGTGGCCTCCAAAAAGAGCAAATTCACCTGGCCGCTTGTCGTCGCGGTGGTCTTCATCCTGAGCATGGGAGTCTTCGCGGGCCTCAGCGGCTGCCGGCGCTCGAATTCAAACGCGATTCCACCCCTCGACCCGCAAAAGGCCGATCGCATGCGCCAGATCTGCGTCTTTCCCCAGACTCTCAACACGAAGGACGAACTGGCGGTGGTTTACGACCCCGGTTCGACTGCCTCGCAATCCCCGAGCCACAAGCGGCATGTGCCTGTTCTGGAAGAACCGTACCCGCTACTCGTCGAGATAGAAGCAGCCATCGGAAAGGCCGATCTGACCGACAGCGGCTGGATGGAGTGGAAAGAGAACGCCACCGACCCCGCAAACACCAACTGGTATCTGAGAATGGCGTTCGGTCCGGACAACAAGCTGAAGGAAATTGCGTCCAGAAGATCCACCAATGGCCCAAATGGGTGCAAGGAACTGCGCATCGGCAGAGCCGCGCGCGATTGGTCCGAATCCGCCAGGAACAACGCCGAATGCGGCCCGGACTGCCGCTGAGAAGCTTCATCCGGGCTCGTCCATGGGCAAAAAAGGGGCCTGTATAGTTTTGAACTAGCCATCGCGTCGAGGATATGAGAGAAGTCTAGATGAGCGGCAGAATGTCGAGGAGAAAATGGTGCACGAGACGCTTCTGAAATCCGGTTGGGAAACGGCATTGGTCGCGGTACCTTTCATCGGGCTTCTGTTTCTCACAGTCTTTGGATTGGACGCAATGGTTGGAGCGTCGAAGAGAAGGAGCAAGCGGAGCAAGCCGGCAAGCGGACAGCGCGAAGACGGAGCGCGCTTCTACTCCGATCCTGATGGAAGGCAATGGAAAGAGCGCCGCGCGGTCAAGCGGCCGAAATAGGTTCTCGAAGGCTTCGCGCCGCATCCAACACACTCGCATCGATGAGATGCCGCGAGTTCCAAACCAGCATCTGCCCTACGCAACAAGGCCCTCCCAACCGGGAGGGCCTTGTCATCTGGAGAGAACCGAGGCTTAAGCGAC
>Ga0181522_10002663_pt1 | contig 10114 bp, 8 predicted proteins | sample PEATcosm2014_Bin_27_FD_121103 | JGI IMG/M metagenome (GOLD analysis project Ga0181522, IMG submission 121103) | Peatland microbial communities from MTU Mesocosm Facility, Houghton, MI, USA - PEATcosm2014_Bin05_10_metaG | ecosystem: Environmental > Terrestrial > Soil > Wetlands > Peat | place...
AGTGTCTTCCGCCGTATCCTAGAGCGCCGAACAGGTTGAATCCGGGATGGAATTTCCAATTCGCGCGTGGACCCACCGAAGGCGGTTCCGGCCCCGGCGTCGTTCGCTGTGGGCGCTCGTCGCCTTCGGCCTCGCGGCCCCGTTTGCATGCGGAGACTTGGGTGAGCCGCCCTTCGTCGGTAGCGACGGCGGGGTGGTCATACCCTCGCCCGCACCCCCCAACCCGATCGACGATGCCGGGAACAGCGCGGACGGCGCCACCCCGACGGTGTCCCTCGCCGGAACGGTGCTCGGCCCGGCCGGCGACCCGGTGGTCGCGCTGGTGGCCATCGAGGTGGGCGGGCTGAACCGACAACCCCCGGATGCGGCCGGCCCAGACGGCGGCAGCCAACCGAGCGTCGCGATCGACCCCTTCTACCGGTACGGAACCCTCACGAGCGACGCCGGACGGTTCACGCTCGAAGTGCCCGAAGGCGAGCTCGGGGTCCACGTGTATGCGAACGGGTTCTCCTGTGGCGTCGCGCGCGCGGGTGCCATCGATCCGCGCCGGGATGCGATGGACGCGACGGACCTCACGGCGATCGTACGCCTCGACCCCCTGCCCGAGGACGATGGGGGCAGTCCCCCGTACGCGCCCACGATCACCGGATTTACGGTGAGCCCCGAGGTGGTGCCGCCGGGCGCCATCTTGACCCTGGCGGCGGAAGTCGCCGCAAAGGATCCCGAGCGCGACCCTCTGTCCGAACAGGTTCTCGCGGTCGAGCCCGGATCGGGCTGGGCCGGCATCCTCGCCCCGCCTCTCCCCGGGACGCCGGGAAGAGGCTATCCCAACGGCATCTACAACCGCCTGGTGGAGGCCCCCGGCACGCCGGGCGAATATTTCTACTACCTCGTCGCGGCCACCGAGGCCTGCGTCGTGAGCAAGGCAGCGGTCGCACGCGTGCTCGTGACGCTCTCGGGCGAAGGGGGACTGGACGCCGCCGACGGGGGAGCCGACGATTGACAATCGACCCGACAAAGGCCAAAAGTCCCCGCCCCTCCCGTCCTCTCGAGGTTCCCTCCATGGTGTCGTCCACCCAGCAGTTCGAGCGCATTCGCAAACGCAAGGCCACGACGAACGGCAAGCGCAACAAGCGCGAGCGACGCGCGCTCGGAACCCCGGCGTTCCCGGTCCACCCCGAGGGCTACGATCCGAAGGCCCCCGACGCGCGACGCTCGGCCAAGCCGGCAAAGTAACCTGCCGGCGGTCAGGCGTTCGCGAGGAGCGCGACTCCGGCGGTGTAAAGGGTCAGGGTCGTCGCCCACACGTACACGCGGAGTTTCAAGCCCTCCCGCCATCCCCAGTAGGGAGCGAGCGGGGGGACGACGAGGGCGACGAGACCCCGAACGCGAGACGGGCGCCCCAGCAGAGAGACGAGCAGGCTCACGTGTGCCGCGACGAAGACCACGAGGCTGACGGCGATCACGATCGCGACCGCCTGGGTCATGCCGACCGGCTCTCGAGCGCGCGCATGCCCGCCACGGCTCCCACGACCGTCGCAGCGCGCGGCGCGCGGAGGAGCGCGACCCACCGGCGCGCGCTCCCGGCCAGGATGAGCCCGATGCACACGAGCAGGAGCCCGGTGACGCCGGAGTTGACGAGCCCGGTCGTCCGCGTCGCGGCCACGCGGGTCATGGGCCAGTAGAGCACGAGAATGCTCTCCACCCCGGCCGTGAGCGTCGTGGTGGACACGAACGCGAGCGGAAGGGCGGTCACGAGGGCGTAGACGCGCCGAGGCGACTCCCGAAGGAGGAGTGTCGTCCCGATGGCGAGCGCCGTGCACGCGAGCAGCTGGTTGGCGATCCCGAACATCGGCCAAATCGTGGCGATGGATCCCGTCAAGATGAAATAGGTCCACCCGGCCACGATGAGCAGCGTCGAAAGCACGGCGCCCGTCACGCTGGTCGAGGCTCCCAGCCGCGGGTCGACGCGACCCATGAACTCCTGCATCAAGAAGCGCCCGATCCGTGTACCGGTATCGATGGTCGTCAAGATGAAGAGCGCCTCGAACATGATCGCAAAGTGGTACCAGTACGCGAGGAGGGCGTTCATTCCGGGCAGCGCGCTGAAGACGCGGGCCATGCCCACGGCGAGCGAGACACCCCCCCCCGTCCGCGCGGCGACGACCTCTCCGGAAGTCTCCGCCAGGTGGGGGAGCTCCTTGACGTGCAGGCCAAGCCGAGCGAAGTCGCCCTCGTCGAGCGTCGTGGCGCGCGGAGCTGCCGGGTCTACGTGGTAACCGAGGGAGAAGAGCGCCCCGTTCGACAAGGCGAGCACCTTGGACGCCGGGAGTTTCCTCGGGGCCAGCCCAGCCGCGCTCGCGAGATCGCCCGCGCCCTGGCCTGCGGACGCCGGGACGCCCAGAAGATCGCGATCGTGCTCGGTGAAGGACGGAAAGGCGCGCGCGAGGTCGCCCGCCGAGGCGGCGAGCCCTTCGCCGTGCGTCTCGGCGGAGGCCACGACGGCGACCTTCGGGTCGGTGTTGATGGCCACGTAGTCCTCGGTCGGCATGACGCACGCGGCCACGAGTGCGGTGATCCCCACGAGCCCTTCCATGAGCATGGCGCCGTAGCCGATGGTGCGGCAGTCGCGCTCCTTGTCGACCATCTTGGGCGTCGTACCGCTGGCGACCAGCGCGTGAAACCCGCTGATCGCGCCGCAGGCGATGGTGATGAACACGAACGGGAAGAGCGGGCCCTTCAGGATCGGCCCTCCTCCGTGGATCCAGGGGGTCACACCGGGCATCTGGATGGGCGGATTGACCACGAGGACACCGGCGACGAGGAGGAAGATGGTGCCGATCTTGAGGTAGCTCGACAGATAATCCCGCGGACAGAGGAGCATCCAGACGGGCAAGATGCTCGCGACGAACCCGTAGCTCGCCATCGCGAGCGTGAGGACCGTGCGCGACAGCTTGAGGTGCTCCGCCCAAGGCGAGTCGGCCACCCCTTTGCCGACGAGAAGAGCCGCGAAGAGGAGCGCACAACCCATCGCCGTGGCCTCACGGATCCCCCGGCTCGACCCGCCGCGAACTTTGTAGATGTAGAGGCCCATGGCCAGGGCAATGGGGACCGATGCCCCTACCGTGAAGACGCCCCACGCGCTCTCCGAGAGCGCCCCCACGACGACGTTGCCGAGCCCCGCGAGCGCGATGACGACGATGAACAGAATGGACACGGCGGTCACGAGGCCGAGGCGAGGGCCCAGCTCTTCGCGCGCGATCTCGGCGAGCGATCGCCCGCCGCGTCTCGTGCTCGCCACCAGGATCACGAAGTCCTGGACGGCGCCGGCGAGGACGACACCGAAGAGGATCCAGAGAAAGCCGGGATAGAAGCCGAACTGGGCCGCGAGCACCGGACCGATGAGCGGTCCTGCGCCGCTGATGGCGGCGAAGTGATGCCCGAAGAGGACCCAACGGCTGGTCGGGTGGAAGTTCTGGCCGTCTCGATGGAGGTGCGCGGGCGTCGCGCGGGCGTCGTCCAAGCAGAGGACCTTCGCCGCGAGAAAGGCCGAATAATATCGGTAGCCGATGGAGAGAACGGCCAGAGCCCCGAGCATCCAGTAGGCGGCGCGCATGAGGAAGGGCTATAACGCAACCCGGCGCGCGACGCTCAGGGTCGTCGTGCGTTGGGCGAGCCCAACGACAACGCGCGCGAGCAAGAGGCGAGTCCGTGCTAGTACGGCGGGCCATGAAAACCCGTACACGGTTGCTCGGACTCGGGCTGTGCGCCCTCGCGTCCTGCACCAAGGGCGAGAGCGGCAACTCCGCCCCGACCCCGTCCGCCTCGGCCACTCCGACGGCCAGCGCCGCGCCGACGGTGCCTCCACCCGCTCCGACCCCGTCCGGCCTCCCCGCGCCGCCGGACGTCGCCGCACCGCCCGCGGACGCGGCGAAGACCGCGTCGGGGCTCGCGTCGAGGGTGTTGAATCCGGGAACCGGTAAGGTCCACCCGGGACCGACCGACAAGGTGAAGGTTCACTACACCGGCTGGACCAAGGGGGGCCAGATGTTCGACAGCTCCGTGACGCGCGGCGAGCCCATCACCTTTCCTCTGAATGGGGTCATCCCAGGGTGGACCGAAGGCGTCGCGCTCATGGTCGTCGGCGAAAAGCGACGGCTCTGGATTCCGGCTGCCCTCGCGTACGGAGATCGGCCGCGCGGGGGTGCTCCCGCGGGGGATCTGGTGTTCGACGTCGAGCTTCTGGATATCACCCCCGCTCCCAAGCCTCCGCCCGTCCCCGAGGACGTCAAGGCCGCTCCGGCGAGCGCGAAGAAGACCGCGTCGGGGCTCGCGTACCGCGTGCTCACGCCGGGCACCGGCACCGATCACCCTCTGCCGACGAGCAACGTGACCGTGAACTACTCGGGGTGGACCCCGGACGGGAAAATGTTCGACAGCTCGGTCACGCGCGGGCAGCCGGCACGCTTCCCGCTCGGCAACGTCATCAAGGGCTGGACCGAGGGGGTGGCGCTCATGACCAAGGGAGAAAAAGCTCGCTTCTGGATCCCTGGGAGCCTCGCCTACGGCGACAAGCCGACGCGACCGGGAGCCCCGGCCGGGCCGCTCGTCTTCGACATCGAGCTCCTCGACTTCTAGGGTGCCGTTTCCTTGCCCCCAGAGTCGTCTCGACCCAAAGCTCCCCTCGCCGAACGCGCGCGCGACCCCGGCTTCACTCCGAGCTTGAAAGAGGTCGGCGCCCTCGTCGACCTGCTCGTCGACGAGGATCGGCAAAAAGACGTGGAGCGCGCAATCGTTCGCGCGGGGAAGAGCGCGATCGCCACGCTCGAGGAGCGCTTGGAGGCCGCGCTGCCGCCTCTCCGCGCTCGGGTCCTCCGCGTCATCGGTCAATTCGTCCACGAAGCAGCGGCGCGCACCCTGCTCCTCCGGGCGCTCGACGACGCGGATCCCAAGACGCGAAGAAACGCGGCGATGGCGCTCGGCCGCGCCGACCCTCGTCCAGAAAACCCACCTCCGCGCGAAACGGAAGCGGCGCTGCTTCGGGCCTGGGACAAGGACCCCCGGGTCGAGATGCATCGCACGATCGCGTCGTCTCTCGGCAAGATCGGCTCTGCCGCGAGCCTCTCGCGACTCACCGAGGCGGGTCGGTCGAGGGACGCTGAGCTGGCGCGCATCGCGCAGCAGGCCGTGATGAGGATCGAGCGCACAGCCTCCCGCGGCAACCGTGAGCCCATCGCCGGGGCAAGGGTACCGCCTCGGCCGGTCGACGTTCGCTTCCTGTGCCGCAGAGGGCTCGAGACGTGGCTCGCCGACGAGCTGTCGCAGGTGACCGGCGTCGGCGACGCGTGCATCGACGGCGCGGGGGTCGTCCGGGCCCATCTTCGGGGGCCGCTCGACGCGCTCCTTTCGGCGCGCACGATGCTCGAGGCGCGCTTTCCTCTGGCCGCGGTCCTCGTTCGCGAGGGCGAACCCGTAGCGGAGGCCGTCGCGCGCGCCGTGACGAGCGAACAGGCTCGCGCGATCCTTGGGACATGGTCGGAGGAGAGCGTACGCTATCGCCTCGAATGGGTGGGGGAGGGTCACAAGAGGGCCGCGACGTGGGAGACCGCGCAAGCCATCGGACGGCTCGAGGCGTCGTGGATCAACGACCCGACGGCTTCGTCCTGGGGGTTTCTCGTGAAAGCGAAGGAGCGGTCCGTGGACGTGGAGCTCGTTCCGCACGGGCTCGCCGACGCGCGCTTCGACTATCGACAGGGCGACGTCCCGGCGGCGTCGCACCCCACGATCGCCGCGGCTCTGGCGCGGGTCGGCGGCGCGCGGAAGGACGACGTCGTCTGGGATCCGTTCGTGGGGTCGGGGTCCGAGCTCGTGGAGCGAGCCCTGCTCGGCCCGTTCCGGTCGCTCACCGGGACGGATCTGGACGCGCGCGCCCTCGCGACGGCTCGCGCGAACTTGGCGAAGGCGCGCGTCCCCGCGCGCCTCGAGCACGCGGACGCGCTCCTGTTCGACATCGCTCCGACCCTCGTCATCACCAACCCTCCGATGGGGCGACGGGCGTCGCGGACGACGACGTTGAGACCGATGCTCGATGCGTTCGTGCGAAAAGTGGCGAAGGTGCTCGCTCCGGATGGCCGCTTCGTGTGGATGGCCCCGTTTCCCCGGGGCGCGCGCGAAGCCGCCACGCAAGGAGGGCTGCGGCTCGCATGGGCCGGTCTCGTCGATATGGACGGGTTCGACGCGGAGCTCCAGCACTGGGTGAGGCGGTGACGCCGCGACGCGCGCGGCTTACCCCGTGCACCCCGTCGCGGGTTCGCCGCCCGCTACGGCCTCCCGACTTCCACGATGCTCTCCTCCACGATACCGAGGAGCTCGTCGAGCTCGCGGTCGTCGATGGTGAGCGGAGGGGTCACGTACACCGTGTCCCCAAGCGGACGGAGGTACGCCCCGCGTCGGCGCGCGGCCTCGAAGACGCGCCACCCGATTCCTCCCAGGTACCCTCCTCCACCCAGATCGGCGGCGCCAATCATGCCGAGCGAGCGCGTGCGGAGGACGCCGGGCAAGGAGCGCATGCGGTCGAAGGCCCGCGCGATCGTCTCCGCCTTGGGCCGCGCTCCGTCGAGGACGTTTTCCTCGCGATAGACGGACAGTACCTCGCGAGCCAGCGCCGCCCCCAGGGGGTTGCCGCAAAGGGTGTGGCCGTACATGAGCGCGCGCTCCTTGCCTCCCCGGAAGGCCGCCTGCACCCGGTCGGTCACCAGAGCAGCCCCCATGGGGAGGAGCGGGCACATCGCCTTCCCAAGGCATAGGATGTCTGGCGTGACGCCGGCGTGCTCCGACGCCCACATGGGGCCGGTCCTGCCGTAGCCCGTGAACACCTCGTCCACGATGAGGAGAACGTCGTGCCGCGCCGCGAGCGCGGCGAGATCGCGGAGGTAGGCCGCGTCGTAGACGCGCATCCCCGCCGTGCCCTGCACGATGGGCTCCACGACCACGGCCGCGAGGCGATCGGCGTCGCTCCGCACGAGGAGCGCGATCGCCTCGAACGCGCGCTCGTATGCCGAAGGGTCGGGGAACGGAGCGCGAACGCAGTCGAACAGGATGCCGCCGAACGGCCGCCGGAAGACCTCGACGCCGCCGAGGCTCGCAGCCCCCACCGAGTCGCCGTGGAACGCGCCGTCGAGGGAGACGAAACGCGTCTTCCGGGGCGCGCCGCACTGGGCCCACATCTGTACGGCGATCTTGACGGCGACCTCGACCGCGGTCGACCCGTCGTCGGTGAAAAAGACGCGCGAGAGACCTCTCGGCGCCGCGCGGACGAGCTCGTCGGCCAAGCGCGCAGCAGGCTCGTGGGCGATCCCGGCCAGGGCGCAGTGGGCGAGGGTGTCCGCCTGGTTCTTGAGCGCCGCCAAGAGGCGCGGATGGGCGTGCCCCAAGGTCGCCACGAACCACGAGGAGTTGCCGTCGAGGTACGAGCGTCCGTCCGCGTCGTAGAGGCGCGCTCCCCTGGCGCGCACGACGACGATCGGATCCGCGCGGGCCACGTACTCGTCCATGGCCGTGTACGGGTGCCAGACCCGAGCCTTGTCGAGGCGGACGATGTCTTCTCGGTCCACCCCTCCGTATCTATCAGGAAACTAAGCCAAGCTGCGGGCCCCCGCCTCCAGGCGGCTCGCCGATTCCGACGCATGTTTTTCCCCCGTGGAACCGGGCTCTTCCCTCACGGGACGCGCGGCCGAGAGCGCCAAGCCGGGGACAGCCAGGCCGGAGCCTGTCCCGGGCGCGCGTGCCGTCGGTCGACTGCTCGGCGGCTCGCTCGACGACGCCGGAAGCTCGACGGACACTTTGGTTCCCTCGCCGGCGCGGCTCTCGATCTCGATGCGACCGCCGTGGGCGCCGACGACCCGATCCACGATGGCGAGACCGAGCCCGGTGCCGGATGGGCGCGTCGTGAAGAAGGGATCCTTGGCGCGCGCTCGAACCTGTGTGTCCATCCCCTCGCCCGTGTCGATGACGTCGATGCCGACGTAGTCGGTCCCCGCGGCTCGCACCCTCAGGGTCAGCGTCCCCCCGCTCTCCATCGCCTGCATCGCGTTCTCGATGAGATTGTCGAGGACCTGTCGCAAGAGGTTACTGTCGGCCCAGACGCGGGGAACCTCCACGGGCATCTGGAGGTCGACCCTCACGTCGGGCTTCTTGGCGGCCAGGGTGAGCGCCCGCTCGACCAGCTCGCACACCTGCACCGATCCCCGCTGGAGCGTGATGGGTCGCGAGAAGCTCAGGAGATCGGTCACGATGCGGTTCAGACGCGTCGCCTCCGAGTCGATGATCTCGAGTAGCGTCGCGCGATCATCGGGGGCGAGGGTCACTTTCCGAAGGCTCGCGACCGCGTTGCCCAGGATGGCGAGCGGGTTACGGACCTCGTGCGCGACGACCGCGGCGAGCTCGCCCACGGCAGCCAGTTGCTCCTTGGTGGAGAGAGCCGCCTGCGTGGCACGAAGCTCGTCATTGGAGTGCATGAGCTCGCGGGTGCGGCTGCGAAGCTCTCGTCTCCTCGCGTCGAGTCGCTGCCGGAGCTCCACGTGCTCGAGGGCGAGCTTGGTCACGAAACCCGTGACGAGCGCGAGGAGACCGAGCGGGACGAGGTGGACGGCGCCCCGGCCGGAGAATGCGTCGTGGACGAGGGTCACGATGAGGATCGCGGCGCCGACGAGGGGTCCGAGGACCTCCTTTCGCCCGTCCTCGTAGAGGCGGGCCAGCGACGTCGTGAGAAGCACCGCGGCGCACGCCCCCGCCGCGTACGATGCAATCTGCGCGGCTCGCGCGCCGAGCACCCCGCTGACGTCGAGCATCGCGCACAGCGCCGCGAAGCCGTAGATCACGCGCGCCCGATGAGTCCCTGGAGCCTTGGGACCCATGGCGTCTCGGAGGCCGAGCCGGGCCAGGAGAGCGAACGCGCACACGAAACCGAGCCGCTCGGGCAGCTCCCAAGCGATGTCGGAATTCGGCGGCGCCCCCGAAGGGGAGAGAGCCAGAAGGAGCGTCGTGACCGCGCAAACGAGGGTGAGCGCGGCGATCAGGCCGTGCTCCGTGCTCGGTTGCCGGGCACGGAGCAGCGCAAACGGCACTCCGGCGAACGCGAAGACCCCCCCCGCCATGAGGAGAACACCGGCAAAGCCTAGCAAGCTGAACGCGAAGCCTACACGATCCGTTGGAGTCACGCGTGGGCGATCCCCCGCTTTCCCTCTCTGCCGGAGGGGAGACAAGAGGTCTCCCCAATCCAGGAGCGAGGGGGTCGTGGAAGGCGAGGTCGGCGGTCCGGCGCCGACGTCAGTGTGCGGAAGCGGGATTCGGGGCCGGCGCGGCTGCGGGGGGCGCCCCGGCGTCCGCCGGCGGGGCGTGATCGATGTTGATGGTGCGCGTCGTCGAGTTCCAATCTCCAGGGACGGGCGAGTTGTCCCCCTTGAGGAGATCGAGCTTCACCGTGTAGGCACCGTTCTGCAGGTTGTCGAGGTAGTAAGGCGCTCCGAACTTCGTGACGTCCGCGGCGAGCGGAGCGTCGATGCCGGGCCCTGTCACGGCGATGTGAACGTGGTCCTTGCCCTCCGCCAACGTCTCGTTGACGAGCTGGAAGTCCACGAGCACGTGATTGGCCATGTCGCCCTTGTAGTCCCCCTTCGGGCGACTGTAGACGAGCATCGGCGCCTTGAGGTCGACCGGGTGAGTCTTCGACTTGCCGACGAAGAACTGGGTGACGACGAGCGACCCCTTCGTCTTCACCGACTCGTGGTTGGCGCGGCTCGGGAACGCGACGAGAACGTGCTGCCCTTCCGAAAGCACGTCGCCCTTCAGGATCTCGTTCAAGAGGACCGGCTTTTGGGGTTCGTAGACGGGCTTGTACGGTCGGTTGTCCAAGATCAAGTGGATATGGGAGCTGCCGGTGGCGGTCTGCCAGTTCTTGACGTCGAGCTTGATCGGAAAGTCGTTCACTTTATCCGCTGCGACCGTCTGCGACGGGGAGGGCGACAGGAAGCGAACCGTCGGCAGCGTCGTGGGATCGGGGCTGGCCGTGCCCTGGATCAGCGTCACGGGCGGAGGCGGGGGGGCGGGGGGGGGA
>Ga0181522_10002665_pt1 | contig 10112 bp, 8 predicted proteins | sample PEATcosm2014_Bin_27_FD_121103 | JGI IMG/M metagenome (GOLD analysis project Ga0181522, IMG submission 121103) | Peatland microbial communities from MTU Mesocosm Facility, Houghton, MI, USA - PEATcosm2014_Bin05_10_metaG | ecosystem: Environmental > Terrestrial > Soil > Wetlands > Peat | place...
AATGAAAGATTCGGAACCGAGTTCAAGCCCGCCGACCAGCTTTTCTTCGACCAGATTCGCGAGGAAGCCGTGGCCGACACCCACATCCAGCAGGCCGCCATGGTCAACTCGCTGGAGAACTTCAAGTACGTTTTCGACAAGGCTCTGGAATGCAAGTTCATCGACCGCATGGATCAGAACCAGGAGATATTCGCACGGTTCATGAACGACCGGGATTTTGCCGAGGTTGTTGCAGCAGTCCTGAGGAAGCAGGTTTACGATCAGATTCGAGCGGAGACTAAATCTGGAGTTGCCGGACAATAGTCATGCTTTTTGGGTACGCTGTTAATCCTGGATCGCTGCCACAGGGGAGAGAATAAACGCGCCCCTGAAGTGGCGTAGGATACAAAGTTGCATGAACGAACTGTAAAGGCTCTTATTCCAGCCGTCGTGGCGTACGTCGCGGAGACGGGCGGCTAGCGCATCCGACGCCCATCGTAAGGTCGCAGCATGTCAGACGCGACTCGCGTGTCCTTCGTTGCCCCTTGCTGCTTCAGCGCTGGATCAGTTTGGGAACCACGCGTAAGTGGAAACGGCTCGCAAAACTTTCATCTTGACCGCTGGCCCGTATGGGAGCACAATTTTTCGTTCTCGACCGCCGTGAAATTCCCCCTAGTCGTAGTCGAGATGGCTTCTTCCGAGGTCAGTCACCAACTAAAATGATTGGTCGTCACACGCTGACGGCGTGCAGATAGAACAAGGTGAAGAGCAATCACTTACGAAGTTGCGCGGGATGAAGTTCTCCACAAGGAAAAAGATGCGCCAAATCCTTCTATCTTCAGTGATCGTGATATTGGCCGTGACAGCCCGAGCGCGAGCACCTGAGCCGACCAAGGGTGACGCAGGATGCGGGAACATCTCTCCCGAACCTGGAATGTACCTGCAAACAGCTGACGGGTTCACCAAAATCCTTGGGCAAATAGTGTCGTTCAAGCGAAGCGGCAGCTTGCTCGTGTCAAAGATCACTGTCGGCATCAAGACAAGAAAAGAAAATGTCCAACTGTTGGGGGCGCATGCTCAAACGGTGATCGATGGCAAGCCAGTATTCTGTTTCATGCCCGCCAAGCAGGAAGCGGATGCTGGAGTCAACGCGGGGGACCTGGTGTTGTTGCGCCTCGAAGAGAAGTCAGAGCGGCGGCAGTTCGAGGTTGGCGCGCAGGGGGCGTGGCGAGCCAGTTCGGGCATCTCCATCACGCATCAGATCCAATTAGTTCGCTCTGAGGTGAAGTCAGGTATTTACACGGTTGAGCCCTCGGCTGCGCTCTCTAAAGGGGAATACGCGCTTTATCTTGCACGCGGCGAGGGAATGCAAGCGTATGTTTATGACTTTTCCGTTAGCCCCGAGTGCTGCGCAGCGAATCCGAATCGGCACTCCGAGACGAGCAAAACCTCACCCTCCGTTCAACCGCCAACGATGGCACCACCTGCAGGCGTTGGACCAGCGGCAACTGGTATGCATAACGGAACCGGAAGTCTCAATAGTGTGGGGACGGATAAGAGCGTACCTACACACTCCGCGGAGGATGCGACCGTCGAGGTCACATCCGACCCCTTGGGCGCAGATATCGAGATAGATGGCACCTTCGTCGGCAGCACCCCTTCTTCCGTAGGCCTCGCAGCCGGTGTACACACTCTAAAGGTGTCGAAGAACGGGTATCGAAGTTGGGACCGTACTCTAAAAACCTCAACAGGGCAAATCAAAATTACAGCGACCTTGGATCCGACACCCGACCATGCTGCCGGGGCTGCCCATCCAACCGGCGAGGTGAGTGCGACCTCAACCGACCGTGATCCCGGATCGGCTGCGAGGTCATCGTCCGAGAGCACGCCACCGGAAGGTCGAATCGGAGTTTCGCTCACCGGCAATCCGAAGATGAGCCATGACGGAATCGAAATCTCTGGTGTTCAGCCGAACGGGCCAGCAGCCGCCATCGGTATACAAATGGGTGACGTAATCATCGCGCTCGACGGCCATTTTCTTTACACCATTGAAGAACTTCGCACCGAAATTCTTCGGCATGAGCGAGGCGCGCGCGTGGCGATACAGTATCGACACGACAGGTTCACCAACGATAATTATCTCGTTCTCGACTAGCAGACTGTGATCCGCGTTTCGGAGTGGCGATACGAATTAACTTAAGCTGACGCTGTCAGCTCTTGGCGGGCCTTCCTCACCTTCGCGCACCGCGCTCGTTGTGCCGCTGCAATGCGAGCACGGCCCGCCCCGCTCAGTTTGCGACGCATTCGAGGATTTGGAGCGCGACCGTGTTTTTTTCCGACCGCGCTGGGAAGATTCTTGATGGCGGCGTCAATCCGACGCCGCTCTGATTCAAGTTAATCGATGATTTCGTTCAGATTTTTCATACGGTGGATTCTAAACGATCAGTGCGTCATGAACGGTCAATTAGTGTGGCGGTTTATCATCAACTACGATCTTGGTTCTCTGTTTCCGAGTGGCCGATGAACCGAGCAGACCGTCACGTGCTGATAGCGAGGCGCTTGGAGGAAAATGGTAGAGTCATCGATGAAACATGAGAGGATGATATGGGTCCCAAAAGGCTAGCTCCCACCGTCTTGTTTGTCCTATTGACATTTACATATGGCATGTGTGCGCAACAGTCTGGAAAGTCGGCTCCCACTCCCTCCTTCCCAGCATGGAATGACAATTCTCTAATTACCGTTCAAAAAAACGGTGGGGACCCTAAACGCTTGGGTTATGTCAAGATCGAGTTCTATGGACACGATGCATTCAAGATCACCTCGCCGGTCGGATTGACGGTTCTGATCGATCCTTGGAGGAATGATCCAACAGAAGATTACCCAAAGTGGTTCCTGAGCGAGTTTCCACCCATCCGGGTCGATGTAGTCCTTTCCACTCATGCTCATTTTGATCACAACGCGATCGAGCGGCCGAGTGGGCTAGTGGTACTCGAACGTTTGGTTGGGCAGTTTACGCTTGGCGATATCGAAGTGACAGGACTGGCCGACAAGCACCAATGCGACCGCGGATCTGCGGATTCAGTGGCGAAGACTTGTCCGCCAAACAATGTGAGGGAGTTTGACAATGCGATTCAGATCGTTGAGACCGGGGGACTGCGGATCGCCATCTGGGGCGATAATCGCGCGGCACCCGATCCCTCTCTCGATCATTATTTGGGAAATGTTGATGTGCTTATTCTGCCTGTCGACAACGTACTCACCCGTGCCGAGGCAGACGCAATTGTGCGGAAGTATGATCCTAAGGCCGTAATTCCGTCCCACTATTTTGTCAAGGGGTTGACAACCAACGTCTCCGGTCTGGAGTCTGCCGATGGATGGGTAAACGAGCAGGCAAAGGTCCAGGACGCGGATGTTCGCCGCCTCGATAGTGCCGAGTTGACACTGAATGCAGCGGAGCTGAACGGAACTCACGCCAGGATTTATTACTTCGGCAACCACTTTGAAAAGCAATAGAGGTTTGATGAGCAAAGCCGAGTTCCAGCGCGATCAGATTGTCTCCTTGGCGTCACTTTTCGGGTGACAGTCAGGAGGCAAACTCTTTGATAGTGCTCTCCTTGAATCCTTGGAACACGATTGCGTGTTCGGTCGAATCGTCCGGGTACACCACGATGCCAGGATAGCCAGATTTCATCCCCTGAAGGGGATAGCACGAATCATCGACGGAGATTGAACGGCATGTGGGTCGGCTGCCATCCTCGCAGGATCGTAAGACGGCCACAACCCGTGTGGCGAACAAAAACCGAACATGCTAGAATCGCTGTCGCCGTGGCCCGCCAACCTCCCAACGAATCGGATGTACTCAGCGAAGAGGAACTCAAGCAGCTTCGCCACAACCTCGCGCATCTGAGCACGGACGGAGTACGGCAGTTCTACGAACGAGCCCACGACGAGTGCCGTTTGGTGTATGACCGTCTCCCGACTCCTCGCATGATGCAGACCCTCGTCCAAGTGTGGAAGCAGTTGTGGAAGTGGCGACGGGGATGATTGCCAAGAGACCGCTCCACATGAATCTCTCAGCCAATCTCCGTCGTGCTCTTGCCGAGCAGGCTAAGAAATACGCGATCGCCGAAGCGATTCCTCACTGTCTCAGCTATGGTGATTCGCCCGTCGTCTGCTTCTCTCCCTACGATGGCGATACGCGGCACGGAAACTTCCTCAATCGGAGCTATAGAGCGATCCGGTCGCAGCCGGAATGGGGAAGGCGACTGGCGAAGGTCCACACGCTGGGCAAACGGTCCTTTCCTGCCGGCGAACATGGACGCTGGATGGAACTCGATACCAGCACCAGTTCTGATGCGCTCCTGATGAACATCTTCTGTTGCCCAGGGGTGTTACGCGACAGGAGGATTCTGGCGCTCATTGGTGCCGAGCCGGGCGCAATTCCCGAGTTCGGATACAAAGCCCGAGTGCCGCTCGGAAATGGCAGAGTGGATCGCACCGAAGTTGACCTCAAGCTGGGGAACGTGTTGATTGAGGCAAAGCTGACGGAGAATGACTTCCAGAGCGCCCCGAGAAAGACGCTCCTCGCCTATCGTGATTTCTCCGAGGTGTTCGATGAGAGCCGACTACATCAGCGGAAAGATCGCTACACGGCGTATCAGTTGCTTCGCAATGTTCTCGCCGCTCATGCGTTGCAGTGTTCGTTCTGCGTCCTGATCGACGGTCGCAGGGCTGATCAGGTTGAAGAATGGTGCGCAGTGATGGCCTGTGTCATGCCTGTCGAATTGCGAACCAGACTCAGAATCTCCACGTGGCAGGAATTGGCTCAGTTCGTGCCGTCTGCGCTGCGAAAGTTCCTGTCGGCAAAATATGCGATACGGCCCACGTAGCAATTGTTTATAGAGTGTTTTTCCGAGCGCGAGTTCCTGAAGGCACCCCTGTATTAGGGATGATCCGCTGCATCGCCGCACCCTCGGATCACTTGACTTCATCTCGGATGGGGCATTAATGTTTCAGCTCCCCCGGAATCAAGGGCCCTCTCTTTTGTCACACGAATTTGTGCCGACGGTTTCTCCCTTGCGGATTTCTCGGATACTACCCCGAATGCGCGAGTCGCTTTGTGGCATCCTTGGCGGATCGCTCGCCGGTGCTTTCTTTTCGATTGGCCTTCGATGGCTGGCTGCGCCGCAAGCCACAGTCGCCAAACCCGCTTTAGACATGTTGTCACACCACCGAGCACCAATAGTCGTCTCGATGCTGGCAGTGCTCGCGCTGATTGCTCCCCGCTTTTGTCACAGGTCAGGGACCCTATTTCGATCATGGCGAGCAGGAATGATTCGCGGAGTTACTCTCGTGTGGTCTATCTCGACATTTTCCTTCTGGATGAAACGGGAATGCTGGCCTCTATTTCTCTCTCTGGCGGCGGCATTCCAAATTCTCACCGAAATTGCGGAACACCGTCGGGAATCGCGTCAATGCACAGCAAAAGACATTGCGGAATGGGTTCCCCGATCGAACCGGAGCAGCATTTCCGCGATCGGGTTTGAAAAGGCAATCGAGAACTGGGACCAGGACGCCGTTGGACGACAAGACTTTGTGGAGACGGTACTAGCATGTGTTCTGATCGATTGCGAGCCAACCGTTGCCATAATCGCAGATTTTGGAGAGGGCAAATCTTCGGTTCTGAATTTGATGCGCAAGTCTATTGAACGTGGAAACAAGGCTATCGCCGTGCCTTTTCGTGCATGGCTACCCAGTACCGAGGAAGCTTTCGTCAACTCTCTATTCGGAACCGCCACGGCTGCCATCAGAGCGAAATTCTTCCTACCGGGATGGCAGTTAACTGCCAGGCGGTACAGTCGGGCAGTACTAGGATTGGTGCCGCCGTCGTGGAGATTTTTGTCGGATCTGCTCCCGCCGGAGTCCCAATTCGGTCAGATAGAGGTCCTTCGGAAGCTGGTATCGAGGCTCCCCATTCGACTTGTTTTTCTGCTGGACGAAATAGACCGAATGCACGCAGAAGAGCTGATTGTGCTGTTGAAGGTTCTTCGAGGCGCCCCTGAGTTGACTAACATTAGCTATGTGTGCGCCTTCAGTCGAGACGCCGTCGCAAGGATTGTCTCATCGAAGGATGACCTAGCTTTCGGACTGCATTACCTAGAGAAGTTCTTCCCGCTCCAGCTCCAATTGCCTGCGATCGATGAGGATCTTCGGCAGTACCTCTTTTTCGACCGTATCGACGGCGTCCTGCAACGAGAGGGAGCGCTGAATAACACGGATCTGCGAAAAAATTTCGACGACGCCCGAAAGGATATATGGAATCAGTCAATTAAGAACAGAATAACGAACTTTCGGCTCTTGGGGCAGGTTCTGCGTGCTTTTGACAGTTCGTTTCACGTTCTAAAGGCAGAGGTAAATCCCTTCGACTTGCTGGTGATCGAATGCGTCAGATTGCTACTCCCCGGTTCATATGAATTTGTTTACCGGAACGGGAAGTATTTTCACGAACCCCCGAAGGTAATGGAGCGATGGACGGGTGACTTCTTTGGAATTGACGAGCAAGCCAGAAAGAAGAGCATTTCAGAGGCGTTGAACCGATATTTTGGAGGAATGCCCGACGCTGATAAAGGGCTTGCTTTGAACCTGCTGGCGTCAATCTTTCCTTCTGTCGAGAACTACGCGAAAGAGAATAGACTGGCTGTTCCGGCGAGTACGGACCGGGCCCGGGACCATAGAATCTCCGACCCTGATTTTTTTCCCCGCTACTTCATCTATGACGTTCCTGCGACGATGTTCGGAGCGAAGGAAATGGATTCGTTCATCGCGGCGATGCGTAGTACTGACCAAACGAATGCCGCCACAGTCATTGCCAGCGTTTATCCCCTGGTCGCCAAAGACGATCTCAAGAGGATCGACTTTCTGAGGAATTTGAAACGCAGGGCGGATGAAATTGGTGATCGGCAATCGGAGTGGCTTGCTGTCTGGCTTGCGGAAAACACATCCGAAATGAAGCGAGGCGATATTGCTTACATCGTCACAAAGGGTCTCGTATTCACACTTGTGAGCAAATCTCAGAAGAGCGCAAGACTTCAGCAGGTTCTCGACGATTTAGTGCTGAAGGCCGACTCCGATCGCTTCGCGTCGGACATTACCTATTCCTGTGTTTCGGCCCGCCAGAAGAGCGCGGAAGAAATAACCGACTGGTCAGGCTTTAATCCCGAGCAGATCAAAGAAGCTTTTGGAGAGCGAATGAGGTCCCGCCATCCGAATTCGGTCACCGTCCTAGACTTGAGTGAGGATCTCCAGTCGTTCAGCAGATGGCAAGAGTATGTCCCCACAGATAGACCCTATATCACTGAATACTTCCGGTCCGCGTTTGATATCGACATCGGCAATCTTGGGTTATTTCTCGAGTGGCTTCTACTCGGAGACGTTATATACGACGGGAGCCCAGTCAAATTGATCGACTTCTTTTTCCCGGTGACTGAGATCGTCTCGCGCCTAAAAGAAGCAGAGACCAAGGGAGTCCATTGGAGTGAGCCGCATGGGAACGCGATATCCAAATTTTGGCATTATCTGGAGCAGGAACCCGGTCAATCGGGCTCTTGCGAGGCTAATGAATAAATTCTCTGCTGCCTGAAAATTGCTCAAAGGGGGACGCTGTGTCCGGAGTCCGCCACCCAATGACACATGTGACAGATCATTTACATATATGCGTTACGCGCGCGCGTGATACGTCTTGAATACGGCGATCTGTCACAACTGTCACTCTCGGAGCGGCGTCCGGGAGAAATGAGACGCGCCGCGCTGGGGAAGGTGCGCTTTCTGTCTTCAAAGCGATGCCCTTGAAACTCCGGGTTTTAGCGGAGCGTTCTCGGGCATAGTCGCGCGTCTCCAAATTCTGAGAGAACCACTTTGTAGACCCTGGTTGTTCCCCATTACGTAAGCACCATTGCTTCCAGTCTTCAAATAATTCTCGGATTGTAGCCTTGTGCATCGGCCCAATAAGGCAGCGTTCCTCGAGCCACCGACCCAGTATGTCCTCATCGGTGAAGTAGTCTGCCGTGGCTTCCGCGACCACGGAAGGCGGAGTGAGATCGTCGCTCTGCCATGCTAGACAACCCTCAATCATCCATTGCAGAATTCCGTCCCGCTCGCCACGCAGTTTCTCGATCAGTTCTTTGTCACGTTCTTCCACTGGAATTGTGACAGTGAAGGGCAACAGATGGAAGCGTCGTCGCATGGCTTCGTCCGCTGACCGAAGCGACGGCTTGCGGTTGCCGGCGATGAGTAGTTTGAACTCGGGATTGAACCCGAAGAAATCTTGGCGCATGAATCGTGCCACAATCCTGTCGCCGCCCGTGAGCAGCTTCAACTTGCTTTCAGCCCACCATCTTCCATCCTCCGTCTCGACGGCGGTGACCAGCCGCGCTCCCCGCAACCCGGCGAGGTCGGTAGGATGGCGTTCGTTAGTGGACGCGATAAAGGTCTCAATCGGGGCCGTCGTTGCGTAGTCGCCCATCAATGCCGAAATTGTGTTTATGTAAACCGACTTGCCATTTGCCCCAGGACCATATAAGAAAAACAGCGCGTGCTCCCGTGTCACGCCCGTCAGAGCATAACCGGCCATTCTCTGGAGGAATGCCTGCAGTTCTATGTCACCAGCAGTGATGCGATGCAAGAACCTCAGCCACAACGGGCATGGGCACTCTGAATTGGGACTAGCAGCAGTGATCTTGGTGCAATAGTCTTCCTGCCTCGCGGGACGAAGACTGCCTGCGCGTAAATCCACAATACCTGCCGGCGTATTCAGGAGCCAAGGATCCGCGTCCCACCGATCGACTGTCATAGCATGTCGCCGGTCAGCCCTGGCGAGACGCTCTACCGCGGCGACAGTCGACGCCCTCTCAATCTGCTGGGCCATCGACTGCGATTGTTTATCATTAGTCGCAGTGCACTCCGCGGCGGCCTGCCGACATAGCGCACGCACTAGGTCAAGAACCTGAAGGGTATCGTCCTGTCTCCAACGTTTCCTGTCCCAAATACTCCAGCGTCCCCAGAGTGCTGTGAATCGCAGATCGTCACGGTGTTGCTCGCTGAAGCGAAGAGCTAGATTGTCTTCTGAGAACGACGATACGTTCCCCGATGCTTTGAGGCCGTCCCGCCCGTCAGCATTGACCCCGTTTGATTGAGTCGTGTCGGACGACCGCGGTCGAGTTGGGTTGGGCCTATGATGTCTGGAGCTATCGATCATGATGCGCCTCCCGTGTGGTCGCGGCGAGCGAACGCGACCAACGACGCGTAAGGTATTAATGTGCGACGGCCGATGCGTCGACAAGGAAGCTGCTTCGCAGCGATCAAGTTATCAATGGTTCGGAGGCACACCGATAGGGCTGTGGCTGCGGTTCGCTTGCTGACGAGTATGGGGGTAATCTCACTGTTGTTCGCCGGGGACTCCCACTGTCCTTGTGTCTTGGATAACTGTAGTACGTCACCGTGCTTTGCCATGCGTCGATAATGCCCCGCTTTTTGGCGGACACCAGGGGACAGATTTAGCTCTTCATTTTTCGGCGTTCTTGTCCCTAGCTGTACTTACTTTGGTCAGTGAATTGCTAACATCGGGTTCCCGCGCGATGGCCAAAGCACGAGATAGGCGTCTCAGTTGAAAGCGCGGTCCCCAAATCGACACCCAGAGATCTCCAACTCTCTCGCGCCGCTTTTTTACTGCTTCAGGCGACCACCCGCCTTCTCCGGACCTCCCTACGGAAATGCCGGCGGCTGTCAGCAATGTGGCCACATCTGCATTATCACGGTGTGTCTTCTTGTCCTTCGGCCGCTTATCTTTCAGCCGCGACGCAATCCAGGCGATGACGTAGTCCATCAAACTGATGCGTTTGTGGACTTCCAACTTCGGAAAAATACGGCTCGCCTGCCCCCGAGGCAAGGGGCGGGCGTCAAATTGGGCGACGAAGAGCAGCCAGTGTATAGATTCAGCTTCCGCGGGTTCGAATTTCGCCAGCACGGTGCGAACGGAGTGACTGTCAAACGCTTTTCGCCAGCGATCATAGTCTCCCGGATTGGCTTTCGGTAGTTGCGTGGTCTTGCGTGTCATTGCGCAGAGAATAGCACTTGAA
>Ga0181522_10002666_pt1 | contig 10108 bp, 8 predicted proteins | sample PEATcosm2014_Bin_27_FD_121103 | JGI IMG/M metagenome (GOLD analysis project Ga0181522, IMG submission 121103) | Peatland microbial communities from MTU Mesocosm Facility, Houghton, MI, USA - PEATcosm2014_Bin05_10_metaG | ecosystem: Environmental > Terrestrial > Soil > Wetlands > Peat | place...
AGCCCCTGGGCCGCGAGTTCGATGATCTCCCGCTGCTGCGGGGTGAGCGCGCCGAGCCCGGCCGCGCTGGTCACGGCGCCAGGGACCGCGATCCCGCAGGCGCGCAGCTCGGTCGCCGCGCGGTGCGCCCACGGACGGGACGCCAACGCGCTGAACGTGTCGTGGGCGGCGGTCAGGACCTGTTTGGCGTGGTTGATCCGGCGCCGCCGGCGCAGCCATTGGCCGTACTCGAGGCGGAGTTGGGCTCGTTCGAACGGCCACTGCTCGCCCGCCGGGTCGCTGAGCACGTCGTCGGCGTAGGCGTCCGGGGTGGACGGGTCAGCGAGGACGCAGTCGGCCCTAGTGAGCAGCTGGCGCAGCCGGGCCGATGGCCAGGACGCGGCCGTCGCTTGCAGTTCGGCGATCTGCTTGACGACCTCACGTCCCTCCTGGCCGCAGTCGGCCCGGGCTGCGGCGAGCGCGAGGTCGCCGGCCGCCAGGTAGGACACGTGCGGGTGGTACGGGATCCCGTCGGGCCCGAACAGCTGGCGCAGTTGCTCGAAAGCGGTGGGGTAGTCGTCGTCCGCGAGGGCGCACAGGCCGAGGGCGTGGCGGGCGCGCGCGGTGATCACCCTGCTCTGTTCGGGGTCGGCCGCGAGCGCGGTCAGGACGAGTTCGCGGGCACGGGCAGTGTTGCCGCGGACGGCCTCGATTGTCGCGGTGATGAGGGTGCCGGCCGCCGGAGAGACGTCGACCGCCGGGTCGCTGCGGGTCTCGGCGATCAGTTCCAGTGCGTCGTCCCAGCGCCCGGCGTCGAAGTAGGCCCAGCCGAGCGCGGTCAGCGAGCCGCCGCTGGCGAGGCGGATCGCGGGATCGGCGGATCCGTTCCGCGCGGCGTCCAGAAGCCGGATTGCCTCGGCGGTCTGATCGCGTAGCCAGGCGGCAGCGCCGACATGGTGCAGAGCGGTTTCGCTGGACACCGTCTGGCGGATCTTGCGGAGGAGAGCCTCTGCCTCTAGGTTGCGGCCGGTGACGGTCAGCGCCCATGCGCGCGGCGCCTTGGCTTCGATTGTCGTTGCCAAAGGCAGCGCCTCCAGGGCGTTCGCGACGCCCCGGAGGCTGTCGGGGTCGCCGGCCTGGTAAGCGGCGGTGGCGGCGAGGCCAATAGCGTCCCAGGTGGCGTTGTTATCAACCGCAGTACGCTCCCGTGCTAGCGCGAGCACGGTCTGCAGGGCGCTGGCGTAGTATCCGCCCCAGGCCAGCGCCCATCCGGTGACGTGCAGGCACCGTGAGCGGAGGTCTTCCTGACCGGTCTGCGGCAACGCGCGGTCGGCGAGATCTCGGGCCCATTCGGTCTGCCCGGTCGATACTGCGGCCTCGGCCGCCGACAGGAGACGCCGGGCTCTAACGGCCGGATCGGGGCTCAGGCGGGCGGCCCGCTCAAGGACCAGAGCCCGGGCGGCGGTGCCGCTCCGGCGTTGAGCCAGCACGCTCGTTGCGGCAAGCAGCGACGCGACGTCCTCGTCCGGCCGTAGCGCAGCGGCCGCCAAGTGCCAGGCGCGGCGGTCAGGCTGATCGCGCACCAAGTCGGCCAGTCGCCGGTGTATGACGGCGCGGCGGGCAAACGGCGCGCGGTGATAGACGGCCGACCGGATCAGCGGATGACGGAAATGTATGCCGGTGGGGTCCACGCTTACCAGGCCTGCTTCCTCAGCCGGGGCGAGTACCGCCGGGTCGAGCGCAGGTCCGGCATGGGTAACCGCATCGAGATCGGCGCTGTCGGCGGCCGCGGCGAGCAGCAGGGCGTCCCTGGTCGGCGGCGGCAGCTGAACCAGGCGGGGGGTAAACACAGTGCTGAGCCGGTCGGTCAGCGGTAGTGGCAGCCCCGCCCAGGTGCGCTCGGCGGCAGCGTCGCCGGTGACGGTGCGGGTCAGCTCGATCAGCGCCAGCGGGTTTCCCGCCGCCTGGGCGAGCACCTGCGCACGGGCCCGGCCGCGAGGGGGGCGAGGCTGGGTGTCCAGGAAGTCGCTCGCCTCGGCCTCGCTTAGCGGGCCGAGCCGCAGTTCGGGGAGGCCGCCTGCAAAACCTGCGGGCGGCGTGTCGCCCCGGGCCGCCAGGATCATCGTGACCGGCTCGCCCTCTAGGCGATAGGCGGCGAAGGCGAGCACGTCGAGGGACGCCCGGTCGAGCCACTGGGCGTCGTCGATGACAGCCACCAGGCCCCGGTCGGACTCATCGCATCTGGCCAGCAGGTCCAGCAGGCCGAGCAGGGCGCTGCCGGCCAGCTCACGGCCGGGCGCGCTGCCCGCGCCGGTCATGCCGACAGCGGCCAGCAGTTCTGCGGCCTGCGCTCCGGGCAGTGACCGCAGCTCGGCCAGGACGGGACGCAGCAACTGGCGCAACCCCGCGAACGGCATCCCGGTCTCATGCTCCCGCCCGGCGGCGGAAAGCACCCGCAGCCCGCGGGCAGCAGCATGCGCGACCAGGTCCGACAGCACAGCGCTTTTGCCGAGGCCGGCCTCACCCAGCACAATCAGCGCCCGCTCGGCGCCTTCGACCGCAGGACCAGTCAGCGCCCGTATCCGGCTGACCTCGGCCGACCTGCCGACCAGCGGCTGCCAGCGCACGGCCCCGCTCACGGCCGCTGCCCCCCAGCCCCCGACTGCGCACTGGACGCCCGTCCCGGGAACGCGCGCCGGCCGTTCAGGTCGGCGACAATCGCGCGCCGCTCGGCCTCGGTGCAGCCGCCCCAGATACCTTCGCTCATCGCATGCTGCAGCGCCCACGTCAGGCACGCCCGCTCGACCGGGCACTCGCGGCAGACCTGCTTAGCCTGATGGATCTGCACCAGCGATCGCCCGGACTCGGTCAGGGGAAAGAACAGCTCGGGGTCCGTGCCCCGGCACGCCGCTGAGTCCCTCCAGAGGCTCTCGTCGTCCATAACTCACCCCAGACCGGCGGAATCCTCTAGCGCACGCGCTGTGAGCTTGCGGCGAAGTCCTCGCGCCCCTTTTGTGCATTGTTGGCCCTCGGTAGCGCCCATTGTCTCCGAGGCTGCGGCGGGGTCGACATCACTCGTTCACGCCATTCGTAACGCGGCGGCGGTCGCTGGCTCAGCTGCGTGTCGTTGACTGCAGTCGGCGTGCGCAATGAAGTGCAGTGGCCATGTCGATACCGCTGTGATCCGCGCGCCCTGACGATCGTGGTGTTAGGCGGCCTGCGGCCGCAAGTCCAAACCAGTAGGAGGCGGACTGTGTCCTCTCAAACCAAGCCGAGCCTCGTGTTCTGCCACGGGATTCTCGCCGACGGCTCGTGCTTCAACAAGGTGATGCCCGCGTTCCAGGCGGAGGGCTACGAGGTGATCTCCGCGCAGTACCCCCTCGACTCCAACGTCGAGGACGTCGCCGCGACCCGCTACTACCTGAACCAGGTCAGCGGCCCGGCCATCCTCATCGGCCACTCCTACGGCGGCGCGGTCATCACCGCCGCGGGCATCGATGATCGCGTCGTCGGCCTGGTCTACATCTCGGCAGTCGCCCCGGATGCCGACGAGACCACGGCGAGCTTGATCGCCAAGTTCCCCGAGACGGCCCTGTTCCGCCACGTCAAGGTCGCGGACGGGCGCGTCTGGATGCCCGCCGACGCCACTGCCGACTTCTGCGGAGACCTGACCGAGGCCGAGCAGCAGATCGTCTGGGCCACCGCCGCCCCGCCGTCCACTGAGCTGTTCAACACCAAAGCCGTCGGCGTCGCCTGGCAGACCAAGCCGAGCTGGTACATCGTCGCCAACAACGACAACGCCGTTAACCCTGAGCTGGAGCGTTTCGTGGCCAAGCGGATGAACGCCACCACCTACGACATCGACAGCAGCCACGTCCCGATGCTCTCCCACCCGGACTTCGTGATCGACGTGATTCGCGCCGCTATCCGAGGCGTCTAGGAACCGCACCGGGCGCAGAGCGTCGCGCTGGCCTGACGCGAGCAGCGTCAGGCCAGTGTTCGCGTGTCATCGCAGCCGCCCACTGCCTCCCGAGCCGACCCCCGTGAGGAGAAGCGCTTATGTCCAGCCCGGAGCCTGAGCCGACTACGACCGACGCCGGCATCCCGGTCGCCAGCCAGGAGCATTCGCTGACGGTGGGGCCTGACGGCCCGATCCTGCTCCATGATTTCTACCTGATCGAGCAGATGGCCAACTTCAACCGGGAGCGGATCCCGGAACGGCAGCCGCACGCCAAGGGATCCGGCGCGTTCGGCTACTTCCAGGTGACCGGCGACGTCAGCGGGTACACGCGAGCGGCGGTGTTCCAGCCCGGGACCAGGACCAGCACGGTGGCCCGGTTCTCCACCGTCGCCGGTGAGCGGGGCAGCCCCGACACCTGGCGGGACCCGCGCGGATTCGCGCTGCGCTTCTACACCAGCGAGGGCAACCTGGACATCGTCGGGAACAACACCCCGGTGTTCTTCCTGCGCGACCCGCTGAAGTTCCAGCACTTCATCCGATCGCAGAAGCGCCGCGCGGACAACGGGCTGCGCGACCACGACATGCAGTGGGATTTCTGGACGCTGTCCCCGGAATCGGCGCACCAGGTGACCTGGCTGATGGGCGACCGCGGCATCCCGCGCACCTGGCGGCACATGAACGGCTACTCCAGCCATACCTACAGCTGGGTCAGCCAGGCTGGGGAGATCCACTGGGTGAAATACCACTTCATCACCGACCAGGGCATCCAGTGGCTTCCCCAGGCCGAGGCCGACGCGTTGGCAGGTCAGGACGCCGATTACCACCAGCGCGACCTGTGGGAGGCCATCCGCCGCGGCGACCACCCGTCCTGGACGCTGAAAGTGCAGATCATGCCGTTCGAGGAGGCCAGGACCTACCGGTTCAACCCGTTCGACCTGACCAAGGTATGGCCGCACGCCGACTACCCCCTCATCGAAGTCGGCAGGCTCGTCCTCGACCGCAACCCAGTCGACATGCACACCCAGATCGAGCAGGCCGCGTTCGAGCCGAGCAGCCAGGTCCCGGGCACCGGCCTGTCCCCGGACAAGATGCTGCTCGGCCGGGGCTTCGCCTACGGCGACGCGCACCGCGCCAGGATCGGCGTCAACTACAAGCAGATCCGCGTCAACGCCCCCGTGTCGCCCGTCCGCGCCTACTCCAAGGACGGGGCGATGCGGGTGGTGAATGTCTCCGACCCGGTGTACGCGCCCAACTCCAAGGGCGGGCCGGTCGCCGATGCGGCCCGGGCGGCCGAGCCGCTCTGGCACTTGGACGGGGACATGGTCCGGACCGCCAGCACCCTGCGCCGCGACGATGACGACTGGGGCCAGGCCCGCACTCTGGTCCGTGAGGTCCTCGATGACCCCGCCCGCGACCGATTGGTCTCCAATACCGCCGGACATCTCCTGAATGGGGTCACTGAGCCGGTGCTTGTTCGCGCCTTCCAGTACTGGAGAAACGTGGACCCGAGCCTCGGCGAACGCATCGAGACGGCAGTCCGCGACAGAAAGTCCTAACACCACCGGCTCGATGAAGCCGGCGCACCTAGTTAGGTGGAAAGCTGCGCGAGCAACTCCTCGGTCCTGAGGATGGCGTGGCCGTAGGCAGGCCCGTTGACGGCATGGGCGGCGTGCATCCCCCCTGGCTGAAGGCCGCCGTGGCGTCTTTGACCAGAGTGACGTGATACCCCAGCTCCATGCCGAAGCGGCCGGTCGCCTCAATGCAGGTGTTGGCGACCAGACCGATCAGGATGACGCGGCGGATGCCGTGCTGCCTCAGCTGCAGATCGAGGTCGGTGTTGGCGAAGCCGCTAGATCCCCAGTGCTCACGGGCGACGACATCCCCCGGCTGAGGCTGGAAATCATCATGAAACATCCCGCCCCAGCTGGCTTCGGCGAAGGCCACCGCCCTGGCAGACCCGAGCCGATACGGCGAGGGAAAGTCGAACGAGACGTAATCGCCAGGCTTCCAGCGGTTATGCAGGACGAAGAAGATCCTCAACCCGTGAGCCCGCGCGGTTGAGACCACTTCCTGCAGATGATCGAGCAATCGCACTTCCTCGGCGACCGCTTTCACGCGCGGCCAGAGTTTTCCGCCCTCGGCCAGGAAATCGTTATAGGGGTCGACCAGCAGGATCGTGGAACTCGAGGCTTCGTAGACCGTCATTGACTCATTGTTTTATCTCGTAAGCGGTCCGTACTGATCCGCTGGCCGACCCCTGGCGCACCCGCTGCCGGCCGGCTCAGCCCACCGACCTGAGCGCGGTCAGGATGACCTCGGTGACCGCATCGGGCTGCGAGATCATGATGACGTGCGAACCGCCGCTGATCTCAGTAATCGTGGCGCCCGCGCGCTTGGCCATTGACCTCACAACGTCAGCGCCCGCAGCCTTGTCCTCGGTGCCGACAGCAGCCCAGGAAGGCAGGTCTTTCCAGGCCGGATGCCCCGTCTCCTCGATGAAGGCGCTGGCCGCGATGGGCCGCTGGGACAGTCCGAGCACGTTGGACTCCAGCTGGGGCAGGTCGGCGGTGAAGACGTCGTGGAACTTGGCGGGGTCGATGATGAGCTCGGCCGCGGTCTCGGATCCGTCGCCGACCGGGTACTGCTGTGCCAGGGTTGCCGTTCCCAGGACACTGTCCTTGGAACGGTCGGTGATGTCGCCGAGCTTCTCGCCCTCGTCGGGCGCGAACGCGGCGACGTAGACCAGGCCGACGACGTTGCTGGTCTGCGGCACGGCGTTGGTGATGACCGCGCCGCCGTAGGAGTGCCCGACTGCGAGCACCGGACCTGGGGTCTGGCTGATGATGCTGGCCACGTAAGCGGCGTCGGTCTTGAGACCGCGGAGCGGGTTGACGATGGCCGTCACAGAAACACCCGCCGAGATAAGGCGCTTGGTCACCCCAGCCCAGCTGCCTGCGTCAGCGAATGCGCCGTGCACGAGTACGACGGTGGGATCCTGCTCCGGAGTGGAGTTAGTCACGTGCGTTCTCCTGTCGATTGCAGTGATTGAGCAGCCGCCAGACGGCGGAGAGACCGCCCCCGAGGGGGTCGAGCGCGATCCTAATTCGGCCTTGGTTAGCACTGACGACGCGATCAGTCTTGCCGCGAGGGCAACTGAGCGACATCGCGCGATCGCGCGATCTTTTGAGAGTCTCTCCGTCAGGCGGACTCCCTCGCGGGCAACCTCCGCACGGCTGCGACGATGGGAGCCGATTGTCGCCCCAGGCGCCACCCCACGTCGCTATCGGCGGCGGCGCAAAATTCGAGCGACATTGACAGCCCGCTCCTCGCGGCCCCGTCGCCGGTGACTGCACATGGCGCGTCCGCCAAGTGCAGCTATGACGCCGATACCGTCGGCTCGGGGCGCCGTCCGATCATGGGAGTTCTATCGCACAGGCGCAGGAGGATTTGACTCTATGGACGGACCGAGTGTCGTCCTGGTGCACGGCACGCGTGAGGACGGCTTGGCATCAAGTACGGGGGCGCCCAGGTCGGCCCAGATCTGGTGCGTGGCGTCGTCCTCGCTTCAGTCGACCGCAAGGGCGCCGACAGCATCGACTGCTGGACACCTTAGGTCACAGGCGCCGTGGGCACTCCGCAGATCAGTCTCGAGAAGTACACCAGCATGTTCTTCTCCCCGTCCGGTCCGGCAAGGTCGGCCGCCATGCGCTCGGCTGGATGTAGGCCCGCGACGCGGCCACCGCCTGGGAAGTCTCGGCCAGCGCAGTAGGGTGCGGCCTGCGCCAGGGCGTCCCAACCACGCCGCTTTGCTGCGGATGGCCGGGATCACCGACCCGGGACTCGTCGCGAAAGGGAACGGCGACCCGATGATGCCGCCGCACTACTGCTACCTCGATGTTCCCGCCCGAATCCAACTCGGCCCAGCAGGGGCCCGACCTGGAAGGCAGTCGGGAGGGGTTCAAACGGAAAGCCGCCCGGGCCCGCTTCGGCTCCACGTATGGGCCGACGCAGGCCAGGGTGGCGCCAGCAGGCTCAACTCCGCCGCGACGAAAAGGGGCAAGAGACAACAGCCAGCGGGACCAGCGGGCCACCACTCGGCATCCGGCCCTCCTTGCCGAGGACGGACCCTGGCACGGTGCGCATCGCGCTCGGCATTCAACTTCCCGGGCGCCGATGATGACAGCTGACGCCCCGGCCGCGCGTCCGGCGCGAAACGTGCTTGACGACCTGGACTCGCGGATCCCGACCAACTTCTACTGGTACCTGGCCGTGCTGGCCTGCATCGGCGGGTTCCTGTTCGGCTACGACACCTCCAACATCGGCTCGTCGCTCGGCTTCATCCCCTACCGCCTGTCCAGCTTCGCGACCGGGTACCTGGTCGCGGGCGCGTCGCTCGGGGCGGCGGCCGGGGCGCTGGTCGCGGGGCCGCTGACCGACAGGTTCGGCCGCAAGATCCTGCTGGTGGGGGACGCCGCGATCTACGCGGCCGGGTCGATCCTGTCCGCGCTGACGGTCGACGCGGGGATGCTGCTGGCGTCGCGGACGCTGATCGGCCTGGCGATCGGGGCGGACTCCGCGATCGCGACCGCCTACATCGCCGAGTTCGCGCCCCGCGCCCGCCGCGGCCAACTGTCGATCATCCAGCAGTGGATGATCACCGTCGGCATCCTGGTCGCCTACATCGTCGCGGTCGTCATCCTCAAGGCCGCGCCCGGCAGCGCGTCCACCTCCGACTGGCGGCTCATCCTCGGCCTGGGCGGCGTCCCCGCGCTGGTAGCTGTCGCGCTCCGCTCGCACATGCCCGAGTCCCCGCGCTGGCTGATGCTGAACGGCCGCTACGAAGAGACCCGCAAAGCATTCGCCCGGCTGGGCATGGACGTCACCGACGACGAGGTCCGCGCCGCCGCCGGCCAGATCCGCGGTGAGGAACGCCAGCGGCAGGGCAAGACCCAGTGGACCAGAGGGGTGCGCCGGGCCCTCATCGTGGTCTGCGTGTTCTTCGTCTTCGAGCAGATCAGCGGGATCAACGTGCCGTTCTACTACGGCCCGACGATCCTCGGCCCCTACTTCTTCAACGGCCGCGACGCGGTCAGCGCCGCCGTCGCCGGCGTCGAGGTCACCGCCATCCTGGGCGCCGTCAACGTGGTCGCCACCTACTTCGCGTTCCGCTGGATCGACAAGCTCGGCCGCCGGCCGCTCGCCATCGGCGGCTACGCCGGGATGTGCGTCTCCATCCTGCTGGCCGCCCTCGGCGTCGCCGCTCTGACCGACATCCCCAAGATCGTCGTCGTCATGGTCGGGTTCAGCTTCTTCATCACCAGCTTCGCGGTCGGCGTCGGCGGCACCGGCTGGCTCATCCAGGGCGAGGCCTTCCCCACCGCCGTCCGCGGCCGCGCCGCCGCCATCGCCGCCTGCGCCGACTGGCTCGCCAACTACGCCCTCATCGAGGCCTTCCCCGCCTGGCACAACTCCATCGGCCTGGGCTGGGTCATGGTCTGCTTCGCCGCCCTCTGCCTGGCCGCCATCGCCTTCGTCTACCGGTGGCTCCCCGAGACCAAGGGCCTGTCAGTCGAGCAAACCACCCGCCTGTTCGAGAAGCAGGCAAGGAGAGGCCACGTGAGTGTCGGATCCTGAGGCCTGAAGTGCGCTCTCCTCGAGGAGGCGGATATCAGCGTTCACCTCTCTTCCGGTTGCCGGGGGCTCGGGGCCCGTTGCGGCAGGCATTGAACGGGACCGACAGCACGACCAGTTCGTCGGCTGCCCGCCGCTTCCCGGGCCATCGCCGCTCGCGTCATGCGGCCGAGCTGCGAGAACAGGCCGGGCCCTGGGCTCGTCACCCGCGTTTGGCGACGGCGGGCATGCCGAGTGTGCGGATGCCCGTCAGGTCGACGCAGTGCCTGCCCCGCACCCGGTGATGACCACCAGCACGCCCGCGCAGGTGCGACAGCGGATGACCGTCCCCGGGCCGCCTGCGTAGAGCACGCTCTCGCCGAGCTGCGTCGCCGATCCGCAGGAGGCGCAGGTCGCGACGGCGACGGTCATCGTCGCGCCGAACACCTCTTGCAGCAGGCCTGCGGCGCCGTTTCCGTCTAGTTCGTCCATCATGGTCCTCCAGTGCCGCCGAACCGCTCGGTCTTGACCCGGTCGGGCTCGTATCCCAGCGCGACC
>Ga0181522_10002667_pt1 | contig 10106 bp, 9 predicted proteins | sample PEATcosm2014_Bin_27_FD_121103 | JGI IMG/M metagenome (GOLD analysis project Ga0181522, IMG submission 121103) | Peatland microbial communities from MTU Mesocosm Facility, Houghton, MI, USA - PEATcosm2014_Bin05_10_metaG | ecosystem: Environmental > Terrestrial > Soil > Wetlands > Peat | place...
TGTCAGGTCGACCCTCTCCGTGCTGGCGGAGGATGGGCATCCACGCCCGGCCGGATTGTCGGCGATCCCCCGGACGAACGGACACTTGTCTTCGGAGTCGCTCACGCCGTCGCCGTCGGTGTCGCGCCATTCTCGGGCGTAGCGGATGGACAGGGAGAAGCGGAAGCGGGGGTTCGTGACGGCGTCGCTCGAAAACGGGATCGGCCCCCCTCCTGCGACTTGGATCTCGAACGCGCCGCCGAAAATCGGTGCCGTGCGCGCCGAGAGCATCCACTCGGCCGGCGCGATGTACCTGCCGTTCGGAGTGCTCGCGAGGCCATGGATCCCGACTCCGCCGTCCACGGCATGCTGCTCGGCGAACGTCGGAAGGGCGAACGCCTCTCCGCCCAGCGTGAGCATGTCGTTCCGGAGCACGTCCCATGACGCGCCCACCGCGACGACGGCCTGACTCCCGATTGTTGCCCCTTCGAATTCTTGCGTCGGTCGGATTCGGGCCCCCACCTCTCCCCCGACCAAAAGCTGCGCGTAGCGGTAGTCCGCCGCCACACCCGGCGCCCAAACCCCCGTGCCGTTCGTCGCGAACTCCCCCGTGTCGCCCGTCGGCGCGGACATCTCGAAGCGGCCCGCCAACCCGAAGCCGTCTGCGCGGTGCTGAGCGGGGTCGACCGGCGGACGAGCAAGGAACGTATAGGTCAAGCCGAACCGCATGTCGCGCATCGCCGTCCTGCTGAGGGAGGTCTGGGACGTCGCTCCGGTGATGGGACTTGCGCCGGTGCCGCTCTGCCCGAATGTGACGGGCAGGACGACGTCCAGCTCCAGGCGCCGGGCGACCCCATAAGACCAGAGGAAGCTCGAGTTGACCTGGTTGTCGATGACGTCATCGATCGAGCCTCCCGGCCCCGGTGTCGCCGCGCGCAGAGTCAGCGGGCGAGACAGATACGACGTGACGACGCCGAAGCCGACTTGCCCCGCTTCCAGCGTGTTCGTCGCACCGACCGTGAGAAAGTGCGACGACCCCGCGTGGGGCCAGACGTTATCGTCGTCGATGCACGTCGATACGAGGGGAGCGCCGCAGCTCGTGGCCGTGGCGGCGGACGCCCAGGTCGACGCCGCGGCGCTGAGCGCGGCGCTGAGACCGATGGACATGGCGGCCCGCAGGAGGCAGTGCCGGGCAGCGTGCATGCGGCGCGAACTTACCACGGCTCGCTTGCCGTGGTACGTCGCGCACGCGGCATGGTCGGCAGAGACTCGGTACTCGTTCTCGGGAGCGCCTCGCCTCGCCGTCGCGAGATCTTGGAGCGCGTGGGGGTCGCGCACGTCGTCGTCGCAGGGAGCGCGGACGAGACCGTCCTCCCGGGTGAACCCGCTCGCGCCTACCTCACTCGCATCGTCGCCTCGAAGCTCCTCGCGGTCGCCTCGGCTCTCCCGGCCGAGCTGGCGGTCGAAAGCCCCGCGATCCTCGTCGCCGATACGTCGGTGGTCCTCGATGGTGACATCCTGGGGAAGCCCACGGGGACGGACGACGCAGTGCGCATGCTCGCCCGCCTTTCCGGACGGACGCACGAGGTCTGCACTCGCTTCGCCATCGCACGTTACCGCGACGGGGCGCGACCCGACGTGGCCCACGCGGAGACCGTCGTCACACGCGTCTCCTTCCGCGAGGTCAGGGTGCCCGAGATCGAGGCATACGCCCTTCACGGTGAAGGGGCGGACAAAGCCGGCGGCTATGCCATCCAGGGGCGTGCCTCCGGCTTCGTGGCCCGCATCGAGGGGTCCTACACCAACGTGGTCGGCCTCCCGGCCTGCGAAGTCCTCGTTGCTCTTCGGCAGATCGGGCTGCTCGTGTCGGGCACGTGAAGGTGAAGGCCTGGTCGCGCGCCGCGGCCTTTGCCGCCGCAGTTTGGCACGCAGGGTGCGCGGCTCATGCGAGACGTCCGGAGGCTCCACCGCTTGGCGCTTCTCCCCCTCCGGTAGTGAGCACGAGCCACGACCGCGACCCTCGGACGGGTGGGGAAGCAACGCCGAGCGCCGAAGATCTCGCCTTCCTTGCGCCTTCCTTGGCGCCCGGGATGCGCGAACTCGAACGCGGAGAGCGCATGCTACCCACCTCGATCGATCTTCCGCGCTCGGAGACGGATATTTGCGTGCGCGCCGTATTCGAAGCCACCGTTGCCATCGTCGCGGCCTTCGTCGACGAGACGGGAGCCGCGCTCGACGTCTCGGTGGCCGGAAAGCGGACGCTCTTGGACGCTCACGGTCCTGTGTGCCTCCGGAAGGATCGCCCCGCTTCCATTGCGGTACAAGGACCTCGCGGCCTCGTGCGCTTCCTCGTCTGGATCTCGCCCTAGAGCGCTTCGGTGCTCGAGACTTCGACTGTGGACTAGCGCTCCGTCCCGCGCCCGGACGCGTAGAGTCGATCAGGTTCGTCGCCGATTTCTTCGCCCGCCTCGGGTTCGGATGGTCGAGGGCCCGCCGCTCTACGGGACGCGGCGTGGGCCGCCTTCCCACCCTTCCGTCCCGCGACGCGGGCCTCCTCGCTGCTAAACTCGTGAGCGGTCCCGGCACGATGCGCCGCCACGCCCCCTTTGCGAGCCAGGTCACGCACGAGGTTCGGATCCATGCTGGCAAAGCCTCGCTTACGGCGCTCGGGCGGTTCGGGCTTTTCGCGGCTCAAGGCAACCTCCTGCGCGAGCATCCACCTCATCCCCTCTCTGCGACACGTGTCTCGGACGAACCGTCAGGTCTGTCTGACGAGCCCTCGGATTCAGCCGTCAAACGCTCCCCTGAGTCCCGCGGGCTCGGGCCGTGAGAAAGCGACGAGGAACCGCGAAAGAGGCGATGACGACCGGCTGGTCGGGCCCTACTCCGAGAGTAGATCCTCATAGAATCCGCCGAACGCTCCGGTCGGATCCAAGAGGTGGATTTCGAGAATCCAGTTCCGCGGCTCGCCGTCCTCCGCGGGCGCGTTCATGGGCCACGCATTGTCCGGTTGAATGCGATTGCGCGGAGCATCCCTTAAGGAGCGCGAAAAGGGAAACGGCCCGACGAGATGTCCGGCGTGGGCACCGCCGAAGCCCCAACCTCGCGTCGCGCAGGCCGACACCACGTGGCGGTGGAGCTCGGCGCCGGTCATTTCCGGACGCAAGAGATAATGCGATCGGCATCCGTCGAAGAGAAGCGCCAGATCGTCCTGAAGGCGAACCTTGGCCGGGTCGCTCCCCATCACGTAGGTCCGGCCGAAGTCGGCCTCGTACCCCTCGAAGACCGGCCCGAGATCGAGAGACACGATGTCGTCGGATTCCACGATCCGATCGGGTGGTTGCTCCCGGAACGGGAGTCGTGTGTTGGGCCCCGATCGAACCACGCGACGGTGCCAGTGCTGGTCGACGCCGAACTGTGCCTTGGCGAGGTGAAAAATCGAGTCGCTTATCTGCGCTTCGCTCTGCCCGGAGCGCACGACCTCTTGCGTCTCGATCGCCCGAAAGAGTAGCGCCGCACGACGCCGGGCGCGCGCAAGACGTTCGGCAACGATGTTCATGTCGCGTCCGTCCCGCCGGAACCATGGGCGCCCCTCTTGCGGTTCTCCGTCTGGCTCGCCAGTCGCTCCAGAGGCGAGAACCAGGTCTCGGGCATATACGCGCTCGCGAGGGCCGTCATCATGAGACAGCCGAACCAGACGACGGGACCAAACATGAGCGCGATCATGAGGTGAAGGAGCATGCCGAATGCGAAAGCGAGGGTCCGCGTGGCTCGAAGAGCGAACCAAAGGGGCGCACCGATCTCGAACGCGAGGACCAAGGCCTGGAGCAGGTTGAAGGCCCAGCCTGGAGTGATGGAAGCGAGGAAGAAGCTCACGGACGTCTGATACGTGTCGTGCAAGTGCGTCCAGAGGAGATGAGGGGTGGTGAGCCAATCGCCCTTGGCCTTGGCGATCCCGGAGCTCGAGTAAAACACCGGCAAGAACACCTGCAGGAAGCGAACGGGGCCGATGGATCGAGCCTTCCTCGGGCGCGTGCCACCCGCTCGGCGCCTTCTCCAGGCATCGAACCCCAATCGAGTGCCCGACGGACCGATGGCGATGGCTATCATGAGCACCGGCGAGATCTTGCTTACGGTGAATGCGGCCAGGCGATCCGACAACGCAACAAACACGAGCGTGGCGGCGAAGACGAGCGCGGAAGCTCGCGTTCGGATGCCCAGCGACACGGCAAGCCCCGAGGCCACCATCGCTGCGGCGAGCCCCCATGCCGCCCACGCCGGGAGCGCCGGGACGTAAAGCGGCTGCCGCCAATCCCCGCCCAGCGGGGGCACGCGAAACCCGCTATCGCCCACCCACTCGTCCGCATGGACGAAACGTCGGGACATGAAGCCGAGGACGAACAGCGGAGCGAGGATCCGGAAGAGCTCCATCCGGAGCACGAGGACCGGCTCTTCGATCGCGCGCGAAATCCGAACGAGCGCGCTCAAGGCGAGTCGTCTTTCGTTCGATCGCGCGGCTCGTCGCTCGGACCGGGGTCGACGAGGTGCTCGTCGTTCGAGGGATCGATGCCGAAGGGCTCACCTCGAGGACGCACCCCTCGCGGACGCTTGCCGAAGCAGCGCTGGCTGATCGCCCCCCCCGGAGTCGAAAACCAGATCTTGCGCTCCTTTTCCGGGATCTCGGCCAGGGGGACGCGATGGACGCGGACCAACGGAGCGCCGATCTCGGGCAGTGGGCTCCGGATGCTGAGGAGCCGAACGCCACCAATCCTGCGGTCGGGTGGAATCCCATCGTCTCTGCCCCCGCCGTTGTGACGGTCGACGAGGAATTGATCGACGGCGTTCAAGACCGCCTTCTGCTTCCGGTAGAAGAACAGGACGCGCTGGAAGCGGTTCTCCTTGTCGTTCTCGTCGATTGGGAAATAGGGCCGCGTGTCGAGCTCTCGCCATTCGCCCGCCTCGCAGACGTACCCCTCCGCGCGATAGTCGATCGAAAACTGAGCCGCATGGGGGAAGAGCGCGGAGACCTGAGTAAAGAAAACCATCCACTGCGGCAAAGCCGCGTGAAAGGGCGCTCCCCATCCGACCCCTTCCAGCCAGACCCCGAGCAGGTAGAGCGCTGCGAAGAGACGAGCCGCCCATGTGCCCCGACCTTTCCAGGGCGCCGGTGTCACCGCGACCTCGCGCGCAGAGCGCCTCGTACCGAGTCCCACTCCGAGCGGACTAGCACAACGGCCGACGCCCACGGCCATGAAGACGCGCAGGACGACCAAGCGCCGTCGAACGACTATGCCTTCCCCAAGCCGATCGTACGCGAGGGCGGGCGCGAGACGTGACGGCTCCCGGCGTCGCAAAAGCGCCACGGCTTCTCGGCGACCGCGCCAGCATACGCCACGCCGACGCGGGGACCCCGCACGATCTTTACGCGATCGACACGAGGGGAGACGAAGACCTCGGGACCCGTGAGCGCCTTTCCGTCGTCGGCGCGAGACAGTCCGAGGGCGCGCGCGACGCGCCCAGGGCCGTCGGTGCGCGCGTCCGTGGGGATTCCGAGAACCGGCTCGCCGGCGCGGACGAGAACGGCGTGCCCCTTCCCCTCCTCGAGACACACGACATTGAAGCAGTCGTGCATGCCGTAGACCAGAAAGACGTACGCGTGACCGGGCGGCCCGAGGAGGGTACGCGTCCGCGGGGTGAGCCCTGCCCGGGCATGGCACGCACCGTCGGATCGCCCTCGATAGGCCTCCGTCTCGACGATGCGTACGACCCGGACTCCCCTCCCCCGCGGGGCGGTGACTCGATCGACGACGAGGTGCGCTCCGACCAGATCCTTGGCCACGGCGAGCGCATCGCGCGCGAAGAAGTCGCGCCCAACGGGAGCGTAGACGAGCATGATCGAACCTTGTCTACGCGCCCCGTCAGGAAGGGTCCAGAGCGGGCCTCCCCTCGCTGCTCCGGGTGGACGTTCGTGCGGCCCCGTCTCGATTACTCGAAACGAAGTGCTTCGAGAGGACGGAGCCTGGCGGCTTTCCGCGCGGGCCAGACGCCGAACGCGATACCGACGAGCACGCTGACGGCAAATGCCACGGGCATCGAGATACCGGGGATGACGAACGGCACATGGACCGCTCGCGCGACTCCCCATGCCCCAGCGAGACCGAGCGCGATGCCGACGATACCGCCCATCGCAGACAGGGTCGTCGCCTCGACGAGAAACTGCGTCAAGATGTCTCTCGAACGGGCACCTATGGCGAGCCTCACGCCGATCTCACGCGTACGCTCCGTCACGGAGACGAGCATGATGTTCATAATCCCGATTCCTCCGACCACCAGGGACACGGCCGCCACCCCGGCGAGAAGCGTCGTGAGCATTCCCATCACCGACTGAAGCACGGTTTGGATGTCGCGCGGGTCGCGGACGGCAAAGTTGTCGTCGTCTCCTGGGGCGATGTGGCGTCGACGCCGGAGGATCTCCGTCATTTCCGCTTTCGCCTCGTCGATGCGGTCGGTCGATACGGCGGACGCCAGGATCGCGGCGGTCTTGTCATTGCCGACCAGACGCCGCGAGAACGTGGAGTACGGCATGAAGACCACGTCGTCTTGATCCGTCCCGACGGCGGCTCCCTTCGACTCGAGCACGCCGATGACTCGGCACGTCTTGTCGCGAACGCGTAATTCTCGTCCGAGAGGGCTCTCCGTCTGGAAGAGGTCGTCCACGATCGTCTTGCCGACGAGGCAAACGCTCCCCGCCTGGCGCTCGTCTTCCTCCGTGTAGAGACGGCCCGACGTCACGCCCCAGCTCCGGATCTCGAAGTACTCCGGCATCACGCCACCAATGGCCGAAGAACGGTTTCGGCCGCCGTACACGATGCGTTCGGCGCGAGAACCCGCTGCGGTGAGCAGGGCAACGTCGTGGGCCTGGTGCTTGATCGCATCGAGATCTCCGAGCGTGAACAGTGGAACGCCGGTCGTCATCTGACCGAAACCCCGCGGCGTACCAGGGATGACGAAGAGCATGTTGCTCCCGAGACCACTGATCGCTTCGCTCACGTACTCCGTCGCTCCGCCCCCCACGGACTGCATCATCACCACCGCACCGACCCCGATGACGATGCCCAGCATGGTCAGCGCCGAACGCATCTTGTTTCGCAAGAGCGCCGAGAAAGCGAGGCCCGCCGAAGGCACGATCACGAGACCACCGCCTTCCTCTCGTTTCGCACGATGCGCCCGTCTCGAAATACCACTTGGTGCTCCGCGTACTCCGCGCAATGGGCGTCATGAGTCACCATGACGACCGTGATCCCGCCGGCTTTGTTCAACGCGGTGAGAAGCTGCATGATCTCCTCTCCCATTTTCGAGTCAAGATTGCCCGTCGGCTCGTCCGCCAGGACAATCTCCGGCTCGTTCACGATGGCCCGGGCGATCGCGACGCGTTGCTGCTGACCGCCCGAAAGTTCGTTCGTTCGGGCCTGCTCGCGGCCGGCCAGGCCGACCGTCGCCAGAGCGGCTCGCGCTCGTGCCGTGCGCGCGCGAGCGCCAACGCCGGCATACACCAGTGGCATCGCCACATTTTCGAGGGCCGATGTTCGGGCGAGTAAGTTGAACTGCTGAAACACGAAACCAAACCGAGTGTTGCGCAAGGCGGCGAGAACGTCTCCCGACAGATTCTGAACGGGGAAGCCTTCGATTCTGTACTCACCCTCGCTCGGTATATCGAGGCATCCAAAGATGCTCATCGCCGTCGACTTGCCGGAGCCGGATGCACCGGTGATCGCTACGAACTCCCCTTGTCCGACGTCGAGGTCGACCCCGTCGAGCGCGCGCACGGCCGCGTTGCCTTGGCCATAGATCTTGCTCACCGCGCGCAGGGAGAGCAGGGGAGCGTCGGACCCGGCGACGCGAGCGCTAGGGGTGGACGAGGCCATAGGCCTTCTTGCCTGCGGGGGTCAGATCGACAAGCAGCATTCGACCCGGCGAGAGTGTCGTCGCGGGCGCAACCGCGGTCAGCTCACCGTCGGAGACTCCGGGTGCGACGTCGACCGGTTGAAGAGAGTTGCCGTCGAGGACCCAGACGGCCGGCTTCTCGGAATGCCTCTCCCCGGGTGGAGTGAACCGAAGCGCCGCTGCCGGGACGCGAAGTGAACCCCCGGTCATGGCGGTACGGACGCGCGCGGAGGCCGTCATTCCCGGCTTGAGCGCGAAGTCCTTGTTGTCGACCTCGATGACGGCTCCGTACGTGACGACGTCCTGGACGACAACGGGAGAGTTGCGTACCTCCGTGACGGTGCCTTCGAAGACCCGGTCCGGATAGGCGTTCACGGTAAAGGAAGCCCGTTGACGCACGGCGACTTCGCCGATGTCGGCCTCGTCGATTGCGGCGATCACTCGCATTTTGCGAAGGTCCGCCGCGACCGTGAAGAGCACGGGCGTCTGGAAGACGGACGCGACGGTCTGGCCCGGATCGACGTTCCGCGTGATGACGATGCCGTCGATCGGAGCGTGGATGATCGAGTGGTCCAGGTTGGTCTTGGCTAGGTTGTACGCCGCATCTTGCGCGGCCAGATTCGCGTCAGCGGCCGAGACGCGCTCGGAAGCCAAGCGAGCGGCGGCTTGCGAGTTATCGTAGTCCGCGTCCGAGAGCGAGCCGCTTCTGTGCAGCTGATCGACCCGAACCAGATCGCGCGCCGTGTGCTCGCGGTCGGTCTTTGCTTGCTCGAGGGAGGCACGCGCCGCCGTAAGGTTTGCCAGCATCTGCGCTTGCTGGGCCAAGAGCGCGTCACGGTCGAAGCGCGCGAGGACCTGACCCGCCTTGACGACGTCGTTGTAGTCCGCTTCGACCGTCGCAATGCGGCCGCTGATCTCCGCGCCGACCTGAACCGTGGTCACGGCTTCCACGTGGCCCGTCGCGCGGACCTCTCGAATGACGTCCCCTCGCGATACGGGTTCGGTTCGGAATCGCGCCGCGAACGGGACCGGACGCGGCCTGAACGCCATCCACCCCCCGAAGATCACGAGAACGAGCAACGCACCGAGGACGGACCAGCGAACGCGCCATCGACTCTTGTGCTTCGCCTCCGCATCGACCAACTCGGCGAGGGTCCGACGCTTCGAGGGCACAACGCCCACCTCTGGAACAGCCAATGACATAGCGTCGACATCAGCAAGGCGGATGCCACACCGTTTGAACGGCAAGCGCTTTCGGGCGGGGCTCGATTTTTGTGCGCATCGGTGCATATTCTGCGCGGTCACGTTTCCTGCTTCTCAATCCGTGCTGGAGCAACTCACGGGAGCCACCGACCGAGAGGGCGCCGACTGAGCGCGAACAAGACCGTCGTTCTTCGAGTTCACGACCGCGTAAGGAACCTCTCCCGTGACGAATGGGACGCCTTCGCAGCGGCGGATCCGTCCCCTTTTGTCGAGTGGACGTGGCTCGACTGCCTCGAGGAAGCGGGTTGCGTGGGCGGCGGAACGGGGTGGCAGCCCGCACACTTCTCCCTTCATCAGGACGGGCGCCTCCTCGCCCTCGCGCCCGCATACCTCAAGACGAACAGCGAAGGAGAGTTCGTCTTCGACTGGGCTTGGGCCGACGCCAGCCATCGCGCGAACATCCCCTATTACCCCAAAGTCGTCCTAGCGGTCCCGTTCACGCCCGCCACCGGGAGGCGCGTGCTCGTCCGCCCCGGAGTCGACGCGCGAGAGGCCGTGAACCTCATGGCGACCGCCATCCGTCAGTGGATGACGGAAACGGACGTTCTCGGAGCTCACGTGCTCTTCCCGCCGGGGGAAGAGGCCGGGCGCTGGCGAGAGGCAGGTTTCTCCGAACGCTACGGAGTGCAGTACCACTGGCGGCGCGACGGCGCGACCAGCTTCGACGGCTTCCTCGAGCGCTTCAACTCCAAACGAAGAAACCAGCTCCGGCGCGAGGCGGCGCAACCCGCCAAGGACGGCGTCATTCTTTCGACCCTCGAGCCCCAGGATCTGACCCCCGACGTCGTCCGCACCATGTTCGAGCTCTACGCCTCGAACGTCGACAAGCACTACTACGGACGCCGCTACTTGAATCCGAGGTTCTTCGAGCTGGTCGCCGAACGTTTCGCGCACCGGCTCGCGTGGGTCGTCGCCCGACA
>Ga0181522_10002668_pt1 | contig 10105 bp, 6 predicted proteins | sample PEATcosm2014_Bin_27_FD_121103 | JGI IMG/M metagenome (GOLD analysis project Ga0181522, IMG submission 121103) | Peatland microbial communities from MTU Mesocosm Facility, Houghton, MI, USA - PEATcosm2014_Bin05_10_metaG | ecosystem: Environmental > Terrestrial > Soil > Wetlands > Peat | place...
CGTTTGACGTCCGACGACACGCAGACTCCCGATGATCTGCAGGCTCTTGCCGAAGCCTTCAAGAACCGTCCCGACCTGCTGTCGGCAGAGACGTTGCGTCGGGCGGCGAAATATGATCACGATGCGGCGGTCGCGCAAAGTCTGCCGGAATTTCACTTCGAAGGTTTCTGGGCCCAGAGTGGGAGGAACCCTGCCGGCGCCCTTCCCATTTACACCTATCAGGCCGAGATACGGCTCCCTCTTTTCACTGGCGGGAAAACGATCGCCGAAACTCACCGCACCCAGCTGGCTGAGCAGCGAGCGGAAGACTTGGTTACAGACCGTCGCGACACCATCACGCAGGAAGTCCGGACAGCCCTTTCGTCGCTCGATGCGGCACGCCAGGAATTGCAGTTGGCTACGGAGGCCCTCACGCTGTCGGTGCGCGAGGTCACAGAATCTCGCAACCGGTTCGCCGCCGGAGTGACCAATAACATTGAAGTCATCACCGCGCAGAATTCGCTGGCCCAGGCGACCGACAGTCAGATCGGAGCGATGTACGCACTCCAGCAGGCGAAGGCCGATCTTTCCCGCGCCCGCGGTCGTATGGTCGAGGATTACGGGAATTAGAGGGCCGACTCGTGACGGAGCAATTGACCCAATCTGCGCTGCCGGAATCCTCGACGACGACTGCGCGAAAAACGGTAGACAATTACATACGCTTCGGCACGGCCTGGGCCGCAAAGAACAAGTTTTACGTTGTCCTCGTAGCGTTCGCGATTCTCGTGATTCTGTTCTGGGTTTTTGGCGAGAACATTAATCCAGAAACGGACGATGCCCAAGTAGATGGACACTCGATCGTCATTTCTCCCCGCGTCCCTGGTTACGTTCAGACCATGCTCATCGACGACAACACCGTCGTTAAGCAAGGCGACCTCATGATCCAACTCGATCCTGCAGACTACCAGGCGAAAGTGGATCAGGCCCGCGCCGCCCTCCGAGTTGCGGAGGCCCGTGCAGATTCGCTGAAAATCACTGTGCCGTTTACCATAGGAACCACAAGCAGCGCGACGCTTGCGGCCGCCGCCCAGTTGGATGCAGAGCGGGCGGAACTTGCGAGGGCAACGGCCAACTATGAGCGTCTGTCCACCTCGGAGTTGAAGTTCGCCCAGGCAAACATAGACGCGCGAAAGGCGGAATTGGACAAGGCTGACTCCGACATTCAACGAACTCGTGCGTTGGCGGACGATTCAGAAATCTCTCACCAGCAGTTTGACGCATATATTGCCGCCGAACAGGTTGCTCGCAATGGCTGGCTTGCCTCCCAGCAGAGGCTTGAGGCGACGAAACGCGAGGCCGAAGCAGCGAAGGCAGCAGAGGACACGGCACGGTCGCTGGTGGCTCAGGGGGAAGCAGAAGTTCGCCGGAGCAAGGCTCAGGAGCTGCAATCCGGTGTACGGAAAGCGGATTACCAATCCGCACTTGCCGATGTGCAGCTGGCGAAGGCCGCACTGAATCAGGCGGAATTGGACTTGAGCTACACCCAGCTGCGGGCTCCCATGAATGGACTGGTGACGAAACGGACCGTGGAACAAGGGCAGCAGTTCGCAGTTGGCCAAGCCATGTTTGTGCTGGTTCCACTCGACAAGATCTGGGTTACCGCGAACTTCAAGGAAACTCAGATGGCGCGGGTCCGTTCCGGCCAGAAGGTTCGGATCAAGGTTGATGCGTACGGTCGCAAAGCCTTCCACGGAGTCGTCCAGTCGATTGCCAGTGAGACGGGGTCTCGTCAGGAGTTGCTTCCTCCCGAAAATGCTACGGGCAACTTTGTAAAGGTGGTCCAGCGGATTCCGGTAAAGATCCTGGTCGATCAGAATTCGAACTCCGCTGCTGTGCTTCGCCCCGGCATGAATGTCGAGGTCAAGATTATGACGGGAGGCTGGTTCTTTTAGTTGTCTGCACTTGCCGAGAGAGAAGATTCGATGAATGACCTGGCCAACAACACAGCGGGACAGCCACCGCCCTCCGTTGAGCAGACCGTGGTGTCGCCCAGTCAAACGAAATATCTTTTGCTAGGACTTACTCTGGCCACCGCGATGGAGTTTTATACCTTCGAGAGTATGAACCTCGTTCTCCCCGACATTGCAGGAACCCTCGGACTGTCATTCGACGAGGCTAGCTGGATTCTCACGATCTACAGCTCTTTCCTCTTCCTCGGGGTGCCGTTCTCGATCTGGCTCGCAGGCCACCATGGCTACAAACGATTCCTGATGTGGACGACGGCGCTGTTTGCACTGATGTCCGTGGGCACCGCTTCATCAGCGACGTTCAGAATCATGCTGTTCCTTCGCGCATTGGAGGGCATTGCAGGAGCAGGCCTCATCATGTGGTGGAGGGCCGGAATCTACCTGATCATGCCAAAGCCACAACGCAGCCCGTCCATGATGCGAGCCTCGACGGGGCTTTACCTCGCGAGCGCTTCCGGTCTCCTTCTCAGCGGATTTCTCACCGACCGCGTGAGTTGGCGGCTGATCTGTGTGCCCAATATTCTTCTAGCTGCCGCCGCGCTATGGCTTCTCCATCGCGGTTTCCCTGACCTTCCCAAGAGTGAATCGCAAAGGCTCCAGCACACGGACGGCATCGGACTGTGTCTCCTGGCCGCTGGGATTCTCTCGTTGCAGATCATCCTTAGCCGTGGGCACATCGTTGGTTGGTTGGAGTCACCGCATATCCGTTTTCTCGCGGTGATTTCGGCTGCGTCCCTGATCGCCTTTATTCGCTGGGAGCTCAGCGCTAACAATCGGTATCCGCTGATGGAGCTGTCCCTGCTAAAGAATCGCAATGTTCTGGCAGGCGTACTCATCGGCCTGCTGACGGGAATGATTCTCTCGGGAAGTCTATTTGTGCTTCCTGAATTTCTGCGTCTGGTCGATTCGCAGACGCATAGTGCAACACAGACGGGACGATTGCTCGCGTTTTACGCTCTGACCGCCGCGGCGCTGCGGCCCCTATTGAGTGGGCTTGTTGCCAGGTATGGTCAACGCAAGATAGCGGCAGTGGCTGTGTGTATGCTCATCAGCTCGATGCTCTTGCTCTATCGCTCGCTCACGAACTCGACACCGGATTGCTATTTTCTCTTGCCCCTGGCTCTGTACGCATGCTGCGTGACAATGCTCCTGCCATCCGTCGGCTCGGGCACGGTTGGACGACTCGACCAGCATAACCTGCTGGACGGGGTGTCGTTATATATCACGTTCCGCCAGTTTGGCGCGTCGCTAGGCGTCGCCTCTCTCACCATACTCTTGCAGAACCGCGAGACTTTGCATTCATCACGTTTGTACGAACACTTGAATTCTGCAAATGAGACGACCTCAACGATGCTTGATTTAGTATCCCGATACACGAGTGTCTATGGCGGAGCGGATACGCACGGAGGAGCCTTGCGTTCGATTGCATTGCTGTCGCGACACTCCGCACATCAAGTCGAAGTACTCAGCTATGCAGATTGCTTCCTCTTCATGGCGATGGTGGGTGGAATCACCTTGGTCCTGATTCCTCTGATGTCACCTTTTGTTCCTTCCAAGCTGCCCTCGCAGCCCAAATTTGGGCTGCGAGAAGTAGAGAACTCATACTCATGAACTCTAGGAACCATATAGACAAGTCTGCAATAGAAGCTAACAAGCGGGCGGCTTTCATCGTGGTAGTCGCCCTGACACTCACGCTGCCACTCCAGAGTCAACAATCGGCACACAAATCGCCGATCGATCCGACGACGGTGGCGCTCGACGGTCGCCCGCCAGCAGTTGCGTCGTCGAGCGCAGTGAACCCAGAACCTCAACAGACTGGATCGGCTCCGAACGGCCAGACTCCAACCAGCACAAGTGACCACACTTTAAGCGGCGACTTTTTCCACCTCCTGGCACAGTTCTATGGTCAGGATTGGGACGGCACAAACCCGGCCGGGCCCTCCGTGAGCAAACGTGGTCTTCCGGCACCGCTAGATGCGCCTCCCTTCCCATTCTCCGACTGGACATACGGAGGGGCACCCGACATCGGAGCTCCGGATGGCAACACCTATCCCTTAATGTCCGCACTCAACCTCGAGAACAGCCGCACGAAAGTGTACGGGTGGGTCGCGGGCAGCTTCAATTTCAGCACCTCAGCGCAAAACAATTTTCCGGTCTCATACGACATTTTTCCGAACAAGATCGAACTCAATCAGGCGGTCGTATACATCGAACGCCTTCCTGACACAAAGCAAAATACCCATTTCGATTGGGGATACCACGTGACTGGATTCTACGGTATCGACTATCGCTTCACGACCGCGAAGGGCTACTTTAGCGAGCAACTCTTGCAGTCGAACAAGCAGTACGGTTTCGATCCGGTCCTGGAGTACTTCGATCTCTATTTCCCGGTCAAAGATGGCCTCAACGTCCGAATCGGCCGGTTCCTTTCAGTTCCTGGGATCGAAGCACAATTGGCACCGAACAATTACAACATGACGCACTCACTGCTCTACACCATCGATCCCTTCACCGACACCGGGGTTTATGCAAGCCTCAGGTTGAATAGGCAGTGGATGGTCCAGGTTGGGGCATCGTGCGGCCACGATGTTGCTTGCTGGACGGATGATGCTAGAGCCTCGGGTATCTTTTGCTTGAACTATTCGACGGCGAGCAACAACGACAATTTTTACGGTTGCGCGAACGGCATCAATGCCGGCAAGTATGCCTACAACAACCTGCAAGACTATGACTTCACCTGGTACCACAAGTTCAACAGTAAATGGCACATGGCGACTGAGAGCTGGTACATGTATGAGCGCGATGTGCCGAACGTCGCCGGAAATGTTGCCAACCCGATTAAGCCTGAGCTCGGCGCAAACGGCGCGTTCTGCTCCCCTGGACAACTACGCTGTACTGCTCCCGAGTACGCGATCGTTAACTACATAAATCGAGAAGTCACCTCCAAGTTTATGTTTGGGTTCCGATCCGACCTGCTTAACGATAAGAAAGGGCAGCGAACCGGGATCGCCGGGAAATATACGGAAAATACGTTTTATCTCACCCGATACATCGGAACCACGGTTATGTTCCGTCCTGAGCTACGCTTCGATCACTCGTGGGATCGGGAGGGATACAACGACGGGATGGCCAGGAATCAGCTATTTTTCGGCATGGATGTGATCTACAAATTTTGAGAGTGAACGTGCTGGCTAGGCGAATTGCGGGCGCCAGAAGTCGTGGGAAGTCCGGGGAGGATGATTTTATCCAAGGATTCTTTCGATCGGAATTACCATCGCGTTCTTCGTGATCGCGATCGGCAACCTGTGATGTGCGAATGAATAGGACGGCTGTTCTTACGATAGGACGTTGGGTCCGTATATGAGTCCAACCAGCAACTCCGCCACGATCCTGCCACCCACTGGCCCAAGACGATGACCCCCCGTCCAAGCGTCGGCTTCGCGGAGAACGTAATATGAGAGGAATGTCAGCATGCCCTGCGCCGATCAATCCCCGGAATGTTGCAACCAGCTTTCCGCACCGTTGGTGCTGTCGAGATTGGACGTCGAGTCGGAAGAAGCGCCGGAAGATGTCAAATGCAGCAGTCTGACGCTGTACGCTTAGGCCCAGAACAGAACTATGGGAGATTTCTGGTTCAAGAGCCGGGATCTCCCGTTCTCGCCTCTGGCAGCTGGTTTCCTGACTTGCCCGTGATTCGACTCGGATCAGCCCTTCAACTTCCCACAAACCGACTTGTCATTGGGGAGGCCGGTGTGGCCCGCGGTAAAATTAAAAGCGCCAACAGACCTAAGGCGGCGACAACGGCGCTCGTGGGAGCAAGGAAGGTAAGGGACACCTTTGATAGAACCACTCCGCCTAATGCAGCTCCGACCGACGCACCCAGATACAGAGCAGAATTGTTTAGGGCGAGTGCTAAATTCGATTGGCTGGAATTTGCCGCAATGGCCCGCTGCTGCTGAAGTGTAAAGAGTGCAGCCATGCAGACGCCCCAGCAGATCATGGCGACGCTCGCCGCGGTTATCGACGAACTGGCTGGCTCAATAGCGGCGAGTACACAGATCAACATCACTAGACAAATGATCGTAGGCCATCGCGAACCATACCGATCGGACAACGCGCCACCGATAAAGTTTCCAGCCATGCAACCCAAGCCGAAGAGCAGCAGCAAGACTGGAACGGCCGTTGCTGACAGTAGGCGCCCTAGAATGGCGGCGATGAATGTATAGAGTCCAAAGTTGGCGATGGACCAAATTAGAAATGGAGTAAGGACGATGATGGTGTCCGGTCGGCTCAAAATCCGCAGTTGTTCGGAGAGGCTGGGTGCATTCTTAGTCGAGTCAGGCTCCGGTATTCCCGCGCCGAACATGGAGAGGGCGGCGAGGGCTCCGAGTGCTGCAACGAAGATCACCGAACCCCGCCAGCCGACGTACTTGCCGATGAAGACCCCAAGGGGGACGCCTAACACGATGGCACTAGTAAACCCGTCCGCGACGATCGCCAACATCTTACCGCGATTGTGAGACGAACCGAGTGTTGAGGCGAGCGCATAACAAGCCGGGGCGACAAGCCCCGCTGCCAGCGCAGCGATAACGCGTGTCGCCAGAAGGCAGGGCAGCGTTGGCGACAGGGCCGACAACAGATTGGCGGCCGAGAACACCGCCAGGCCACCTATCATGACGGTCGAGCGCCGCCAGCGTGTGCTCAGCGCCGAAACGATGGGCGAACCGAATGCATAAGACACGGAAAATACCGATACGACTAGACCAGCCAACTCGATGCTGATGGAGAGATCATGCGCGATCCTCGGTAGAATGCCGCCGAATATGAACGCGTCCGTCCCGATCGCGAATGTCCCGAGAGCGAGGATCAGCGCGCGGAGATCAATCGTCCCCCAGAGCGCAGCGCGGGATGGGGAATTGTCATTTCTATTCATCACATCCACTCCTACGACGTTCTCTGAGTCATGCCCGTGGTTTTGCTTCTACTTTGTTCTTAGTGCCGAATGACTGATTTGTGAAATGCGCCGAGCTACAGCCGCCCTACATTCCCCAAGGCTGGCGCCAACAGCGTGAGAGGGCAAGCCGGTGTAAACCCCCCGCCCTGCTATTCATTGCAACCAGGTTTCCAAAGGTGGCGAGCCCTCATTCGCAACGGTTTCTTCACAATCGCGATGTTTTCGCAGGAAAAACGTGTCTTGCGTCGCGACACTCTGTCGCCTTGCTTGTGTGCTCGCTGTCGCCGAATGCGAGCCGAAATGACTCACGGGCGAGTATGCCAAGACTGCTCGCCCGTGAATTAGCCGCCTAGCAACGGTGCCGTCTATGCTTTACCTGCGTCGGAGGCAGATTTCAGGAAATCGTCCCGAAGCGCACGCCATTAGACCATTATTTTCAGCAGGTTAAGCGGAATCGCTCGGTGCTCAAAAGGGATGTATAATACGTGATTACAACCCAGCACATAGGATGGTACGCAGTTTCCGATAGTTCGCCCGGCAAAAGTCGTCCGGAACACGATGACTGCGGCTGCGGCCTCTCTGAAATGAATTCCGAAAACTGTATGAAGATCTTAATCGGTTGCAGCCGACTCGTTCATACGGGCGGATGAGTGCAGGATGGGGATATCGCCACAATCCGAAAAAGACCCGATCTCGGCTGAATCCCTACCGAGTGCGTTACTGGTTCGCGAACAGCTGAGACGCCTCGTCGCGCATCCATTGTTCACCAACAGCAAGCGGTACCCGGTGTTGCTCACATACACCGTCGAGCAAACGTTGCTTGGCAACGCAGGTGATTTGAAGGAACGGACGATCGGCGTCGAGGCTTTTGGACGCGAACCGAATTACGATGTAAATCTAGATCCAGTGGTGCGCACAACAGCGGCTGAGGTTCGGAAAAGGCTCATTCAGTACTATTACAGCCCCGACCACGCGGGGGAGCTTGTCATCGAATTGCCGCTAGGTTCCTACGTGCCCTCGTTTCGAGGGCTGGCCCATCCTTCCACAGCCTCCGACGGCAAACAAGTAACCGCTGACTATGTTGAGTCGTTGCCTCAACACCCTAAGGCGTCCGAAATTCCGTCGGCAGATTCCGAAGGAAAACTTGCACGTTCTGCAATTTACAAGTGGCTATTGACAGCTGTTGCTCTATTTTTCGCTGTGCTACTTGGCTTGTGGATTGGGCGCGTGAGAACTCCAAGTCCCGCCGCACGACTTAGCGAGCCCTCAAATCTGGAGCGTTTCTGGGAGCCACTCACCGCAACTTCGAGTCGGATTACCTATTGCCTCGCCGTAGCGCCAGGCTATGTCGATCTCCCAAGCAGGACAGTCGACGGGTTTCCTCACAGAGAAGGTAGCAGTCTGAACGTCTACGATGTTATTACGCTTGCCCGTTCTATCGCTCCAATCGTGCCAAAGAATGGCGAATTCCGCGTAATAGCCTCCTCGGATACTGGCTTCACTCAATTGCGAGAAGGTCCATTCGTTCTGATTGGCGCTTTCGACAATGCCTGGACGATGCGCATAACGCAGGATTTGCCGATTGGATTTGAATACGACAATCATGTTCGCGAGGTAGTAGATCGGACAACCTCACCTAAAAGAGTCTGGACGCTTCAATGGCAGGTTCCAGGCAAGAGCCTTGCGCGCGACTACGCTGTAGTCGCGAGACTTCACGACAAGCTCACCGGAGAACCTGTCATCATACTGGGCGGCATTTTGGGGGAAGGAACCGAAGCCGCAAGCGAGGTCATTTCCAATCAAGCGTACCTGGATGCAGTGCTACAGAAGGCTCCGAAGAACTGGGACCAACTGAATCTAGAGGCCGTCATAGAAGCGAATGTGATCGATGGCCACCCCGGACCGCCAACGGTTGTTGCTGTGAAGACGTGGTAAGACGTTTGGACACCGAAAAGGCTGTATCATACATGCCTCAAAACCGCGCCCCGTTTCTTCCTTATTGAATTGCAAATACGACACTTATACATACTCCGGCACCGTCTGATGCACGATGCAGCTTGGCTAGGACCCTTGGAAGCGTCCAGAGTTCCCCCTCTGGCGTATGCGGGTGAAGATCCACTCCTCTCGGGCACCGTCGTTGGCAACCTTGTCACTTGGAACTCCATTCTTGCAAGATGCGCCATATCCGGGGCCTGTAGCCGGGGCGTCGGGGATAATTTCCGGAGCAGAATCTTCTGGGCACGTGCTCGTGCCTCTCCGGGAAGGTGGGGATTTCACCCTTTACCGGGGGCAGCAGCACGGCAATCGATCGCCCGTCCTAGTAGTGGCGCCAACCGCAGAACATCCGTCGCCTGAGTGCATCCGGCGGCTAGCGCGCGAATACTCGCTCGCAAGCGAAATCGATCCTGAATGGGCAGCCAAACCTCTCGCGCTCACACGTCACGAGGGACGGACGATCCTCGTACTCAAAGATCCTGGCGGTGAGCCACTGGATCGGATTCTTGAACGAGGCCACGGGCAACCGCTCGACGTGACCCGCGCTCTGCGTATCGCTATCGGATTGACGAGAGCACTCGGACAAGTCCATCGCAATGGACTCATACATAAGGACATTAAACCTGAAAATGTGCTCATCGACGACGACGACCGCGTATGGCTTACCGGCTTCGGAATCGCGTCGCGGCTGCCCCGCGAACGTCAAGCGCCTGCCCCGCCGGATACTATTTCCGGGACGCTTGCCTACATGGCGCCCGAGCAAACCGGCTTCATGAACCGTTCGGTTGACTCACGTAGCGATTTTTACTCCCTGGGCGTCACCTTGTATCGGATGCTTACAGGTGCACTACCGTTTGGCGCTGCCGATCCTCTAGAGTGGGTCCACTGCCACATTGCACGCCGACCGACACTACCCTCGGATCGCGGTGCAGTCCCGGAGTCAGTCTGTGCAATTGTTATGAAGCTCCTGGCCAAGAACGCCGAGGACCGTTATCAGACCGCACTGGGCGTTGCTGCGGATCTTCAACGGTGCTTTGAGGAGTGGGAATCAAGAAAGTGCATTGAACCGTTCCAGCTGGGGATGCACGATGTACCGGGCCGGCTTCTGATCCCCGAGAAGCTATACGGCAGGGCGCGCGAGGTCGAAACC
>Ga0181522_10002669_pt1 | contig 10101 bp, 9 predicted proteins | sample PEATcosm2014_Bin_27_FD_121103 | JGI IMG/M metagenome (GOLD analysis project Ga0181522, IMG submission 121103) | Peatland microbial communities from MTU Mesocosm Facility, Houghton, MI, USA - PEATcosm2014_Bin05_10_metaG | ecosystem: Environmental > Terrestrial > Soil > Wetlands > Peat | place...
CACCGTATAATTGTTTATGTTCGCCATTAACGCACCGTGCCAGGGTGACACTGCGCATCGGGTGAAATGCAAACGGCGCGGAATTTTCCGCAGTCCGGCGCCGTTCGTATTGATAAAGTGACGACAGACGATACCCCAGTTGACCTATTGATCGTCGGCGGTGGCGTCAACGGCGCCGGTATTGCGCGCGACGCGGCGGGCCGCGGACTGTCAGTGACCCTGGTCGAGCAGGGCGATCTTGCCGGAGCGACGTCTTCAGCGGCGACCAAGCTGATACACGGCGGGCTGCGCTATCTGGAATATTACGAGTTTCGCCTGGTCGCCGAGGCTCTCGCCGAGCGCGAAGTTCTGCTGCGCATCGCGCCGCATATCATCTGGCCGCTGGAATTCGTGCTTCCGCATGAAAAGCATCTGCGGCCCGCATGGATGATCCGCCTGGGACTGTTTCTCTACGATCACATCGGCGGCCGCAGTTCCCTGCCCAAGTCGCGCGGTGTCGCATTATTGCCTCACGGTTATGGCGCCGGGCTCAAGCCGGAATTTGCGCGCGGTTTCACCTATTCCGACGCCTGGGTGGACGACGCGCGGCTGGTAGTATTGAATGCCCGCTCTGCGGTGGCGCATGGCGCGAAAGTGTTGCCGCGCACGCGCCTGATTTCCGCCGCCCGCTCGAACGGCGTGTGGCAGGCCCAGGTCAAGAACACGGCAACCGGCGCGGAGTGTTCGATCGCGGCGCGCGTATTGGTCAACGCGGCGGGTCCGTGGGTCAAGAGCCTGCTCGATCGCGAGCTTGCGCTCGCGAGCCCTGGCAAGGTGCGGCTGGTGAAGGGCAGCCACATCGTGGTGCCGCGAATCCACGCGCGCCGCCATGCCTTCATCCTCCAGAACCCGGATGGGCGGGTCGTGTTCATGATTCCGTACGAGCGAGAGTTCACCCTGATCGGGACCACCGATATTGCGGTCGGCGAGGACGAGATCCGCCCGCGCATTTCTGCTGACGAAATCAGCTACCTTTGCGCGGCCGCCAGCCGTTACACGGCGAAGCCGGTGACGCCGGCAGAGGTTGTGTGGAGCTACAGCGGCGTGCGTCCGCTGTACGACGACGGCAGCGCCAACCCGTCGGCGGTGACGCGCGATTATCATCTGCTGCTCGATGCCGGCGAACAACAAACCGAAGCCCCGTTGCTTTCGATATTCGGCGGCAAGATCACCACTTATCGAAAACTCGCCGAGCACGCGCTGGAAAAACTTGCGAAGTGGGTGGGAACGCCACGCTCGTGGACCGGATCCGAGGCGTTGCCTGGCGGCGACTTCGGCGACATGGATTTCAGCGGTATGCTCGAAGAACTGGAGCAGGACTTCCCGCGCCTGCCCGGTTCGTGGCTGCGGCGTCTTCTGCGCCGGCACGGCACGCTGGCCCGCGACATCATCGGAGTTGCTGAAGATGAAGTCGATCTCGGCGAACGCTTCGGCGGCGGCTTGTACGAATGCGAGCTGCGCTACCTGGTGGCGAACGAGTGGGCGTCCGACGCCGAAGACGTGCTGTGGCGGCGCACCAAGTGCGGCCTGCACATGACGGCGCCGGAGCGGGAGCGTGTCGCCGAATGGTTTGCCGCCGCGCCGCAGTGATTGCCGGCGGGCCGTCGTAACTCTGCCGCGGATGCAGAGCGCCGCGTGGATTTCGGGGGCTGCGTGTTAAAGTCTGCCCCGGCAATCTTCAACTGACATGCACCACTTAAAGAACGATACGTTTTTGCGCGCCCTGCTGCGGCAGCCCACCGAGTACACGCCGGTGTGGCTGATGCGGCAGGCCGGCCGCTATTTGCCGGAGTACATGGAGACCCGCAAGCGCGCCGGCAATTTTCTGAATCTTTGCAAGACTCCCAGCCTTGCGACCGAAGTTACGATGCAGCCGCTGGCGCGTTTCGGGCTCGACGCGGCGATTCTGTTCTCCGACATTCTGACCATCCCGGACGCGATGGGCCTGGGACTGTATTTTGCCGAAGGCGAAGGTCCCAAATTCGAACGACCGTTGCGCGAAGAATGGGAAATCCGGGATCTCGAAGCGCCGGACCCGGCCGACGACTTGCGCTATGTTCTGGATGCGGTCGCGGAAATCCGCCGTGCGCTGGATAACTCGGTGCCGCTGATCGGCTTTTCCGGCAGTCCCTACACTTTGGCCTGCTACATGATAGAGGGCGGCGCGTCGGAGGATTTTCGAACCATCAAGACCATGCTGTACAGCCGGCCCGACCTGCTGCATCGCGTGCTTGAAGTCAATGCGAAGGCGGTTACCGATTATCTCAACGCGCAAATCGAGGCCGGCGCGCAGGCGGTGATGATTTTCGATACCTGGGGCGGCACGCTCGCGCATGCCGAGTACCTCGAATTTTCGCTGGCGTACATGGAGCGCATCGTTTCCGGGCTGATACGCGAGCGCGACGGACTGCGCGTGCCGAGCATCGTGTTTACCAAGGGCTGCGGCAACTGGCTCGATGCCATAAGCCGCATCGGCTGCGATGCAATGGGGCTCGATTGGAGCGTCGACCTCGGCGCTGCGCGCAAACTTGTCGGCAGCCGCGTGGCTTTGCAGGGCAATCTCGATCCGATGGCCTTGTTCGGCAGCGAGCAAGCAGTCGTCAGCGAGACAAAAAAAGTTTTACGGAATTTTGGCAATGGAGCAGGGCACGTATTCAATCTGGGTCACGGCATCTCGCAATTTACGCCGCCGGAAAACGTAGCTCTGCTGGTCAACGCAGTGCACGAATTCAGCCGCAATGTCGGCCCGAACTGACATAAAACCTTGTAACCATAGGGACTTTCCATTTTGCTGAATTACTTGACTTATTCACAAAATGCAGAAGTTCCTTACGGCACAAGGATTTTTCATATTCCATTTGCATGACAGGCCTTAAATTATTGAAAACAAAGACGATTCCTCTGATGCTTTTTTTGGCAATCCAGCGATATGACAAGTTTATAGAGTGAGGCTCCAGCCATCGGACCCAGTTGTCCACAAAGTTACCCACAGAAATTGTGTATTAGTTGAAATCGGGTTATGCAATAGGTAGTTAGCTTCAAATTCTCGAAACATTACAAACACAGTCAGGTAACTCGGTTGGGGCGTAGGTCTTTGCGCAGTGCAAGCCCAGCAACGACGCCGGTTTGCAGGGTGCCAGTAAAATTTTCAGATGAAAATTATTCGAGTCGCGCTCAACGTTCCGCTGCCGACCTTGTTCGACTACGCGTGCGATGACTCGGCGATTGCGCCCATAGGCGCGCGCGTTCGCGTGCCTTTTCGCAACCGCGAGCGCGTCGGCTACGTGATCGAGCATGCCGAGTCGAGCGATTTGGCTGCGCACAAAATAAAAAAAATTGCCGGCGTCCTCGAAGATTTTCCGCCGCTGCCGCGCGAATTGCTCAAGCTCGCGGGATTCCTGAGCACTTACTATCAGCATCCGTTCGGTGAGGTATTGTTCAGCGCATTGCCCCTGCCCTTGCGCAGCGCGAAACCATTTCGCATGCTGCGCCGCAAGGTATACGCCTTGCGCGAAATGGATTCGTCCGCGGAGGTAATTGCGCGCGATGCTTTGGAGAAAGTCCGCAAGAGCGCGCACCAGCAGCGGGCGCTGATTACGCTTTTACGGGAAAGGAATACCGTCTCCCGCGATGAGCTCGGCGCCATTTCGCCGGCGATGCTTATCGCCGCGCGGAATCTGCTCAAGGCGGGAATTATTGGCGAGGTCGAAGAGCGATTGCTGCCCGGCCGGCGTTTTGTCGACCGGCATCCGCCGACCGCGGAGCAGGCGCAAGTCATTGCCGAAATCGAGGCGCAGGGAAAAAAATTCGCCGTATTCGTCTTGCATGGCATCACGGGCAGCGGCAAGACCGAGGTCTATTTGCGCCTTATCGCCGAGCGCCTGCTCGAAGGCCAGCAGATACTCGTGCTGGTTCCGGAAATCAGCCTTACGCCGCAACTAGAGCAGTGGTTCAGAAGCCGTTTCCCCGACGCGCAAATCGTGAGCCTGCACAGCGCGCTGGCGGATGGCGAGCGCACCGGCAACTGGCTTGCCGCCCAGACGGGCGCCGCGCAAATCGTGCTCGGCACCAGGCTCGCCGCGCTGACACCCATGCCCGGCCTTGCGCTCATCGTGGTCGACGAGGAACACGACAGCTCGTTCAAGCAGCAGGATGGAATGCGCTATTCGGCGCGAGACGTTGCGATTTATCGCGCCAAAACGCGCGGCGTGCCGATCGTCCTCGGCTCGGCTACGCCTTCGCTCGAAACCTATGCGCACGCGCTGTCCGGGCGTTACCGGCTGCTGCGCCTGGACGCGCGCGCGATCGAAGCCGCGGTGCTGCCCACGGTTAGAACCGTCAACACGCGCGGCAAAAAACTGGAACAGGGCTTGAGCCCGGAACTGACCGGCGCGATCGATGACCGGCTCGCGCGCGGCGAGCAGAGCCTGATTTTCTTAAACCGTCGCGGCTACGCGCCCGTGTTGTGCTGCACCGACTGCGGCTGGGTGTCGGATTGCCAGCGCTGTTCCAGCCACCTGGTTTTACACCTGGCCGACCGCGCGTTGCGTTGCCATCACTGCGGCTATCGCTGCGGTATTCCGCGCGCCTGCCCGACTTGCGGCAACCAGGACATTCATCCCTTCGGCCGCGGCACCCAGCGTATCGAGGAAAGCCTGCAGCAGCGCTATCCCGCGGCCCGCGTCGTGCGCGTCGATCGCGACAGCACGCGCAGCAAGCACGCCTGGGAATCCCTGCTCGAAAAAATTCACGGTGGCGAAGCCGACATTCTCGTCGGCACGCAGATGCTCGCCAAGGGGCACGATTTTCCGAAGCTCACCTTGGTGGGAATCCTGAATTCCGACAGCGCATTGTTCGCAGCGGACTATCGCGCGCCGGAACGGCTGTTCGCGACGTTGCTACAAGTCGGCGGCCGCGCCGGCCGCGCCGACCTGCCGGGTGAAGTGATGATCCAGACCGAGCATCCGCAGCATCCGCTGTATCGCGCGCTGATCCACCACGATTTCACCGAGTTCGCCAAGGCCATGCTTGCCGAACGCGAATCCGCGGGATTTCCCCCCTATATGTATCAGGCGATGCTGCGCGCCGAGGCGGTGCGGCTTGCCGAGGCACTGGAGTTTCTCGAGCAGGCGCGCGCCCTGCCGCCATGCCAGGCTCCGGGCGCGCGCCGATTCCAGATCTACGATCCGGTGCCGATGAATTTGACCCGGCGCGCCTCGCGCGAGCGCGCGCAATTGCTCGTCGAGTCGCGCTCGCGCCCGGCCCTGCAAGCCCTGCTGAACGAATGGATACCGATGATTTATGCGCTGACGGACCGCCGCGTGCGCTGGAGCGTCGACGTCGACCCTATTGAATTCTGATCGCTACCGCCTCTTGCGCATGCAACAAGTGCTCGCGCAGTGCTTCGAGTTCCGCGAGGTGCCCGGCATCGTGCTCCCGCATCAGGCCCGCAAGCCCCGCCAGCGTCAGGTCGCCGGTCTCGACAAAGCGCGCAGGACGTTGCTGATCGGCGGCGGAGGCGCCGCGCAATAATCGCAGCGACAGTTCGCGTGCGGCCGCAAAGTCCTTTATTGCCGTTGCGGGGTCCTGCGATTGGTAATCGCGCTCGATCGCGAGCCGGGCGCCGTCGATTCCGTCCAGCAGCGGATTGTCTTCGCGGAGGATGCGTTTGACGCGCAGCGTGTAAGCCTCGCGCTCGACGTCGCGTAAATGGCAGATTTGCTCGAGCGCGCTGAAGGCCTCGGGGTCGGGTTTCAGCCGGATGGCAGCGTGGTCAAATCCTAAGACCAGGTCGGCTACGCGCTGCGGAGTTTGCGCGAGAAATTCCAGAGTCTCCTGATATTCCTGCGCGTTCATGCGTGTGCTTTGGTTTTACTTTTTGGCGGCGGCTTTCTTGGTCTTGACCGGAACTCTCTTGGCGTGCGGCCTGGTCACACCATAACTGCCTTTGAAGATCTTCCCCTTGGTGGTGCGCTTGTCGCCTCTGCCCATAATCGTATTTTCCCTCAATTCAAAAAAGTGGCTGGCGCGGATTGTAACCTCTTTGGCATCGAACATGTATCCCGTCACAGCAAGGTGCGGTAACCGTCGATCATCAGTTTCAGCGCCAGGCCAGCGAACAATAGCGCGGAAATTGCTGCGAGCATCCGCGCAAATCCCGCGTGGCTCTGCAGGCGGCTGCCGGAAAGGGCGACGATCGCCGACCAGGCAATTCCGGAAATGAAGAACCCGATAAAGAACGGCCACGCCCCGGCGCCTGCGCCTCCTGCGGTGGTCGCGATGAGGCCGCCGCCGACTGAAGCAAACCAGAGTATCGCCGAGGGCGAGGCGAGCGCCATGGCAAAGCCCCGGCTGAAGTCCGCGCTCATGCTCGCCGCAGGCGCATTTACCTCCGCCGAAGAGGGACCAGGGGCAACAACCGCAGCCGGTTTGGCGAAACTCAGGCTCAGCATTTTGACCGTGAGATATATAAGGACGGCGCTCCCGCCCAGCCATAGCAGCCAGCGCACCCAATCGAATTGCAGCAGCGAAGTCACGCCCAGCATGGCGACGACGGCATATACCAGATCGCCGAAGCAGGAGCCCAGGCCCAGCACGAAGGCCGGGCGCGATCCACGCGTCGCCGCAGTCGAAAACGCGGCGACGTTGACGATGCCCAGATCCAGGCAGAGCGATAACGACAATACAAACCCCGAAACGAAAAGCTCGATCATTGCGCGTCGACCGGATCGGCAAAGGCGGCATTGTACCCGCGCACCGCGCCCCATCCATCGATTCGGCGCAAGGCCGAATCTTAGGTGGGCATCATGGTTCACGGTATAATTTCACGCTTTTTCACTGCCCCAATCCCCGCGTGTCCGCCCAGATCAAAGCCCATTTATCCGAGTTGCTGACCACCGCGCTCGCCAAGGTCGCGCCGCAGCAGCCGGCGACGCTGGTTACGCTCGAACGTCCCAAGCAGGAAGCGCATGGCGATTACGCCTGCAATCTCGCGCTGCAGCTTTCGCGCAAGATCAAGCGCAATCCGCGCGAACTCGCGCGCGAAATCATCGCGGCCATGCCGCCTTCCACCTGGTTGGCGAAAACGGAAATCGCGGGGCCGGGTTTCATCAATTTCTATATCCACCCCGAAGCCAAACATCATGTAGTCGGCGATATCGTTGCCGCCGGGGCGGGATATGGGCGCTCATCGCGCATGCGTGCGCAGAAAATCATGGTCGAATTCGTGTCGGCGAATCCAACCGGCCCGCTCCACGTCGGGCACGGGCGCCAAGCGGTGCTGGGCGACGCCATCGCGGCCCTGCTGGAGTCCCAGGGCTGGCAGGTTTCGCGCGAGTACTACTATAACGACGCGGGCGTGCAAATCAGGAATTTGGGACTGTCGGTGCAGGCGCGATTGCGCGACTTGCTTGGCGAGAAATTCGAGTTTCCCGAGGACGGCTATCAAGGCCAATATCTGGTCGATATCGCGCAGCGCTTTATCGATGCCGGCGCCAGGAACGGGGACGACCTCGACGCCATCACGAGGTTCGCGGTGCAGGAGCTGCGCAACGAACAGGACCAGGACCTGACCGCATTCGGGGTGAAATTCGACAGCTACTTTCTCGAATCCTCGCTTTATACAGACGGGCGCGTCGAGCAGACGGTAAAGGCGCTGGTCGCCGGTGGCCATACCTTCGAGCAGGATGGCGCGTTGTGGCTGCGCACTACGGACTACGGCGACGACAAGGACCGCGTCATGCGTAAGTCCGACGGTTCCTACACTTACTTCGTTCCCGATGTCGCCTATCATCTGACCAAATGGGAACGCGGCTTCAAGCACGTGGTCAACGTGCTTGGCTCCGACCACCAGAGCACGGTGACGCGCGTGCGCGTGGGCTTGCAGGCGCTGGAACGTGGCATTTCACCAGGCTATCCGGATTGCGTGTTGCACAATATGGTCACGGTAATGCGGGGCGGCGAGGAAGTGAAGATTTCCAAACGCGCCGGCAGCTACGTCACCCTGCGCGAGCTCGTCGACGAAGTCGGGCGCGACGCGACTCGGTTTTTTCTGGTCTCGCGCAAGGCCGACGCGGAATTCGTATTCGACGTCGATCTCGCGAAGTCGCAATCCGAGGAAAATCCAGTCTACTACGTACAATATGCGCACGCGCGAATTTGCAGCGTGCTGCGGAATTGGGCGGGCGACGAGAATGTATTGGAAGGCGTGGTTCTTGCGCCGCTGACCGGTGACAGGGAGTTGGAGTTGCTGAAACTATTGGGCGACTATCCCGAAGTGGTCGAAAATGCATCGCGCGAATTCGCGCCCCACCAGATTGCCTTCTATTTGCGGGAAGTGGCGGGGGACTTTCACAGTTACTATAATGCCGAGCGTATCCTGGTGGCGGATGAAGCTGTCAAGCTGGCGCGGCTCGCTCTGATCGTCGCTGTCCGTCAGATTCTTGCCAACGGGCTTGGGCTGCTCGGAGTTTCGGCGCCCACGAGCATGGTGGGCAAGACGTAAGACTGCACACGCATGGAATTGCGCCGGCGGCATCGCTGGAGCTGACCCACCCAAACACGTATCGATTACCGGAACCATCCATGAGCCGCGACTACAAATCCAAGACACCGCCAGGCGGAAAATCGCGCCCCGGTGGCAGCCTGCTGATCGGCATATTTATCGGGTTGCTGCTTGGTCTCGGCATCGCCGTCGGTATCGCGTGGTACATGAAAAGCGCGCCGATTCCATTTCTGACCAAGGTCAAACCGCCGGAAAAATCGGCCAATCCAGCCTTGGCCGAACCCGGCAGTACGGCACCCCCTGCGGTTACCGCGCCGGCCGGCGGCGTGCCGCCACCCGTGGGTCAGGCGCAGGAGAAACCTCATTTCGATTTCTACAAAATACTTCCCGGAACCGAGGAACCCGTAACCGAACAACAGATCAAACAGGCTGCAACGGCGCCGGCCACGGTCGAATCCGGCAAGGTCATTTACTTTCTGCAGGCGGGTTCGTTTCAAAACGACGCGGACGCCGAAAATCTCAAGGCGCGGCTCGCGCTGATCGGCGTCGAAGCCGCGGTGCAATCGGCGGATGTCGGCGACAAGGGAATTTGGTACCGCGTGCGTGTCGGCCCCTATGCGAAAATCGACGACACCGCGAAGCTGCGGCAAATGCTGGCGCAAAACGGAATCGAAGCATCGCTGATCAAGGTGAAGGATTTTCCGGCGCACTGATGAGCGCGACTATAAAAGGGGAAGGCACGCCATGACTACGAATTGGAGCGGCATGCGCAAGGCAATTCTGCCCTTGCTGGCCTTGTTCGCCGGATGCATCGCAGTGCCGGCGCATGCGGAACTGACCGCGGGCAAGGAATTCCTGGTGCTCGCGCCGGCGCAGCCGGTTGAAAGCGGTGACAAGATCGAGGTCATCGAATTTTTTTCCTACGGGTGCCCTTATTGCAATGAAGCGCTGCCGCTCATTGCCAAGTGGCTGCCCGGCCTGCCGGCGGATGTACATTACCGCCGCGTGCCGGTGGTGCGGCCCGACAAATGGGCGCCGTACGCGCGTACCTATTACACGCTGGAAAAACTGGACAAATTGAAGCTGCACCGCCACGTGTTCGATACTATTCACGTCGATGGACTCACCCTCACCGACGAGAAAACCATGTTCGATTGGGCGCAGAGGAATTACATCAACCGCGATAAGTTCATCGAAATATACAAGAGTCCGGAAATCGCAGCCAAGGTGGCCAAGGCCGAGGAGATGACCGAGAGTTACACCATCTCGCGCATACCAGCGTTTGTGATTGACGGCAAATACATTACCACCAGCGGCATGGCCGGCGGCCTCGATGCCCTGCTGCCGACAGTGGACAAGCTCATTGAACGCGCCCGCGCAGAGCGCAGCGCCAAGAAATAATTCTGCTCCAGCGTTCACTACGTTGATGCGGCCCATGCACGATCACTTGAAATAATTTTCGATAAGAACCTGGAGCATCCTGATGAATCCGTTTCGCCGCAAAGTTCTCGCTTCCCTGGGCTATGCCTCGCTGGCGCTGGCAGCCGCGCCCGTCTTCG
>Ga0181522_10002671_pt1 | contig 10087 bp, 9 predicted proteins | sample PEATcosm2014_Bin_27_FD_121103 | JGI IMG/M metagenome (GOLD analysis project Ga0181522, IMG submission 121103) | Peatland microbial communities from MTU Mesocosm Facility, Houghton, MI, USA - PEATcosm2014_Bin05_10_metaG | ecosystem: Environmental > Terrestrial > Soil > Wetlands > Peat | place...
AAAAGAGTCTTCAGTCGATCCATGACGGCTGCCTCGAGTGCGGATGCCCCTCAGTGTTGATAACTGCCGTCTTGGCGATTTATTCAGCCTGGATTCGCATTTGGAGTTCGCTTTGCACGCCACGCGCACCATGGCCCCGGTTGAAGGGAAGGTTGTGCACCGGGGTGGAAATGGCCGGTTGATTGGTCCCGGAGCCCGTCTCTTCCACACCACGGGTCCTCTTCCTCCGAGCAATCTGGCGCAAATGCCCGGTCACGTGGTCAGTCGGGAATAAAACGAGGTTTGCGAGGTTTACGACTGTATGTGTGCCTCAAATGCGTCGGTCCCGGGGAAGCATTGAAGCCCTGAGCTGTGAAACACTTGCCCCCCGACAATCTGGCGCACTGGCTCACGGAGCACCGCGGGGCAGACGAGAACAAGTACAGACGGTCCGATTCAGCTACGCAAACTAGCGAACTGGCCTGCGACGTGTCGATTGCATTGGCCCGTCGGAACGCTCAGCGTATGCCACGATCAGATTCGTTTTGGAGCGAGGTGATGGAAAGCATCAGCTGTACCCACGATTGTTTCCTGGTTCGTGAAGCGCAACGGGGCAACCACGCTGCCTTTGCGCAATTGGTGCACACCCACGATAAAGCGGTTCTAAGGCTCGCGCTTCGGATCACCGGTTCGGAGAGCGACGCTCAGGACATCTATCAAGAGGCCTTCCTAAGAATCTACAAAAAGCTGGATAGATTCCGATTTCAATGTTCCATTTCCACTTGGATCTATCGCGTTGCCACCAACGTGTGCTTGGACCACCTGCGGAAGGGCCGACAGCGTAAGGAGAGTAGCGCGACACAAGTGGATTTCGATGGGGAAGAATTCGATTTGCTCACCCGAATCTCGGACGACAGACCCGCCCACAACCCGGAACGAAAGCTCCTGGGCCGCGAACTCAGCGCGCGAATTGTTTGTGCTCTCCAAAAGCTGACGCCGCGAGAGCGCATGGTGTTTAACTTGAAGCATTTTCAGGGAATGAAGTTGCGGGAGGTAGGCGAGATCCTCAATATCCCGGAATCGTCGGTCAAGACCACTCTCTTCCGAGCCACGCACAAGCTGCGCTTGCAACTGGCCAAGTACACAAATCCGCAGAACTCATCGATGAAGCGGCGATGCAATCAAAGTAATGTGAATCAACCCGGGATCTTGAATAAGGAGAATGAATTTGTGGTTTCAACAACCTGGCCGCAACTCTGAACCATCCTCCTCCGGCCCCGGGGGGCAGCCGAACGGCTCGAGTTCCGATTCCAGGCATTGCTGCTGGTTCTTCAGGAGTTGTGCGCAAGAATTCGCAGAATCCAGGCTTGGAAGCCCGAACAATGCAAATGCACATGAAATAAATCTGCACAAACTTAGTTTAAGAGTACATCGACATCTGTCCGCTCCCTCAAGAGAGATCATCCATGTGTTTTCGGCGAACAATGATAGGAGGCGGAGAGCTACCGGCCCTTCTGCGCCCGTTGTGGTGTTTCATTGCGGTAGTCTCTTTCGGCCAGGGTGTTGGACTGCTGCCTGCATGGGCAGCGTCCGCCCCCACGATAACGACGCTGTCCGTCGCCTTCGGCGGAAAGGCCGTGACGACAGTTGCAGCTGGAAGCGTGGTCACTCTGACGGCAACCGTTATGACTGGCCGCACTCCTGTCGCGCGGGGCCAGGTCAACTTCTGCGATGCGACGGCCAGGTTCTGCACCGACATCCATCGGTTGGGCACGGCGCAGTTGACGGCCAAGGGTCAAGCGACGCTGAAGTTCCGTCCTGGGGTGGGGAGTCATCGCTACAAGGCGGTTCTTGCCGAGCGTGCTGGCCTTGGGCCCAGTGCTTCGACCGCATCGCCGCTCACAGTAACGGCGTTGCAGCGCTCGGGGCAGCTACCCACAACGACGTACCTCGAATCCAGCGGGGCCCAGGACATCCATTCGCTGACGGCGACGGTGCCAGGCGACGGAAAGATTTTGCCGTCAGGCATAGTCTCGTTTCTGGATACAAGCAATAGAAACGCGGTGTTGGGCAGAGCGGCGCTGACGGAGGAAACGGACGCCGGCTTTGCAGGCTCCTCACTCCTGCCTGTCACCTCACTGAACAGCGGTAACACTGTCTTGACCGCCGACTTCAATGGCGACGGAATCCCAGACCTGGTCATACTCGGGAACGGCATCCTATCCGTGCTCCTGGGCAACGGGGACGGCACATTCACAGCGGCGCCCAGCCCTCCGGCCGACTTGCCGGGCGCCATCGCGGTGGGAGACTTCAACGAAGACGGCATTCCCGATCTGGCCGTGGTGACTGCCTTCGATGAGGGCAATAGTGAGGTGCTCTTGGGTAACGGGGATGGGACGTTTACCCAGGCGGGCGGGAGTTTCGGGACGATCGATGGCGATTATGTATTTACTTCCAGTGCGATCGCTGCAGGGGACTTCAACGGAGATGGCAAGCTCGATCTGGCCGTGGATTGCGCCAGGATCGGCGACTCTCCGTGCAACATGCTCCTGATTCTGGCTGGTAACGGAGACGGAACCTTCATGCAGCCGTCCAGCATCCCCTTCGCGCAATCCGACTCCCCATCTGCGATCGCTGTGGGCGACTTCAATGGAGATGGCCAACCGGACCTGGCGGTGACCAACTCCGGCGCGAATGGCGTCAACGTCTTTCTCAACCGCGAGGGCAATCTTTCCGCGGTACCGGCAATTCCGGCAACGGGCGACAACCCCTCATCGATTGCCGCGGCCGACTTCAACGGAGATGGCAAGCTGGATCTGGCCGTGGCCAACGCCGGCAGCGGCGACGTGACCATTCTTCTGGGCAAAGGCGATGGAACGTTTCGCGTTGAGGCAAGCCCGACAGCGGGTATGGCGCCCAATTCGATTGCGGTTGGAGATTTCAACGGAGATGGCGTTCCCGACCTTGCCGTAGCCAACGCCGGCAGCGGCGACGTGACCATTCTGCTGGGCAAAGGCGACGGAACATTTCGAGCGGCGGCCAGCCCCGCGGCAGGCGCCGGATCGACTTCAATCGTGGTGGCCGACTTCAATGGAGACGGCAGGGACGATCTTGTCATCGCAAATTCTGCGGATAGTTCTGCAACCGCGCTCTTGGCGGAGACATCGCTGGCCATCGCAACGGTGAAGAAGGTTTCGCCCGCGGGCGGCGGGACACACATCGTCGAAGCAATCTATTCCGGCGATGCCAACTATGACGCCAGCAAATCCGCCGAAGCATCCCTGACTGTGGTGCCACCGAGTTTCTCCGTGAGCGGCACCCCGGTTTCCGTCACCGATGGCGACATCGGGGTCTCGACCCTTACGGTCACGCCCGCGCATGGCTTTACTGGAACAGTGAAGGTGGAATGCGACGGATATAACTCTACCTTCAGCGCACTTGACGCGCCCACCTGCTTGTCCGTCGCGCCAGTAACGATCTCGAAAAATGCGCCGGCAGTCGTAAAGCTCCGAATCGAGACTCAAGCGGGCACAACTCCTGGGAACTACGTCGAGTTCGTAAAAGCCACCGATTCGAATGGAGCTATCGGGGGCTACACCCAGATCTCAGTAACTGTCGCCGCTCCGGTCTTCTCGCTTGCCGGCAAACCCGTAGCCATTGCCTCTCCCGGAGAGGGCGGGAGTTCGACCATCACCGTCAAACCCTCGAAAGGATATTCCGGAAGAGTGACCCTGAAATGCATCGGGTCCACCTATCCGAGCTACTTGATCGACGCGCCGGTCTGCCGGCCCATCGCGCCGGTGACCATCTCGCAGGATGCGCCGGCCACCACAAAGCTCAGCATTGAGACACAATCCGGCACAACCCCTGGGAAGTACTTTGAGGCGGTGGAGGCCTTCGATTCGGGCGACGTTGTCGTAGCCTACACCAGGGTCGCAGTCTCGATAACCGCTCCCGCTCCGAGCGATGCGCTTCCCAGCACGCCCGTGAGCGTCGCTTCGCCCGGAGCGAGTGCAACTTCGACGATCACAGTCGCGCCCAGCGGCGGTTTCGTGGGCACTGCACCGTGACGCTTTCCTACACTGTCGACGGCCCGGCTGGCGCGGTCGATTCGCGAGCGTGCTTGGCTTCCGCGCTGGTGCCGATCGCACGCACGTCGCCAGTGACGGCGACGCTCACTATCAAAACCATGGCAGCGAATAATTCGTCCAACGCGACTGGCCACACAGCGACGGCTTTTCGCAACCAGCACAACCGGAAGTTGGCGCTAGGTGTCGCCGCCGTCAAGCTGCCAGTCGAAAATGCACCAGCCTCCTGTCCCCTAGATTTACAAGGCAAGGCCGCTGCGATGCAACAGGTCCTGAAATCGCGAGTCGGAGCGAAGGGGATCGAATCCCCGGCGCAGCAGGACGCCCGGGTTATATCGCGCTTCATGAGCTTGTTCGAGCCAGTTCATCGCCTGGTCCTTATCGCCCAGTGAGGCGTACACCATGGCAATTTCCGCCGCCGGCGGATTGCCGTGTGCCGAGCGCGTTTTCAATTCGTTCAGCAGCTGGATCGCCTCGGCCTTTCGGCCCGATGCGGCAAAGGCGCGAGCCAGGTTCGCGGTGCACGTTGGGCTGCCGACGGAAAGCTGGGTCGCCTTTTGCAGCTCGGCGATCGCTTCCCCATACATGTGTTTCTCCAGGTAAGCCTGCCCAAGCTGGTTGTGGGCAAGAGCAAAATCGGGGTCTATCTCGATCGTCTTACGGCTCTGTTGTATCGATTCATCTGGATAGTTCGCGATGAGAAGGAGCTCGGCCAGGTCGGAATTGATGGGCAGAGACAGCGGATCCAGGTCCTCCGCCTTTCTCATCTCGGCGATGGCCTCGTTGTTCCGGCCCAGCAGGCTCAAGTGCCAGGCATACCAATGGTGAGCGGTTGCGTAGCCTGGGTTCAACTCGATCGCCCGCAGGAATTCCCTGCCGCCTGCCTCCAGGTCCCAGTCGTAACCATCCAGGCAGAATGCGAGTGAATTGTGCGCTTCGCCCAGGCTGTTATCCAGCTCCAGTGCTTTCATTGCCGCTGCCTTTGCCTTGGGGAGCGCTTCTTTCGTGGTCATCACCGCATATTGCCAATCGCCCAGCAGAGCATACGTGTCGGCCAGTCCGCTGTAGGCCTCAGCGTACTTTGGATCCTTGGCAATGGCCTGGTTGAAGAAATCGACCGCCTTCTTCAGTCCATCGGCAGTTCGCTTGTTCCACGAATAGCGGCCTTTGAGGTACGCCTCGTAAGCCTCGGGGTCAATGTTCTTTGCGCTCTTGAGCGCCGCCTGCTCTCGCGGTGTGACTTCGATCCGGATCTCCTCGGCAATCGCGCGCGCTACCTGGTTCTGGACCGCCAGCGTGTCGCGCACATTCCCCTCGTAACTTTCCGCCCAGAGGTGCTTGTCGGCCGGTACCTGGATCAATTGCGCCGTGATCCGCACCTGGTCGCCGGAACGCGAAACCGATCCTTCCACCACGGCGTCCACGTTCAACTCCTGCGCGATCTCGGGGAGCGACTTGTGCACCCGTTTGTACATCATCACCGAGGTTCGGGAGACCACCCGCAGGGCCTTGATCTGCGCCAGGTCCGTAATCAGCTCGTCAGTCATGCCGTCGGCAAAATAATCCTGGGAGGGGTCGCCGGAAAAGTTGTCCAGGGGGAGCACGGCCAGAGACCGAATACCGGTGGGCCGGCGCATCCAGGAGAGGGTAAGAAAGACGGCCGCAATCACCAGCCCAAGACCGGCAAGCGAAGCCAACGTGATCCGGCGCGCCGTCCACCGCCGCCGCTCAGGCGCCTCAGCCACCGCCGCTACCTGGAGCGGTGCGTCCAGATGAGCGTGGTTCAAGTTGCCGGGTGCGGATGCTCGAGAGGGAGATTCCGAGGGTTCGGAGGCGATCCCTCCGCTCTTGCCGTCGAGATCGACGGTCGAAACCTCTGCGATAAACCGGTAGCCACGTTTCGGAAGCGTCTCAATAAAGCGCGGATTCTCCGCTGAATCCCCCAGCGCGTTGCGGAGCTTGCCGATCGCGATGTTGACAGCTTGGTCAAAATCGCCAAAGCTCTCATGGACCCAAAGCCGGTTGCGCAGCTCTTCTCTGCTGACAAGTTCTCCCGGCCGTTCCAGCAGGATCTCCAGCAGCTTTAGCGGTTGCTGCTGAATTCTGATTTTCAAGCCCGCCCTGCGCACCTCGCCCGAATCGAACGAAACCTCAAAGGTTCCGAACCTTGCTACGGACATGCGCCGCGATGGCTCCATTTCCTGCTTAGACCTGTTGCGAAGTTTAGCACCCCTCCTATTGCTCGCCGTCCTGATTCAATAGGTTAGAGATCAAGCCTTTATATATCAACTGCTTAACAGAATAGAGCGCGAATAGGCCGAAAACAGGTTGCGTACATTGACCCTGAACCCGACGCGCCTCAGATTGGATGTCATACCGGCCTCGCAGTGGCTCGGGAGAGTGGCAATGAAAAAAATCTCATTCGGCCTCGGAGACGCGGCGCATACCAAGACAGCCGGTTCGCCGGCGACTCAACCGCACGCGGACTTCGAGGAACTGGCGATCCCTCTCTTGAATTCTGCGTACAATCTGGCGCGCTGGCTCGCCCGCAACGACAACGACGCCGAGGACCTGGTGCAGGAAACGTACCTGAAGGCTCTCCGGGGCTTTCGGACGTTTCAGTCCGGCACCAATTTTCGCGCATGGGTCTACCGCATCTTGCACAACACGTTTCTAAACTCGCGCACCGGCCTCAGGGCAGCCTCGACGGTTCCTCTTAACGCGGCGGAGGAGGGGCCTGAAGTGGCGATGGGGTACGAGACTCCGGAAACCATTCTGTTGCGGTGTTCAAGTTCCCAATTGGTGCAAAGCGCCATCGACGACCTGCCCGCACATTACCGGGAGACCCTTCTCCTTTGCGACGTGGAAGAGATGTCTTACCGCGAGATCTCGGAGATTCTGGCGATCCCGATTGGAACCGTGATGTCACGGCTTGCCAGGGCCCGCAAGCTGGTTCGATCGTCCCTTCACAGTACGCTCGGGCCGCCGCGATCGGAGAACCTGTCTCATCGTATCGAGGCGCACAATACGGACGCCTCATCGTGTCGCGGGTTGTCATCCGCGTTATAGCGCGCCTTCATCGGCGCCATTTCCGACTTTCTGGAAGCGGGACACAAAATTGCGGCGACGATGCGGGCTTGAACCGGACCGATTCAGATCCATAAATCAAGCGGCCCTATCGTTGGCTCGCCGGAAATCAGCCATCTGGGCTCCCAATCGGAGAGCCGCCCTCAAAGTGCGGCATCAGATGCGGCGTGCGGGAGCTTCGCAGGAGAGAGAGAGGAGGCAACGTGGCAGGAACGACCATGAAAAAGGCATTCCATTCTTCAGTACTCGAGGTACAGCCAGCGATCGCGGATCGGATCTTGGTTATCGAGCACTATTGGGTCTTGCAGAGGATTCTTCGGCGGCTTCTCTCCTCGGAAGGATATGAGGTCGATGTCTCCGGGAGCGAGATCGATTGCCTCGAGATGCTTCATCGCATTCAGCCTTCTGCCGTAATCCTTGATCTCCAGTACCCGGAACCCTCGTGGTTCGAACTTTGCGAGAAGATCGTGCGCTTGCTTCCCGGCTTGCCTCTTGTCGTCCTTACCTCAAGCACCGATCCCGCCGACGAGGCCCGGCTGGCGGAAATGGGAGCCGGCAATTGCCTGACCATGCCGTTCAGCTCACAAGAACTTCTGGATCGCTTGCGCACGCTGATGAGGCACGAGCCGCGTTTCGGCTCAGACGAGCTGCAAGTGTCTAAACCCGACCCCCTGCGAGGTGCGAGATGCGAATCATGGCCAAGGCCATCGCCCTATCTCCAGTTGTGTTGATTTGCACCGGCGTCTCTGCCTCGATTCATGCTGACAATCAAAGAGCACTCGCCGCGCTTCAAACCAGGGCAGAACAGGCCGAGCCCAGAGATCGTTGCTTTCTCTATACCCAGTTGGTTAACCGCCTCACGGATCTGGCCGGCCAACAGTTCAATTCCGGAGATTCCGTACAGGCATCCGAAACGTTGAAGCAGGTGCAGCGGTATGCGGAAGAGATCCGGTCGGGTATTGGCGATGACACCCAAAAACTCAAAGACTCCGAATTGATCCTGAGGCGCACTACGTTTCTGCTCCAGGAACTCCTGCACGAAGCCTCCTATGAAGATCGACCGGCTTTGGAGTCGACAATCAGGCTGCTGGATCAGGTCCGCACAAAGCTGCTGATACAGGTTTTCGCAAAGTAGAGACCGACCGGATCGACCTTTATCCATTCTGTTTGAAGAAGTCGCGCCCGCATCGATTCTCCGCACTTTCACATCTACTGCCACCGGAGCCGCCGTGCGGAGGGACTCTCTGTTCAAGAAGAATCCACTCCGCACAGCGCCCGCAAGGCCCTCCAGGTTAGACGTCTGCTTTAGTTACTGCCGCCCGCAACAGAACCGCTGTTGCTGGATTTCGCGGCAGCTTCCATCATGGCCGAATGGGATATCGGAAAAGAATAAGTGTACGATCCCGTCTCGATCGTGTTGAGGAATTGCTCGCCTCCAACTCGCTCGAAAGTCATCACCGCTTTGTTTCCAGAGCTGCTTTCGCGCGTGGCTGGGAGCACAAACACGCTGGTCCCGCTCTCATGGTTCGTGAACATCAGCGGACCGGAGTTATCGTTCGTCAAGCGGCTCACCGTATATGTGCCTGCGGGAAGCACTCCGCCTTCGATCGTACTATCGAAAGGCAACTTCACAACAACAAGCTCCCGCATCTCTGCCTTGGCGGTCACACCGACCCCAAGCAGAAAAGCGACCGCGATTAAGATCCTTGCATACTTTCTCATACATTCTCCTTTGGACGTTCGAGTTCTTGTCGCTGATGCCTGCGCTCATTGAAGTGTCGACCATCGGCGAGCGCATCGGCCGCAGCATCATTTCTCATCTCGTCAATTATGAGAACTGAGCTGGGAGGCTTCTATTCCGTCATACTCAAGCCGCACGGTGTAGAAGCTGTACCGTTTCCTGTCGCAGTCAATGAATCGATCTTTGGAGTGCGGTACCCCGGTTAGATATCCGTAGTGAAACATGCGCCATTACTTCAGCTTTGCCGGTCCGCAGATCATAAGTGCATCCGCGGACCGCAAGGTACTGTTGGTTAGGGATGGGCTTTGAATGCGAACTGACACTCACGGGGCGTGTAACTCGGATCGGTTTGCGAAATGCCTCCGCACGCCGGGTTACCAAAGCTTGACCCGCTGCTGCCGTTTCCAATGTACAAATTTGGCGTGTTGCCGAGATTGAAGCTCTCCCCGCGAAACCGAACTCTTTTTCCATCCCCTAGAACACTACCTTCAGGGCGCCTTGAATCTGCCGGGCGCCCGTGGTGCCGTCGTTCTGACCAACCTGCGATAGAGAAACCCCAAAGACTGGAGATGCGATGCTCAAACCTGCAGGCGAATTGAGATTCGCATGGTTGAATACGTTATAGCTCTCAGCGCGGAACACCAGCTTGACCTGTTCGTGCAAAGTCTGGGTCTTCTGAAACACCGCATCCGTGTTGACGAACCCGGGGCCGTAGAACGCGTTGCGGTGGATCGATACGCTTTCGCCAAAGGGAGCGTTGGCAAATGCCTTGACCGATGGGCCCGTAACCTTGCCTCCCGCAGGCACGATGCTTCCACGACCGGAGGGGTAAGGCGCACCAACTAACTGTGGCCGGTCCAGCAGACCCGTGTGCAAATTATCGGCAGTTCCGCGCAGGTCGAAGGGCAGGCCCGTCTGCACCTGCTGAATTCCCGAGAGCTCGATCCCTTCCAGAACGTGACCTATCAGTCCCGTGCTGAGTCTGGCTGCGCCCATCCCCACCGGCAAATCGTAGGTAGCCGCCATTGTGCCGCGGCTTCTGACGTCAAAGTCGGAATTTCCGTACTCCGGCCCTAAGTCGAAGCTGCTGCGCGGAAGCCCTGAGCCACCCGCTCCCGGGACGAGCGGATCGGAGCCGTTGTCGAGAGAGTGCGCAAAAGTGTAGCTTCCCGTAACTGTCAGTCGGTGAAAC
>Ga0181522_10002674_pt1 | contig 10085 bp, 8 predicted proteins | sample PEATcosm2014_Bin_27_FD_121103 | JGI IMG/M metagenome (GOLD analysis project Ga0181522, IMG submission 121103) | Peatland microbial communities from MTU Mesocosm Facility, Houghton, MI, USA - PEATcosm2014_Bin05_10_metaG | ecosystem: Environmental > Terrestrial > Soil > Wetlands > Peat | place...
GACCACGAAGCAGGCGAAATCACGCGGCAATGTTTTCAGTGCGTCCAAAACCAGCAGATGGACGCCGACGTGCGTGGGATGAACATCGCTTTCGTGCGGAAGAAAAATAACGCGCGGCCTTTGCGCCGCGAGGATGCCGGCGATTATTTTCACCGCCGCCCGCCATTGCACCCGGTTTTTCGCGCGCGTTTCGGGATTGATACGCTCCAGACTGTGCGCGCACGGCACAACCAGTCCGAAATTCAGAGACGCGCAGGCGTTTTGCAATTCGCGTCGCCGCGCCGCCTGCCGGGCGCGGTTGCTGCCGAGCGTCACCGCGACGTTGACGACATTCCATTTCGCCTCGCGCAACAGCCGCAACGCCAGCCCGCCGGTGATGCACTCATCGTCCGGGTGCGGCGAGAAAATCAGGACGGTCGGCGCGCCAGCCAGAATTTCAGGACGCGCGCTGGAAGAAACCTTCAGGGATTGTCCCTGTTTGACCAGTTTCTGAAATTGAGAAACGAACTGGCGCGCGTTCATGCTTTTTTATTTGCCGATGCTCCGCCAAACAGCAACCGCAAACTGTTCATCACCACTACGACTGTGCTCCCTTCGTGCCCGACCACGCCAACTGTCAGTGGAATTTTGCCCAGCATCGCGAACGTCACCAGCACCACGACCGTGCCAAGCGAGATGACAAGGTTCTGCCGGATGACACGCCGTGCGCGCTGGCTCAACCGGAACGCCGCCAGAAAATTTTCCAGCTTGTCGTGCATCAGCACCACGTCGGCCTGCTCCAGCGCCGCGTCCGAACCGCGCGCACCCATTGCCACGCCGATGTGCGCCACCGCCAGGCTTGGCGCGTCGTTCACGCCGTCGCCAATCATCGCCACGCGCTTTCCCTGTCCGCTCAACTCCTGAATAGCCGCGACTTTCTGCTCCGGCTTCAATTCGGCACGCACGTCGTCCAGCTTTAATTCCGTGCGCAAATGCTCGGCGGCGGCCTTGCGGTCACCGGTCAGCACCACGGAACGCAATCCCTCGCTGCGCAATTCTTCCACAACCGAGGCGGATTGCGGTCGGATGTCGTCGCGCAAAATGACGCGGCCCAGCAGGTCGCCAGTGGCGACCCAGACCTCGGACGTGCCGGCTTCAGTCGGAGCGCCGACCTCCGGCACGGCGCGTTGGAGTTCAGGCTTTAGCCTGTCCGCCGAACAAGCTGAAGCTTGAACTCCAACACCGTCGAACCGGGCCGGAGGCCGGCGTTCCAGCACCCATTCGCGTTTGCCGAGGAAAATTTCGTTACCAGCGTGCTTTGCTTTCAAGCCTTCGCCGGTGATGGATTCAAACTGCGGGAACTCGATGATTTCCAGTCCTTGCTGCTTGCCGTGGCGTGTGATGGCGCGGGCGAGGGGATGTGTCGAAAGTTTTTCCAGCGAATACGCAAGCTGCACAATCTCCTTTTCGCGGCTGGGCGGAAAACTTTCGACAGTTTCCACGCGAAGTTCGCCGGTCGTCAGTGTGCCGGTTTTGTCGAGGCAGACGGTGTTGACCTCGGCGAGTTTTTCCACCGCCGCGCCTCCACGGAACAGGATGCCGTGCCGCGCGCCCCACGCGATGGCCGCCAGCACCGCCGAAGGAATGGACAGCACCAGCGCGCAAGGCGAGGAGACCACGAGCAGCGTCATCGTCCGGTAAAATGCGCTGTGCGATTCGACGGCGGCTCCGAAAGGTGCGAGCCGGAAGCCGAGCCACCAGACGAAAAACATCGCGAACGACAGGCCAATGACGCCATAGGTGTAATAGGTGCTGAACTTGTCGGCGAACACCTGGGCGGGCGCTTTTTGCTGCTGCGCCTCCTTGATGAGCGTGATGATTTTTTGGAGCGAACTCTCGGCGGCGGGCCGGGTGACGACGACCTCGACCGCGCCCCACAAATTGATGGTTCCGGCGAGCGCATTGTCACCGATCTTTTTTTCGACGGGCGTTGCTTCACCGGTGAGATTCGATTCATCGGCGGCGGTGCTGCCCTTGGCGATTTCCGCATCCACGGGAAACTGCGCGCCGGGTTTGATGAGCAGCCGCATTCCGGTCTTGAGTTGCTCCACCTTGACCTCGCGTTCGCGGCCCAGTTCATCCAGCGCGGTGGCGGTCTTGGGCGCGTCGCGAAAGAGCGAGCTGATTTCCTTTTGTGTGCGGCCTAGCGCGTAATGTTCCAGCGCGCCGGAGAACGAAAATAAGAATAGCAGCGTTGCGCCCTCGCCCCACGCGCCGATGCTTGCCGCGCCCGCGGCGACAAAAAGCATCAGGAAATGCACGTCAATCGTCCGCTTTTGCAGCCGTTCCCAGACCTCCTCCGCCGGATAAAATGCGCCCGCCAGGCAGGACGCCACATAGGCCATGACCTTGAATGGCGCGGGCAGGAAAAATCCGGCCAGCCCGAAGACGCCGCAGAGAATCGCGGCGAACAGTTGCAGCTTCCATTCGTCAATGTCCCCGGCGTGTTCCATGAACTCCACGTCGCGCGGGACGACCCGGGGCAGCGGTATGTCGCGCCAGCGCCAGAACGTCGGCGCGGTCGGGCAGGTGACGCGCGCGATGGTCGTGGCTTCGCCCTCGGTGCGGATGACGATCTTTTTCCGCTCGGTCTCGGATAGCGGCGCATCGCAGGTGGCGCAATCGCTACGGCCGGTGAGCAGGCTGCAATGGCGTTCGGCGGAGACCGCCTGCGCGGTTTCAAACTGGCTGGTGATGCGCTTGGTGAGCCGGTTCACGTCCGCGCGGCCGAGCGTGGCGAGGGAAATCTTCTGCTGTGCGCGGTCAATTGTCACCGCTTCCAGCCCCGGTTCCTCGGCCAGCGTGTCCACGACCGATCGCGCAAGGCAATGCCCAGCCTCGCTTTCAGGCACGGGACGTTTATCCGGCGGTGCGTTCATGTCCGCTAAATGAGTAGCACACCTCGCAGCCTGGCGCGATGCAAAAGACACGGCGTTTCAACGCAGAAATTCCTTGTAGAACGTCGCGCCGGAGATGGTGAAGCCGATGGCCGTGATAATCTGCCGGACACGCGCCTGTGAAATGCGCTGGGAATAGCGCGAACCAAGATAATAACCCGCCACCGCGCCCACGGTCATGATGGCGGCGCGCGGCCAGTCAATCAGCCCGGCCCCGATGAACCACAGCGCGGCCATGATGTTGATCAGCGAGCCCAGAATTGTCTTGAGCGTGTTCATCTCATAAATGTTTCGCATCCCGATGAAACCCAGCGTCGCGAGCATCAAAATGCCGATGCCGGCCCCGAAGTATCCGCCGTAAATGGCCACCGCGAATTGAAAGGCGATGGCTCCCCAAAAGTGCGCGCTTTTGCCAGTGCCCGTCGCATCCAGATGCGAACCCGCGAATCGCCGGAAAACGTCTTGGGCAACAAACAGCAGCGTCGCGAACAGAATCAGGAACGGCACGAGCTTGCCGAAGGTTTCGTTGCCCGTATGCGTCAACAGCGCGCTGCCAATCAAACCGCCCACGATGCTCACCGGCAGGAAACGCCAGAGCCAGGGCTTGATGGCGGGAATATATTGCCGGTTTCCAAACATCCCACCGGCGGTGCCGACCACCAGGGCCAGCGTGCTGGTGGCGTTGGCGACCACCGGCGGTGTTCCAAAAGCGAGCAGAGTGGGGAAGGTGAGCAGCGTGCCGCCGCCCGCCACGGCATTGATTGCGCCGGCGCCCACCGCCGAACTCACCAGCCCGATTATTTCCCAATGAGACACCATTTCCAAACAGCATGATATGTCGCGAAGAGCGGCGCGATTCAAAAGAGGCGGCTGCCTTCAAATCCGCAGATGATGCTGATGGCAACGAATTGGCTGGCGCAGTGTTCCATTTCCTGACTCAATCGCTGAAATCTTATGAAACGCTGGGCCATTCTGACCGTTCTGCTTTACGCGCTTGCTCTGCTGCTGCTGACCGTGCCGGTTCTGCTGGCTGGATTTGCGCCATGGGCCAAGCAAGGCAGCAATATTTCGCTCAAGGAGGTTTTGGATTTCTTCAAGCAATGGGGATATTGGCTTTGGCTCGCCGTGCTCGTTGCCGGGCAGGTGTTGCTGTTGTTGTTGCCGATCAACATCGCCGAAAAGCGGTTGCCGGCGCGCCGTCGGCTCAAAACTCCAATCATCGTCACGGCGTTTTTTCTGGCCAACCTGTTCCTGGCTGGAATCGTCTCCATCCTTTGCGCCATTTTCAAGGAGGGTGGTTTCTATCCATTCGTGTTTCTGTCGGGCAACACTGCCAATCCCGCCGCCTGGGATTTTACCGTCGGCGTGATTCTCACGCTGCTGATCTTCTGGCTGATGTGGGCAACGATATTTCGCCGCTGCGCAAAATCCGACGACCCCGACGCGCTGCTCAAACGCAGCACCCGCTGGCTATTGCGCGGGAGCATCCTTGAACTGCTGATCGCTGTGCCAAGCCATGTCATCGTGCGCCGCCGGGATGATTGTTGCGCGCCCATCGGCACGTTTTGGGGAATCGCCACCGGCATTTCCGTGATGCTGCTGTGCTTCGGGCCCGGCGTGTTTTTCCTGTTCGTGGAGCGGTTCGAGCGGTTGAAGCCGAAAGTGCCGGAACAGAACAAACCGACTTGAACGGAAAATTCGCCAGCGACGCGAAGTTCGCCGCTTGGCGTCACGCCCTCGGCGTCGAGGCGTCCTGGCCTTTGTTGCCGGTGTGGCGGATGTCCTGCGCCTCGTAGAGATAGACGACCTCCTCGGCGATATTTTTGGCGTGGTCGGCGATGCGTTCGAGGCTTTTGCAGGCCACCATCCAGTTCAGGCAGCGGCTGATGGTGTCAGGATTGGCGACCATGTGCTGGGCAAGGATTTCGTGGATCTGTTTGTTGAGCGCGTCCACCTCCTTGTCGCGAGGGATGATGGCGCGGGCGGCGACCGGATCCTTGTTCACAAAAGTGTCCAGCGAGGATTTGAGCATGGCCAGCGCCATGTCGGCCATGCGCGGCAAATCAATGGTGATCTTCACCGGCGGTTCCTGCGTCAGGTCGCGGGCGCGCTTGGCGATTTTCGAGGCTTCATCGCCGACGCGCTCGAGATTTTGGGAAATTTTCATCGCCACGGTGACGAGGCGGAGGTTGGTGGCGAGGGGTGCCTTGGTGAGCAGTTGAATGACGAGGTCGTCAATTTCCACCTCGAACTGGTCAATCACCCGGTCGTCTTCCTTCACCCGCAAGGCCAGATCATAATCGCGCTGGATGAGCGCCTGCACGGACTGGTTGACGGCGGTCTCGGCGTGGCTGGCCATGAGCAGCAACTTCTGCCGCAGCGCTTCCAGTCCGATTTCAAAATTGTTTTCCATAAACTAATTCCGATTATAACTCAGCCGAACCGGCCTGTCACATAATCTTCGGTGCGTTTTTGCGCGGGACTGGTGAAAATCTTCGGCGTCGGGCCGCACTCGACGAGTTCACCGAGGTAAAAAAACGCCGTAAAGTCGGACGCGCGAGCGGCCTGCTGCATATTGTGCGTCACGATCACAATCGTATAGTCCTTCTTCAGCGAAACAATCAAGTCTTCGATCTTCGCCGTCGCCAGCGGGTCGAGCGCGGAGGCCGGTTCATCCATGAGCAGGACTTCCGGTTGCACCGCCAGCGCGCGCGCGATGCAAAGACGCTGCTGCTGGCCGCCGGACAAGCTGATGGCCGGCGCGTTCAGGCGGTCCTTCACCTCGTCCCACAGCGCCGCCATGCGGAGCGACTCCTCGGTGCGCTCCGCGAGCATTTTCCGGTCGCGCATGCCGTTCAACCGCAGGCCGACGGTGACGTTCTCGAAGACGGACATGGTTGGGAACGGGTTCGATTTTTGGAAGACCATGCCGATGCGGCGGCGGACGGTGACAGATTCGACGGCGCGCGAGTAAATGTCGTCGCCAAAGAGGTGGATTTGCCCTTCCATGCGCGCCTCGGGGTTCAGTTCGTGCATCCGGTTGAGCGCGCGGAGAAAAGTGGATTTGCCGCAGCCGCTGGGGCCGATGATGGCGGTGACGGCCCTGGCGGTGATGTCGAGCGAAACATTTTTAACGGCGGCGTTTTTGCCGAAATAAACGGAAAGGTTGCGGACGGCCAGGGCCAGAGTGCCGGTGGATTTCGGGCCGTGCTCGACAGACGATGGTGTTTCAGTTGCGGACATGGTGTTTCAAAACTTTAACTTGAACGCTTCCGAACCGGTCACGCGTCAAAAAGCGGACGCTAATGTTGATGGCCAGCACGAGCACGAGCAACACTAGCGCGCCCGCCCACGCCTGCCGGTGCCAGTCGTCATAAGGTGAAATCGCGTAGGCGAAAATTTGCAGCGGCATGGCGGCGATGGGTTCGGTGAGGCTGTGGTTCCAACCCAGATTGCCGAATGCGGTGAACATAAGCGGCGCGGTTTCGCCAGCCACGCGCGCGAGCGCGAGCAAAACACCGGTGACTATTCCCTTCAGCGCGGTGCGGATGACAATTTGGACGATGGTCCGCCATTTTGAAATTCCCAGCGCCAACGAGGCTTCGCGGTAGCCGCCCGGCACGAGCTGCAAGACCTCCTCCGTCGTCCGCATGACAAGCGGAATCATCATCATGCCGAGCACGACGCCGCCCGCGAGCGCGGAAAATCCGTGCATCGGCATGACCATGAGCGCATAAACGACGATGCCCCAATTGATGGACGGCACGCCGTTCAAGATGTCCGCGGCAAAACGAATCGCCCAGTTCAATTTTGTGCCGCCGTATTCGGAAAGATAAACGCCTCCGAGCACGCCGACCGGCACGCCGATGACCGCGGCCTGTGCGAGCAAGACGAATGTTCCGACAATGGCGTTGCCCATTCCGCCGCCCACTTCGCCGACGGGCTTGGGCAGTTGTGTGAAGAAAGCCCATTTGATTGAGGTGAATCCCTCCTTTGTGAGGTGATAAAACACGAGCACCAGCGGCGTAACAACCAGAATGGCACACGCGAACGCGAGCGTTTGCATGAACGCGTTCTTGGAGTTGCGCCAACGGTGGTTTGGGGCGGTCATTTGGCTGGGGAAGCGTGAATCGTTGAAATGTGAATCGTGAATGCGGGCTGCATCGCGGCGGTGCAACGATGTAACGATTCGGCGATGTAACGATGCAACGACTTCATTTTTATCAGTGTTGTGGCTTGACGTTTGGCCCGGCGAACGTTTTCAGGAGCATTTGGGCAAAAATGTTGACCATCACGGTCACGCCGAGCAGGACGAGGCCGAGTTCAAACAACGCGCTCGTATACAAGTTGCCGCTGGCTTCGTTGAATTCATTCGCGATGACGCTGGCCAGCGTCGCGCCGGGCGCAAACAGCGACGAAGTGATTTGCGGAATGTTGCCGATCACCATCGTGACCGCCATGGTTTCACCGAGCGCCCGGCCCAATCCGAGGATGACCGCGCCGAACAGCCCTTTCTTCGCGTAGCTCAAAACGGCGATGCGCGTGACCTCCCAGCGCGTCGCGCCGAGCGCGTAGGCTGCTTCGCGCTGCAGGCCGGGAACCGAGCGCAGGATTTCGCGCGAAACGGACGTGATGATGGGAATGATCATGATGGCGACGATGATCCCGCCCGCCATCATGCTGACACCATAAATCGGGCCTTTGAAAAGCGGCAGGAAGCCGAGATATTTTTGCAGCAGCGGGAAAAGGTGGTCACGCAGGAACGGCACCATCACAAAAATTCCCCACAAGCCGAGGATGACGCTCGGCACGGCGGCGAGCAATTCGATGAACATGGTGAGCGGCTGGCGCAGCCAGATCGGCGCGAGTTCGGTGAGATAAACGGCGGTGGCGACGCTGATGGGCACGGCGATGACAAGCGCAATAAGCGATGAAACAAGCGTCCCAAAAATGAATGGCAGTGCGCCATAAACATCATTGACGGGATCCCATTCGCTGCTGACGAGAAAGTGCCAGCCGAATTTTTGCAGCGCGAGGTGCGAACCGCAGAACAGTTCATAGCCGATGAGCGCAATGAGCGCAAAAACGGCCAGTGCCATGGCCAGCGTCAGCCATTTGAAAACGCTTTCGCCAAAATGCTGGCCGGCCGGTTTCGTGCCCGGCGATTTTTGGTTCGTTGCAGCTTCGTTCACAATGTTCCCTCGTTCCTAAAACCAAACGGACGAAGAGCGGGTGAAACTTCGCCCTTCGTCCAGCCCACGCCCACAAATTATCGGGCGGCGGCGCGAAGTCATCACTTAATTGTGTCGAGCAGCTTCAGCTCCCGCTGCTGAACTTCGTCCGGCAATGGCGCGTAATCCAGCGAGGGCGAAAGTTTCTGCCCTTCCGTGACCGCCCATTTCAAGAAAGCAACCAGCTTTGCGCCGTGGTCGGCGCCTTTCTGCTTTTGATAAACGAGCACCCAGCTCGCGCCGGAAATCGGGTAGGCCTTGTCGCCGGGCGCGTTGACCATCGAGAAGCGGAAATCATCCGGGATTTGAGCCGTGGCGAGCGCGGCGCTGACGGAATCGGGCGCGGGGGAGATGAAATTGCCGGAGGAATTCTTCATGTCGGCAAACGGGATATTATTCTGGTTGGCATAGGCGAGTTCCGCGTAACCAATGCCGCCGGGTTGTTGCTTGACCGATCCGGCCACGCCTTCGCTGCCTTTGGAGGCAAGGCCTATTCCTGCCGGCCAGTTAACCGACGAGCCTTTTTTAACGGAATCCGCCCACGCGGGATTCACGCTGCTCAAGTAATCGGTGAATATGAATGTCGTGCCGCTGCCATCGGCGCGATGCACGGGCACGATCGCGAGGTCCGGCAGGGAAACGCCCGGATTCAAGGCGACGATTTTCGGGTCGTTCCACTTGGTGATGTTGCCGAGATAAATGTTGGCCAGCGTGTCGCCGTCCAATTTAAGTTTCGGGCTGCCCGGCAGATTGTAGATGATGGCCACGCCGCCGGCGACGATGGGGATGTGCAGGATTTTTCCCGGCGCGGTGGCCAACGCGGCGTCATCCATCGGCTTGTCGGAAGCGCCGAAATCCACCGTTTCGTTGAGCAGGTTTTTGATTCCGCCGCCGGAGCCGATGGACTGGTAATTGAAATGGACGTCCTTGTCCACATTGCCATAGGCCTCGAACCATTTGGTGAAGGCCGGATAATCAAACGTCGAACCCGCGCCGGTGATGTTGATGGCTGCGGCATTCGTTTGCGCGGCGAGCAATGCTGCGCCGCCCATTATCGCCAGATGGCGTTTGGAGTTGGAGATGATGACCGTGGCGATGGTCGCGAGGCTGCCAACACCGAGGATTGCAAGGATTGTTTTTTTCATTTTTAGGGAGGGTTAATCGGTTTTTTGAGATTGCTCACGTTGCGTTCCGGTTAAAACTTCCACATCAAGTCCGTCATCGCGTGAACAGCGCCGGTTGATGTGCCCGGAAGGGGATCAACAACCAATTGATTGATGTAAGCTGCAAAGCTGAAGGTTAGCGAATCAAAGATTGAATAGTTGAATTTGATCAGATGGCCTTTGATGTTGGTGCCACCAACAGCGTTGTTCGAAGGGGGAATGCTGCCACTCGTATCCGGAAAAACGGCGATGTTGTCGTCATCCACGATTTGGTCCCACCATGCATCCGCTTCGAGCCGCTGATAGCGGTAGGAAATGTCCCACGCGCCCTTTTTGCCCGCTTTGCCGAGCGTGACACCAGTCCACCAACCTTCGTTGTTGCTGCCGGCTGCGGGATTGTTCATGTATTCGCCGGCAAACTTGATCGGGAAGGCGCCGGTGTAAAGCGGGAAGCTGTCCACGGTGTAAGTAACACTGCCGCTCGCCACAACTGGATTGAAGTGGCTTGCAAATCTATAGCCGTTCTCTGGTATTGTTGCTGGAATTGTCACTAAACTGAATGTATTGCCCAAGTTTGAATCGTAAGGGGTTACGTTAGGATGGGCTCCGGTAGGATCAGGGGTGACAGGAAAATTTGAATCATCGGCAATATCATAGGTGGCAATACCCAGGGAGGTGACAATTTTGGGGGGCCATGTGGCATTCCAAATGATTTGTCCGCCGTAAAGAAACGGCCCGCGAGATGTCGTCTGGTC
>Ga0181522_10002675_pt1 | contig 10085 bp, 8 predicted proteins | sample PEATcosm2014_Bin_27_FD_121103 | JGI IMG/M metagenome (GOLD analysis project Ga0181522, IMG submission 121103) | Peatland microbial communities from MTU Mesocosm Facility, Houghton, MI, USA - PEATcosm2014_Bin05_10_metaG | ecosystem: Environmental > Terrestrial > Soil > Wetlands > Peat | place...
ACGCGCCAGCGTGCTATCGGCTTTTTCGCCTTGCCCGACGCCGAGAAAATGAAAGTGGAGCGTCCACCGGCGAAGATCAGTCGCGGCTACAATTGCGTCGGCGACCGCTCGCTGTCCTATTCCATGGGCGAGGTAGCACCACCGGATATCCAGGAAGCTTTTGCGTTCGGCCAGGAGGGCATCGAGCGCCTAGCGGCGCAGGTCAACAAGACCGTCGCCCAGATGTACGCGCCGAACATCTGGCCGCAGCGCCCGCACGACTTCAAGGACGTCATGCTCTCCTACCATGCCGCCATGTCGGGGCTGGCGTCGCGCGTACTGAGCGCTATGGCGATCGCGCTCGGCGTCAACGATAATTATTTCACCGACAAGTTCGACCGCCACGCCAGCGTGGGGCGCATCATTCGCTATCCCGCAGTGACCAAACCGCCGCTGCCGGGACAACTGCGAGCGGGTGGCCATACAGATTACGGCTGCATTACCTTCGTGCGTGGCGACGACACGCCGGGCGGCTTGCAAGTTAAGCCGCGCCAGGGCGATTGGATCGACGTTCACATCCCGCCGGACGCTTTTGTCTGCAACATCGGCGACATGATGATGCGCTGGTCGAACGATCGTTGGGTCTCGACCTTCCACCGCGTCGCCGTGCCGCCGCCGGAGGCCGAGCCGAGCGATCGCATTTCGCTGGTGTTCTTCACCAACCCGAATCCCGACACGCTCGTTCGCTGCTTTGAAAGCTGCGTTGGGTCGGGCGAGAAGTATCCGCCGATCACGTCGGGCGAATACTATCTCGGCAAACTGATGAAGGCCGGCCACAGCCGCCTCGACGCGACCGCTGAGGACGCCTTGGCCAAGAGCAAAGCGCGCGAGCCGCAGACGGCGCACTGATCGCGGGCTTCATCCGGCAGAACCGTTATGGCGTTCGCACCTCTCACCACCACCAGCGTGGGCAGCTTTCCGCGGCCGAATTGGCTCGCGCATACGCAGCGCAATCAGCTCACCTATCGGCTCGAAGGCGACGCCCTCAGAGAAGCCATGGACGACGCCATGGCGCTGGTCATTCGCGAGCAAGAGGATCTCGGGCTCGATATTCTGACTGATGGCGAAATGCGGCGGACGACTTTCATCTTCCACATCGCCGGACAGTGGCAAGGCGTCGATACAGAGAACGTCGTTACCAAAAAGATCTACCGCAACCGCGACGCCAATCGTCTGGTGCCGCGCATCACCGGCAAGATCGCGCGGCGTGTGCCGGCCGCGGTCGACGATTTGCGTGCCGCCAAAACGCACACTAGCCGCCCCATCAAGATGGCGGTGCCGGGGCCGATGACGGTGATCGACAGTTCGTCGAACGAATATTACGAGGATGAAGAAGAGTTTGCGCTCGATGTCGCCGCCGCGCTCAACGGCGAGCTGCACGACTTACAGGCGGCCGGATGCGCGGTGCTGCAGATCGACGAGCCCGCCATGACGCGCTATCATGACAAGGTCCGCGCCCACGGCGTCAAGGCGCTCGATCGCTGCCTCGATGGCATTACCGTCCCGACCATCGTGCATCTCTGTTACGGCTATCCGGGCGGCGGCGCGTTGCAGCATCAGTACCGCTATGAGGGCATCCTGCCGCTGCTGATGCAGACGCGGATCAGCGGCTTCCACGTCGAGTTCGGCCGCAGCTCCTTCGATCCCCAGGCGCTCAAAATCTGCGGCGACCGCGTCGTCATGTTCGGCTGTGTCGATCCCGGCGACTCGCCGGCGCCCACGGTCGCAGAGGTGGAGCGCCGCGTCGGCCAGACGCTCGATCATCTCGACCCCAGGCAGGTGTGGCTCGCCCCCGATTGCGGCCTGATGACCATCAGCCGCTCACTGGCGCACGAGAAGCTGCGGGTCATGGTCGAGGCTGCTAAACGCTTGCGGGCCAAGCTTTAAACGGACTGGCGCGGGAATAGGCTTCGCTAATCCGCCAGGCGCTGGTACCATCGGCGCATGAATCAAGCCGTGCGCCCGCAAAAAATCGCAGCGTCGGCCTGTCCGCACGACTGCCCATCGACCTGCGCGCTCGAGGTCGAGGTCTTTGATGCGCACACCATCGGCCGAGTGCGCGGCGCCGAAGACAATGCCTACACGGCGGGCGTGATCTGCGCCAAAGTTGCCCGCTACGCCGAGCGTCTGCACCATCCCGATCGTTTGTTGCATCCGCTGCGGCGCAGGGGCGCGAAGGGCAGCGGCGCGTTCGAACAAATCTCGTGGGACGACGCGCTCGATCTCGTTGCCGAGCGATTTACCCGCGCCGCGCAGGCGCACGGGTCCGAAGCGGTGTGGCCCTATTTCTACGCCGGCACCATGGGCCACGTGATGCGCGACGGCATCAATCGCCTGCGCCACGCCAAAAAATATTCGGGCTTCTTCTCCACCATCTGCGTCAATCCGGCTTGGAGCGGATTCATCGCTGGCACCGGAAAACTCGCCGGCGCCGATCCGCGTGAAATGGCGAAATCCGATCTGGTGGTGATTTGGGGCACCAATGCGGTGAACACTCAAGTCAACGTCATGACGCACGCCACGCGCGCCCGCAAGGAACGCGGCGCCAAGATCGTTGTGGTCGACGTTTACATGAACAGCACCATGCAACAGGCAGACCTGCCGGTGCTGATCCGGCCCGGTACCGACGGCGCGCTCGCCTGCGCGGTGATGCATTGCTTGTTCCGCGACAACAAGGCGGACTGGGATTATCTCAATCGCTACACCGATGCGCCGCACGAACTTGCCGAACACATGCGCACGCGCGATCCGCAATGGGCCTCGCGCATCACCGGGGCGTCGGTCGAAACGATCGAGGAGTTTGCCCGGCTGGCTGGCGGCAACAAGCGGGCCTACTACCGCCTCGGCTATGGCTTCTCGCGCTCGCGCAACGGCGCCTTCAACATGCACGCCGCAAGCTGCATTGCGGCGGTGACCGGCGCTTGGCGCCACGAGGGCGGCGGCGCGTTCCACAACAACGGCGACGTCTTTCATCTCAACAAGTCGCTGATCGAGGGCAGCGACATGCGCGATCCCGCGATCCGCATGCTCGATCAATCGCGCATCGGCCCGATCCTGACCGGCGATGCGGAGGCACTGCAGGGCGGCGGGCCGGTCACGGCGCTGCTCATTCAGAACACCAATCCGGTTTCGGTGGCGCCCGATCAGGAGGTCGTCAAGCGGGGCTTTGCCCGCGACGATCTGTTCGTCTGCGTGCACGAGCAGTTCATGACCGACACCGCCAAGGTCGCCGACGTGATCCTGCCCGCCACCATGTTCGTCGAGCACGACGATTTCTATACGGCCGGCGGCAGCCAATACATTTTGCTCGGACCGAAGATCGTCGAGCCGCGCGGCGAGTGCCGCTCGAATCATGACGTGATCTGCGGGCTGGCCCAGAGATTGGGCGCCGAGCATCCAGGCTTCGCCATGACGCCGCGCGACATCATCGATGCCACGCTACGGGACTCGGGCTGGGGCACCCTCGCCGATCTTGAAGCGAACCGCTGGATCGACTGTCAGCCGGATTTCGCCACCGCGCATTATCTGAACGGCTTCGCCTATCCGGACGGCAAATTCCGCTTCAAACCCGATTGGCCCAGCGTGCCGTTCGGGCGCTGGCATCGGACCGCCGGCCCTGACAGCATTCCGCATTTGCCCGACCACTGGGAAGTGATCGAAGAAGCGGACACCGAGCATCCATTCCGCCTCGCCACCTCGCCGGCGCGCGGCTTCCTTAACTCGACGTTTACCGAAACGCCGAGTTCGCTCACCCGTGAGCGGCGGCCAGAAGTGATGATCCACCCGGCGGATGCGGCCCCGCTCGGCGTCGCCGATGGCGATCCTGTCACGCTGGGGAATCGCCGCGGCAAGGTGCAGATTCACGCCAAGCTATACGATGGCGTGCGCCGCGGCGTGCTCATCGCCGAGTCCATCTGGCCCAATTCGGCTTACTCGGACGGGCGCGGCATCAACACGCTTACCGGCGCTGACTCGGTCGCGCCGTTCGGCGGCGCCGCGTTTCACGACAATAAAGTCTGGCTGCGCAAACGTGCGGCGTGACGATGCGCGCCGTGACGATTCTATGACCGATTGTTCGCTGCGGTTGAACAGACCCTTCGCCAGCGAACGTATACCAAGATCGAGCCGCGACCACACCTCTCTGACAGCACCGGAGCAATAGGCTCCGTTGCGCCGGGGGCGATCAGCCGATTGCCTTCATAGCCATCGCAAAAGGGTGTTTCATGAAAAAGAAGCTTATCGCAGCGGTGATCGCGTCAGGATGTCTGTTTGGTCTTCAGGCGTCGGCGTCGGCGCAGTCCTACGCGTTTTCCGGAGCCGAAACCCAAGCTCTGAGCGCGCACTTGAACGGAACGCCGGCGTACTGGGACTACGCGCCGAACGCGGCCAATACGGCGCCGGCACAGGCCGTCCATAACCGCGCTCATCGGTAATTGACGCGCCGTTACGGCGGGTTTTCCGACTGACTCCGTGAACGAAGAAAGAAAACAGGGCGGTCAAATCCGCCCTGTTTCGTCACTTGGTGTCGTCATTGCGAGGAGCCCGAAGGGCGACAAAGCAATCCAGAGTCGAGGCCTCCGCTCCTGGATTGCTTCGTCGCTTCGCTCCTCGCAATGACGGTTCGGAATCTGCTCTATGATACCGCGCGAAGCGGAAGCGGTGGCCGCACGTCATCGACGGCGCCAGCGGCATTTCGCCTGAGCTGCTGCGACCGTTCAAATCTTGCCGCGATAAAATCAATGAACGTCCTGGTCTTGGCTGAGACATAGCGGCTGTGAGGATACACGGCGTTCACGGGGACCTGCTGGGTCTCGAAATCGGGCAACAGGCGCACCAGGCGGCCCGCTCTTAGATCGCTCTCAGCTATGAATTGCGGCACAAGAACCACACCGGAGTCCTTAAGCGCGAGATTGAGCAGCACGTCGCCGTTGTTGGCGAGGAAGCGTCCAGAGACGCGCACGGCCTCTTCACGGCCGTTGCTATCGAAGAAGCGCCATACGTTCTGCCTGGTGGCATAGGTATAGACGAGGCAATTGTGCTTGGAGAGATCGCGCGGCGTTTGCGGGACACCTTTTGCTTCAAGGTAGGCCGGTGAGGCGCATAGCACACTGCCGACCGAACCCAATTTGCGCGCGATCAGGCTGGAATCCGCAAGATGGCCCACGCGGATCGCGAGATCGAAGCGCTGCTCGACGAGATCGACGTAACGATCGTCGAGATTAAGCTCGACCGAAACGTCGAGATAAGCCGCCAGATATTCGGCAATCGCCGGCCCGAGGAACCGCATCCCGCCGGACACCGACGTCGTCACCCGCAGCACGCCGCGCGGCGCCGTTTGCAGATCGCCGGCGGCGCGCTCTGCCTCTTCCATGTCGGCGAGAATGCGAAGTGAACGCTCGTAATAATCCTGTCCGACTTCGGTCACGTTGACACGGCGCGTGGTGCGATTGAGGAGCCGCACCCCGAGCCGCTGTTCGAGCGATTGAATATGGGTGCTCACCATGGCGGGCGACATGCCAAGCCGGCGCGCCGCGCCCGCAAAGCTGTTGGCGTCGACCACCTCGACAAAAACCGCCATTCCGCTGAAACGATCCACGCTGCCCCACATAGTGACCGAATGTGACAGTTATTGAATGTGACACTATTCGGTCGGAATCCCCGATCTGGGCGGCTGTGCAAAGCAGCGCAAACCGCAGTAGCATCTATTAGGGCCGATCCGCGAAACCATGCCGCCACGGTCATTGCAGCGTTGCTTGGATTGCATGAGCAGCTATTTGGCCGCAGAAAGATGTCCCGTTTTGGAAAAGCGGCCGATTACGCTACGTTGACCGGCGCTGCGCCCACCCTCTGCAAATGGATGATGTAATGCCTGCGAGCTTCCGCCAGATCATCAACAAGGCCGTCAAGGACAAGCGATTCCTGGTCGTTCCCGGCGCTCATGATGCGCTCAGCGCACGGCTCATTCAGCAGATAGGTTTCGAGACCTATTTCATCGGCGGCTTTCCGGCAATCGGCGCGCGTTACGGCGTGCCCGATGTTGGGCTCAAAGGATTTGGTGAAATCTCCGCCGCGGTCCGCGACATCATGTCGGCCTGCGACCTGCCGGTGTTCGTCGATGGCGACGACGGCTACGGCGATGTCAAAAATGTGGTGCACACGGTGCAGACCTACGAGCGCATGGGCGTCTCTGCCATTCTGATCGAAGACCAGCAGTGGCCCAAGCGCTGCGGCCACATGGTCGGCAAGAAGGTCGTGCCCATCGAACTAGCAGTGGCAAAAATCGAGGCAGCCTGTTCGGAGCGGATCAATCCAGAAACGTGGATCCTGGCGCGCACCGACGCGCGCGCGGTCTATGACCTCGACGAAGCCATGCGCCGCGCCGAGCGATTCATCCGCGCGGGCGCCGACGGCATTTTCATCGAGGCGCCACGCTCGATCGACGAACTCAAGCGCATCGGCAAAGCCTTCGACGTGCCGCAGATCTGTAATCCCCTGATGGGCGGCCACACGCCGATCTTGTCCATGGACGAACTGGGCGACCTCGGCTTCAACTGCGCGGTGCTCGGCCTCGACACGCTGATGCACGCCGCCAAGGCCATCGAGGCCGTGCTACTCGACATGAAGTCGGGCAAATTCGCCCACCGCAACGACGGCATGGATTTCGAGCAATACAAAAAGCTCGTCGGTTACGACAAATGGGAATCGATCGACGAGCGCTTCGCGCCCCCAATGCAATAACGCGGCATGGCCCGAACGACCGTCATCCCACATCCGTCGCTTGGACTGTTGAACCTTCTGGGCGAGCCTGTCGCGGCTTTAGCCGAGCGGGATCGGCTCGACTTGACGCCGATCTTCGGCGAGCGGATCGAGATGGCTTCGCAGCCCGTGCCGCGCTGCGACGTCCTTTTCCTCTACTGCAATCTCGACGCCCAGGCCTGCGTCGTGGCGCCGTTTCTGACGCTGCGCGAACTCATCCGCCGCGCCGGAGCGCGTATCGCGGTGGTTGCCTCCAACATACCGAAGGAGGATATCGCCAATCCACGCTTCGCAACGGTGCTCGGCGCCAACAATACGTGGCCGGCCAATATCGCGATCACGCTCGACCGCGGCGCGCATTTCGGCCGTTTTTTCGTCCAGCTGTTCTCGATGATGCAGGGCGGCACCGACATGCTCTCGGCCTGGGTCGAGATCGCGCCGCAGGGACCGGACCAGTCGAGCGATCTGCCGGTCATGTTCATGGTACCGGAGGCCGGCGCCATCGCCTTTGAGCCGCAGTCGCCGATGAACTAGCCTCATAATGCGTCATGGCCGGGCTCGTCCGGCCATCTCGTCATCGAGACTCAGTGCCCATGAAAGCGAGATGCCCGGCACAAGGCCGGGCATGACGTAAAATCAGCGACAGTGCTGAGGACTAGACCGGCGCCAGCTCGCGCTTTGGCGCCTTAACTGGATCTTTCAGTCCGAGGATCCGCCGCGCGTTGTCGTAGAACAGCTTCTGCTTGTCGGCGGCGGAAAGCGGAATTTCGTCGATCAGCTTCAGGCACGGCGCCGGGTCCCAGCACGGATAGTCGGTGCCGTACATGACGTGATCGATGCCGTAATAGTCGATGGCGAACTTAATGCCGACCGAGTGCGGGGACACCGTGTCGGTGTACATGCGCTTCATGTAGTCGGTCGCCGGCCGCGGCAGTTTCGCGGCCTTGGAGTTCTTGTCCATGCGGCCGGCCTGGTAAGGCAGCGAGCCACCCGTGTGCGACATCACGATCTTGAGCTTCGGATGACGCTCCATCAGCCCGGAGAGAACGAGCCGCATGGCCGCGACGCTGACCTCGATGACGCGGCCGAGGCTCAAGTGCAGCGCGCCGTCATAGCCGTCGAGCATGTCCTGGAAGATCACGTCGGTCGGGTGCAAGAACAGCGGCAGGCCGAGTTTTTCGCAATGAGCGTAGAACGGCTCCAGCCGCTCGGAGTCGATGCGCGCATCTTCGCCGACGCTGCCGGGAAGATTGACACCCATCAGGCCGAGGCGATTGACCGCGTCGTCGACCACTTCGATGGCCGTGCGCGTATCCTGCAGCGGCACCGCAGCGCTGGCCCACAGCCGGCCCGGATATTTCTTCTGCGCGCCCGCCATCTCCTCGTTCCACATCAGCGCGTAGTCGCGGCCTTCGGACAGCGGCACATCGGAGAAGAACACCGAGAACGGGCCGATCGAGCAGACCACGTCGATATCGTGACCCATGCTCGCCATGTATTCGAACGACTTGTCGAGATCGAACCACTCGGCCCATGAATTCAGATGACAGCCGCTGCTTTGCCGGCGGAAATAGCTGTAGCCGCCCTTCTGGTTAACCTCGGCCTTCGGGAACTCCGTGCGCTTGCACAGCTTGTCGAAGATCGACCGAGGCCACCAATGAAAATGAGAGTCGATAATGTGCACGTGAGCCTCCTGCCAGACGCCGGCATCCAGACGGCTGAAGATATAACGATTCTAGTAAAGGGGGCGTTCCCGGTCAACGGAACGCCCCGGACGTCTTAACGCCGATTGGACGGCGCTTTACGCACTCAGGCAGCGTTGAGCACGCTCGGCTTGGCGCCCGTGGCGACGGCGAACGCCGCGCGGGACTCCATGGTTTTGGCCCAACGCGACAGTTCCGGCAGCGCCGGCTTCTCGATCGGAAAAGCCAAGCAGCGCACGACGAGCGGCGCCAGCGCCATGTCGGCGATGGTCAGTCGGTCGAGCGCAAACCAAGACTTGCCGGCGAGATGCCCATCGAGAATCTTCATCTGCGCCACGAGATCGGCGCTTTGCGCCGGGAAGTCGGCGGCGCGCTCGCCTTCCGGCTTCCTGGCGTCCTTGAATACCGCCACGTAGGGCGTGTTGAGCGCGCCAAGACCCCAATCCATCCAGCGCTCGACGTAAGTGCGATCGGCCGGCGTTGCGCCGGTGATCTTGGGCGCGTGCAGCGCCGCCAGGTAACGCAGAACCGTGTGAGATTCCCAGATCACCACGTCGCCATCGACCAGCGTCGGCACTTTCATGTTGGGATTGAGCTTGCGATAGGCGTCTGTGTTCGTGTTGTTGAACTGGCGGCCGTAATCCTCGCGCGTGTATTTCAACCCAATCTCCTCGAGACAGAACAGGACCTTTTGCACGTTGCCCGAGGTTTGGCGGCCGAGAAGACGGATCATCGATTTCTCCCTGTCTAAAGTTTGCTTACTGCTTCAGCGGATTTGCCGCGGTCAGATATTTGACATTAAAGGCCGGTGCGACCTCGATACGCTGCTTCATCGCACCCTGGTCGACCAGGGTGTCGACGGTCTTCTGCCAAGTGGCCGCCGTCATCCAGCCGAGACCGTTTGCCTTCGTGTCCGGGCTGAAGAACGTGTGCTTCACGTCGGCCTCGATCTGCCCGACCAGCACATCCTTCTTCTGCGCGTATTCCGGATTTTCCTTGATGGTGAGGTCTGCGGCCTCGTCGGGATTTTTGATTACGTCGGCGAACGCCTGCATGTAGGCGTTGACGAAGCGCTGCACCACGTCGCCGTGCTCGGCGATCTCCTTTTCCGACGTGAACAAGCCGGAGCCGTAAACCACGTAACCGAAGTCCGAGCCCTGCAGGATCGACAGCGAGCCCGGTCCGCCGGCCTTGGCCTCCAGTTCCGGCACCTCGGCGTCGAGATAACCCGGCACGGTATCGACGCGGCCGAGCAGCAGGTAATTCTCGTAAGGCGGATTGACGGTGCTCTGCTTGATGTCGTCGAGCGACATACCGTTGGTCTTCAGAAACGCCTTCAGGAAAACGTAGGTCGAGCCCGACGGCTGCACACCGACATTGAGGCCTTTGAGGTCTTGCGGCTTTGCGAGCTTGAAGCTTTTTGCCAGCGCCAGCATGGCAAGCGGGCTGTGCTGGTTCACCGCCGCGAGCGCCACCACCGGCACATCCTGGGAGCGCGCTACGGCGAGCGTCGGCAAATCGCCAAAGCCAAATTCGGCATCGCCATTGCCGACGAGACGCATGGCGTTGGGCGATCCGGTGCCGCGG
>Ga0181522_10002676_pt1 | contig 10084 bp, 7 predicted proteins | sample PEATcosm2014_Bin_27_FD_121103 | JGI IMG/M metagenome (GOLD analysis project Ga0181522, IMG submission 121103) | Peatland microbial communities from MTU Mesocosm Facility, Houghton, MI, USA - PEATcosm2014_Bin05_10_metaG | ecosystem: Environmental > Terrestrial > Soil > Wetlands > Peat | place...
CCGATCACTTTGCTTTGCGGAGATTTTTCCACCGGCATCGATTCGCCGGTGATCATCGACTCGTCGATAGCGCTGCGGCCGTCGAGCACTACGCCATCGACTGGAACTTTTTCTCCCGGCCGCACACGCAAACGGTCTCCAACTTTTACTTGCTCGAGCGGAATATCTTTTTCGCCTCCATCCGCATCAAGCCGGCGCGCGGTGCGCGGGCTGAGATCGAGCAATGCGCGAATAGCGGCGCTGGTGCGGCTGCGCGCGCGCAGTTCCATGACCTGGCCCAACAAGACCAGCGTGGTAATGGCCGCGGCGGATTCGTAGTAAACGTCGGGAAAACCGTTCATGCCGCGCAGCGATGCCGGAAAAATCTCCGGCGCAAAGGTTGCGACTACGCTGTACCCATAGGCGACGACGGTGCCCATGCCGATCAGCGTGAACATGTTGGGGCTGCGGTTGACCAGCGAAATCCAGAAGCGTTGCAAAAACGGCCAGCCGCACCACAGCACGACGGGTGTGGCGAGGGCGAACTCGATCCGCGGAAAATTGATGACAAGGCCAGATATGTTCAGGTCGATGTTGATTTTCAAGCCGTGCCAAACCATGCCCGCCATGGCCACAACAAGTAGCGGTGCGGCGAGAAACAGACTCACCCAGAACCGCCACGTCATGTCGCGCAGTTCGGGGTTTTCTTCCGCCGCTGCGGTTACGGAGCGCGGCTCAAGCGCCATGCCGCAGATCGGGCACGAGCCCGGCTCAGAGCACACCACTTCCGGGTGCATGGGGCAGGTGTATTCAATCCGCTTCGCTACGGCCGGAGTTTCCGGTTCCAGCGCCATTCCACACGACGGGCAGGCCCCGGGTTTTCTTTCGCGCACTTCAGGGCACATCGGGCAAACCCACAGGCTGGCTTGATCGGACTTCGTCTCAGCTTTTCCAGATATGACTGGCGGAGAGTGGACCAAAATCGACTGAAGTTCACGAGGCGAACTGGCCGTTGCCATGTCCAACGTCACCACTCCGGAGCCAGAAGTTGGTTTTTGGCTCAGGTAGCGCTCAGAATCGGCCTTGAACTTTTCTTTGCACGAGGCGCAGCAGAAATAGTAGTTTTTGCCCGCATGCTCATGAACGTGCTTCGCGCTTGCCGGATCCAAATTCATTCCGCAAACCAGGTCGCGTTCTAATGGAAGCGGCTGCTTTGTTGTCATGCGCTGGAACAAACCTATGTGCTTCGATGGACGATGCTTTATATTGGATTCAGTCCCGGCCGCCGGCCAGGCTCGCGTTCGCTTCGATCCTTCGTCGCAAACATCTCAACTCATTCGTCAACTAGAGGATATCGCATGACTTATCTGGAAGTGGTTTACCGCTATGGCGCCGCGCCGGGCGAAAATGAACTGCGTGCCATCGACGGCATGCGCGAGGTTTACGGAATTCGCCGAGTTCAATTCAAAGAGAAAGATCGCACCGTGCTGGTGGAGTTCGATGCTTCTCGCTTGAAGGCTGACGCGGTTTCCCACATGTTACGGCAGGCAGGAATCGACGTCCGCGAGCCGATGGCGCTGGTGTAGGTTGCTGGTTTTAAGGGCTTTGAGAGATTGTCGCCTGACTGGCTGCAATGGGTGATGTGCAAATAGCTGGGGCGCTGGGGGAGGGTTTGACGGAAAATGCAAGGGGCGGTCCAAGAAAACCTCTGGCCGAAGTCATTCTTGGAGCGCCCCGTTGCGCGCCACTTCGTCTGTCACTTACTTAGCAAGCCCTATGCCATTTCTAACTCACACAAACGATGAGCATCGCGATCGTAATCCTCGGTAGGAATTGCTCTGGCACCGGAAAGATTTACTTCGGGGATATTCCTTAACCACACTCGCCTGCGGACAAAAGAAAAATAATGGAGAGGCTTAAGCTTTTCGCGGCACGATGAGGCACGGACGATGAAGCACGATGAGACACGGCGAGACAAGTTAAAAACGAAAGGACCATGGCAGCTCGCTTTTTTGCTCATGTGGCGACGTTAGATGTTCATGTGGGACTGCCGCCTCGGCTGTCCAGGCGGGCGAAGCGAGACGCCTCCTTTTTGTATGCGCGAAGGTGACGCATCCGAGAACTATCCTTCGTGTCGTGCCCTTCGTGGTTGCGGAAATTTAAAACCACCCACTCGCATCAAGTTGCCGCTCTGCGCCTAAGACGTTACAATCAGTTTGGCCTGCTAGGAATTGACGCATGGTCCGCGCATAGTTGGCCAATAAGAGAGGCAAGCGAACGCCAGTTCGTGTTTGCCTTCCTGCTTTTGTTATTCAGAACCTGCGCCCTTAGCTCAGCTGGATAGAGCGTCTGGCTACGAACCAGAAGGTCGGGAGTTCGAATCTCTCAGGGCGCACCATCTTTTCAATCACTTGCGGCACCTCACGAGACATTATGGATGAGTTAGCGAAGTATTTCTGTTCGGAGCATAGTTGTCCCACCCAGCAGGGGGAGGGGACGCCGGCGCTACAACTTGCATCTATGATGGCGAAGGGCTCTTCGAGGTTCGCGCCATTAAAACCGTCAACCTGAAATCTGACATGCCGCAAGTCCGCGAGGCCCTGCAGCGCCTCGACCGCGAACTCGACCAAGCTCGCCGCGATAAAGCGAAATGCCTCAAGCTGATCCATGGTTATGGCTCAAGCGGCACCGGCGGCGAGATTCGCATCGCCATTCAGAAGCGGCTCATCGAACTGCAAACCAACGGCGAAATTCGCGCCTGCATCTTCGGAGAGAACTGGTCCAAATCGGACGAAGCCACATGGAAGCTGCTGCAGGCCCATTCCGAGCTGAAGAGCGATTCCGACCTCGGCGGCCGCAATCCCGGTATTACAGTTGTCGTGCTATAACCGAAAGGTTGGCGGGCTTTCTGGAGTGGGCTACCTTGACTTTGTCATTCCGAGCGCCTTTTTTCTGGTGCGAGAGCCTGCCCTGAGCGGAGCCGAAGGGAATCTGCTTTTCCAGTGCTGGATCAACTGAGGCCGCCGTCAAAGTAGCCCACTGCAGGCTTTCTTGCTCCCGACCCGCACAGCCGTAATTCATCGCACTGCATCTAACAAGGCGATGGCTGCGCCAACACCCCTGGGTTCAGAAGCTTCCGAGAACTCAAGCCCCGTAGGAAAAGGTCGTTGCGGGGCCCAGCGGCGCTGGCGCCGGCTCCTCTTCCTTCTCCTAATCGCCTTCGGCATTGTCGCAACCGGCATAATCCTCGTCATCTCTCGCGCCGAGCCCATTCTGAAAACCCGGGTTATCGAGACGCTCTCTGCCCGTTTCAAGAGCCGCGTCGAGCTCGCGTCATTGCATGTTTTCATTCTTCACGGCCTGCAGGTCTCGGGCTCCGGACTGCAAATTTACGGCGCAACCGATCCCAACCCCTACGAGCCCGGAGTGCAGCCCATCCTGCTGGTCAATGAGTTTCGCTTCAGCACTTCCCTGCGCAATCTTTTCCGCGAGCCCATGCGCGTGGCTACAATTTATGTGTCCGGAATGACCATCAACATTCCACCCAAAGAAGACCGCGGCACATTTAACCAAAACGTTCGCCACGCAAAGACGAGCATTGCCGTCGGCCAGTTTGTCTGTGAGAACACCAAACTCCTGATCAATACTTCGAAGCCAGGACACGCTCCTCTGGAGTTCGATATCGGCAAGATCACCATGACCGACATCGGCCCCGGCCAGCCCTTTCATTTCAAGGCCAAGCTGATTAACCCGAAGCCGGTCGGCGATATCCAATCCAGCGGCGAGTTCGGCCCGTGGCAGGAATTCAGCCCGCGCGACACCCCGGTGCAGGGCGACTATTTATTTCAAAATGCCGACCTCAGCACCTTGAAGGGCATCGCCGGAATCCTTTCTTCCACCGGCAGTTACAAAGGCACTCTCGGCCACATTGAAGCCGATGGCGAGACCAACACGCCAGATTTTCGCCTGGCGCGAACCGGGCACCCGGTGCCGCTGCACACCGACTTCCACGCCATCATCGACGGCGACAATGGCGACACTTATCTCGATCCGGTCAAGGCCCGTCTGCTGAATTCGTTAATCACCGCAACTGGCAAAGTAGTAAAGGTCGAGTCGCCTTCCGGCCGCGACATCGAACTCAATGTTGTTCTCGACCACGCCCGCATCGAAGATCTGCTCCGCCTGGGGGTGAAAACGAATCCTCCGATCATGACCGGGCCTATCGCCATGAAGACGCGGCTGAGCATTTATCCCGGACCGGACGATGTTGTTGATCGCATGAAGTTAGCGGGCAGCTTCCAAATTCCAGCCGCGCACTTCAATAATGAAAAGCTGCAAAGCAAGATCGATTCGCTCAGCTTGCGCAGCCAGGGCAAACCCAGGCTGGCCCACCAACCATACTTCGCTGACGTCGCTTCAGAATTGAAGGGCAACTTCGACTTGAACCACGGCCTGCTGTCGTTTTCGTCTCTTCACTTTCTGATTCCGGGAACGCATGCCGACCTGAGCGGCCAATACAGCCTGGATGGCCAGTTATTCGACTTTCACGGCATCTTGAAACTCGAGGCGAAGCTCTCGCAGATGACGACAGGCTGGAAGTCGATTTTGCTGAAGCCGGTCGACCCATTTTTCAAGAAAGACGGCGCGGGCACCGAGGTACCTTTCCGGGTCAGCGGATCCCGCTCCAGCCCGGAATTCAATCTGGATTTCGGACGCAAGGAGCACATTCCCACTGACGGCGAACGGGCGGAAAAGCGCTAGTCCTGCGCGTCGATAGCCACACGCACACGCGACTAGCCTGGGCCACTTTGTCATTCCGAGCGCCTTTTTTCTGGCGCGAGAGCCTGGCCTGAGCGGAGCCGAAGGGAATCTGCTTTTCCAGTGGTAGACCACCAAGGCCGCGGGCTAGGTGGTCCACTACTACACGCGCCGATCCTTCACCTGGCATTCATGACATATAATGTTGCAACTTTGCGGAGGCCCACATGCGGCTGTCGCTTCAGACTCGGGATGTGGGTCGCGTCACCATCGTGCAATGCAACGGCCGAATCGTCGCCGGCGAAGAGAGTGAATCGTTGCGCTCGCACGTGACTTGGCTGCTGCGCGACCGCCGCTCCATCGTGCTGCACCTTGGCGAAGTCGGATTCATTGACAGCAGCGGCCTGGGCACGATCGTTCGCACCCTCACCAGCACCCGCCAGGTCCGCGGAGACTTAAAGCTCTGCAACGTTCCCGAGCACGTGCGCAAAGTGCTTGAACTCTCTCATCTGAGCAAGCTGTTCGACACCCATGACTGCGAAGAGAATGCCGTCGCGGCGTTTTATAAGCCCAAGGGGTCTAGCGAAGCTCCTGCTGCAACCGGCCGCAGCATCCTTTGCGTCGACGGCAACGCCGATGTGCTCGCCTACTTGCGCGAACTACTGCGCCGCGCCGGACACGACGTTCACACCAGCAACCACCTGCGCGACGCCATGACCCTGATGCGCATCACGAAATTCGATTTGCTGCTCGCCGGTCCGGATGTAGCCGCGTCGCCCGCAGGTAAACAGGCGTTTGAGAAGGCATGCACCAGCCTTCCGGTCATTGACTTGCCGAACGATTTTTCTACGAGCGAGGCAGGCGAGGCGAGCGCAGCCCTGCTCGCGAAGATCGAGTCTCTACTGAACGCTAAGACCGCGTAGGAAGCCCTGTCGCCGATTACGTTTACGGCGTTGACGTCTCCGCAGGTTCCACCATCGCAGGCGAAGCGACCACCGGATCACTCGCAGGAATCGCAGGCACGCTGAATGACTGCTCAGGAATCGGTTCCACCATGTGCTGCTGATAGTAAGTGACCGCCACTCCACGCTGCCAGAAACGCGGGACCAGCAGCAACAGCAGCGTAAACTGACTCACAAAAAAAGCTCCCACTACGCTGGCCGGCGGGACGAATTTGATCCAAAACCATAATCCGCCGATCAGCAATATCGCCGCGATGATCGTCGTGACCACATAGCTGCCGAGCAGACTTCCGAGCCCTCGCCACGTATGCCTAAACGCGATGGCAAGCGACCGCCGCACCGCACTGCGATCGCTCAGAACCACGTCAGCCTGCGCCAGATCGAACCAAATCCGCAGCACTGACATCAGCAGAAAAATAACCAACAGGCATGCCATCGAGGTGTAGAAAGGCAGCAATTCATTCGTACTCTCGTTCGCTGCCTTGATGAGGGCCCCGCGAATGCCGAAAAGCACTCCGGCTACAATACCCATCACAATTCCCGCGATAATCAACAGGCGTATGAAGCGCCACAAGTTCCTCCCGCAGGCGCGGAAGAAATCCTCCCGCGGAAGCCGGTACGTCGATGCATAGCCCAGAATCACGCCCGGCATGAACAGAACGCTCAACACAAAAAACGTAGACGCGAAATACATCGCAGGCGCGCCGGATGTCCTGGTCGAGCCAAATTCAGGCTGCGCCATCATTTCAGTGAATACGCCCAAATCAAATCCATGCACCAGACCGCTGGCGGCAAGGCTATGGTCGAGCATTTCGTGCGCCTGCGTGGCAAACGCTACCGTGCCAAACCAGGCCAGCAAAATGTTCAACACATAAAACCAAACGATATAGCGCTTGTTGCGCGTCAGCCGGCTCAATCCATCGCTAAGAAGAGATCGATTCTGATTCATAAATTGTTTCCCTCAGTTACACGCCCCACCATGCCAGCGCCTGGCTCACCCATTGCGTCGCAAACATCCAGTAGTTAGCGAGCTTGCGCGCCGGTTTGCCGTTGCCTTCTTCGGAATAGCTGTTGTTCAAGTTATTGCGGTCGATCATTACATTGTGGTCGGGATCAATTTCCGCCGATTCAACCGTCGCCTTCCTCTCGTAAGAAAACTGCGTCCAGCGGGGGTCGCCTTTCCAGTGTTCGCGCACCTTGCTGCCGTCGCTGAACTTGATCTCGACATCGATGGGCATCGCAAAATCGCCCTTGCGTTGCACCCAGACAGTGTCGCGGTAAAGCGTGTTCTTGTCGTCTTTGCCCGGTCCACCCTTCTTCTGTTCGTACCAGTTCAACGGCAGCGACTCGATGCGCAGCACTTTGTAATCCATCACCTGCGTCCCGTAGATCGCCTGATCGAAATACCAGCGCAGGTTCTTGCCTGAAACCTCTTCGATGGTTTTTAAAAAATCTTCTTTCGTCGGATGCGTGAAGCGATACTTCATGAAGTACACGTGCATCGCCTTCTGCATGGTGTCGGCGCCGATAATGCTCTCGAGCGTGAGCAGCACGCTCGCGGTTTTACCGTAGGTAATGCCGCCATAGGAATTCGAGTTGTAATACTCGTAGGCATTCTTCGCAATGGGGTCGAGATCAGCCACACCGATGTAACTCATCCGCTGAAGTCCTGGCTCGCCAAGAGTCGCCCCTGCCATGTCGATGACCGACGTCTGCGGACTGAAAATCGAATCCAGCACTTTGGCTTCGGTATAACTGTTGATGCCCTCATCCATCCACGCATCCTCGAATTCGTTGGTCGCGACCATGCCATACCAATACTGATGTCCGAATTCGTGCTCGACCACGAGTTCAGGAAAGCGCAAACCTTCCGGCATGAACCAGCTCGTGCCGCCGGTAATAAAGGTCGGATACTCCATGCCGAATGCCGCTGAATCCGGCTCGGGATCAACCAGCGTGATCGTCTTATAAGGATAGGGGCCATACCAGCGTTCGAAGTGATCCAGGGTCTCACTCAGGATTTTTTCGTGCCGCCCTACCTGGCTCCAGTGCGCCGGCTGCATGAGAATTTGCATCTTCACCGGCCCCATCTGCCCCTGGAAAATTCCATCGTCTTTCACCTTGTAGCGCGGGCTGGCCGTCCAGGCGAAATCGTGAATGTCGTCGCCGTGAAAGGTTACGGTTTTCGTCCCGTCAGAATTATTGGCCTCGCCGACTCTTACTCCGCTGGCGCCGACAATTTCAAATTGCGGTACCGTCAACTTCACATCGAATACACCAAAGTCGGCGAAGAACTCGGTGGTGTTGTGATACTGGTGGCAGTTCCAGGCTCCATGCCACCAAACCCCGACCTTCGGGAACCACTGCCCGCCCAGCACAAAATCGCGCTTCCATCCTGAGCGTGCCTGCGTCTCAGGAAATTTTGTTTGGAAAGCAATCTTGAACTGCACATTCTCACCAGGAGCGATCGGCTTGTTCACCGGCAAGTCGATCACGGTTTTATCATCTTTATTACCGTCATCGGGAGCGATATAGTGCAGCTTCGCCGTCAAATCGCCCTGGCCGACAACCTCGATGCTCTTGATTTCTTCCGACCCGTAATCTTTGTCCTCCCACTTCGCGTAATTTGTGTCGCGGCTGCCCATGATTTTGGCTTCGGTCACCCACGTGGCCTTAGGCTGAAACGCGTTCTGATACAGATGAAATGGAAAATGGTCGAGCGCCTGGCCGGTAGTGTTGTGGTAGGTAAGGACCTCGGTCGCGTCGACGACGTGGGTGGTCGCGTTGTAATGGGCGTCGATTTCGTAGTGGACGATGCGCTCGGACATCGGCTTGTCGGAATTAATGGCAATTGTGGTCTCGGGAATCGACAGCGAGCCCGATTGGTTCGAAGCCGCCGGTGCCAGTGCCGCCTTTGCAGGCGCGCTTTGTGGCGGCTCTGCGGCGTGGGCCGCGTGCTCGTGAACCGCCAGCGTAATGGCAAGCACAGAAAGAACGGGCAGAAGCAAAATAATCCAGCGGATCTTCATAGATATACAAACCTCTAATACGGCTGTGGGATGAAATCATACGCCAGACAGGTGAATGCGGTCACCCTCTTCGATACGCAACCACGTCGTTCCGATAGCTATCGGGCGTCCCCACTCACTGTCTTCAAAAGGAGCGCTAAGGCAGGCCCTAGGCGTCCCGTGAATTTGCAATGACATACTTTTGCAAAACTAGACAATTCTCTTCATCCGCAGGCAACTTCGCGAAATATACTGTTTTCGGCTGGCTTTGCACTTGGACGACGTAGAGACTGGCCGCCCAAGAACCTGTGACCGTTCGCTCCAGGATGCAGTTCCCGGCTGGAGGAAACGCTATGAAGTCAGCACTAACTCTGGTTCTATTTCTCGCAGCTTCCGCATTCGCACAAGACAGCGTGGTCCCCGCCGCGACAGCTTGCGGGCCGCTTGACTCCAAATTTGACGCGCACGTTGAGCCCGGCCAGACTGGCGCTCAACTCGAGCCCGGCAAGGCGCTGGTGTATGTCGCCGAGGACTTCACCAAAGCCCCGGGAGAACTCGGCAATCCTACCCTTCGCGTCGGCCTGGACGGCGCTTGGGTCGGTGCGACGCGGACAGATTCGTATCTCGCCTTCGCGGTAGAACCCGGCGAGCACCATCTGTGCACAAGTTGGCAATCGCACTGGCAGCGGCTGTCAAAACTGGCAGCTTTCGCCGGTTTTACCGCCCAACCCGGCAAGGTGTACTACTTCCGCGAGCGCATTGCTTACGCGAGTGCCGGAGACCATGTGGCGAACATGCACCTGGATCTGGAGCCCATCAACCCGGACGAAGGACAATATCTTGTCGCCTCATACAAGCTGGCCGCATCGCACGCGAAATAGCGCTTAACGGGCCGGCCTGGCAACAAACACTCCTAAGCACCACCATGCCCGGCCCGCCGCTTGCGCAATTCCCTTCCCGCCGACGATACTGTTTCAAGTACCGATCTATTTCCATAAATAACTATGAAGACGAACATCTCTCTCTCGACGCCTGCTCAACTCGAAACCGAATCACTGGTCGCCGTCGTGCTGAACCACGCTGACGCGACAACAGAAAAAAACAAAGACGCAAAGCCGAATCTCAAGCTCGCCACCGACGACGCCTCTGTGCAATCGGCCGCTGCCGATCTGCTGGCCAGTGGAGAACTCACCGCCAAGCCCTTCGAAACCAATCTGCTGCACAAGCCCGCCGGACTCAAAGCCAAACGCCTGCTCCTTATCAGCGGCGGCTCGGCGAAAAAGTTTTCTCCCTATGAATTGCGCCGCGTCGCCGGGACCGCGGTGCGCACCCTGAAAGGCCGCGGCATTCGCAGCTTCGCCTTCATCGTTCCCTCCG
>Ga0181522_10002677_pt1 | contig 10084 bp, 10 predicted proteins | sample PEATcosm2014_Bin_27_FD_121103 | JGI IMG/M metagenome (GOLD analysis project Ga0181522, IMG submission 121103) | Peatland microbial communities from MTU Mesocosm Facility, Houghton, MI, USA - PEATcosm2014_Bin05_10_metaG | ecosystem: Environmental > Terrestrial > Soil > Wetlands > Peat | place...
CTTTGACGGCAGAGCCAAGAAAAAATGGCATAGAGGGAATTCTGCCGTGATGGCCTTTTGGTCACCTGGCCAATTTTTGGCATGACCCTTGGCATGACCATTTGGCAACTTTGGCAAACTTGGTATGACCCTTGGCATGACCATTGGTCCTGCCGTGGAAGTGCAGGACGTCATTTTGGTCATGACCGCCTCTCACATTCCTTAAGGACGGTCATGCCAAACATGACCTTGGTCACGACTTGGCTCTGCCGTGTATCTGCAGGACGGTCCCGATTGGCACCATGACCAATGTTTATTGTTCTAGTCTGATAAACACGTATGGCATTGTCTACATCGTTCCGTGATATCTCCATCGTCCTTGATGCGGCACTCGGATTCCACTCGTCCTTGGCAGGTGGGGCAGTAGAGCAAGAGGGAGACCGTCGCCCGCACTTCCCACTCCCGCCGCCCATGCCATGAGGAAGGAGGTGGAGTAGTAGTAGGTACATACTCCGCGAGGATGGCGATTTGCTCGGGTGTTGGTGGCGTCTTGTCCATGGAGAATGAAGGAAGAAGTGCCGGTATCCCTGAATCCCATTTTTGGCCACCTGTATCAACGACGGTGATGGATCTATTGGCCTTCTGTACATAAAAAAGAACAGTTCCACGGCTTTAGTGTCGGTTTGCTATGGCGTCCACCCCGCGTCAGCGGCGCCCCCTCTATGTCGTGGTGAATGCGCAGCCCGCGTATGCGCCCAGTGAAGAGAAGGGATACAGGGGTCCCTTTCTCAATCCACGGGAAAAACGGCGCGTGGCCCAGGAAATTGCCCGCGCCGAGCGCAAACTGCCCGTGACCATTGACCATGCGGGCTTGACGCGACCGCGCGACAAAGTGCCCGAATCCAAGCGCCTCGGCTATGTGACGGACGCCTGGGTCGATCAGAAGAATAACCTGTGGATGCTCGCCGAGATTCATGGGACGCGCGAAGAGGCCGATTTGCTGGAACAATTGATGCGCGATTCCTCGAGGCCCCGCTGGGGGGGCTCCCTCTATAGCAAGCTGGCCGTCAACGATCATGGCGAATACGAGACGATTGACGTGACGCACTTGGGGCTGACCACGGCGCCGGATCTGCGCGAAAACATGGGTCTCCCGGCCAATATCTATGAGGCGAGCCGCGACCAGGGCCTGATGCGCGACGCCGTCAGGAAGAATCACTTGTCGCAGCCTGGGGTGTACGTGCCCGAGGAGACGCGCGCTCGCTGGGACGCGCCCGACTCGTATTCTAAAGTGACTGGGGAACGACTGATTGAAACGACGGGGGTCGCATCGGCGGACGATTCGACGCCGCTCAATTGGGAAACGGAGACGGGTAGCATTTGCTGTCCCATCATGGCGGAAGCGCTCGCCTCTACGATTCAGACCCCGCCGCCCGCGACTCCTCCTCCGACGCCGGCGACGCCTGCGACCCCTCCGACGCCCGCAGCTCCGTCACCGCCTGTGACGCCTGGCTTGGATGCGGGTCAATTTGTCAATGAAGCCTCGTCCATTCTGGGCGAGAAGAATCCCGCGAGCCGGGCCACCAAGGCGCGCCGCTTGCTCGAGGAAACGAAAAAGATGAAGAGCGAGCACATTGTCGACGAGCACGTGTACGGCAAGATTGGCGAGCTGAGGGCGGACATTAAGAGGTTTGACGAGACGACCAAGGCGAGCCGCGAGGCCCTGATCAAGAGCCCGCACTTGTCCGAGGAGGGCCTGCGCGCCTACCACAGCATCATGTCAGACCCGAGCGAGGATCTGCGCACCGTGAATGAAGTACTGGCGGCCGCGGCCATGACCAGCGCCGAGATGCATTCAGAGAAGGAGAAGGCCTATCAGGAAGCCAAGGCGGCCAAGGATAAGCTCGAAGCGGAACGCCGTGCCTTTGAGGAGGAGCGCGCCAAACTGAAGCGCGAGCGCGATGAAGCCACGGAATTGGCAGCCGTGAATAAGCGCCAGCATGCCGATTTGGTGAGCACCATGGCGGGGAAAACGCCGGCGACATCTGCCCCACTGGCCAACCCCGAGACGGCCGCGGCCGCTGCGGGTCGCTCGACCACCTCCCAGGCGGAATTGGACGAGGCGCGCCGCATCAAACTCTATGGCGTGACGGCGACGCGGGCTTGGAAGGACGCGCTCGTGGATGGGGTCAAGAAGGGCCTCGCCCGCACCAATGGCGTGCCTACCATTGTGGCCACGCCCTTTGAGGCGGGCGTATCCGCGGAACGTCCAGGGACCGTGGGCATTCGCCATCGCGACGTGACGCATCCGGGGCTCACCGAGGAAGCGAATACGGTGCTCGTGCGCCATCAACCCATCTTCTCCACGTAGGAGAGAGGGAGGAGGGGGATGAGCTACCGTAGACATACCCATGTTTACTAAAAATGTGTTTTGGGAGGACCCTATTCATGACAGGAGGGCAGGCGGTCCATTCCGCGAAGAGGAGGGAGGAGAAAGAAAGGAGTTGCGCGGGCCTGCCATGTCTTCGGAGCGGGAACGAAGGCTCGCGGCGCTCAAACGGCGGCGGCATGGCGTGAAAAAGGAAGAGACGGAAGAGACGCCCATGATGATGATGCATGAAGAGGAAGACTATAGCGGCGAAGACGCGACCGAGCGGAAACTACGGTCGCAAACGGTGCTTCCCGAGCCTCCCACGTCAGGCGGGGCTGGCATGGGCGTGTATGCCAGTGGATTACTGGGCGTGATTGCGCAAACGTGGATTGTGACGGGCTTCTTGCTCGTATGGTCGGACCAGTACATTTTACTGGCGACAATCATGGCGGGCTCGGCCCTAGTGATCAAGGTGACGCGCGAAGTGGCTATGCAAGGGATGAAATCGTGCGGCTGTCTCGATCGGCCGAATCATTTGGTGCTCTATGCCTTTGACATGCTCTTCTGGACGGCGATTGCCTCAACGGTGATTATCATGGGCCTCTGGGCGGGCGCGCTCTTTACGCTCAGCTCGCCCTACGCCATGGTCTCCATTGCCATGCTGATTGTGGCCGTCTTCGTACTCATGATGTGGATTTCCGCGTCTTTGGTGGTATAGGGAGAATGGTGTAACATGACTTTTCCCCTACCGTAGACACACTCATGTTTAATAAGCCAGGATCGCGTGAATCCATGTGATAGTATGGCTGTAGCGCGCGCTACTCCCTGCAAAATGTCGGTACCACGTGACTTACAGGGTATGTTGGCTAGTTCCTACCAAAAAGGCGGCGCGCCAGACCAGAGACACGGCTAAGTTATGACTCCCCTCGCCGGCCGTGCTTTTTTTATTTGCCGCGGTTGATGCCTCCAGAGTGGTCTCCCTTGGTCCGTTTGTCCCGGGCTTTTGGCACCATGGTCTCGTCTTAAAGGAAAGAAAAGAATGCATTTGCCAGTTACTGCGACTCTCGCTTGGGACATGTCGGCCAAGGACAAGCAGCGGCTGCTCCACGGCATCAAGGTGGCCGCGAATGGCGATGGCGGGGAAGCCGGGCTTGACATTAACGAAGGCGAGAAGGCGGCCATGGCGTACCGCAATTGGATGATTGGCTTGGGCGTCTTCCTCGTGGTCACGGGTATTATCATCCCGATCGTGCTCGAGCTTGGCTCGCCCTGGGGGCCATTGCCGGTGCGCGTCACGATTACGAGCGATTTCCCAAGCACCACCCCCGTCTTCCAATACTCGGTCTATCCGATTGATATTGTCATTGTGACGCACACGCTCGTCCTGGGCGTGGGGATGGTGATCTTTGCGCTTGTCGGCGTTGTGGGATGGGCCAAGATTGCCTACGCGGAGACGGCTAATCATTGGCTTCGCTTGCTCTTTGGTCTGTTCGTCACGTGGGCGCTCTCCTATGTATACGCGCAATCCTTTTCCATTACGAATGTCATGTTCATCGTGTGCTTCATGGGCTTTGCGCAGTTCGATCCCATCCTCAAGTACCTGCAAGATCTCTTGAATCCAGTGATGGGCCGTCTCTTTGGCAAGGAAACACTGGGCGCGGATGATGTGGACGGCGATCATCAGGTGCACTTCCAGCCACACTTCTTTGGCTGGGTGCACTTTGCCTTTTACCAGTCCATCATCTTGGCGTATGGCATCTCGACGGCGATTGCGCAAGCCGCGTACGAGGTCGCGACGCCTCATCCCGGTCGCATGTGGTTCACGATTGTCAACTTTTGCGTGCAGTTCGTGGGATTCGGCCTCTTGCACATGTTCCACGGTGTGCGCTACTGGCGCAAGGAGTACGCCCAGGGCCTGATTTCTAAGATGCGCCGCCTCGACGGCTATGAAGTGGCCTACCTGATCATCTACGTGATCATGCTCGCGACCTACGACTGGACCATGCTCTTTGTCGGCATTACCATTGGCGGGAAGATCTGATAGAAGGAGCAAAGGGGATTGACACTGCGTATGTTTGGAAAAAAGAAATCCATATGTTTATGAGTCTATCACCACTTGAACGGTCGTGAGTAAAATGAAGTCATGCGTCGCATTCATTTTGATTCTCACCAAAATGGAGAAAAAAGAAGAGACTCACCTTTCATGGGATCCCAAGGCGAGTCTCACCTGGGTCGATGTCCCATTAGGCGACCCCCCGCTTTTGCCCGAAACCGTTCTTTGGCATACCGATGCAGCGGGCCAGATGCATACATTGGTGGCGCACCCAGGCGACGGGTTCTTTCACGTGTGGCTTCAAACGAGCGGCGATTATACCCTGTCGCCATCCCTCCTGCGGCGGCGTCTCTGGAACAAGTACTATTATCCCGATGCCGACAAGGCCCCGTATGGGTTCAAAGCGCGCGCGGCCCTTTATCCGTATGTCTATCAGGCCATTGCCGAGCAGGTGGAAGAACAAGGTCGCGCGCGTTATCGCCATCGTGATCGCCCCGTTCAAGATGAAACCGTGGGTCTCTTGTTTGGGATGAAGGATGAGGCAGAAGATCAGCACGATGACGACGAACGCGACATTCCCGCCAATTTCTTGCCCTCGATTGACGCGGAGCGTGAGTGGAAGGAAGAAGTAAAGAAGGAAGAAGGAGAAGAAGAGGAAACCCCGGCCACCCGCGCGTGCACCCTCTTTCACCTTCAACTCCCGAATTATGGTGTCTGCCGCTTCCTCTTGCAATGGGTGGCGGCGCGCGGGAAATCCACGGGATTGGGCCATAAATCAGATCGACCGGGTGCGATTCAAGCAACCCTGGCCTTCTTCTACAAGGAAAAAAGCAAGGAATGGCCCGCGCGATCGCCGCTTGACGATTATTGGCGCATTGGGTGCACGGCGAAATGGCACCCAGGCTTGAGCTGGCAGTTGGGGGAGGTTACGATGGCAACGCGGCCCGTGGCCATGCTTTTCCTGGAACGCGCGGACCATTTCTCGGAACTTCAACGCCAAGTACATACGACGGATAAAGGATTGGGCATGAAGCCGGCCGAGTACAAACAATGGCATGAAACGTTGCTGAATGCGCTCCGCTTGCATGATCCCGCGCGCGAGGTGGGTCACGTTCGGTTTGCGCAATTGGAGAAACAAGTGGCAGGATTAGCCATGATGAAGGGTATGTTAAAGGGGCGCGCCCCAGTGGATCGAGGAAAAAAGAGAGCGCGCGACGAAGCGGAATTGGCCAAGGTGGCGGGCCTGAAGCGACAGCGCCTGGATGCAGAGACGGGCCAATTGGTGCAAGTCAAGCAGGAAACCATTGTGAGTTTGATGGAAGCGGCCGCGGTCGCCACAGGGACGCCGATCCTCCATCGTCCGCATGATGCCTTGCTGGCGCGATTGCGGCACGCCTTTGCCGAAGCGCTGGGCGTGTCCCTGGATTCGTATGGCCCGCCGCCGATTCCACGCCCGCAAATCAAACGGGTTGGGGAACGATTGCCATGGCCGCTCAAAGTATTGGCGTCGAGTAAGGTGCGATTGAAGCGGCGAGACGAGGCGAGTCTCTTGTTCAAACCCGCGTCGGCCGTGGCGACAGAGGAAGGAAAGGCGCGCATTCAGGTTTTATTGGATCAATTTCGGACCAAGTCCTGGTCGAACCCCCTGCGTATTCACGTGGGAGTGCTACCGACGCCCGCCTCGGATCACTCCCTGTGTCTCCAATGGATCGTTTGGTCGGGCGACGCGCGCAAACTCGTGTATGATAAGAAGACGGGCATGTATGAGTAAGAAAAAACATAGTATGGCACTGCCTATTGTCTCCCTACATGCGCAAAACAGGTCTCTCCGGCAAAGGCTAGTTAAGCCAAGCGGCACTCGGAAGCATTGTCCAAAGCCCGCCTTGAGATCACGATAGGCCTCCTCGATCACCTCGCGCGGGATCCATTGGAAGAAGAGATCGCGGATCCTGTGCACCGGACGCCGAACAAAGCCAAACAAGTCGAACAAAAGGCCAATCGTATAGGCCAAGAAGTGGAGGGTATCATAGAGATGCGTCGCGATTCGGGCGATTATGGTGGATGGGCGATGCGTCGTCTTCTTGAGGCGGCAGGCCACTTCAATGACATAGAGAAGGATGAGACTGGACACAATCGCTGTAATTACAAGACCAATCATAGGGGAGGAAGGAAGTGATCCATAAATTCATATCTGTTTCATCTATTAAGTCTATTGTATATCCACATCGGCAACGTCGTCTATGCATGGATCCCAGTCACTAGCAATATGATGTGTACGGTGCTATACTGTTTGATAGACCAATCGAATCACGGACCCAATCTCGGCGCCGGGTTTGGCTTCGATGGTGGTGGCGGGCCAAAACGCGTCGTCTGAACCGCAGAGACGGTCGGAAACGCCACCCATTTGATGCGTCTCTTCGAGTTTTTCGTTCCATCCGTCGGAAAAGAGCGCGTCGTCGGCCATGCTGGTCGTGGCGACCCAGTAAAAATAGCCTTGCGTCGGCACATGATACGCGGCCCATTTCCCCTTGGCCGTGCAATGGGACAGGATGACCAGCAAGGGGCAGGACACGACCAAGGGCGAATCCTCGTGAATAAGCTTGCCATTGAGGTCTCTGAGAGACGCCATGTCCAGCTCCGTGATGGCCTCCAATGGGATATCAAACGCATGCGGCTTCATGGGCTGGAACGGGCGCTTCCATGGCAAGAGGAAGAGGCGAATATGCGACATGTGGGAGGAAATGACGACGAAAGTGGTCATTTTTTCGCGACGGCATGGCGACCCGAGATAATATCACTGAAATGATATGCAAACACATGGAAGAGGATCTATGGAATTGACTTCTGACCCATGCCAAGGGCGCGCGACGCCATGAATTGGGCGTGGATTTCCAGACTCACGAGATTGACTTTCTACGAAACGTGTACTTTCCATATCTCACAGGAAGCGGAAAGTATCACGTGAAGAGTGGGACAGACAAGGACCCCGATTGCTCATGTGGTGGAGTATGTGTCCATTGCAAGACGGGCTACCATACCGTCTCTCTGATTGCTCCTGTTACACGTTCCCACTGATCGCGGCCATGGATCGCACGGCGCGATGAATGTCAAAGAATAAACGATCTCCTTCTCCTCCTTCGCCGCGTGTAGTAGGCCAGAATAGGCCCGCTCCTTGTTCGGCGCCGCCCGTGTCTCCTACATCGCCATGGGTCGTCCCCAAGTCGGGATCCAGCTCGACGCGCGTCCATTCATCCAAGAAAGCCGGGTGATCCGAGGGTCGCCCGTGCGGCGGGAAGGATGTTTCGGGCCAAGGCGACCATAGCATCCAGGGCCTCAGTTGAACATCGGGGAAGACGAGACTGGTTTCCGTGAGCCACGAGACGCCAGCGAGGTTGTATTGGCACCAGCGGCGCACGGCATCCATGCTTCCCCCGTGATGAACCCGTAGGACATCGCCTAAGACGGCCGCGGGCGCGCGTTTCCATTCCATATGGGTGCCGCGGGACGTTTGAACGCGAACGCTGGTCAAGGAGACGATCGTTTCGCCCGCTTCGTTGGTGCATTCCACGAGTGGGGTGGCACTACCGCCGCCCGGGGCTGTCAAGGCTGCTTGAATGGCGAGAGTGAGGGCTTCATTCAGGTGGGTTGGGAAGGAGGAGGAAGAGGACATGGTAGGAGTGGAAATAAACATCACTTTGTTTCATTTTAATGCAATTCCATCCGCGATGACAGACCAAGATGGAACGAGAAGCGTAAAATCATGGCCGACTCTTATCGTGGAAGAAGACGTGCGTGCCGTTCGGAATGGCAGATGGTGGGACGGTGTGCCTTGTTACATGATCGTGGGTGTCAGCATCGGCGCGTCATCCTATGATCACGCGCCGATCCCGCGTCGAGGAATCATGCCGGCCGCCACGGCGCCCGCGAAAAGAAGGAACATGACGGGGGTCATGCCAAGGAGGCCTAGGCAGAGCGTGCCCAGGTTCTCTTGGATGAACCCAACCAACGCCCACTGAAGAGTGGCGCAGAAGTTGATGATATTCACGATGAACGAGAAGAGAGACATGAAAGGAAAAAAATGATTTGGTGTTACTACAAATAGGTGGTCTTGAACCACTCGACATAATCACTTCCTGGATCGATCCATGGGGAAAACCGCCTGTCGTCCATGGCGAGACCGAGAGCGAGATGGCGGGCGTTCGCATCGGGAATGAACTTGCATAACTCATCGATCATGTCTTTGGCTCGGCGACAGATGGCCCATTTGAGCCATACAAGCCCCCTTCGCTCGAGTCGTCCATCTGGTGCTAACATTCGTGCAGCCACTCGAAACACATCTACTCGATTATAGGAAGCCGCGATGCATACGACATGTTCATCCAACGAGCATCCCATATACTCGTGGTAGAAGCTGCGATGTAAGATGATAAAATGAGCCGTCGTGCACTCGAGCTCATCCAGTGCATAACCAAAAAAGGGAACCGTTAGTTTGTCACGGATGCTTTTCCCTGGTAGAGCCAACAGGTGGCCAAAGCCAAGTTCGTCCACACACGGCTTCTCCACGACCGTATCCAATGCCATGAGCATGTCCTTGACCATCCGCGTATTATTAAGACAGCATGCTTCTTCAACGTCACGCAAAGTTGGCGCCATGTGTTGTTGATGCATGAGGTAATGGGCTGCGTCCTCATGTCCGTTGGCCACTGCATCGGTTAACCCACGCCTAGTAGCCTGCACTCCCAGTTGTTGATCCGCATACTGAACTACATGAAGCCGTCCACCCGCCGCTGCGGCATCCAGGATTTCCGGCACGATCTTCTTCCCACGATCGAGAAGAATCCCAAGATGGCCAAAATAAGCCGCCGATCGAGCCAATGACCAACGGGATTTGCGGGGAACCTTATTAGACGGTGATTCCGTCAATTCCACTTTGCATGTCAATTTGAGACAGGTGCATGCGGTATTATCCCCAGCCTCGAATAAGAGCTGCCGAATACGAGCCCGGTGTTCCGGCAAACAGTGCGGCCATGAAAAGCCTTGTCGCTCCACGTCCAGCGAGCCAAACACATCCCCCACGTCATGGAGTACCAGTTTAGCCCGTTTTCGAGCATTTTCGGCGCGAGAACGACGCCTTTTCGACATGAAGGAAATGATCAGGACCGACTCTTAAAGACAATAGGAACAGCAAAGGTCAGAGAATCGTCGCTTCATGAACGGGCAGTCATGTCTTTCCCTTTCTTCTTCCCCTCCTTCTTCATCATGCCATAAATCCAATGCGGCGGTTGTTCGTCGGGCAGCAAGATGGGATCGTTGGCATCCAGGGGTGGAATCGGTTCGGCCTTTTCATCCTCGACATCATCCTCGCGATCCCATTGCTCCTTTTCGACCATGTCATCGCCGAGATTCATACGGGCGCGAGGCGGCGCATGTACCATGGGTGCGATTCGTTTTTCGTGTTCCAATGCCTTCGTTCGCTCAAAAAACAACGCGACCGCCATGGTGGGAATGAGATAGACGGGGCTACGGCGCAGGTTAGGCGCGGATCTATTTTTAGAACACGGCTACATCTAAGCCAAACCCATTGTTTTTCATGTGTCAGACGAGCCTCCCTCTTCCACGACGCGCGCTCGCTTGGAGGAGACCGCGCTTCTCTCAGCGTCCCTTGCTCGTTTCCGGTGGCC
>Ga0181522_10002682_pt1 | contig 10070 bp, 11 predicted proteins | sample PEATcosm2014_Bin_27_FD_121103 | JGI IMG/M metagenome (GOLD analysis project Ga0181522, IMG submission 121103) | Peatland microbial communities from MTU Mesocosm Facility, Houghton, MI, USA - PEATcosm2014_Bin05_10_metaG | ecosystem: Environmental > Terrestrial > Soil > Wetlands > Peat | place...
AACTGCAGGCCTTGCTGGCATGCCTTCGGCAAGGTGCAGGCCGGAAGTTCCACGTCCTTCAATATCCAGCTGAAAAATTCAGGAAGAACATCGCTCCAGATCACCGCCGACTCCGTCCAGGGAAGCGAGTTCTCCGTCGGCACTTTCCCTTTGCCAATGACACTCAATCCCGGAGCGACGGTCGAGATGCCCGTCGTCTTCACTCCGACAGCGCAAGGCCACGTGAGCGGAAATATCAAGCTTACGGACACCGGCGAGGATTCTGAGCTCACAATCAATCTCGCCGGAACGGGCATTGACCAAGGTTCCCATAGTGTCGCGCTCTCCTGGACGCCCGGAGACCAGGACTGGGTCGGCTTCAACATCTACCGCTCCACCGTTGACGGAGGACCCTACACGAAGATCAACTCTTCGCTTGATTCTGGGCCGAGCTATACGGATTCCTCGGTCGAAGGCGGCATGACCTATTACTACTGCGCGACCGAGGTCAACGCCCAAGGTGAAGAGAGCGCGTATTCCAATATCGCTGAGGCGACCATTCCTGATTAGCGGCTGTTGATCGGCGTCAACAACTTTCCGCGGTGACCTCGCCACATTAACAGTGACCGATGCGGTACCTCAACTCGGCGTGCGGCGCGCAGGGTCTATAATTCTTTCAGGGGTTTTGCACAATATCAATGCACCTGCCTTCCCTCCTCCTGGCTTTTGTTGGCGGCGAAATAGTCGATCTCGTCCTGCAAACCGGCGCAGTCGCCAAAATCGTACTCTTGATCCTCCTGCTCTTCAGCGTGCTCTCGTGGGCTGTGATCCTCTCCAAGTGGAGAATCATCAAGCGCGCCCGCTCGCAGAGTGAGCGGTTCGTGCGCGCCTTCCGCAAAGCGCAGCGGCTCCAGGATATCGCCTCGGTCGCCGAACAATTTCGTCCCAGCCCATTGGTCGGGGTCTTTGAGAGCGCGGTCTCGGAGTTCAAGCGCCAGATGGGGATGACCGGCGGAATCCACAGCGCAGTGTCGATTCAGCGCGCCATGCAGATTTCGTCCTCGGAAGAGATCACTCACCTCGAGCGCAATGTGCCCTGGCTCGCGATCACCGGGGCAGTCACCCCCTTCATCGGACTCTTTGGAACCGTCTGGGGAATCATCGACGCCTTTCACGGACTGGGCACGGCGGGCGCTGCAACTTTGCGCGCGGTCGCACCCGGAATCTCCGAGGCGCTGATCACCACTGCGGCCGGCCTGGCGGCGGCGATTCCCGCGGTCATTGCCTATAACCTCATCATCGGCTCGATCCGCGAAATGGCTTCGCGCAATGACGACTTCGCGCTCGAGATGCTCAACATGATTGAGCGCCAGCCGACATCAACCGCCAGCGAGGTCCGGCGCTGATGGCCTTCACCACCGCCAACGGCCGCACCCAATCCGCGCTCGCGGATATCAATATCACTCCGCTGGTCGACGTGGTTCTTGTGCTGCTCATTATCTTCATGGTGACGGCGCCGGTTCTGCAATCGGGCATCGAGGTCAACGTGCCGCACACGCGCACCGTGAAAGAGATTACGGAAGAGCGGCTGGTGATCAGCATCGATAAATCGCAACGCGTTTTTCTGGGCAACGATCCCATCAATATCAATCAGATTGCGGCGACGCTGAAGCAGAGGATTCGCGATCCGCGGCATCAGGCGATTTATCTGCGTTCCGACGAGGACGTTCCGTTTGGCGCCTTCGCCACCGTGATGGACGCCGTGAAGTCCGCTGGCATCTCTAACGTAAGCATCGTGACCCAACCCATTGACGCACATGGCAAGCATTAGTGCAGGCATCGACAACGACCTCGTACAGGGCAGGCTCAAGCGGCCACTCGCATGGTCGATGGGATTGCACGTGGGATTCGCCGCATTCGTGGTGCTGTGGGCCACGTACGTCACCGGCATCCGCGGCCAGGGCTGGGGCAGCGGAGGCGGCGGGGACGCAATGGGAGCCACTCTGGTGAATTCGGTTCCCCTGCCGGCCAGTCCCGAGCAGACCACCAATGTGCTCGCCACGGAATCCAAGGGCCTCGCACAATCGCAGCCCAAGGAAGTGGAAAAGGAACCGGACGCGATTCCGATCGCCGACAAGAATGCGAAAAAGAAACCGAAACCAGTGACCACCGCGACGCAACGCAAAGCGGAGCCGCAAGAAGCGGAGTCGAATCAGATTCCATATGGTGAAGGCGGACCGGTTAGCGGGCCGTATGCCATGTTCAGCGCCGGCGGCGCCAAGGGTGGTTTCGGATTCACGGGAGGCGGCGGAGATTTCGGCAGCCGGTTCTCGTGGTACGTTCAGGCAGTACAACGCAAGGTCTCCGAGAATTGGCTGAAGTACGAAATCGATCCGGGAATTCATGAGTCGAATCGCGTTTACCTGACGTTTGACATCGCGCGCGACGGTCATCCGAATAACGTGCAGATCGAGCAGTCCAGCGGAGTTCCATCGCTCGACATCTCGGCGACGCGAGCGATCCAGCGGATCGACACGTTCGGCCCGCTGCCGCCGGAATACTCAGGCAGCAAAGTTTCGGTTGAGTTTTGGTTTGATTACAAGAGGTAGCTGTTGGTCGTTAATCGTCCGGCTGTAAGCTGCGACGACAAAAGGGAGCGAGAAAATTGAGCAACGCTACATCCCCCATCCGACATCCTATTTATGAGAAACAAATTCGCTCGCTCGGCAAGGGGATTACGTCGCGCCACGATCTTAAATCCCAGCTCGGCCACCAGTGGCTTGCACTCGTTTTCACAATATTGTTTGCACTGGCCGCCACCAGCTCCGCACAAGACTGGATTCGCACCGGCACCGGACTCGGAGTCGAGAAGGTGCGCCTGGCCGCTTCCGACTTCAAACCTTCCACGCAGGATCCCAAGAACGCCGATCTGCAAAAGACCTTCGACGGCACGTTCTGGAACGACCTCGACAATGCGGGAATCTTCACGCTGGTGTCGAAGAGCTTTTATCCGCTGCAATCTCCAGGGCAACCGGCGGACGTTAAATTCGCGGACTGGGCGTCGCCTCCTCCGAATGCGTCGATGCTCGCTTTCGGTAACCTCGGCGTCAGCGCTGACAAAGTCACAGTGCAGGGCTGGCTCTACGACCTGAAGAATCAGGCCTCCCCGCAGGTTCTTGGCAAGCAATACAACGACGCGGCAACCAGCGACGCGGTGCGCATGATCGCCCACAAGTTCGCCGACGAAATTATCTTCCGCCTCGGCGGCGGAATCCAGGGCATCGCCGAAACGAAAATTTATTTTGTCAGCGACCGCAGCGGCCATAAAGAAATCTGGATGATGGATTACGACGGCGCCAATCAGCAGCAGATCACGCACCTCGGAAGCATTTCGCTCTCGCCGCGCATTTCGCCCGACGGCTCGCGTCTCGCTTTCAGTTCCGCCACAAAAAGTGGCTGGGAAACTCTGATGTATTCATTCGATCTCAACCGCATGGTGGCCTTCGCGCGCTTCGGTGGCATGAATTTCTCGCCATCCTGGTCGCCCGACGGCAAGATTGCCTTCTCTTCGTCGCGCAGCGGTTATCCGAATATTTTTGTGGTCGACGCATCCGGCGGGAACATTCGCCGCCTGACCAACGACAAAGGCCCCGATGTGGCTCCCACCTGGAACCGCAAGACTGGCTCGCAGCTCGCGTTTGTGAGCGGACGCACCGGCCTGCCGCAGATCTACACCATGGAATCCGACGGCACCAACCTGCAACGGATCACCGATCAAGGCTACGCGGTCTCGCCAAACTGGTCCCCCAACGGGCAGTTTCTGACCTTTTCATGGATGCGCAAATACGGTCCGGGCGAGCCTGGGTCGAACGACCTTTACCTGATGGACGTAGCGAGCAAGCAGTGGGTCCAACTCACTCATGACGCCGGACGCAACGATTACCCCTGCTGGTCACCGGATGGGCGGCACATTATTTTTCAGTCGCACCGCACGGGCACGGATCAGATTTTTACCATGCTGGCCGATGGTACAAATGTGAAGCAGCTAACAGTGAAGGGCAACAACACACAGCCCAACTGGAGCTGGAAGTAGATTTGGAGCAAAGCACGTTTTTTAACTGGCAAGTTTTGGCTTTGAAAAGTACATTCGTTTTTTGAAGTCGGGAAAGAAAAGTTACGAACTCGCGGCCGGCGAATAGTGCGCTCCGCCGCGATTCCGTACATAGCACGCCACAATTCGGGCGCACGGAAATTTGGAGGAGTCAGTGAAGCACCAGATGAGGATGTGGGGCATCGCAGCGGCGATCGGCGCTCTAATATTTTTGGGCGCATGTGCCAAGAAAGCCGCTCCGCCTCCACCAACGCCACCGCCTTCGCCCACCTCGCCCACGGCTTCGCTGTCGGCGAATCCGAACACCATCAATCAGGGTCAGCCGACCACGTTGACATGGCAGACCACGAACGCGACCGACGTCAGCATTGACGGCATTGGCGCGGTGGATTCCAGCGGCTCGCGCCAAGTTACGCCCGCCGATTCGACGACCTATCATCTGGTCGCGAAAGGCCCGGGCGGCACGCAGGATGCGACCGCGCGCGTGACCGTCAACGCCGAGCCGGTGCCGCCTCCGCCAACCACCTCGGCAACCGAAGAAGAACTCTTCGCGCAGAACGTGAAGGACATCTACTTCGAGTACGACAAGTCGGATGTGCGTCAGAGTGATCAGGCAACGATTCAAGGCGATGCGCAATTCCTCCAGCAGCATCCGGGAATCCACATCACCGTTGAAGGGCACTGCGACGAACGCGGCTCAACCGAATACAATCTGGCCCTCGGCACCAGCCGCGCCGACTCGGTGAAAGCCGCGCTCATACAGGCGGGAGTCGCCGGAGACCGCATCAAGACGTACAGCTACGGCAAGGAAAAACCGTTCTGCACGGAGTCCAACGAAAGCTGCTGGCAGCAAAATCGCCGGGCACATTTCGTTTACGAACACTAGAACGCGGCAGACGCAACATGGGGACGGGGTTCTGCTCCGTCCCTTTTAACAAACTCAGAATTTCGACATTGAATCGTCGATGATTTTCGGCATCTCCTCAGGTCACTTATGAAATCGAATCGAATATTAACGCTCGCATTGTCGGCTGCTTTTATGCTGACGACCTTCACCCCCGCCTTCGCAGTCAACCGCGACATCGTGCAACTGCAAACGCAGGTGGATCAACTGCAGCAGGCAATGACGCAGATGAGGCAGTCATTCGACGAACGCATGGGCGTCATGAAGAGCATGATGGAGCAGAACTCCGTCATCGCCAACAAAGTCAGCGCTGCGATCGACAACCTGCAATCCTCAATCAACAAGCAGCAGACCGATCGCGCCGCGCAGGTCGACCAGATCTCCGGGCAGATTCAGGCGCTGAACGACACGATGGATGAGCTGAAAGTACGCCTCGCCAAGCTCAGCAAGCAATTTGAAGATATGCAGGCGGCGCAACAATCCATGGCAGCGCAGCAGACGGAGGCGCAGCAAAAGGCACAACAGATGGCCTCCGCGCCGCCTCCCGATGTGCTTTACAACAACGCGCTACGCGACTACAACGGCGGAAACAATGACCTGGCAACCCAGGAATTCAACGACTATATAAAGTACTATCCCGACACCGATCTCGCCGGGAACGCGGATTTTTATCTGGCGGAGATCGAATTTAAGGCGGGCGACTATCAAAAGGCGATCGCAAACTACGATCTGGTTGTGCAGAATTTTCCCGGGGGAAACAAAGCGGCAGCGGCCCAGTTGAAAAAAGGATTCGCGCTCCTTGAACTGGGCAAGAAGGACGAAGGCGAGCAGGAACTGAAGCGCGTGATCCAGCGCTACCCGCGGACCAATGAAGCCATGCAGGCGCGGGATCGGTTGCGGAAGGTCGGAACGGCACCAGCGAAGAACCGCTAGCTCAGTGGAGCGGGCCGAAGCTAGCGCGACGGTGCAGTATTGGGTACCTCTACGCCGCCTTCGATCTTAGGAATGCCGAAGTGCCCGCCGAGATGGGAGAGGTCAACGGGGCTGATCGATCCGCTGACCACTACAAAGTCCACCTCGCGCGAGCGAGTCATCAGAACCGCCACATTGCTGATCGCATTATTCTCCAGCTTCACCCAGAGATCGGTCACGCCGGCATTCGCACTCTTTTCATTTTTGTTGATCGCCTGCTTGTTCATCAACTGCATCCAGCCCGCCTTGTGATAATCATCCCGCACCAACTCAATCGCCTGCGGATCAAACGTGTCGGGACGCGCGTAGCGAAAGTTATGAACCGAAATACCGCTCACTCCCGCAATCACGCGGCGCAGATCCTCATTATCCGAGTCAAGCTTGGATGCGAGGACAAGCATGGAATGATCGAGCGTAAACTCGGTTTTCGAAGACGCGCTCTGCCGCAGTTCGTCGATGCCCTGTGGCGAGAACTCACGCGGCGACTGAGAAGCAGACTGCGCGCCAGACTGCGCGGACACGAGCGCCGCGGATAGAACAACTGCCAGAACGAAGGCCATAACCACAGAAACAACACGGGAAAGCTTCATGCTGCGCCTCAAGAAGTTTGATGATGATTCGACCCGGACGAGCTCACTAGGCGAGCTCGTCCTTGGCAACTAAGAGCCCAGCGCAGCATGATTAGTTGTACGAATTTTTCTGGCGGGACGTCACACCGCGTCGGTGGCCGCGACCGACTTTTGCGTCATGGGGCCAGCGGAGCGCAGCGTCACCCAATCCGTCTGTGCGCTCTCCCACCCGTGAATGAGAAATCCATAAGACTCGAAGAGCTGGCGAATGCGCGGCCTCGTCCAGCCCGCGATTTCCTCGAGAATCGGGACGAGCGCTGCCAACGCGTTATCGCTGAGCACGGTGCGCTTGGCGATCTGCGCGACGTGCTTCGATTCCGACACGGCGATGGTGAAGCCGTCATGCCGGTTCACGTGCAGCATCACATGAATATCCGAGCTGCCGTCGCCAACATACACAACGTGATCGAGCGGCACGCCGAGGTCTTCCGACAGTTGCTCAAGACGCGCGACTTTACCGTAGCCCGCCGTGGCCCGCACCAGCGTTTCAATTTCTCCGCTCGCGCTGTATTCGAACTCCGTGCCGAAGATGTGAGTGCGCGGCACGATCCCCTCGAGCGCCGACTGGATCACTTCAACGGGCGCCGCCGACAGAACGTAAAAGTCGAAGTGAAATCCATCGATGCGCCGGTCCAGTATCTCGTAGATCTGCTCGATGTTTTCCTTGAGGCGAATGCGCTTGCCGACTTCGACGAGATCGTCGCGATGCACGCGCGAGCGAAACTCCGGGTCGTGCAGCAAAAGATAGGAGAGTTCGGCCCCCTGCTGAACCAGGTTCAGCTTCGCCATGCCCTTGATCTTGCGCTCGAACTCTGCGACAGAAATGCCCACGAGTTCGCTCAGCACGTACCCCGTATCGTTAAAGGTCAGCGTCTGATCGAAGTCGCTGGCAAATAGATAGTGTTTCCGATTTTTGTCAGTAGCCATGTTCTATCTTAGATTCAATCGTAGGTTAACCGACGATAAAATTTCGCTATCGCTGCCATCACAACAACTTGCGAAGCTTTATTGGCACGCCCCGCATCGCCTGATGCGGCATCGCGCGACGTCGCACGTGTCGTCCGGTACATCGCTCCAGGCATCGGCAAACATGCAGTATTGCCCGTCAGCCACTTTGCGTGTAGCCTCATTTTGCCATCATAAGAATGCGCAAATTGAAAGCGAGGGGCTGCATGCCGAAGAGTGTTAGTGATCATCTGAATGACGATGCCGACCGTGAAAAGGGATCGCTCGAACCCGACGACCGCAAACAGGCGGGAAACAATTCGATGAAAGACCAGCTTGGCCATCGCGATGAACATCCGCTGGTCGAAGGCGCGGACAGCGATTTCCCCGAGCCCGGCCAAAGTCCCGAACACTCATTCGAAGGGACCTTTCGGGAAAAGAAATAACGAAGGCAAAGCTGCGATCTTGCAAAACCTGGCTTGGTGCACTACACTGTGGTGCATGAAGACGGATGTCTATAGCTGGCGGGTTTCTTCACAAAGAAAGGCTGAGCTCGAAAGCGAAGCGCGGCGGGAAGGCACGTCTTTGGCCGGACTGCTCGAGCAAATTACCGAGCATTGGCTCCAAGAACGCCGCAACTCGCGTAACGGTGAGGCGGCTGAACAAGCGGAGATCCGGCGCCGCGCGGCGCCTGCCATCGGGTCGGTCCGGGGAGGCGATCCAACGCGCTCCTCAAGGTCATCCCAACTCGTTCGCGAGGTTCTAACAAAGCGCTATGGCCGCTAGCGCGCTGGTTGACACCGGAGTAATTCTCGCATTAGTTGACCGCAACGACCGCTGGCACGAATCGTGCGTCGAGGTCTACGACAAAATTCCACTTCCCCTGCTCACCACCGAAGCGGTGCTGGCCGAAGTGTTCCATCTCACTTACCGCAACCTGCGCGATGTACGAGGCGTTTGGACTCTGCTGCGCTCAGGAGCAATCCGGATGGCTTCGATCGAACATGATGAACTAGCCGAGATTCGCAGCCTGATGGATGAGTATGCCGATCGACCGATGGACTTTGCCGACGCGACATTAGTCCACCTTGCAGGTCGCGAGGCGATCAGCCTGATTCTAACAATTGACCACCACGATTTCGAAACTTACCGCATTGGCGGACGCAAAAAATTCATGATCCTGCCGCGGCGAAATTCGCGCTGAATAATTACCCGCGCTACATCAACTCCTGCATGCACTTCGCCAGCACTTCCCTGCTCGGTCGCACGGCTGATTCCGGCAGCGTTGCCAGTGGCGCATCGACCACATTGAGCGTGTCGATAAAGCTGGGCGCCTTGGCATTGATGTAAAACACGCCGGTCAGCACCTCGCCTTTTTCATGCGATTCCATCAACCGCTGCACCGCATGAATCTTGTTGGTCGGATCGTACTCTTCTTCCAACTTCTTCAAGCGCAGGCTCGACCCATCGTGCATGGTGACTTCCATGGTCGTTCCCGGATCGTACTCCACATTGATTTCTTCGAACGCCGGAACGAAGCTCACCTCGTGCATCACTTCCTCGTGGGTCTGCATGTACTTGTAGGATTTCGTCGAGCCCTCGTGATCGTTGAACGTCACGCACGGCGAAACGACGTCGAGCATCACCGTGCCGTTGTGGGCGATGGCCGCTTTCAACATGGTGTGCAGTTGCTTTTTGTCGCCGGAGAACGATCGCCCAACGAAAGTCGCTCCCAGCTGAATCGCCATTGCGCAGGTGTCGACCGGCGGCAGATCATTGACGACTCCGCTTTTCAAAGTCGAGCCGAGATCGGCGGTCGCCGAGAACTGGCCCTTGGTCAGGCCATAGCAGCCGTTATCTTCGATCACATAAATGATCGGAAGATTGCGCCGCATGAGGTGCACAAACTGCCCGGCTCCGATCGAAACCGTATCGCCGTCGCCGGTCACGCCCAGGGCGAGCAGGTTTTTGTTGGCAAGCACCGCGCCCGTCGCCACCGAAGGCATGCGCCCGTGTACGGAATTGAAGGCGTGCGAACGATTCATGAAATACGCCGGGCTCTTCGAAGAGCAGCCGATGCCGCTAAACTTCGCCACGCGCTCGGGCTTCACGCCCATTTCATACATGGCGTCGATAATGCGCTCGGAGATCGCATTATGGCCGCATCCCGCGCACAGCGTTGTCTTGCCGCCTCGGTAGTCGATCACCTGCAATCCAACCCGGTTGGTCTTGGGAGCAGGCGGGGGCGTCGTGGTTGTCGTTCCCATTTACTTACCCTCCATCATCATCAGTTCGTCGGTCACCGACCGCGCGTCGAGCGGCAGTCCATGAATGTGGCAAATTGAGCGCAAGCGCGGAGTCAACTCCGCCTTGATATCGAGTTTGAGCAGACTGGCCATCTGGCCGTCGCGATTCTGCTCCACGACGTAGACGTGCTCATGGTTCGCAATAAAATCGTGCACTTCGCGGGTGAAGGGATACGCACGCAACCGCAGGTAATCGGTCGGCACATTGTGCTCCTTCGACAGCT
>Ga0181522_10002683_pt1 | contig 10070 bp, 14 predicted proteins | sample PEATcosm2014_Bin_27_FD_121103 | JGI IMG/M metagenome (GOLD analysis project Ga0181522, IMG submission 121103) | Peatland microbial communities from MTU Mesocosm Facility, Houghton, MI, USA - PEATcosm2014_Bin05_10_metaG | ecosystem: Environmental > Terrestrial > Soil > Wetlands > Peat | place...
ACCAATCTATTTACGAAGAAACGTGCCTACGCACAAATGATGGCGACTCGCCCGCAAACGCTGTACGGATTGGCGGATTCGCCCGTCTGCCTGGCAGCTTGGCTCTTTGACCATGGTGACAGTTATGGCCAGCCGGCAGCGCCGATCACCTCGGCGGTGCTCGGGCGCACGATTAATGGATACTCCGCAGGTGACCTGACACGAGACGATGTACTCGACGACTTCACACTCTACTGGTTGACGAACACGGCGATTTCTGCAGCTCGTTTCTATTGGGAACTTCACCTCAATCTTTATAACGCAGCCGAAGTCTCTGTCCCAGCTGCGGTGAGCGTCTTCCCCGGCGAGAACTATCAAGCCCCGCGAAGTTGAACGGAGCGGGCGTATCACAAACTTATCTACTACAACCAAGTAGACAGAGGCGGACACTATGCGGCCTGGGAGCGGCCACAACTGTTTTCAGAAGAGCTTCGCGCGGGCTTCAGATCACTGCGGTCAAACTTGGCAAAGGCTGCGTAGTCGCAGCTTAGCGCAAATCGATAAACCTGGTGCTGAGTCGATGAATTCCGCACTCTTTTGTTTTGCTCTGCCCGAGGTTTGGCCACACGCTCTCGTTGTTGTCGCAACAAGAAGGAGCTTTTCTGTGCCCGCATCGCGGTAGTCGATGGGATGGCAGGAGAAATACTCGGTCCACGGGGGGCCGAGACGGCGCAATAAACTGCGCATTATTTACTGATTGCTATTGATGGAAGGATATCTCAACCGAAAACCACAAAAATCAGTGAATCTGTTTATTTACAGGATTCGGAAGAGCCGAAAGTTTAGAGCGCAGCTTGATTCTCGTGACAGAAAATTTGATATCCGCTAGAGTTAAACAAGGAGCCATGGCTATGAACTTGGTCGTGCATATTCCCGACGATTTCGCTACCCGACTGAGTGCGGCGGGCGGCGACTTGTCGCGCCGTGCCCTGGAAGCATTGGCGGCCGAAGAATACAGGCACGATCGTCTCACCAAGCCAGAATTGCAGCAGCTCCTCGGAATTGAGACCAGCTTCCAGCTCGACGAGTTCCTCAAGGCCCACGATGTGTGGATCGAGTACACACAGGAAGACGCCGAGCGGGAGCGTAAGAGCCTTCAGCGCCTGGGATTCTAATGCTCCTGGTTGTTGCAGATACCAGTCCCATTTTTTGCTTATTGTCCATCGATCACATTGACCTTTTGCCGCGATTGTTCGGAAAGGTCTTTGTTCCCGATGCCGTGCACAAGGAGCTTTGCCATCCTGCAGCTCCCGCGATGGTCCGCGAATGGCCCGGAGAGTGCGAAACCCCCTAGATCATCTGGTTTTGCATTTGGAACGGTCAGAATCTTCGAGCCCTGCATCACCTCAGCATAGACTTGGACATCCGCAACGGGATCGCCGTCGTCGGCCAGAGCCGTGCCACGGATTGATTCCTTTTGGTCGCTGACAAATGAGCAGGGATTGGAAAAATATGCCGCCAAGCTCAAAGGCGATGGAGTCACCGGATCCGAGATCGCCCGAAGGCTCAGGTTGCTTCGGATCGAGCATGCCGCTCTAGAGGCCGACTTCTACAGTCGCTACTACCTCGATAGCAATTCCAATTTCAATCGCGCCCGAACCGTTTCCTTATGGACATGGTGAAAAGGGCGGCAGACGGGGGTTGCGCCGGACTACGGAAGGGCAAGACCGAAACTCTATCTACCTCGCTAGCCTCGGCTGACTCCGGGCCGCGCGCGATAGAAGTTGCGACCTTTCCTTTTTTGTGTGCATCTCACTGGGCGTGGTGGATTGAATGTTAAGAAAATAGTTTATATTGATACGACAGGAGATCACATTGCCCGCAATTGCCGTTCGCGGAAGTCGAAACAAGCACCAAGCTGTGGAGAGTGCGAAGAGGGTTGAGCCTCCTTCGTCGAAAGAAACAGTGGAAGGTTGGCTGAAACCATACTCGATCGGTGAAAAACTGAAAAACTTACGGCTCAGGAAGAAACTGGGCCTGGTGGAACTGGGGCGGCATACCGGCCTTTCAGCGGCACTTCTATCCAAGCTTGAACGCAGCAAGCTCTATCCTACCTTGCCCACCTTGGCTCGCATCGCGACGGTGTTCGATGTCGGCCTGGATCACTTCTTCACGGATGAGCGCAAGCGACACGTGGTGGCGCTGGTAAAGAAGCGGGAGCGGCAGCGGTTTCCGGAACGCCCCGGGACATCCGATATCTCATACTTTTTCGAAGCTCTGGACTATGGGACGGCGCCGAGAAAGCTCAATGCTTACTACGCAGACTTCCAGAAGATCGCGAAGGAGAAGCTGAAGCCGCACACTCACGCGGGAGCCGAACACTTGTACTTGCTCTCCGGAGCACTTGTGGTTGCAATTGGAGGCCACGGCTACGAGTTGGAGGCCGGCGACGCACTCTACTTCGATTCCAGTGTGCCCCATACCTACTGCAAGTCGGGCGACAGTCCCAGCGCAGCACTGATTGTTACAGTTCCTTAGGAAGCCGTTATTTAGTTAGTTAAGACGCCCGCACCAGGACCGAGATCGAATTCGGGAAAGGCCGCCGTCTATACCCATCACCTGGCCTGTGATCCAGCTCGGTTCGGCGTCGAGCGGCGACTCGATCGCGGGAGCAACATCGTCTGGCTCGCCCGTCCGATCCGATGCATGCATGCCAGCCGATGCTTTGGCCATCATCTCATTCTGCAGCGACCACACAGTCGACCCGGATTTGTTTCGAGGCCTAGGAGGCGGACGCGGCAAGCGCCCCTTGGCTGCGGAGATTGCCTCGTGGTTGCCTAATCGGATGTGGGCCGCCGCCGTTGAGAGCAACACGACCGATCCACCCTTCGGTGTCATCGCGACCGCCGCAGCACGGACCACGGCGAATGCTGACTTTAGATTGGTGGCGACCGTAGCGTCCCACTCCTCTTCGGAGAGGAGGTGCAGCAGGCTTCAGTTAAGAGGGAGCTGGCGCAATTGACTATGCCATCTAGTTGGCCCTGGAGTTCCACCGCTTGTTTCATACACGACTCCACCTGTTGCAGGTTGCAGGCGTCGAGGCAGAATCTTTCAGCACCAAGTTCTACCGCTAGGCCAGCTGGGCGCACTTCGTCTCAACCCGCCAGCAGTAGATCTACGCTCTTCTTGTCGAGACTGCGAGAAAGCGCCGAACCGATGCATCCGTAAGCTCCGAAAACCACGTACGATTGACTCATGTCAGCTTTCCGGCAAAGCGTTACCGGAATTCGGCGCGCATCAAACCGCCGCTCACGCAGCCGAGGCCGTCGAATCCGCTGCGGATCGACCATAAGCTTCTTCGTGGTCGTTGTGGGCAGCTCTTGCCTCAGCCACTGCAATCCGTCGGCAGGCGGCGCTGCAGTAAAGAACCTTGTCCCAATTGGCCGCGAGCCGCCTTTGCCTAATGATGGTCTCACTACAAACGGTGCACGGCTTACGTGGTGATCCGTGATTGTCCGGCTGTGACTTATCAGCATTGTTAACCATTCTTCCTCTCCTTGCGATTCGTTCGCGGGCAGGTGACCATACCACCTGTCCGCCAATTTTTGGAGCCGCGGAGAACCTACGGCGTCTTCGACTGGCGTTTCACTGCTGGTTTCTCATCGAGACGCCGGAACTCCAAATAGGTAAAGATCAGGCCCCAGGAAAGCAGCAGGAAGGTAATCATGCCGACGATGAATATCGCGGTATCAGACATCTCGCTTCACTCGCGAAGCCTGACGGAAGTAGTTCCCTGCCGAAAGGATCGACGGGACCCATAGCCCTACAAAGACGCCGGCTTCCTTGCTGGCACTCATGCCAAGGCCGAACCAGAGGGAAACCGAAAAGAGAAACGATAAGAAAGCCGCTGCGAGTATCAGCCAATCAGCCCTAGTGAACACCTTGTTTGCCTCCGCTATTGCAAATGTGTCTGTCCTGCTGCAATGAGATGAAGCGGGCAGTTGGCTGGATTCACCTAAATCAAAACCATTTGATCAATGAGACAATCGATAAACGACGTCGCGAACAGAATTCGCCGCTTTTATTCCCACGACCAAGACGCACGTCAGTTTTGACCTCTGTGAAAACAAGTTTCAGCAGATCGTCGTTTGTCTCAATCAGAAAATAGATTTGCATAATCTGACACGTAGACAGATTCAATCTGAACGCTGATCCGTCAATCTAAGGAGAATTCACATGAAACGAATTTACGTCATGTCCTGCCTTGCGTTGCTCATCACCCTGAGCTTCAGCAGCAACGCCAATGCAAGTTCGAAGAAAGATATTGTGGACACCGCCGTTGCAGCCGGCGACTTCAAGACTCTGGCTGCAGCGCTGCAGGCTGCGGGCTTGGTAGATACGCTGAAGGGGGCCGGCCCGTTCACCGTCTTCGCGCCTACCGACGAGGCATTCGCGAAGCTCCCTGCTGGAACGGTGGAAGACCTGCTTAAACCTGAGAACAAACAAAAGCTGGTCTCTATCCTCACGTATCACGTGGTCGCTGGCGACGTAATGGCGAAGGATGTGGTCAAGCTCAGTGAAGCGAAGACCCTGAACGGCAAGGAATTGAAGATCATGGTCGAGGGCGGTAAGGTTATGGTCGACAGCGCTAACGTCACCAAGACCGACATTCAGTGCAGCAACGGCGTGATCCATGTGATCGACTCCGTGCTCATCCCTCAATAGTGCCGGTTCAGTTCTTGGCTCCCTGGTTGGAGACCTATGTCTCCAGCCAGACCCAAGACCGAAGAGACTTTTGCGATCAAGCGACTGCGCAACCAAAGTTTCGGGACGGTCATTCCGTTTATGCTGCTGCATGTCGCCGTGTTCTTTATCCCTTTCCGTTGGTCATGGGTGCGCTCACGCCGGAGATGTATGCCGCGCGCATCTTCGGTATCACGGCCGGATACCACCGCAATTTCAGCCAAAGCAGCTACAAGCTAGGACGCGGCTGGCAGTTTGTGATGGCCTTGCTGGCGGAGACTTCCGGGCAGAAGGATGTCGTCTGGTGGGCTGCCCACCATCGGGGTCGTCACCGGCATGACGACCTGGATACGGATATTCATTCGCCGTTGAAGCGGGAATTCTGGTGAGCCTATGTCGGTTGGGTGCTGTCGAACGAACACGACAAGTATGATCTGATCCAGGACTTCGGCAAATATCGGCAATTGCGCTGGCGGACGAACACTACATTGTTCCACCGGTCGTGTCAGCGGCGATTCTAGGTGGGGAGCTTTTGTGTGGAGATTCGTGGTGTCGAGCGTCTTGCGGTTTCACGGAACCTTCACCATCAATTCTGTGGCGCATCCTTGGGGGTCGCAGGTTTCGACACCGCCGAGAACAAGCCGCAATAACTTCGTCCTCGCCATCATCACCCTGGGCGAAGGCTGGCATAACAATCACCACAAGTATGCGGGGAATTCGCTGGTCGAAAGTCGAGGTTACCTGCTACGCGCCAAAGTTGTTGAACTGGCTTGGAAGTGGCCAGGGATTTGCGGGATATTCGGCTTCCGCTTCCGGAAAATGAGGTGAGATGAGCCGAATCGCAGTGATCGGAACGGGGATCTCAGGGATGGCAGCGATTTACCTGCTCAGCCAGAAACACGAAGTGTGGCTCTTCGAGAAGGAAGACCGTCTCGGAGGCCATACGCATACGCATCAGATTGAAACCAGCCGCGGCGCTCTGCCAATCGACACGGGTTTCATCGTGCACAACGACCGCACGTATCCGAACTTGGGTCGGTTGTTCCGACAGGGGGGCATCTCCGGGAAGGCGAGCGACATGTCGTTTGGTGTTTTCTAGCCGGTAGACTGGTGAATACGGCAGCCGTGGCTAAGCGGATTTTTTGCCTCCCGGAACAGTCGGTATCGCCTCGGCCACCATCGATTTCTTATCGGGATCGTGCGCTTCAACCGCGAAGCCGCAGGATCCAGCCAATGCTGAAATCAGCTGGGGGTTACCTGCGGGCGAATCAGTTCGGAGGCGAGTTGACGCATCACCACTTGCGCCGATGGCGGCGGCGGTGTGGTCCACGTCGCCAGAAGAAATCGAAGACTTCCTGGTCTTTACCCTGATTCGCTTCATCGCCTGCTCCGGGCTTAATCCTTATCGTAGGGTTAGATCGGGGTCCTTGCGGCGCGTTGACAAGCTCAGCTTTTGGGAACCCACCCATTAGTGAAAGCGCGGACCCGGGCAGTTCCGACGCCAAAACCAGCCTTGAAAGCGGTCGTGTTGAACGCCTGATTCAGGGCGTTAGCAGCCGCTCCATCCAGAGTAACCGTCACGCCCTGCACATCGATAAGAACAGAACGATACTGTGCGAGAGGCAGCCTAAAACTCCCGGGCAAAGCAAGATCAAAGAGAATGATACGACCTACTAGAGTTTCGTTGGCGACCACCAAGCCGGTAATGATTGGACTCTTGCCAGTCGTGTCGATAGTGAAATTCTCGATCGAAATGACAGTTCCGCCAGCGCTGAGGGTCAGACCTCCGGTGTGACCGATGTTGCCAACCGCCGTCTTCAGGTCGATGGCGCCGCCGTTGATCGGGAAGTTCACTGTGGCGCGGTTTAGTTGCGTTGGTGCGATGACTCCGGGAGCCACACCAAGGCTTTGCAGAGCATTGAGGAAGCCGCTGCTGAGAGCAACTGTAGTTTCTCCGGATTCGACGATATTGGTTTCCTGGGCAAAGGCGGTACCGGCGAGGGCCAGCACTGCCGTTAAGGCAAGGCGTATCACAAATTTGGTTTTGACCATATTTTCCTCCTTGATTTCCCGACGACAGCTCTGCTTGCTGTCTATGACAATGAGACTCTGAACAGGTATCGGCGGCGCAGGAAAAGCACTGCCGGCCGCCAAGTTGTTTTCGTGAAGATCAAATACTCTGGGCTAATGTTTCATCGGGGGAAAAGTGAGGTCGTTCCGGGTCGGCGATGGGGCATTTTTCCGCTGGCTAACGAGACGGGCCTCAATTTATCCGCACGTTCAAACGGTCTTGCCTGACGTCCTACCGTGGTGAGCCCTGATCGATTCTTGCTTCCTCTAAACAGGCATGTAGATCTGGTTTCTATCCAGATAGGAGGAGGTTTACATGAAGGGTATTACTCTTGTTTGCTCTGCCGTGATGGTTGTCACCGGATGGGCTGTCGCGCAGCACGCGCTGAGCGCCAATCACTCAGAGACCGTGCCGCAGCCTCTCGGTTTGAGAACTGTAGTCGGTTGCCTGTCAAAGACCGACGATACCTATGTCATCGTCGGCGGCGCGCCGGGCCCGAAGCAGTTCCGCATAGTGTCCGGCGACGTGTCCTCCCTGAAGGGAAAGATCGGTCATACCATCAAGGTCGTAGGCATTGTCGGTAAGAACGACGCTTTGGCTAACCAGAACGGGCTCTACAACGAAGGCACAACTACCGGCGTGGGTTACCTTACCATCGAGGCACAGAAGATTTCACAAGTTTACGGGAACTGCAGCGAGCCCGGAAAAGAATGGGCCGGCGACCACAAGTAAATTCTTGTCATCCGAGACGCTCTAGCCATGTTGCCTCTGATAACGCCTTGCCGTCGATAGCAACACGCGGAGTTTCTGGTTGCGGTGGGAGGGGCAGCCATCGCAGTCAGTCTGTGGACAGCAGTTCCACGGAGTTGCCCGCGAGTTCGATGATGTAGATCGATCTTGTGCCGTCACGATGCAATTTGAGCGCCCCGACCTCGGCGGCCTTTGGCGCGATAAAACCGAGAAGCGGGGGGTGCCGAGAGGGAAGCACTAGAGCGAGGCTGTATTAGAAAACTGCACCAAACCACATGCTATGGTCCTGACAAAGGATCTCGCATTGGAAGCGCGAACTGTACCACTCCAGAGCCTTCCGAATGTCGGCCAAGGATATGGGGATGTATCGATAGTGTCCGGCTTACCGATGAGTACACCCACACCCCGCCTCTATTATTTTCTCGCCTTCCGCGTGGAACATCCCCTCGCGGCTGAGCAGTTCATCCAACAATTCCAACCGACGCGTAAGATCGAGAATCAGTTCGACACGCTCGTCAATTGTCAAGTTCGCTTTAATCTCGAGAATTACAGGGAGCTCATTCATAATCACCTCGAATAATTGCTTACCGTGTTTTACTTTAATGCAATTCGGTTTAATCAACAGTGAAATCCATCTGTGGAGCCCAACGCATGTGAGCGGGGAGATAATTAGTGCAGCTTAAGTTTCACGAGGATAAAAAGTAACTGACGGAGTAAATGCCGCGATTGAAATCGACATCACGATTGCAGTGAAGGCAAGCAAGTACAATTGGTTTTGCCCGCCGAAAATGCGTCTTTTCACTACGGTTCGCCATCTATAAGGTCCCGGCTGCTTAAACACCAGTCTTTGTGCTTCGGTTCTCGCCGGTTCCATGCCAATTCTCTCGCTCCAGAATGTCAGTAAGAATTACGAAACCGATGGCCAGACGGTTCGCGCCTTAAACGGCGTTTCACTAACGGTGGAAAGTGGCGAGTTTGTCGCTCTGGTCGGACGCAGCGGCTGCGGCAAGTCCACTCTCTTGCATCTGGCGGGCGCCATGGATTCCCCCAGCGATGGGGTCGTCCTTATTGACGGAATGGCATCCTCGTCTCTCGACGACGCAAAGCAAACCCGTCTGCGCCGGGAGAAAATCGGCTTTATTTTTCAGTCCTTCCAGCTGCTGCACACCTTGACTGTGCAGGAAAATGTAGAGATGCCATTGCTGCTCGCGGGCAAGCCCCGTTCGCGTGAAGAGGCACTCGAGCGTATGCGCTGGGTGGAACTGGATGCCCTTGCATCTCGCTACCCGCACCAGCTTTCCGGTGGCCAGATGCAACGGGTCGCCATCGCGCGTGCTTTGGTTCACTCTCCGAAGATTCTCCTCGCCGATGAACCCACCGGCAATCTCGACACCGGTACCGGGGGAATAATTCTCGGCCTGCTGCAACGCGTGACCCGCGAGCAAAAGACAGCTACCATTATGGCAACCCACAGCATGGAAGCGACCGCGGTTTGCGACACCCTCGTGCGTATGCGCGACGGCCGAATCGAAGAGGTCACCCGCCGCTGAGATGTCCCGCCTGAAACTCTTCTACCGACTCATGGTTCGTCCGCTTTTTCGGGAACCGGTGCGTCTTTCTCTCACTGTGCTCGCGGTCGCGTTCGGTGTCGCCGTTGTGCTCGCGATTGATTTGGCCGGCAATGCGGCGGCGGCATCGTTTCATTCGTCGATGGAAACCCTGGCGGGAGACAACGATCTGGAAATTGTGGCCTCAGGTGGCGTTCCGGAATCCGTCGCAGCCGCCCTCGCCACCTATCCTTCCGCACTGCGGATTTCTCCCCGCATGGAAGATTACGCGGTTCTGACCGATTCTCAGCAGACTCTGCCTCTCATTGGTCTGGACCTCATCGGCGAAGGTAGCCGATATGTTGTTTCCGAGGTGCCGGACAATTCTGCGCCTGCCCGGAATTGGCAAAGAGATTTGGCCGATCCGCAGAGCGTCTGGGTGAGCAGCAGTCTGAACAAACATCCGGGCGAACAACTATCGCTGTTGATCAACGATCGCATCTACAACTGCACCGTTCGCGGTGTGTATCCCGATTCCAGCGGCAGCGAAAACGCGATCCTGATGGATATCGCAGGGGCGCAGCAGGTGCTAAATCGGTTCGGCCGTCTAGATCGCGTGCTGATCAAGCTTCCACAGAGCGCCGAAATCGAGGAAGCACAGAAGGAGCTAAAAAGCGTTCTGCCGGCAGGGGTGGAGATCCGTCCGCAAGGCACGGGCACAGAGGAAAACCGGAAAATGCTGGGCGCCTTCCGCTGGAATCTGCGTCTGCTGAGCTACATCGCATTGGTGGTGGGGGCGTTTCTCATTTACAACACGATTTCCGTCTCGGTGGTTCGACGGCGAGCAGAGATCGGTATCGTACGCTCCGTGGGCGCCAGCCGAGCCGATGTGCTCGTGGCGTTCCTTGGCGAAGCAGCTTGTCTTGGTGTCGCTGGCGCTCTTCTCGGATTGCCACTCGGAAGAATCATGGCTTCGGGCG
>Ga0181522_10002684_pt1 | contig 10069 bp, 5 predicted proteins | sample PEATcosm2014_Bin_27_FD_121103 | JGI IMG/M metagenome (GOLD analysis project Ga0181522, IMG submission 121103) | Peatland microbial communities from MTU Mesocosm Facility, Houghton, MI, USA - PEATcosm2014_Bin05_10_metaG | ecosystem: Environmental > Terrestrial > Soil > Wetlands > Peat | place...
CTGCACCTTGCCGTCGATGCCGCCGATCAGCAAGCCCGCACCGTCGGGACGCGGCAACAACACGGCTGAGTAGAAGGGCGGCAGGTCCACGCCAAGACTCGGAGTGACCACGCCGGTGAAGTAGTTGCGGGCGGCGTTGTAGAAGGCTTTGAAAGAGACGGAGCCGTCGGATTCGCCGGACTGAGCGATCAGCCAGGGATCGTCACTTGCGAGGCACCATGCCGTCCATTGCTGTGTGAAATCGTCGATGCCGAAGTGGCCGCTGCACTTGGTTCCCGCGACAAATGCCTCGAAACCGCTCTCATTGCTCACGATCGCCGGTGCGATGAGCCCTCGCGGGTCCCTGCCAGGCGCCACTTTTTGTGCGAGATCAAGACGCCTCGACTCCTTCCAGGCATCGCCGCTCTTGAAATAAAGCACTAACTCTTCGGGCTCGACAATGGCGAGCCATCCGTTTGCTTCGAGCGCAGACAGCACCGCCGTCTTCGAGACCATCACGATCTGTTTGCGCAGCACCAGGCTGGTCTTTGATTGCCCCGTGGCCGGCGCGGCTGCGTCGACTTCGACCATCGCCACCCGCGTCTCGTTGCCTTCCACAACTTCGGCTACCCAAAGCCGTTCCCTTGCATTCTCGCTCAATGTCACACGGACGGTATTCGCGCTCTCAGCTCCGGATGCCGCGACGCCATGAGACTTCAAATCTTCAACCAGAAGCCGCCGGATGACAGGGATCTCGTCCGTTGGAATCGTCGATAGGTTGCGGATGGTAAGGTGCGCTTCGCCGGGCCCGAGAATCGCTGCGATCTGTTCAACCAGAGATGCCGCGGGCTTATCCCATGGGCCGGAGGCGGTGGTGGCGCTTGCCGCCAGCCCAAGCAGCACGCTTGCCAACCCCGCAGCCAGATGGAATAGCCTCGTTCGCTTCATGATTTCTTCACTCACTCGTTTGCGCGGATTATATCGTTTGCGGTTGCTGCCATGAGACGAGCCGGGAGTTTCACGGCCTATTGATGCAGGCGAGTTTCTTTCGGGAGGTGGGTTCTGTGGGTTCCCACCCATGCGACAGAAGAAAGTCGCATGGATGGGACATCCAGCTTTGAGGTACATCCGACCCCAGGGTCTATGCCCGACGAAGGCAGCCGGGACGTTCCTTCAATGACCGGGCCTGGGCGCAGGATCTGTTTCGCTGTCCATCTCCTGCTTTATAACCGGGCTGTTGGCCATGCTTTTGAAGACGTCGTTGGCAAAGAAGAACTTGCCGTCCGAGGGAACCATGACCACCTGGATCTTGTCCGAGAGCCGCTCGGCAATGATCTTGTTGATCAGCAGAGGGGACTTGTTCAGCAATTCGGCTTCGCTGGTCATGCGCTCGGCATTGGCCTTGGCCATCAGCCGCACGCGGCTTGCCTCGGCGTCGGCCAACAAGTTGCGCCGCTCCAGCTCGGCCTTGCTGTCGATGACTTTGGCCTGGGCATCGGCCTCTGCATTCTCGATTGTCGACTCCTTGCGCGCTTCGGCTTCCAGCTTGCTCTGTTCAATCTGCTTCTGCTTCAGCGGCAGCGTGTATTGCATGGCGTCGGCTTCACCCTTGGCCTGGACCACGCGGGATTGCGCGTCGCCCTCGGCCTGCTTCACCTTCTGCACTGCTTCGGCCTCGGCCTGCAACTCGGCTATCCTCACCTGCTTTTGTTGAATGTCGGTGACTACGCCGAGTTGGTCGTCTTCCTGCTCCTTCAGCAGCAACCCTTCCAGGCCTTTCGCGTACTCGGCGGGAAGCTGAATGTCTGAGAGCATCACCTCTTCCACCAGGATGCCGTCGGCGCCCAGCTTGTGCGTGATGATCGCTGCCGCCTTGGTCCGAACCTCCTCGCGCTTTGAACTGAAGATCTCGCGCACCGTGTATTCGGGCGCCAGTTCGCGCCACGCGCTGGATACCACCGGCGGCACCAGCTCTTTATCCACCGGCTGAGGCATGTGAGCCTGCACGTTATCCAGCCGGTTGGGATCGAGACGATAGCGAACCGTCACCGTCAGGCCGATGTTGAGCCCTTCGCGCGACTGCACGCCCAGCCCATTTTTCTGCGTCCCCGGCTTTGCGCCCTCTTCCAGGATTCCTGCCGTGTAAAGGTGATCGCGCAGGTCGAAGGTCTGCACGCTCTCCACAAGGGGCGTCACAAAATGGACTCCCGGATAGAGTGTGCCCGGCAGCGTGCCGCGAATCTGGCTCACACGCACGCCACCCGTTCCGCTGGGCACCACCACGATGCTGGCCGCCACCAGGAGCGGCAAACAAGCCACCAGCACCAACGCCGCCGAGCTGCGCCATGCAATCTCCTCCGGTTCAATCTGTTCTTGTTCTCCTGCGGCCTTGCCTTTCGCATTGCGAATGCGCAGCCAAAGGCCATAAAGTGGAATTCCCAACGCGGCAGCCAGCAACAGCACTCCCGCGACCGTAAGCAACAACTTCAATGCGATCATTTTGCGTCTCCTCTTCCCCGGTTGTGTTCCCTTCGCTTATTGGTTTCCGGCCATGGAACAATCAGCAGCCGGACCAGTCCTCCGTATGTCAACTCTTCCAGAAGCAGTGCCGCTACCACTGGCAGCAGCACCGCTCCCAGACCCCTCATCGCTTCAGTCAGCAGATTCATTGCCCGGCCTCCTTACAGCGAACCCGCTTGCACCTCGGCGCTTGCGGCCACCAGCTTCCCGGCGATGTTGTTCTCAGCAGACTGGGCCTGTGCTGGCGCCGCGGCTGTTGCGGTTTGAGCCGGCTGCGCCGTGGTGCGGGCAGCCGGATTCACTCCGCCGCCAAACAGTTGGGCGGTCTCTTGGTTGCGCTGGCCCACCATTTCAACCGTGTCACCCTGGGCAACCAACTCGTAGAGCTCTTCCAGGTCGGCCTTGGCCATGCGGATGCACCCATGCGAGGCGGCCTTGCCGATCGACCTTGGCTCGTTGGTTCCGTGGATTCCGTAACCGCGTATGCTCAGCCCCATCCACCGCGTGCCTACCGGATTGCCAGGCCCCGGCGGAATGGTCTTGCCATCGTGGTGATAAGTTGGGTTCGCCACGCGGCGCTCAATGGTGAATGTTCCCACGGGGCTGGGCGTAGAAGGCTTGCCCACTGCAACGACGTAGACCTTCTTCACTTGTCCGCCTTCGACCAGTGCGAGTTTGCGATCTACGAGACTAACCACAATCACGCGTTTCACCACGTCTGCAACAGGAACCTGCTGTTCGGAACCGAGCTTCGACGCGTCCTGCGCCATCGCCGGGGTTGCAATCGCCGTCGCCGCCACTGCCACCATTGCCGCCCTGCTGAACCCCTGAACTTTCATCGCATCCCCCTCACCAAATTGCCTGCGCCCAGACAGAGTGCAACGGGGGCGCCAATTGTTTGCGATTGAAAATAATTGGGTTATGGTCTGGTTGATCCTGGGGAGCCGTGTCACCCGATACACGCTGTGTTGGTGGTGACACGCGTGATAGCTTCATGGATTCGAGGCTTGCGGCGCCCCGCAAACAGGGCTATCCACACGAAAGCGCTCGGCGCAAAACTGAAGCGCCTGGTAGCGGATTCGCCGACGCTATCGATTGCTTCGCCTGCGCTGTGCCCATAGAAAAGGCTTAGGCGACTCCAGCGAAACAGATTGACTTTGGGGTGCCATCGCACGAAAAGAATGAAGCGAATGAGCACGAACGACTGGAGGGGAACACCTTAGGTCAGAAGTTCCACGCTACGTCCTGAACGGTCGTAGTTAACGGGCAAAGGAACAATTGAGTCTTCGTGGACGGACGCTTAACACGCCCAGGGAAATATCGCTACTTTGCCAGCATGTCGAGGGACGGAAGCAGCGTGACCATGCGACGGACTGAAGAATCAAAAGCCGTCTACAAGAGCGCCGATTGCGGAAGGGTGCCTGCTCGCAAACTGCCTCCCGATAAACGCTAGTGCGCATTTCTCGCTGGCGGTTGAAGATGTGAAGATCAAGTGCTGTATTGGTTGGAAGAGGAGCCGGCAGCAACATTTCCTCGATGTTGGGGGGAGAGGGAAGGTTGCTGCCGGCGTACGTTCGGATGGCTTACCGGCGGAGATCCAGCAGACGACCAGGCAATCGCCTCCCCGGACTCCTCAATGCGATTCCCTGTTTCCGGTGGGAGCAACGGAGCTTCAGGAATATGTTCTGGAAGGCCGGGCTTCGGCGCCCAGGTTCAATGCGCTTCGGCTGGCGGCGCCTGCGTTGCCGAGGGCACCTGTGTTGAGGGCAGCGGTTGAGGTGACGGCGGAGCCTGCTGCCTCTGTTTCATCTCTTCGGCACGCCTGGCCAGAGCCTTCTTGCGCACTTCCGCCAGTTGATCCGGCGTCAAGACCAGGAGGACCTGGCGGCGCTCCATTCGCGCGAACCCCTCGAGCATGGCCTGTTTCTGGTCCGAGTTCAAAGCCTCGTCCTTGACCACTATATCCATCTTCGACTTCATGTCGTGGTGAATCTGGTCGATCTTTGATTTCTGGTCGTCCGTGTACTTCAACCCCGCGAGGTCGTCGTCGGCAACGCGAGTTGCCTGCCGAGGGCGAGTGGCGTTGGGGGCCATACGCGGAACGGGCGGCTGGCTCAGCGGATTGGATTGCGTCTCAGCCGGCGCCGTTGCCGCAATAAGCAAGATCAATACGGGGGCGAACAAGGTTCGTTTTGCAATTTGGCTCATCTTCATCTGAAACTATCTCCTGGGCGAAGGGCGTTGCGGGAGCAGACGAAAGTCGGCGGAATGCCCTCCGACTTAATTACGACAGATAGAATGCCATCCACGATTGGCGGGTATTTTGATTTTCGGCAAGCTTCAGAGGTTCCCCGGTCTTACGGCTTGCGAACGGCCGCGGTCACCGGTCTGGGCTGCTGACTATTCTTTTTATTGACAAGCCTGCGCAAAATCAGCATATTTAGTACGCGTTTTGGCCCTGGCACAAGTCAACGGCCGGTGCGATTCTTCCCAGATCCTTGCCGCACGGCGTCCATCAAGATACAACCCATTGAGTTCACTACCCCGGCTTCGCGCGTCAGAAAAAGGGGAATCGCAAGTGAAGCAATGTTGTGGTACATTCCCCTTCAACCGAGAGCCGGGGTGGAATTCCACCCCAGGACAATCTCCTTCCCACTAAAAGGGAATTCTTCCCGGACCTCGTTTCGTAAAAGCATAGAGCCATTGTTTTCCGTAGCATCCGATTCTTCCCCCTGAGGTCATGGCTCAATGAACCGTTATTCGATGATTTTTGCATTGCTGGTTGCCTCAAGCTTTGCGGTCCATCCAACCGAGATGGGCAATGGAGCCGCAGGCTCGGCCGAAGCCAGGAAGCCTGTTGTCAGCCGGACGAAACAGCCTGACGAACCCACGGCATTCCTGGAGAGATTCCTGAAAAAGGCCGCGAAGGGATCGAATCTTCCGCAAAACCTCCAGATCCTCTTTGCCACCGTTCCCCATCCGGTCGAGACCCATCTTGCCTCTGCCTTCGATCAAGATGTGGATGCTTTACGAGACGGGCTGCAAGAGTCAGGCTACCTGTTCGACAGCTCCTGGATTCCGTGGAACCCTCACACGCCGCGAGAACTCTTTGACGACGATGAGAAGGAGAAGAAGGCCAAGGAGATCGAGGACGGGACGCCGGGAATTCTTCTCTTCCGGCAGAACCAATCTTCAAAGGAATCCAACGTGGACCTGTACGCGAATGGGGTGGTTGTCTTCCTTCTCAGCGAAAAGCCGACAGAAGGCATCGCAGTCCCGCAGGCGGGCCAGGCCTGGACGATTCTTCAGAAGGCGCTCATGGACGTTATGAATGTCCAGAAGAACTTTGAAATCCCGGGGCCCATTCGGATTCTGGGGCCTTCCTACAGCGGATCGTTCGCCTCTCTCGTCTCCCTGGTAAACATTCTTCAGGAGAAGATCCACGCGGAGAAGATTAAGATTCGCAGCGGAGGGGTCACGGGAGGCCAGGATGCCGAGATCGCGATGCGGGAAATCGCGAAGCAGGTGGCGCCAGCCCAAATCGACTTCGGAAGCGCCCAGCACGAAAATGAGGACTGGATCATAGCGTCCGTCAGGGCCTTGAAGAGACTGGGCATCGGCGAGCCGTGCATCGCGACGCTCAGCGAAGACGAGTCGTCATATGGGCGTTCGATGGTGGATGTCAGCGTGAAGAACGAAGACACTCAGCAACCGGAATGCGATGAAAAAAAGGACGCCCCCGGGGCGGTCGACGTGGGAAGTTTGTGGAGCCTGGCATACCCGCGCGATATCTCAAGCCTGCGCGCCGGCTATGCACAGCAGGGAATTCTCGATGTTACCTCTCCAGCTCAGCCATGGAAGCGCTCTCTCGTCCTCAAGGCCGACGATCAAAACGAAGGAGACACAATCCGGTCTTTCGGTGGTCCTGAGACCATCGCGAGCCAGGAGTCGATCTTGCTCGGCATCTCTGAGTTTGTGAAGGAACATGGCATCCGCGCCCTCATCGTTTCGGGAAGCAACGAACAGGATCTTTATTTTCTCACCCAGTTCTTCCACGCTCACAACAGCCGCGTGCGGATTGTGGTAGTCGGCAACACACGCTTGTTCCTGCGCGGCTCGACGGCGCAATTCCGTGGCGACATGATGGTAAGCAGCTTCCCCACAATGCCCCTTCTGCACGATTGGACCGCAACTGAAGATGACCGCGCCGCGCCAATCTTTGCGGACGACGTCTCTCAGGGGATCTACTTCGCAGCACTTGACCTGTTCAACAAAACCAGCGATTCGTTTCCAGAGTATTCCGAGCCTACCTGGAATCCGAATGGGACTCGCGTCTTGCGTCCGCCGATTTATGTAGTCGCTCTTGGCAGCGATGCAACTTGGCCAGTCGCGGAAGAGCGCGGAACATGGTTTGTTCGCCCCGATCCCACGTCCTCTCCAGCCGGCGCCGAGCACTTTCGAGTCGAAATGCCGTTTACTTACGCCGGCGATACCGAGGGAACCAAGCCGCAACCGCGGCCTGCTGCGAAGCAAATCTCCGTCGGGCTTGCGTGGGAGTTTCTGTTGCTCACACTCGTGGTCTGGACCGTGACCTATTGTGGGTTATTCTGGTATGCCGATCCGGTAACTAAAATTGCATTCGCCAGCTATGCGCCATCCGCGCATTGGCGGTTTTGGCTCTTCAAAGTCGCGACTCCCGCAGCCGTCGCAGGATTCGCATTTGTGATCCTGGCAAAGGCGGTTGAGATGCCGCTCAAGGTCTCTTGCGGCGCAGTCCTGGGGTGGCATTTTGCCGAATGCATGACGTTTTTCGCTCCCCTGGCGATCGCATCATCGGCGATGGCCAAGGCGCGTGTCAGCTCAAAACTCGAACGGAACATCTGGATGATTATTCCCTTCCTTGTGCCATTTGCGGCGGCGGTTCGACTGTTCTTTTCAGGGCTTTTCTCGCTGGACCCGTTTGCGCTTCGCGATATCGGCTCCATCCTGAACAGTTATAGGGAAATGCACTGGGAGTCGGAACTGTCCCTGGTACCGACGTGGATGCTCCTCCTTCTTGCAGTCAGGGTATGGGCCACCCAGGCGGGGAGCGGAACAGCCGCACTCGAAGCCGCACCGATGCTTCCTTCCTTCCCTGGAAACCCGAGGATATCGAGAAAGCGCGGGCTATTGATCGTCTCTATCGCCCGTCCGACGCCTGACATTCGGCACGCGGTATGGCTTTGGGCTACGTGGCTGGCTGTAGCTGCGTCTTTCGCGATTGGGCACTTCTTTTTCAGTCCGTTCTTCGAAATCACATCTCTTGAGCGCCACCCCGCGACCCGGTTGATCCTGCTCGCTTCCGCCGCCGTTGCGGTTCTGACCTTGGTTGATCTGATTCATTTCGTGTGGCTCTGGCAAGCCCTTCAGGGCCTGCTTCGGGCCCTCGACAGGGAACAATTCAAGCGCAGCTTCGTGCCGATTGAAGGCTTCAAATGGAAGAACTTGTGGTCGTTCACCGGAGCATCGTTCGAAGACCGGCGAGCTATAGCTGCGGCAGGCGCCGAATGCGTGTTCGAACTGGCCATCAAACACAAGGATCCCAGGTTCAGCAGGGAGGCGGAGGGGTTTAGAGAACTGCGAACGAAGTACAGCACATTTCCACTTCCACCGGTAGGCCCTGAAGAATTTGAGGGGGACCAGCGAAGGTTCTTTCATCTGATTTCGATTGCCGCTTCGAAGGCCGCGTCCACGGTGGCGGCCCAGCGATTCGCGCCGCCAGTGTCGCAGATTTCTCCGGATACGGAGGCGATTCAGCGCAGCCTGGTTTGCCAGTGCAGAGCCGGCGAAGGAGGGCGGTTCAGCGATGAGTCGGAAGCGCTTGCGCGCCTTCCGGAATCGCAACAGATGGCCGAACGTCTCCTGTGCTTGCTGTACATCGGGTTTATCCAGGCGGTTGTTGCGCGGCTTCACAGCCTGCTTGTTTCGGTGTCGTTGATGTTCTCTTTCGTCACGCTGGGAATGACGATTTACCCGTTTGTGCCGTTTTCCCCGCTCATGTTCGTGGGCATTGTGATCATGCTCGCGATCGGGCTGGCCTTCTTCAAAGTCTTCAGTGAAATGGACACCGATCCCATTCTGTCGCGGATTGTCAACGGGGACGATCGCAAATTGCAGGGGAACTTCTACATGAAATTCGCCGAGGCACTGGCGCTACCGCTGTTGGCGCTCGGGAGCTCGGTTTTGCCGGGTGGGGCCGGCCGATTGCTGTCAATTGTGCAGACCGTCCTCAATCATGCTCAGTGAGGAGTTAGTGGCTTAGTGCGAATCGCCGGCTCATTCATCGAGCGTCTTCGCATCCGAAGCCGCGCATGGCTAGCCGCGAACCGGGTGGTTTACGTGTTGTCGTCCGGCCGGAACCCGGAACGATGAGGATTTCTATGGATTGCGACAGAGCGACTTCACGGCATACGCCTGGTGCGGCTCCTTGCCTACTACGATGATTCCTCGGGAAAATGCCTCAAGCAACGGGCGGGCACGAGCAACTGCCTCGTCGGCGCCGGCAGCCACCGTCCATAGCGGACCATCCCTGGCGTCGTTTGCACTGCCCACCACCGACGCTCCCATCAAATCGATGCCACGATTCGCGTGTTCCACCGTGAGCCGCTTGCCGTCTTCTTCGCGAATCTTCAATCGGCTTTTAAGCGTATGTGATTTGGCCAGACAGCATAGCGTCCGCCTTCAGGCGATGGGTCCTGGAAGTCATTTTGCCAACAGCTTCTTGATCTTTTGAAGTTCGAGGCGCCGCTTGGCGGTGGTTTCGGGGTAGGACATTTTGAGTTCTCCCATTGCATCAAGGACAATCTGTGAAACGATGAGCCGTGCGTTTTCCTTGTCGTCTGCAGGAACAATGTACCACGGTGCATGGTGAGTACTTGTGGCATGAAAACAATCGCCGTAGGCCTTCATGTAGTGTTTCCAGTATTTTCGTTCGTGAATGTCCGAGGTGCTGAACTTCCAGTTCTTTTCGGGCTCATCGATACGTGAAAGGAAGCGTCTGCGTTGCTCTTCGTATGAGAGGTGCAGAAAGATTTTGACCATTTTCGTGCCGTTACGGTGAAGGTGCTTTTCCAGGTCCACAATGGAGTCGTACCTTTGATTCCAGATTTCCTTCTCATCGCGCAAGTTCGCGGGCAACCCCTGGGCGCGAAGAATCTCCGGATGCACGCGAACAACAACGACCTCCTCATAGTAGGAGCGATTGAAGATACCGATCCGGCCGCGTTCCGGAAGCCTGCACGTGGTGCGCCAAAGGAAATCGTGTTCCAATTCGAGGGCGCTGGGCTGCTTGAAACTGAAGACCTCACATCCCTCTGGATTAACCCCGGACATGACATGACGGATAGCGCCATCCTTTCCGGCACCGTCCATCCCCTGAAGAATCAGGAGTAGCGCATAGCGGTTATACGCGTAGTGGATTTGTTGCAGCGAGCTCAGCTTCTCCATGTGCTTTTGAAGAAGCTCCTGATACTGTTTCTTCGACTTGTAATAGCTATCGACAACTGTCGGCCACTTGGCGAGGTCGACCTTC
>Ga0181522_10002685_pt1 | contig 10067 bp, 12 predicted proteins | sample PEATcosm2014_Bin_27_FD_121103 | JGI IMG/M metagenome (GOLD analysis project Ga0181522, IMG submission 121103) | Peatland microbial communities from MTU Mesocosm Facility, Houghton, MI, USA - PEATcosm2014_Bin05_10_metaG | ecosystem: Environmental > Terrestrial > Soil > Wetlands > Peat | place...
AGCGGGCGTCGTCCTGACTGTCCTTGCACTCACCTACGCGAATCTGCTGGAAGGCGCCGTGCTCGTCGAGACCGTGTTCGCGCGCCCCGGCCTTGGCCGTTACCTGACCACGGCACTGTTTGCCGGCGATACGCCCGCGATCCTGGGAGCGACGCTCTTGATCGGGTTTTGCTTCGTCCTCATCAACGCCCTGACCGATGTGCTCGTGGGCATCGCGGATCCGAGAGTGCGATGAAGGGGAGTTCGGCGGCACTTCGGTTTGGCGTCGCCGTGCTGGGAGTGTGGGTCGTAGTGGCTATCGCCGCTCCCTGGCTCTCACCCTACGATCCACTGCAACAGCAGATTGAGGCGCGCCTGCAGGCTCCCAGTCTCGCGCACTGGCTGGGCACGGACAGCCTCGGCCGCGACCTGCTCTCGCGACTCCTCTACGGCGCGCGCCCAACGCTGTTGCTGGTGGCGCTGGTCGCAACCGTCATGGCACCCATCGGCCTGACCTTGGGCATCCTCGGCGGTTACTTCAGCGGCGGCCTCGATCGTATCCTCTCGGGCCTCACCAATGTTGTGATGGCATTTCCGCAGCTGGTCCTGGCATTGGCCTTTGTCGGATTGCTGGGTCCGGGGCTCCTCAACGTAGCGCTCGCGCTCATCCTGACGGGCTGGCCGGCTTACGCCCGACTTAGCCGTGCCGAGACGCAGCTGCTGCGGCGGAGCGACTACATTGCGGCCGCCGAAATGCTGGACATTCGGGGACCAAGGCTGCTCTTCGGTCATCTGCTGCCGGCCTGTCTGCCTGCGCTGCGCGCGCGATTGGCCCTGGATCTGGCCGGCGTCGTGTTGACGGCGGCGGCACTCGGCTTCCTGGGCCTGGGGGCGCGTCCGCCAACACCTGAGTGGGGCACCATGGTCGCCGAAGGCGGACGGGTGGTGTTCGATCAGTGGTGGCTCGCCGCCGCGCCCGGTGCAGCGATCTTTCTGCTCAGCATCGCCTTCAACTCGATCGCCGACGGACTGCGCGCAGGCAACTCGCATGCCGGATGAGGCGTCCAAACTTCTGGTGCGGGAACTGACGGTGCGATCGGCGGCGCCCGGCGAGCGGGCGCTCGTTGATGGCGTATCGTTTGCCGTCGGCACCGAGCGCGTGGCGCTCGTCGGAGAGTCCGGATCGGGCAAGAGCCTGACGGCGCGAGCCATCCTGGGACTTCCGTCTCCGCCGCTCACCGCTGTCGCCGCGGAGCTGCGGTTCGGCGCCATCGACTTGCAGGACCTGGATGCACGCGCCTGGGCAGCGCTGCGCGGATCGCGACTGTCATTGGTGCTGCAGGATCCGCGCCGTTCACTCAACCCGGTCCTGACGGTGGGCTGGCAGCTCCATGAGGCACTGCAACTGCACGGACGCTACTCTCGCGCGGAGCGCCTGGAGCGTATCGAGGCGATGCTGCACTCGGTTGGCTTGGCGCCGTCCGTTCTGAGCTTGTATCCACAGCAGCTCTCAGGCGGCATGGGACAGCGCGTCGTGCTGGCGATGATGCTGCTCAACGGTCCCGGGCTTCTGATTGCTGATGAGCCAACTTCGGCGCTCGACGTCTCGCTGCGCGATCAGGTGCTCGAGCTGATGTGCGGTCTCGTCAGCGCGCACGGCACCGGGCTGCTCTTGATCAGCCATGATCTGCAGCAGGTGGCGCGCCACTGCGATCGCGTCCTGATCATGTATCGAGGGCGCATCGTCGATACCTGCCCTGCAGCGGCGCTGCCCCTGTCGACTCACCCGTATACGCGCACGCTCTGGTCCTCCCGCCCGAACGGACGCACCTACGGCACCGAGCTACCCGTGTTCGATCCGACATGAGCGCGGATATTGCCATCGAGGAATTGCACTTCAGCTTCAACGCTGGCGAGCGTCCGGTCACGCTGTTCGACAAACTGAAGCTCACTGTTGGACGCGGGGAAACCTTCGGCATTCTGGGACCTTCGGGCTGCGGCAAGTCGACGCTGCTGCGGATCATTGCCGGCGTGCAGCGACATTGGAGCGGCCGCATCCGGCTGTTCGAGCACGCCATCGTGCCGGGCGCGCGCTTCAAGGGCGCCCTGCGGCGCGAAATTCAAATGGTGTTCCAGGATCCGTATGCCTCATTGCACCCGCTCCATACTGTAGAGCGTGCCCTGACCGAGCCGCTCGTTGTCCATGGCGTGGCCGACGCGGGCACAGTAGCGCTCGAAAGACTGCAAGAAGTCGGTCTGTCGGCGCATCTTGCGCGGCGCTATCCGCGCGAGCTGTCAGGAGGCCAGCGTCAGCGCGTGGCAATCGCGCGGGCACTGTTACTCGGCCCTCGATTGCTGCTGCTCGATGAGCCCACCTCGGCCCTGGACCTGTCGGCGCAGGCGGAGATTCTGAACCTCCTCAATCGCCTCAAGCGGAGTCACGATATGACGCTGATTCTGGTGAGTCACGACCGCGGTGTCATTGCGCATCTATGCGACCGTGCAGCCGTCATGCAAGGCGGCCGCATCGAAAAAATTCTGCATCGCTCCGAACTTTCCCAGGTATGACCCCATGTCACAAAGCATTGCCGCGCGCTGGATTGTGCGCGTTCACTCCAGCGGTACCAAGCCCCTGACGGTCTGGTGCCAAGATCAGTTGCTGGACCTAAAGCCGCCCGACCAAATCGGGGCGGTGTCACCGGTCGAGTACCTGCTGGTATCGATTGCAACCTGCTTCGCGCTCAGTTGCCGCACCGCACTGGCACAACGCGACCGCACGGGAGATGAGTTTGAGGTGATCGTCCGGGGCTCCAAGGCAGCCGATCTGCCCAGTCGCCTGGGTGAAATCGAACTCGAGGTGGTATTTGCGGGCGGCCTCGAGAGACCTGCCGAGGCAGTCGTGGAGCACGCTAAACGGCTCTGCACCGTGACCAATACGCTGGCGCAATCCCTCCAGCCGCGATTCCTCGTGCGCGCGGATGCCGCAGTGCGCCAGGCTGCTACCGACTCCTGACGCGGGCACTCATGGCGCCGACCTCGATCGCCACACGCCGCTGTCGAAGGCGGCGGTGACATCGATCGTCTGCCGGGTCACGCCCGCGTCCCGGTACAGATCCGCCACGCCCTGGTATTCCCTGATGACTTCGCCATCGATCGGCGTGAACAGCGCGTCCATGTGGGCCGCGATTCGTTGGGCGATTTCCAGCGCCAGGCCGGTCTGCGACGCGTACAGATGCGCGTACTCATCCAGGTGGCTGTGCGCCCACTGCTGCGCACGCCCCAATCGTGCCACTAGATCGACGATGTGTGCTCGTTTTTGCGCCAGCGCAATATCACTGGCAACCCAGACGGAATCAGGAATGGGCAGTCCGGTCCCATCCACCACGACGCTGTCCCGATCCTCCACCTCGGCAATGGAAACGTACGGCTCCCAGGTCGACCAGGCATCGACCGCGCCGGCGCTCAGCGCCGCCTTCGCGTCTGCCGGCAGCAGGTAACGGATTTCGACTGCAGAGAGCGGAATGCCATTACGTTGTAGCGCTGCCAGCACCAGATGATGGCCCACAGACCCTTTGTTGGTGCCTATGCGTTTGCCGCGAAGATCGCTGACGCTGTGGATCGCCGAACCGGGCGGCACTAGGATCGCGACGGATGCCCGCTGCCCTTGCTGATGCAGCACGGCCACGGCTTTGAGGCGCGCGCCTGCCGCCAGTGCAAAGATCAGGGGAGCTGCCGCTGCGCCGCGCAGATCGATTGCTCCGGAGGCCAGTGCTTCGAGCGCCGGCGCGGTAGCGGGAAATTCTGCCCACTGGACTGAATAATCCAGGCCGCCGAGCTCCCCGGCAGCGGAGAGCAGAGCATGAGATAGCCCTCTGGAATCGCCGACCCGCACCACTTCATCGCCTACGGCCTGGAAAGCCAGCAATAGTGCCGACAGCAGAATCCAGAGCCGCGTGCGGAGGCTGCAGGGTCGGAGCATTCGATGTTTGCGCTACAGATCCCGTTCCAGCGCCCGCATGACTGCGGCGCGCGGTGAGCGCCCTTCCACGAAGAATCTGTGCCACGAAGGCCAGTCGACGTCATCGTGCGAGATCTCGTGAAGGAGATGCCTGAAATCTCTCTGCAGCACAGCGACCACTTCGCTTTGCCACTGATTCCAGTGCTGCACGATGGATGTGGCTGAAGCGCGATTGTCGACGACAGCACTCATGTGTCAACCTCATAAACGGGCTCCACATCAGGCTATCTGCTCCTGCTCTACTTCTCCAACGACTTCGGGGTCTTAGCTTATGCCTAAGCGCACACATACGGTGGTGCACGAATGATCCGGCTCGACCGACGCCGCGCGCTGGCGACAGTTGCGAGCGCACTCGCGGCCATGGGCATGGGTCGTCGGCTCGAGGGCGCCGCGCCCAGTCGACCTGTGCGTGGACCAATACGGCTGTCGCTTAACGAGAATCCCTTTGGACCCGCTCCCGGTGTCGTTGAGGCTATTACCCAGGACTTTCACAACCTGTGCCGGTACACAGGCGGTGAGTTCAATGCTCTGCTCAATGCAATAGCAACGCACGAGTCGGTGCGCCGGGAGCAGGTAGTACTGGGCGAGATCCTCGAGCCGCTGGGCACGCGTTTGAGTCTGGAAGGCGGGCCAGGCGGAGAGTTCGTCTATTCCGACCCCGGCTACACGGCACTCATTGATACGGCCGCTGCGGTGGGAGGTCGCTCCATCGCGGTGCCGCTTAATGCCGCGCTGGAAAACGATCTGGCAGCGATCGCCGCGAAGGTCAACGAACGCACCCGCGCGGTTTATCTTGTAAATCCCCATAACCCGACCGGGATCGTAGCCGCAGCCGATGCCTTCAGGGATTTTGCCCGCAGCCTTTCGAAGCGCACGCTGGTCATTGTCGATGAGGCGTACCTCGAATATGCGGAGGACTTCGAGGAGCGCACGCTGTCGGATCTGGTTCGCGCCGGCGAGAACGTCATAGTATTTAGAACGCTGGCCAAGATGTACGGGCTCGCCGGCCTGGAAATCGGTTACGGACTGCTTCCCGATAATCTGGCAGCGATGCTGATCGCCCAAGGGGCAAACGATCCCCATCTGTTTAATCGCCTGGCCGTCGCGGCCGCGAGGGCCAGCTTGCGGGCCGTCGATTATGTGCCCCACGTGCGAGCTGCAGTCACGGCGCAGCGAGACAGCTGGTTCCGGCTGTTACGCGAGCTGCATGTGCATCACACAGCATCGGCTGCCAATTTCATTTTCATGCAGACCGGCTGGCTGCACGCCCGCTTCGCCGCGGCCATGCTCGAGCATGGCGTCGTCATTGGGCGTGCATTTCCGCCCTATGATGACTGGGCGCGGATTTCGATTGGTCTGCCAGCAGAAAATGCCTGGGCGCAGGCGGCCGTGCGCAAGATCCTCGCGCGGTGATTAGGATGAAGTCAATGCACCTGGGTTAGTGTGACCGTCGCTGTCGATCTCGATGACATCGAACCGATCGGGGTAAAACGCCAGGAGGTCGCGGATCGCCGAGACAGCGGCATAAGGAGCTTCGTAACTCCAGACTGCGTTGACCATGCGCTCGCCGCCGGTGGGAATGCTGAAATAGCTGCACTCGCCTTTGTAGGGACAATACGTCTGGTGCGCGCTACGTTGCAGTTGCGTCATGTCGACGTCTTTGCGTGGAATGTATTGCACCGGAGGATAGGCCGCTTCCTGCAGGGTCAGGGCGTCGCGGCTATCGGCGATAAGTTTGCCATCCACGGACACTGCCACCCGTCTTTTGGTCGGTGTGACGCTGATTGGATGATCCGGCCCCGGCATCCTGATCGGTTTGCTGTTCATAACAGTGCCGCCCCTTACTGAGTACAGTGCTCGAGCCGCCGGAACTGACCTGCGACATCCGCCAATCCCTGCGAGGCCGCCATGCTCATTCGTCGGCAGAAAGTCTGGAAGGGAAGGCCCGAACCCGACAGATGAGCGGCATCGGCGTCGAACGACGCCCGATGCGCCAGCGCCAGAAAGAAACTCGCCAGCGCATCGCCGCCATCCGATGCCGCGGTCAAGGCCGGGGTGGCGAGCGAGCGATCGATCTTGCCGTTGCTCATGGCTTCGATCAGAGAGGCAGCCACCGCCGCGCGCCCATCGCCGAAGTGGCGCAGCGCGTTCACGGACTTGGTAAATCCTTCGGCTTCCATGGCGTGATTGCTCAGGCGCAGGCGTTGAACGCGCAGCGACTCGCGTAGCGTATGCTCGGTCACCTCCTGCACTTGCGCGAGTGTCAGCGCCGGGTTTTTGGAAAGCTTCAGGAAGCGCAGCAACTCCTCGCTACTCGGCAGTGTCGTCGGTTCGAGCGACAGCGTGACGGCATTGGCTTTCGGATCAGTGAGCGAGACCCGGTCGATGTGACCGTAATATCCGGGGGCCACCGCCGCAATGTTGTGCATGCCCGGCTGGATGGGCATCGAGGCACTGGTCATTGCCTGCGCATCGAGCAGCAGCCTGGCCGTCGGCGGCGTCACCTGGACCGTAAGCGGCACCATGCCGGCCGGAATCGTCATTGGCGCCGATGCGACCGCAGGCTTCGTCACCGCAGGCTGCGCCGTCGCAATAGCCGCGGTTGATTTCAGCGAAGCCGATTGCGCCTGCGCGGGCGTCTTTGTCGTCGTCTTGGTTGGCAGCGGTTTCGCGGGCGGCGACTTTTCAAGCGCCGTCGTCGCCGGTGCCGGTGCCGGTGCCGATTCAGATACTGCTGCCGCTGGCGGCATGACGGCCGGCGGAGTGGCAGCGGCAACGACCACCGGCTGCGCTGGCGCGCTGCGCGCACCCAGGTAGCCGAGGCGCCAGGCTGCGGCAACAGCGACTACGGCGACCAGCGCTGCCGCCGCTGCGAGCAGTGGCACTCGCCCCACGGTCCGTCGCGGCACAGCGCGACGCGTCAGCGAGGCAAGCACATCGCGACACTCCACGGCCGTCGGACGTTCATCCGGCGCCGCACGCAGGCATCGGGCAATCAATTCGACACAGGCGGGATCGACCGTGCGCAGCGAACGCGCGAGATGGCGCGCGTCGTCCTTGGACCGGATCGGGTGGCGGCTGGGTAATTCGCCCGCCAGCATCTGGTGCAGCACCAGGCCGAAGCTGTAAATGTCGACGCGGTTGGAAATCTCTGCGCCCAGCGCCTGCTCGGGCGCCATGTAGAGCGCGCTGCCCACCACGACGCCGATTGCCGTCTTGGCGCCATCGATGACCACCGACTTGGCGATGCCGAAGTCCGACAGCACCGGGATGCCGTTCTCGCGCAGCAGGACGTTATTGGGTTTGAAATCGCGATGGATCACCTCGCGATGGTGCGAGTAGGCGAGCGCGTCGGCCATCTGCTGTGCGATGCGATACGCCTCGTGGGGCGGCAGGCGCCCGGCATCGAGGCGCTGCTTGAGCGTGCCGCCGCTGACGTACTCCATGACGAAGTACTGTTTCGGACCCAGCCAGCCGCTCGCGAATATGGTAACGATATTGGCGTGCTGGAACCCGGCGATGATCAGTGCTTCGGTCGTAAAGCGCTGTTTGAACTCGGTATTTTCGGTCAGGTCGGGGTTGATGACCTTGATGGCGACCAGCCGCTTGAGAGTCTCGTCCTCCGCCAGGTAAACACCGCCCATGCCGCCCTGATCGAGCAGGCGGCTGATGCGATACCCCGGAATGCCGTCGACCACGGTGGTGGTGACTCGCGTGGCGTTATCGTTATCCATGGACCCTGGGCTTTAGAGCCGTATGGGTGAATTCTACTCCGCCTTGAAGTCGCGGTACTTGCGGGCGCTGCCCCGGACCTTATCCGCCGGATAGCGCCGGCCGTTGACTTCGAGCTTGGCGGCGGCCGCCTGCAGCAGGTCGACTCCCAGTTTATCGGCGAGGCACACCAGGTAGATGAAGACGTCGGCCATCTCCGCGCCGACCGCCGCGAGTTCCTCGCCCGCCAGCGCGCTCGATGCCTGCTCGCTGAGCCATTGGAAATGCTCCTGCAACTCGCCGGCCTCCACCGTGAGCGCCATGGAGAGGTTCTTGGGCGAGTGAAACTGGTCCCAATCCCGCTCGGCCGCAAACGCTCGCAGTGCATCGCGCAGCTGCTGGATCGATTCCAAACGGGCTTCGCTCATGGTTCGAGCAGCTTCTGCAGCTTGTCGAGCGCGGACTTCCAAATCTCGCGTTGCGCCTCGACGTCGGCCTTGGCGGGGAGCTTGCTGATCTGCACCGCGAGCTGCGCTTTGTCGGCGCCCTTGGAATAGAAGTTGATTTCGAGGCGCGCGCCCTTGCCCCATGCGCCGCGAAAATATTTATCCCTAGTCTGCGACGAGCTCTCGAATTTTCCCTTCGGGAACCACTTGGCACGCGTCGCCTCTGTGGCAGCGGCCGCATAGAGCTTGGGCAGGCTGGTTGCGAGCGTGCGGGAAACCGCCACGGAATACCCGCTCGCAGTTTGATGACGGGCGCGCAAACCGCGCGCGCGTTCGTATTCGACCGCCACCATCTGTCGCCACCACGCAGGTACGCCGTGGGTGTCGGACAGCAGGGCGACGATGCCCTTGTGATCGAGCGAGGTCGCTCCAGCACGATCGAGCACCGCGAACCAACCCGCCCAGTCTTTGCCGGTCTTGGCTTTGACAGCAGCATCGCTCATCGATGGCTGCGCTGGTCCAGCTCCTGCTCCTGCCATGGTTATCCGCCTTAAGTTCCGTGACCATATCCATGCGATGACGCAGTCATTGAACCACGTCAGCAGCGGCCCCGCGAGTCGTCGCCGCGGCGAGATTTAGAATTCTTCATCCGCGGAGTGCATGGCATCGAATAGGCTTTACTCATGCCCAACACCAACACCCAGGCCTATGCGGCCCAATCAGCCAAGACCCCACTGGCGCCCTTCAGCATCGAGCGGCGCGAGCCCGGCGCGCGGGACGTCAAAATAGACATTCTCTATTGCGGCGTCTGTCATTCGGACCTGCACACGGCGCGCGGCGAGTGGGGCGGCGTCAAATTCCCCAGCGTACCGGGCCATGAAATTGTCGGCCGGGTAAGCGCGGTGGGGCCGCAGGTCTCGCGGTTGAAAGTGGGTGAATTCGTCGGTGTCGGCTGCATGGTCGACAGCTGCCGGACCTGCTCGGCCTGCCAGGAAGGCCTGGAGCAGTATTGCGAGGGGCCGCATGGTTTCACGGGCACTTACAACGGTACGGTGCGTGGCGACACCGCGAATACCTACGGCGGTTATTCGACAGCCATCACGGTGGATGAGCACTTCGTGCTGACGATGCGGCATCGAGCCGATCGACTGGCTGCCGCCGCGCCCCTGCTCTGTGCCGGCATCACGACCTGGTCGCCGCTGCGGCACTGGAAGGTCGGACCCGGCTCCCGGGTGGGCGTGGTCGGTATCGGCGGCCTCGGCCACATGGGCATCAAACTGGCGCATGGCCTCGGCGCCCATGTGGTCGCGTTCACGACCTCGCCGGCAAAGCGCGATGACGCCATCAAGCTGGGCGCCGATGAGGTCGTGGTCTCCACAAATGCGAACGAGATGGGCCGCCAGGCCGGAAGCCTGCACTTCATTCTCAATACCGTGGCCGCACCGCAGGATCTGGATGTCTACGTCCAGCTGCTGCGGCGGGACGGCACCATGACACTGGTCGGTGCACCGCCCTCCCCGCACACGCCGCCGAATGTATTCAATCTGATTCTCGGACGGCGGAGCCTGGCGGGATCTGCGATTGGTGGCATCGAGGAGACGCAGGATATGCTGGATTTCTGCGCCAAGAACGACATCACGAGCGATGTCGAAATGATCCGCATGCAGGACATCGAGAAAGCCTACGAGCGCATGCTCAGAAGCGACGTCAAGTATCGCTTCGTCATCGACATGTCATCGCTCAGGAACGCCGGCTGAACGGTCGCTCAGCCGGTCGCGGTCGCGGGTTGTCTCAACCGGACAGTCGGTCAGCGCGCCAGCCGCCGTTGCCAGAAGCCCAAGCGAATGTCCTCGGGCAGCAGGCTCGTCACGAGGTGCAGGATCAGCGGCAGCAGGATGAAATCATCGAGCACA
>Ga0181522_10002686_pt1 | contig 10066 bp, 7 predicted proteins | sample PEATcosm2014_Bin_27_FD_121103 | JGI IMG/M metagenome (GOLD analysis project Ga0181522, IMG submission 121103) | Peatland microbial communities from MTU Mesocosm Facility, Houghton, MI, USA - PEATcosm2014_Bin05_10_metaG | ecosystem: Environmental > Terrestrial > Soil > Wetlands > Peat | place...
GGCGATATAGAGGCAGCAAAGATAACAAAGTATCCGGGTGGAGACCACGGCGCAGATGAACTGTACGCTCCATCGTTGGAGGCGATCCGCCAATGGAAGTTTGAACCATACGCCAAGAAAGGCCATCCTAAGAAAGTTGCGACGACACTGTTCCTGCGTTTCGTCCCTGATGACAGAGTGTCCCCAGATGGGCGGGAGCACAAAAATGACAGCGTGGCAGGCCAACCGATTGTGATGACTTATCCGGAAGCGATGAGCACGATTACGCGCATGGTGATTCCTGCCTACCCGAAAGAGGCGATAGAGATGCATTTGTCAGGACTAGGATTTCTCGATGTGACCATTGGGAAGAACGGCGAGGTCGTCGATATCAGGAAAGTCACAGCGCACCCACTAATCGCCCGCGCCGCGGGCGATGCCATTCGGCAATGGCGTTTCGAACCACACAAGTCGAACGGCGAGCCAATCGAAGTGTCTACTAAGCTCGAAATCCTTTTCGACCAAACCGAGCCTTGATGTCGGTTGCAGCAATCTACGCACTACGCGATGCTGAGTGGCGAAATATCTCTGTTACACTCATTAACCCTTGTCCGCCAAGTCCATCAGATCTCAACGAGTGAAAGCGCCCTCCATGAGAAGGAACGTGAAAGTACAAAGCAATCCACAGCCCTGTTGTGACATCTGACCTTGACCCACTCCACAAACTAAGCAGATCATGGTCAAGGCGGAGGCGGTAGAGAACGAGGGGTGAGAAATACCCGCAACTCTATTGTTTTCAAGATTTTGACCTCTAACTCTTACGGCCTCAAGATTTTGCAGACACTTTTTGCGAAACCCGCGCCAGTCAAGCCTTTCCAAGGGGTGGGGGGGAGGGGGGTATCCCTCACAACCTCCCGATTCCCAAAATGGAACAGGCGTAAAAATCGGTTTGGAAGCCTCCTGACCTGCTTTTTTTTCGTCACTTATCCACAAGGAAAATTTAGCCCACACGCATGAACTACGACGCCATTCTTGTTGTCTCCTTCGGTGGTCCCGAATCCAAAGAGGAAGTAATTCCATTCCTTGAAAACGTCCTGCGCGGAAAAAACGTTCCCCGCGAACGACTCCTCGCCGTCGCCGAACACTACTACCACTTCGACGGAAAAAGTCCGATCAACCAGCAGACCCGCGAGCTGATCGCCGCGATCAAGGACGAACTCGCGCAGCACGGACCGAAGCTGCCCGTCTATTGGGGAAACCGCAACTGGCATCCGATGCTCGCCGACACGCTGCGCCAGATGAAAGCCGATGGCGTGAAGCGCGCGCTCGCGTTTGTGACGTCCGCTTACAGTTCCTACTCAGGCTGTCGCCAATATCGTGAAGACATCATTCGCGCCCAGGCCGAAGTTGGTGCGGACGCGCCTGAAGTCGATAAGATCCGCGCATTCTTCAACCATCCCGGATTTATCGACGCGACCGAAGATCGCATGCGCGACGCCCTCGCGCAACTTCCCGCGAACGCAAAAGAGAATGTCCAGATCGTTTATGTCGCGCACAGCATTCCGCTCTCCATGGCAAACACCAGCGATTACGTCCGTCAATTAGAAGACGTGAAGAAACTTGTCTCCGATCGCCTCGGCATCGAGAACGATGTTCTTGTCTATCAGAGCCGCAGCGGCGCTCCAGGACAGCCTTGGCTCGAGCCCGACATCCTCGACTACCTGCGCGAAGTGAAAGAGAAGAATCTGGCTAGCGCCGTCGTGATCGCGCCCATCAGTTTCATCTCCGATCACATGGAAGTGCTCTACGATCTCGACATCGAGGCGCGTCATCTTTGCGAGTCGCTTGCGCTGCCGATGGCCCGCGCGAAAACCGTAGGCATTCATCCCAAATTCATCGGGACGATTCGTGAGTTGATTCTGGAGCGAACGAATGGAACGGAACGCCGCGCTTTAGGAGCGTTCGGCCCGCGACAAGATGTGTGCGCGCAGGATTGTTGCCCCGCTCCGCAACGCCCGATGCGCCCGCAAATACCGCATGGAAGTTAAGTTGTGTTGTCAGTTTTACGATTGCGAGACTTGCACGTCAGTGTGCTCGTAGTCGGTGGCCTTCGGACCGCCTTCGACAATTCGCATCGTATCCAGGATCGTCTTCACCACCGATTCATTTCCGACCGCGGTATTCAGCATCGCGTGATACAGCGATCGCGTCGGCCAATCGGCATTGAAGTAGTGCTTCACGTACGCCATGCGTTCGCGGTCGACGGAATCGACGCGTTCTTCGGCTTCTTGGGCCGTATTTCCGTCGGCGATCGTGCGTCGGATCTTCTCGGCGCGAGGCGCGTACAAGAAGACGTGAAAGGTGTCAGGATTCTCGCGCAGGAAGTACGGAGCGCCGCGGCCAACGATCACCGCATTCCCTTCGCGCGCAATCCGGTTCATGATTTCCTGCATCATTTCCATCATGCAATCGGTATCGAATACCTGGTTTCCCAGCTTTGCGGAATTGCGCTCGTAGCTGCCGCGCCAAAACGATTTTGCGAGACGATGCAAGCGGCTGTCCATGCGCTCATCGCAGCGCCGCACCGCCGAGCGATCCACATTGGCAAGGCGAGCGATCTCTTCGGTAAGGAGTTCGTCCCAGAGTTTCCAGCCAAGGCGGCTCGCAAGCTGTTCTGCAATGGAACCAGCGCCGCAACCATACTCGCGCTCGATGGTGACCAGGTGGAACATAGCGCCGTCTAGTGTACTGCCATTCCGCCGCCCGGTTTAGTTTTTTTGATCAGGAAGACCATCGGGATCATGGCCATGATGGCAACCCCAAGAAACCAAAAGCAATCCAGGTAAGCAAGCATGGTCGCTTGCCGTTCCACGGTGCCTTGGATCAAAGCATAAGCCTGCTGTGTGGCCTGGGCTGCACTCGCGCCGTGCGCGATCATCGCGCGCGATGCACCTTGGATCATCGATTGAAATGCGGCGCTGCCCGAGTTGAGATTGCTGGAAAGATTATTCAGATGCAGTTGCGTCCGCCGGTCGAGCATCGTGGTGACGACGGAAATTCCGACACTTCCGCCTATGTTTCGAGCGAGGTTCATCAGTCCGGACGCGGCATTGTTTTTGTCGCGCGGAAGGAACGCATACGCAGCCGTATTGATAGGAACAAACAGGAACGCCATTCCCGCCGCCTGGATCATGCGAGCATTGGCCACACTCTTGAAATCCATATCAAGACTGAAGCCAGTCATGTGAAAGAGTGAAGCCGACAGGATGACGAGGCCCAATAAAAGCAGCCAGCGCGGCGTGTAACGCGAAAGCAGAAAACCCACCAGGGGCAACAGAAGGATGATGGTAAAGCCACCTGGCATGAGCGCGAGTCCCGCCTGCTCGGCGGTGTAACCGAGCAGAGTTTGCGAGAAGAGAGGTAGAAGCAAAGTACTGCCGAGCAAGGCGAAGCCGAGCATGAACATCAACAGATTTGAGACGCCGAAGGTTCGATCGCGAAACAGATGCAGGTCGATAATGGGATCTTTGTGTCTCCATTCCCAGACGACGACAAAGATCAAGGCAGCCGTCGCGATCACCGCCAGCGTAACAATGAAGTTCGACTCGAACCAGTCGTCTCGCTGACCTTTGTCGAGAACAATCTGCAAGGCTCCGAGACCGACCGCAACAAATCCGAGACCGACGTAGTCGATCTTGGTTTCACTCAACTTGCGGCGCTTGAAATAAGGAGGATCTTGAATCAAGCGAGAAGTCAGCAGAATTGAAAGAATGCCAACTGGAATATTGATGAAGAAGATCCAGCGCCAGGTGAAATTGTCCGTAATCCATCCGCCGAGTGTAGGGCCGATCGCCGGAGCCGTAACGACTGCCATGCCGTAAACTGCAAACGCCATGCCGCGCTTCGCCGGCGGAAAAGTGTCGGCGAGAATCGCCTGCTCGCTGGGCTGCAATCCACCGCCGCCCGCGCCTTGAAGAACACGGCAAATGATCAAAACGGCCAGGTTTGGCGCGAGCCCGCACATAAAAGAGCTGATGGTGAACAGCGCCACGCAGCCCATGTAGAAATTCTTGCGGCCAATGATCGAAGAGAGCCACCCGCTCAGCGGAAGAACGATGGCATTCGAGACAAGATAGGAAGTAAGGATCCAGGTGCTCTCATCCTGTCCCGCCGAGAGGCTACCCGCAATGTGCGGCAAAGCTACATTAGCGATCGAGGTATCGAGCACCTCCATGAACGTCGCCAGCGTGACCGCGAGCGCAATGATCCATGGATTAACTGCGGGACGCCAGGCGTCGGCCTGATCCATTGTGGCCGCGCCGGCACTCATTCGCGAATTCCTACCTTGGGTGTAACGGACATTCCCGGACGCAAAGAGTGATCACTATTCTCTCCCGGATCAAGGACGATCTTCACAGGAATGCGCTGGACGACCTTGACGTAGTTACCAGTCGCATTTTCCGGAGGCAACAGGCTGAAGCGCGCTCCACTGGCTCCGGCAATGCTGTCGACTTTGCCCTTATAGTCCCTGCCATTGGCGTCGACTTCGATTGTGACGTGCTGCCCAACTTTCATGTTGCGGAGCTGCGTCTCCTTGAAGTTCGCGGTCACCCAGATGTCATCGAGGTTGATAATTTTCATCAGCTCTTGCCCGGGCGCAACGTTCTGCCCGACTTCAACCGTGCGATTGCTTACGATGCCGTTTACGGGAGCGACAACCTTTGTGTATTGGAGATTCAGTTGGGCCTGATCCAGATCCGCTTTCTTGCGTTGGGCCTCGGCCAAGGCTGAGTCCGCTTTGGCGCGCGTGATTTCCATTTGCTTCGGGGCGGTCTGAGCCTGACGCCAGTTTGCCTGCGCCTGAACGAGCTTGCCCTCGGCCTGTGTCACCTGCTGCTGGGCTGCGTCGGCGCTGGCTCGGGCAGCTTCTACTGCGGCTGCGCTAGCTTTGGAGGCAGCGATGGCCTGGTCGTACTGCTGCTGCGAGATTTCCTGCTTGTCAACTAATTGCTTGTAGCGGCCAAGGTCGTTCTGTGCTTTGACGTTGTTGGCTTGCGCCTCCTGCAGTTCCGCTTGCGCGGCCTGGAACTGCTGCTTCGCGACCTGAATTCCCGCGCGAGCGCTATTCACATCCGCTTCACTGGAAGAAACCTGGCTGCTGGTATTCACCGAGGTGATGGGAACCGTGACGCCCGCGGCGAGAGCCGCAGCCTGGGCATCGGCGAAGTCGGCTTTGGCCCGCTCGTAAGCGACCTGATAATCGGCGGGATCAATCTCGACCAATACTGTTCCTGCCTTTACCTCTTGATTGTCGTCCACGTTGAGCTTGATGACATGACCGGAAATGCGGGCGCTGATGGAGTTGATATGGCCATCGATCTGGGCATCGTCGGTCGACTCGTAGCTCGTGAAGTAGCGATAGGCAAAGAAACCGACCACCAGCAGAACGACGACGGCAATCACAATAGCAATGCGGAAGCCGGAACTTTGGGTGCGGGACGGACGGGTGTGATAGTCCTTCTCGGTCGCGGGCAAAGGCTTCGTTGTGGTTTCCGGATTCTCGCCAGCGGGCCGTGGAGCACCGGCAGGAGGACTCTGAGTCGTGGTTTGTTCCATACGCTATTGATTGCCTTTCAAATATCGCCTGACGCCCTGTTCGGCATCGCCGATGGAATACGCCAGTTCGACTTTTGCGAGATTATGAGCGTAAAGACTTTGAATATAACTCTCGTGGGCGCCGGCGACCGATTCCTGCGCCTGCACAACTTCCAAATTATCCGCGACGCCGGCAGTAAACCGATCTTGCGATTGCGCCAGCGCCTGTTCGGCGAGTTCCACAGAACTGCGCGCCACCTCAACCTGATCGGCGGCAGCGTTCAAATCAAGGAGCGCGGTGCGGACTTCGTAATCAATTCTGCCCCGCAGATCACCCAGTTGGGAACGCGCCTGCTTCAACTTGGCGTCCGCTTCGAGGAGGTCGGAGTGCACCCGGTTGCCGGCAAAAATCGGAATGTTGACGCCTCCATTCACCTGCCAAGTTCCATTGGACTGGCTGGGAGTCACGCCAATGTCCCCCAAATTCGCATCGACGCCGAGCGTAGGATACCGACCGGCAGAAGCTGCCCTCTTCGAAAGCTCGGCGCTGCGGACCTGAACTACAGCCGCCTGATAATCCGCCCGTCCGTCATAGGCACGTTGCAGATAGGTATCGAGCGGCAGGGGGGTCAGCGACTGATAAGGAGCTTTCTCGGTTAAGACAAACTGCTGCCCCGGGGGCAGCCCGATGATGCGAGCGACGCTCAACGTCAATTTTGCAAGATCGTTGCGAGTGACGATGAGTTGCTGCTGGCGGGTTTGCAACTCAACCTGCGCGCGCAGTGCGTCGATCGCCGGCGTCAGGCCAGCTTTCTGCTGGTCGGCGGCTTTGTCCGACAGTGCCTGAGCACTCTTGACCTGAGCTTCCGCAGTTTCGACCCGTGCCGAGGCGGCGATGGCTTGGAGATATGCATTGCCGACTGCCAAGACGACCATCTCTCTGGCGTCTTTGTAGCTGAGTTGAGCCGCTTTCAAGCTCTGCAACGAGGCCCGCTCGCGCTCGAGGTTCGCAAAGTTAAAGACCGACTGACTGAGCGACACGCGAGCATCGAAATAATTGAAGGCCGGAGTAACGCGGGGAAAGGAACTCAGATTGGTTCCCGGAGGACTGAGAAGGGGCAACAGCTTGTTAAAGCCGAGCGCTGCCAGACTCTCCGTCTGAACGTTTTCCTGGATGCGGCCCCCGATATTAGGAAGCATTTCGCTGAGCTGCTTCCATCGATCGCCGCGCGCGGCTTCGGCCTGATCTCCGGCCAGAAGCAAGCCAAGGTTATTCCGCAAACCGCGTTCGATGGCTTCCTTGAAGTCGATTTGCAGGACTTCTTGGGTCGCTCGCCCTTCCGGGGCGCTTCCCAGGAAAGGATTCTGAGGGCTTCCGGGAAGAGAAACGCTCGGAGCTGAGGAGCTGCCACTCGTCGACTGAGAGAACAGACAGGGGGAAACGCACAGAATAAGGGCGAAGCAAAAAATCGCCGTTGCGAAGGCTTTCAATGAGCGTTGCATTCTTGATCGTGGGATCGTTCCGCACAGAACTCGCTACAAAACGGCGGAACATCCTTTCCGTCCTATAGCATAACTCGTAAGATTCGATTCTTTGACGGGAGTTTGCGATGCAAATGATTCTGGTCTAAAGAAGTGCCTCATTTCGAACAACTATCTGGGCGCAAGCCACGCTTCGAGCAATTGCGCGCTGTGCGAAAACACAAGCCGGTGCGCATTCAGAAGGGCAATACCTTCGGTACTTTGCCCGGTTTTCGCCGTGCCTTTAAGCTAATTGTGGGTAAGAAAGAGCTCGATGGTTATGCGAAAGACCTTCCAACTTGTGGCGGTGGCGATGATGGCCATGGTAACGACGGGGACAATGGCGCAAGCCGCTCCCGCAGGGGGCACCGACCGAAAAATCGCTGCGCGCGTCGCCCCAGTGTATCCCGAGCTAGCGAAACGGATGCATATTCACGGCGTAGTTCGCATTGAAGCGATCGTGCGGCCGAATGGCGCGGTCAAGTCCACCCGAGTGCTTGGCGGCAACCCAGTGCTGGTCGATGCGGCCCAAGAAGCGGTCGGAAAATGGAAGTTCGAGCCGACACAGACCGAAACCACAGAATTGGTCCAACTCACCTTCGACGGTCAATAATCCCAGACAAACTGGGCAGACACGACGAATCTCCATGCGATCCGGCTTCAGAAGACCCCTTCGGCCCTCTACAAGTGACTTAGGTCATCTTGTCCGCCGGTACCGTTTGATTCAAGCTGGAAAAGGCGCGAATTTCAAGGAATGAAAGATCTCAAAGCATGAGCGCAGCAACGGGAACGGACTGGACTCGAATTCTGTCGGACCCGGACCTGGTCCGGCAAGTCGGTAAGCTGTTGCAAACCTATCGCGAAGCTCCGGTGGAGAAACGCGAAGAGGCGCTGCTCGAAGCGATGCGTGAGATTAAAGCGGGCTCTGCCAAGGCGGGACAAGCGCCTGGAGCGACCCAAGCCAAGGCTCCGCAGGCAGTTCCAACGCCTGCATCTGCAACGCCTCCATTTGAGCCTGACTTCTTCAGTCCGAACTGGGGCAGCGACCGGAGACGGCATCCGCGCATCAAGTGCTTCGTCGCAGTTGAGCTTCGTGTCGATGAGGCATCGGCGCCGATCTGGGGAAATCTCTCGAACACCAGCGCAGGTGGCTGCCTGGTTGAAACGGCAAACCCAGTTCCCTCGGGGGCGAAAGTAGAGATCGGCCTTTGGGTACCGAACGGAAAAATTTGGGTGAAAGGCTTCGCGCTCAGCGGAGTCGTCACTCGAAGTGGGCCGGCAAATGGAGTTCGTGTCCGTTTTGACGGCATGCCGCCTGCCGAGCGGGATAGCCTGCGGCAATTCCTGAAATTCATCCAGGAAACAACGCGAGCTTCGCACAGCGAAGACAGCTACATCCAGCTATTGAAGTAAGCAAAATCCTTATTCCTTCCAGTTTTTCACCTGACCGCAATCCATCCCTGTGCGGAAATTGATACACTCTTGCGTATTGAACCCTTTCTTTGGCCAGTAACTCTAACTCTGAAGTAGGGCGGTCAGGTATCGCGATCTAATTAACAGGAGGAGCGGGATCGTATGGCAACCAGCGAACAAGTTTTAATGACGGGAGCGCAACTGGACACGCTGTGCATCAACACGATCCGCACCCTGGCGATTGACGCGGTGCAGCAGGCGAACTCAGGACATCCAGGAGCGCCGATGGGCTTGGCTCCTGTTGCGTACTGCCTGTGGCAGGAATTCCTGCGTTATGACCCTGCCGATCCAACGTGGCTGAATCGCGACCGCTTCGTCCTGTCAAACGGGCACGCGTCGATGTTGCTGTACGCGATGCTGCATCTCGCGGAAGTGCGGCAGGTGGACGAGGACGGCAAAGTCACAAGAGAGCTTGCCGTGTCGATGGACGCGATCAAACACTTCCGACAGCTCGGAAGCCGCACGCCGGGACATCCGGAGTCGCACATCACATCGGGAGTCGAGACCACGACAGGACCGCTGGGGCAGGGTGTCGGCAATAGCGTTGGAATGGCGATCGCGAGCAAATGGCTCGCTGCGAATTTCAACCGTCCAGGCTTTGAGATTTTCGACTTCAACGTTTACGCGATGTGCTCGGATGGCGATCTGATGGAAGGGATCGGCGGCGAAGCGGCGTCACTGGCCGGACATCTGAAGCTTTCGAATCTTTGCTGGATGTACGACCACAATCACATTACGCTGGATGGGCCGGCGAATTGGTCGTTCACCGAGGACGTAGCCACTCGATTTATCGGATACGGATGGAATGTCACGCGCGTCACCGATGCTAACGATCTGGAGATGCTCGGGCGAGCGTTTGAGACCTTCCACAATACGACCGACCGGCCGACATTGATCATTGTCGACAGCCATATTGGCTACGGATCGCCGCATAAGCATGACTCTAATGCCGCGCACGGGGAACCGCTCGGCGAAGAAGAAGTCCGGCTGACGAAGAAGTTTTATGGCTGGCCCGAAGATGCGAAATTCCTGGTGCCCGAAGGCGTGCAGGAACACTTCCGTGAGGGCATCGGCAAGCGCGGTCGCGAGTTTCATTCGCAGTGGTCGAAGCTGTTTGCGGATTACTCACAGAAATACCCAGAACTCGCTGAGCGACTGGGACATATGCAGCATCACGAACTGCCGCCGGGATGGGATAAGGATCTGCCGACGTTCCCGGCGGACGCGAAGGGCGTGGCGACTCGTGAGAGTTCGGGCAAAGTTCTGAATGTGGTGGCGCAAAATATACCGTGGCTGATTGGCGGATCGGCCGATCTGGCGACATCGAACAAGACCACGCTGAAATTTGAAGGCGCTGGAGATTTTCAGCCCGGGAGCTACGCAGGACGCAACCTGCACTTTGGCGTACGCGAACATGCGATGGCCGCTAGCGTGAACGGGATGACGGTGTCGGGCATCCGTGCGTTTGGCGCAACGTTCTTCAACTTCAGCGACTACA
>Ga0181522_10002687_pt1 | contig 10066 bp, 8 predicted proteins | sample PEATcosm2014_Bin_27_FD_121103 | JGI IMG/M metagenome (GOLD analysis project Ga0181522, IMG submission 121103) | Peatland microbial communities from MTU Mesocosm Facility, Houghton, MI, USA - PEATcosm2014_Bin05_10_metaG | ecosystem: Environmental > Terrestrial > Soil > Wetlands > Peat | place...
GAGGCGTTCGTGCACCCCGACGCGGTGGTGATTGGTGACGTGCGCGTCGGCCCCGAATCGTCGATCTGGCCGGGCGCGGTGCTACGGGGCGACTACGGCACGATCATCATCGGGGCGCGAACTTCGATCCAGGACGGCACGGTGGTGCACGCGGTTGAGGCGTTCCCGACGGTGGTGGGAGACGACTGCGTGATCGGTCACCTCGCGCACCTCGAGGGATGCGTGATCCACGACCGCGCGCTCGTGGGAAGTGGTTCGGTCATCTTGCACCACGCCCACGTCCACTCCGGCGCCACGGTGGCGGCCGGCGCCGTCGTGCGAAACCGCACCGAGGTGCCTGAAGGGGCCCTCGCGGTGGGCGTGCCCGCGCAGATCAAAGAGGGCGCGAGCGCCCAGGAGGAGATCGAGCGTGGCGCCGCACTCTACGTGTGGAACGCCAAGCGCTACCGAACCGACCTGCGCCTGCTCTAGGCGTTCGAGACGTCGACGAGCGACGAGAGCGCGAGTGCGGCGTTGCCATTGCGCACGTTCTCGGTGGCGAGTTCGAAGCCCTCGTTGAGGTCGTTCGCGACGCCCGCCACCATCAGCGCGAGCGCGGCGTTCGCGCACGCGACGTCAAAGACGGGACCGGGTGATCCTTCGAGGAAGGAACGCACGGCGCGCACGTTCTCCTCGACGTCACCCCCGCGCAGACTCGTGGCGTCGTGACGGCGCCCCAACTCGCCCGCGGCGTCGAGGCGTCGCACGTCGACCCCCTCGGGGGTGATGACGTGCAGGGTCGAGTCCGAGCCGAGCGAGAGTTCGTCGAGTCCGTCGTCGGCGTTCACCAAGATGGCGTAGCGAATGCCACGCGCGTGCAAGACCTGGGCCATGGATCCCAGGAGGTGGCGTTGGGCGACCCCGATGAGCGATCGTTGCACGAGGGCGGGGTTCGCCAAAGGACCCAGGACGTTAAAGATCGTGCGAAACCCGAGCGCCCGTCGAATCGGCGTGAGGTGAGCGAGCGCCGGATGAAACTTCGGCGCGTAGAGGAACCCGATGCCCGCCTCCTCGACGCATCGCTGCACGGTCGCGACCTCGACGTCGAGGCGCACGCCGAGGGCTTCGAGCACGTCGGCCGAGCCCACCGAGGAAGACGCCGCGCGATTGCCGTGCTTGGCCACGCGAACGCCGGATCCGGCGACCGCGAAGGCCGCCATGGTCGAGATATTCACGGTGTGTAATTGGTCACCGCCGGTACCCACGAGGTCGATCGCGTCCGGACCCACCGAGAACGTCGTGGCCGAGGCCATCATGGCGTCGATGAAGCCGGTCATCTCGTCGGCGGTCTCTCCCTTGGCGGTGAGGGCCGTGAGGAAGCTCGCGATCAGCACGCCGTCGACGTGACCACCCAGAATCTCGTGCAGCGCCTCGCGCGCCTGGTCACGTTCGAGGTTCGTACCGCGCACGAGGGGATTGAGAACGTCCTGGGAGAATGACGAGATCATCGATCAACGAGAAGGGCTCGCGGCATAGGGACAAGTTAGTCGCGCGGGTGTCGTGAACTCGTCCCGGTACGATTGGACGATGGCGGCCACGTATCTCGACGCGATCCTTAACGCGCACCGTGACCGAGCTCGACGAGACCGGCGGGTCTGGCAAGAGCGCGCCGAGACGCTCTACTACCAAGGTCCATCGTTCCTTGAGGCGCTGAGATCAGACGCGACCACGCGGATAAAGGTGATCGCCGAGGTGAAGCGGCGTTCGCCCTCGAAGGGTTGGATCGACCAGGACCTGGACCCCGCCGCGCTCGCGCGCGCTTACGAGGGTGGCGGCGCGAGTGCCATCTCGGTGCTGACTGACGAGGACCATTTCGCCGGTTCGAGTGCTGATCTCAGTGTCGTGCGCGCCCACACCGTCCTGCCGGTGCTGCGAAAGGACTTCACGGTGAGCGAGAACGACGTCCTTGACGCCGCCCAGATGGGTGCGGGCGCCGTGCTCTTGATCGTGGCCGCGCTCGAGGACGACGAGTTACGGACGTTCCTCGATCTCGCGCACCGGGTGAATCTGGACGCCCTGGTCGAGGTCCACGACGCGCACGAGGCTCGGCGAGCGACGGACGTGGGGGCGCGCATCGTCGGCGTGAACCAACGCGACCTGCGCAACTTCGAGGTCGACGAGGCGCGCGCGACCGCGCTCGTGTCGGCCCTCGATCCCACGGCGGTGCGCGTTGCCGAGTCCGGCATCACCAGCGTCAGTGACGTGCAACGCACCGCCCACGCGGGCTTTGACGCGGTCCTCGTCGGCGAGGCGTTCGTGCGCTCGAGCGACCCAGCGGCCCTGGTTCGCGAGTTCGCGTCGGTAACGAGGTCGGCGCGTGACTGACTTCGCCGCGCGCGAGCGCTTGGTCAAGATCTGCGGGGTCACGTCGGTCGATGACGCGCTGGTGGTTCGCGACGCCGGTGCCGACGCGCTCGGTGTGATCTTCGCCACCTCCAAGCGCCACGTCGGCGCACAACTCGCGCGTGACATCGTCACCGCGAGCGCGGGCATCACCCACGTGGGAGTCTTTCGTAACGACGTGAGTGAGTTCGTCGTCGCGATGGTCGAAGCCAGTGGCGTCGACGTGGTTCAAATTCACGGTCCACTCGAGGACACCCTGCTCGAGGAGCTGCGCGCGCGTGGTCTGGGCGTCATCAAGGCGCTTGGCGTAGGTACCAACGAATTCTTCGAATTCGACGAAGCCCGCGTGGACGCGGTCCTGCTCGACGGTCTCGAGCCGGGCAGTGGTCGTGAACACTCCTGGGAGGCGCTCGCTGAGCGTCACTTCAAGGTTCCGGTGATCGCCGCCGGTGGGCTCAGTGTCCAGAACGTGCAAAACGTCATCGAACGCGTCAGGCCATGGGGCGTGGACGTGGCGACCGGCGTCGAATCGTCACCCGGAGTCAAGGACCGCGCCCAGGTGACTAAGTTCGTCCAGATGGCAACCACCACCCTGCGCGGTCCATCGACGTGAGTGACGCGACGAACTTCATGTCCTCGCCCGACGAGTTAGGACACTTCGGCGAGTTCGGCGGACGTTTCGTGCCCGAGGCGCTCATGCCGGCCTGTCTGGAACTCGAGACGGCGTTTCTCGAGGCGTGGCGTGACCCCTCGTTCGTCGGCGAGTATCAACGCGTGCTGCGCGAGTTCGCCGGTCGACCCACGCCGGTCACGCCGTTGCCGCGCCTCTCCGAAGCGCTCGGCATCCAACTCTTCGCCAAACGCGAGGACCTCGCCCACACGGGTTCGCACAAGATAAACAACGTGGTGGGACAGACACTCCTCACCAAACGCATGGGCAAGCGTCGAGTGATCGCCGAGACCGGCGCGGGGCAACACGGCGTGGCGACCGCGACGGCGGCGGCCCGTTTTGGACTCTCGTGCACCGTCTTCATGGGCGAAGTGGACACGGCTCGCCAGGTGCTCAACGTCTTTCGAATGGAATTGTTGGGTGCGCGCGTGGTGCCCGTGACCTCGGGCAGCAAGACCCTGAAAGACGCGGTCAACGAAGCGATGCGCGAGTGGGTGACGTGCGTGGACGACACGCACTACTGCATCGGCTCGGTGATGGGTCCCCATCCATTTCCCCTGATGGTAAGGGAGTTCCAGGCCATCATCGGCCAGGAAGCAGCCGGGCAACTGGCCGAACTGGGCGTGGACTGTCCCGACCTGGTCGTGGCGTGCGTGGGTGGGGGCTCGAACGCGGCGGGGGTCTTCGCCGGGTTCGCGAACACCCGAGCTCGCCTCGTGGGCGTCGAGGCGGCGGGGGGCAGCGCCGTGGGCCAGGGCTCGCCAGGAGTCCTTCACGGCATGAAGTCATTCCTCATCCAAGACGAGTTCGGACAGATCGAAGAGGCGCACTCGATTTCGGCCGGACTCGACTACCCCGGCATTGGCCCCGAACACGCGTACCTGGCCGCGACGGGTCGGGCCGAGTACGTGGCCATTGGCGACGACGAGGTCCTGGGTGCACTGAAGACCTTGAGTGAACTCGAAGGCATCATCCCCGCACTCGAAACGGCGCACGCCGTCGCCTGGATCATGAAGGAGGCGGGTAACTCGATACCGCGCGGTTCGTCGGTGTTGCTCAATCTGTCGGGTCGCGGTGACAAGGACGTAGCCCAAGTGCGCGAGATCCTTCGGGGCCAGTCGTGAAGAGTCTCGAGAAGACGCTGCGCGCGCTGCGCGACGACGGTCGAAAGGTGCTCGTGCCCTACTTCGTGGCGGGTGCCACACCCGACTGGGTGCGCCACGTCGAAGCGGCGGTGCTCGCGGGGGCCGACGCGATTGAGATCGGCATTCCGTTCTCGGATCCGATGCTCGACGGTGTCATCATCCAAGAGGCGTCGATGCGCGCGCTGCACGCGGGAACGACCATCGACTCAATCACGGCGGATCTCTCGACGATCGCCACGTCGGTGCCCTTGATCGCCATGACCTACTACAACCTTCTGTTGCACTACGGGCTCGAGCGAGTCGCGGGCACCCTGCGCGCGAGTGGCATGAGCGGTGCGATCCTGCCCGATCTCACGGTGGAGGAGTCGGGGCCGTGGCGTAGCGCGGCGAACGAACACGACGTTTCGACGATCTTCTTGGTGGCCCCATCGACGCCGCGCGAACGCGTGGCCCTCGTGACGAGCGTGAGCGAGGGATTCTGCTACGCCTCGTCGCGCATGGCCGTAACCGGTCGCGCCACCGACGCCGGGGACGCCGAGCGGGTCGTGGCGATGGTGCGCGAGCGAAGCGACCTGCCGACCTACGTTGGTATCGGGATCAGCACGCCCGATCAGGCGCGCGACGCGGCGCGAGTGAGTGACGGGGTCATCGTGGGTTCGGCGCTCGTGCGAATCATCCTCGAGGGCGGTGGCGCGCGCGAGATCGAGCAGTTCATTGGCTCGTTGCGAGCCGCGCTCGACACTTCGGCGGGCTAGAACCTGAAAACCCTTTTATCTACTGAAAATCCTCTCAGTGGCGGCTCCTACGGGCGAGAACAGCGTTACCAGGCGGTAGGTCACGAAATTTTGTGATTCCGTTCACAAGATTGTGCCCTCCAATCCCTGCAGCGCTGGTTACGGGGGTGTTAAATCATATCTGAGCCGTCAACCCGGTGGCTCGTAAAAACCTTAACTGGGGGGAATTAAATGGCTGAACAAAGTGTTGCGGATCCCGGTCCATTAGGACTTGCCGGATTCGCTATGACGACGTTCTGTTTGAGCAGCGCGAACGCCAACCTGTGGAAGGGTGCTGGTGTGGCCGCGGCCCTCGCCCTGGCACTTATCTACGGTGGCACCGCGCAGTTCGCTGCCGGTATGTGGGAGTTTGCGCGCAAGAACACCTTTGGTGCTCTCGCGTTCACCTCGTACGGTGCGTTCTGGATCGGCCTGTGGTTATTGCTGCACGGAGGTCCCGTAGCCTTGGGCACCGACACAGTGGGGATTTACCTGCTGGCCTGGACGATCTTCACGTTGTACATGACCGTGGCGGCCTTGAGGACGAGTAGTGCGGTTCTCCTGGTCTTCATTGCCCTGTCCCTGACCTTCATCTTCCTGACGATCGGCGCCTGGGGCGCGGGTCACACGGACATGACGAGGATCGGTGGCTGGCTCGGCATCGTGACGGCGGCCCTCGCCTGGTACGCCTCGGCGGCCGGAGTCATCAACGAGACGCACAAGCGAGTTGTACTGCCGGTGGGCCCGCGAGGCTAATATAGACACAATGGTGTCTTAACCTCGGACCCAAAAGTCAACAGCGCCCCTGCCTCGTGCAAGGGCGCTGTTGGCGTTTTGGGGGGATATGAATGTACTCTCGGGTACGGAGTGAGACGACCGTATTCAGAGCGTCGTCACGGCGGAAGTAAAGACTAGGGAAGTTCGTCGACGCGATAGACGTCGCGTCGACGTATGAGCGTGGGGGAAAACATGACCGAAGCAAAACTTGAAGCGTGGCTCGAAGAGACTCGCAGCTTCGCACCAAGCGCCGAGTTCGCCAAGCAGGCGAACGCGCAACCATCGATCTACGCCGAGGCTGACGCCGATCCCGTCGCCTTTTGGCGCAAGCAAGCGCAGCGACTCGTCTGGCACAAGGAACCAACCAAGACCCTCGAGTGGGATCTGCCGTTCGCGAAGTGGTTCAGCGACGGTGAACTCAACGCGAGCGTGAACTGCGTGGACCGTCACGTCGCGGCGGGTAAGGGCGACAAGGTCGCGTACCACTGGGTCGCCGACGCCGAAGGGGAGTCGCGCACCATCACGTACGCCGACCTGCAGAAGCTCGTCGCCCAAGCGGCGAACGCGCTCACCGAGCTCGGCGTGAAAAAGGGCGACCGCGTCGCGGTCTACATGCCTATGATCCCCGAAGCGGTCGTCACCATGCTCGCGATCGTGCGACTCGGTGCCGTCCACTCGGTCGTCTTTGGCGGCTTCTCGGCGGACGCGTTGTCGAGTCGGATCCTCGACTCGGACTGTCAGTTCGTCGTCACCGCCGACGGCGCGTACCGTCGCGGTGCCGCCAGTCCGCTCAAGCCCGCGGTCGACGAAGCCCTGAAGTCCTGTCCGAACGTGAAGGCCGTACTCGTGGTAAAGCGCACCGGAAGTGACGTCGACTGGGTGAAGGGTCGCGACCACTGGTGGCACGAGATCGTCGACAAGCAGAAGACCGAGCACACGCCCGAGTTCTTCCCGGCCGAGCAGACCATGTTCATCATGTACACCTCGGGCACCACGGCCAAGCCCAAGGGCATCTTTCACACGACGGGGGGCTACCTCACCCAAGCCGCCTACACGCACTTCAACGTCTTTGACGTGAAGGCGGATTCCGACATCTGCTGGACGGCCGCCGACATCGGTTGGATCACCGGTCACACCTACATCGTCTACGGGCCGCTCATCAACGGCGTCACCCAGATTATGTACGAGGGACTCCCGGATTCAGGCGGCAAGGACCGTTGGTGGAAGATCATCGAGCAGTTCAAGGCGACGATCCTCTACACGGCTCCGACGACGATTCGCACGCTGATGAAGTGGGGTGAAGAGTTCCCCAAGGGCCACGACCTGTCGAGCCTGCGCCTCCTGGGTACGGTGGGCGAGCCCATCAACCCCGAGGCGTGGATGTGGTACCGAAAGAACATCGGCGGCGGTCGCTGTCCGATTGTCGACACCTGGTGGCAGACCGAGACCGGCGCCATCATGTGCTCGCCACTGCCGGGCATCACCGCCACCAAGCCGGGCGCCGCGATGCGGGCGCTACCGGGCATTTCGGTCGACATCGTCGACAACGAGGGCAAGTCGGTGGGTAATGGTGAAGGCGGGTACTTGGTGATCACCAAGCCCTGGCCTTCGATGACCCGAGGCATCTACGGCGACCCCGAGCGCTTCAAGGAGACCTACTGGTCGCGCTTCCCGGGGATGTACTTCGCGGGCGACGGCGCCAAGCGCGACGACGACGGCGACATTTGGTTGCTCGGTCGAATCGACGACGTGATGAACATTTCGGGTCACCGTCTTTCGACCACGGAGGTCGAGCACGCGTTGGTGGGTCACCCCGCCGTCGCCGAGGCGGCCGTGGTGGGCGCGAGCGACGATCTGACGGGTCAAGCAATCGTGGCTTTCGTGACCCTGAAGCTGTCCGCGGACGACAAGGACAAGGACCAGACCGAGGTCATCGAGGAGTTGCGCGTGCACGTCGCCAAGGTCATCAGTCCGATCGCGCGTCCTCGCCAGATAATCCTCACGCCCGAACTGCCCAAGACCCGCTCGGGCAAGATCATGCGTCGACTGTTACGCGACGTGGCCGAACATCGCCAGTTGGGCGACGTGACCACGTTGATGGACCCCACGGTCGTGAACATGATCTCGGACCTCATGGGTTCGGGCGACGAGGACTAGGACGTGACCTCCGGTCAATGACCGGAGGTCTCACGAATCGAAGCCGAGTCCTATCGCGTCGAGCAAGCGCAGCCAGAGGTTGCGTTTGCCCTCGTGGTTGTCGGCTCGTTTGATCGACCACTGGGTGACGCGGATGAAGAGCCAGCGCAGTGGCTCGGGCGGGAACGGGAGCGGCTTCTTACGCACCATCGTGAGCCGGGTTCGTTCGGTGTCGAGACCCTCGAGTAGGTCGAGCATGGTCTGGGCGCCGAAACGCGTCGAGGCGACACCGAGTCCCGTGTAGCCCATGACGTAAGCAACGTTTCCTCGATGCGACGTGCCCCAGAACGGCGAGAAACGCGTGCAGGTGTCAATGGCCCCGCCCCAGCCGTGGGTGAACTTGATGCCGGCGAGTTGGGGGAACGTGTCAAGGAAGTGGCTGGCGAGCGTGGCGTAGGTCTCGGCGTTGAACTCGTAGTTACGTTGCACCTTGCCACGAAAGTTGTAGATGGTGTCGTAACCACCCCAGAGGATGGACCGGTCCTGGGTGAGTCGGTAGTAGTGAAACTGGTTGCCCGAATCGGCGACGCCTTCGCGGCCCGCCCAACCAATGCTCTCGAGCTGCTCGTCGGTGAGAGGTTCGGTGACGATCTCGTAGTCAAAGACCGGTACGACGTACTTACGGGCCTTTCGTACGAGCGAGGGAAAGACGTTGGTCGCGAGCGCGACCTTGTGAGCGGTCACGGCGCCGTAGGGGACGTGCACGCGAACCGCGTCGTCGACGTCCTCGAGCCAGTCAACCTTGGAGTTCTCGTAGATCGTCACGCCCAGGGACACGCACGCCCTCTCGAGTCCCCAGACGAGGCGCGCCGGGTCGACGAGTGCGGTGCCGTCGGCGTCGAAGAGGGCGCCTTCGTAGAGCGGGGAATGGATGCGCGCACGAACTTCATCACGCGACAACACCACGACGTGATCGCCCATCTCGTTGCGTAGCCGCGCTTCCTCGGCCATGTCCTCGAACTGCCAGGGCGCGATGGCGACCCGTAATTCTCCGGTGCGTTCCCAATCGCACTCGATGCCATAGCGACGCACGGTCGCTTCGATCTCGTCGAGGTTCTCGCGACCGAGTCGCTCGATAACGGGCATCTCGGAACGAAATCGTCGAAGGCCGTTGGTGAAGCCGTGGGTCAGCGAGGATGAGCAGAAACCACCGTTGCGTCCCGAGGCGCCCGCGCCGGTCTCGTACTGCTCGACGACCACCACGACGCGATCGGGACTGCGCTCCTTCGCGAGCAGCGCCGTCCACAGTCCGGTGTAGCCCGCTCCGACCACGCACAAGTCAGCGCCGACGTCACCAATGAGTGCCGCGTGCGGGGCGGGTTCGAGCGGGTCGGCGTCGAGCCACCAGAGTTCGGGTTGAAGCTCGGCGAGGTGTCGTAAGACGAAGGAATCCTTCTTCTCCATGCTGTGTCCAGTCGGTGACCGGAATCACCCTCTCTCGGCAAGTCAATTTCGCGGTCTCGTGCGAACGTCGGTTCTCACGCCGACCTCTCACTCGAATTCTACCGACCGCACCTGGCCTACTTCGCTTCTGGCCCATCAGAAAGCTCACGCTGCCGGACTCTTCGAAGATCTGCGACGTGCGCGAAGACCCGCGTTCTCGTTGTCGTTCCGAGGGTGCGGACGGGCCGTCCTAGAATTAGCGTCACCCTGCGCCGCGAGGCGAAAAATTCTAGGAGCATCATGAGACTGGCCAACCTGAACGGGAGAGGCACGCTCGTGGTCGAACAAGGCACCATTGACGTCGAGAAGGCCTCCAATGGTCGCTTCAGCGCTGACACTGACGTTCTGATCGGTCAACTTGATTCGCTCCGTTCGTGGCTCGACGAACAGCGACCCAACGTCACCGAGAGGACGACCCCGGAGCGCGTGATGCGCGACCCCGACCTCGGACCCGTCATCCGCCAACCCGGCCAGGTATTCGCCATCGGCCTCAACTACCGCACCCACGCCCTCGAGATGGGGCTCGCCCTACCCACCAAGCCCATGGTCTTCACCAAGTTCCCTTCATCGGTCGCCGGCGCGAACGCGACGTTTCCCCTCGTGTCCGCCCAGATTGACTGGGAGTCCGAGCTCGTCGTGGTGATCGCCAGACGCGGGCGCCACGTCGCGGTCGACGACGC
>Ga0181522_10002688_pt1 | contig 10064 bp, 16 predicted proteins | sample PEATcosm2014_Bin_27_FD_121103 | JGI IMG/M metagenome (GOLD analysis project Ga0181522, IMG submission 121103) | Peatland microbial communities from MTU Mesocosm Facility, Houghton, MI, USA - PEATcosm2014_Bin05_10_metaG | ecosystem: Environmental > Terrestrial > Soil > Wetlands > Peat | place...
AATCACGTTGACCGAAAGCATTCGCGTCCAATGTAAGGCCCGCGTGGTGCGGGTGGATGGCAGCGCCCCAGACGGCAAGATGGCCGTCGCTGCCGTGATTGAAGAGTACGAATTCCTGCCGGAGAAATAAGCTCATCGGGTGGGTCCACCGGCTTCAACGTGCCCAAGCGAGAGCTTTCCTCGCCTCGCAACAAGTGATAATGTTCCCTTAACAACCTTCTTGTTTCCAGGGGATTTTTGCGCCGTTCGGTCATTTGCTTTCTTCATGCCGGGCTGCTCGGGGCGCTGTTGGCCGCGAGCGCGGTGTCGCAAACTGCGAAGACCAACAAGGCCGCTCCGGCGAACGGTGACGCGCTCGTCACCGGAGTGAAAGCCGTTTTCGATAACGGCGCTGCAGCCATCGAGGTGGTGTCCACGCGCCCGGTAACGCCCACGGTGCAAATGCTGGACTCGCCTCCGCGCCTGGTTATTGACCTCGCCCACGCTCAGCTGGGACTGGCGCGCAAGAAGATTCCCGTGCAGAAGGAAAACATTCTCACCATCCGGGCCGAGCAATATCAGATCGAGCCCGCGATTACCAGGATTGTGGTCGATCTGCTGGTTCCTTACGGCTACACCTGGGATTCTGCCGGAAACCGCCTGACGGTTCGCCTGAAGCCGCCGGATGATACAACGGCCGCCAACAAATCACAGCCGCCGCAACTGGCCGCCATGAGCACCGAGGCCACGCCGGCGGCGGTTCCAGTCACCAACGGTGTTGGCGACTTCGTGCTGGCAGGCAAAGCTTTTGCCGATGGATCGTCGCTCACCGCCGGAAGTGACACTGCTGTTCTGCGCCTGACTCGCGGCGGCGAAGTGCGCGTCTGCCCCGGAACCACGGTCTCGGTCACGCCCTCAAAGACTTCGAAGAATCTTATGCTCGGCCTGAGCACCGGCTCACTGGAGGCGCACTATTCGCTGAAGGAAACGGCCGACACCGTGCTGACTCCAGATTTCCGCATCCTTTTCGCGGGGCCGGGGGAGTTCCATTACGCGGTGAGCGCCGATGCACACGGCAACACCTGCGTTCGCGGATTGAAGGGCAACACCTCGGCAGCGATTGTCTACGAGATCATGAGCGACCGGATTTATCAGGTGAAGCCGAGCGAGCAGTTGGTGTTTCACTCGGGACGCATCGACCAGGTAGACGGCAATATCCCATCCGATTGCGGCTGCCCGCCGCCTCCGCTCATGCGAACGGATTCATCTCCTTCGAAACCGGAAGCCCCGCCGGAATCGTCGCGAAGCCTAACCTTGGCGCAATCCGGAGCGCCAGAGACGACCAACACAATTGAAAGCGCGCCAGGAAATGGCGCGAGTGGCGTCAGCCAAAAAGATCAAAACTCGCAGACGCTTTCGAGCGGGCCCGAAGTTCGTCCCTTGCCGCCTTCGCAAGCGAACGACGTTCGGGTTCAGGTGGATGCGCCCCTGGTTTATCAGGGAAAGCAAAAGCCAGAATCTGCGCCGGTTCCTCAGGCTACCGAGACAGCGAGTGCCACGCCAGCTAGCCCATCGCAGGCGCCGGTGGCATCGGCAATTACGCCTGCGCCCATCGAGCCGCGAGTGCAACCGCCTGCCGCGCCGGCGAAGCCCGGGCATCGCGGAGTGCTGAAGCGCATCAAAGGATTTTTTGCGTCGATCTTCGGCTGAGTCTTTCCGCGAAATACCCGGCCCGCTGGGCGCACGGAAGCTTCCCTCACCCGCGGTTGACAGCCCGCCTTAGGGGTTCTACTTTTTCTCGAAGATTGTCGGCGATTTCCGCGCCCCGCTCGGCCACGTCCCGTACTCGCTCACTTGCGCTGCGCACGCGGTCCTTGGCTTCTTCGCCCCAATCCTGCAGAGTTTCGCGTGCGTCTTCATACCCCCGTTTCAAATCGCGACGGAACTGTTTGCCGGTTTTCGGAGCCAGCGCCATCCCCAGCAATGCTCCAGCGCCAATTCCAATCAAAAGAAAAGTAATGGCTGTTCCAATATTGGTTCCCGTGGATTCATAATCTCCCGTGCGCATGTGCTTACCTCGTTTCTAAGATAGGGCCGAAAGCCCGCGTGCATGAATATGATTGTAGTCCGCGGCAAAAGGCAGCGTGGATTTTTCCGCACCCGCTAAGCGCATGTTAACCCTGGCCCGCAGTTTCCTTTCCGCAAAGCCAAGTGTAGAATGAACGTTTAGAGCTTTGTCCTTGTGCAGCGGAAAATGTGGCCCGCCCGCCTTCCGCGAGCCCAGCATTCATCTTAAGGAGATATTTTCCAGCAATGTCGATCCCCGCCACACAACTGCGTCCCGGCATGATCATCAAGCACAACAATGATCTGCACTCCGTCTTCAGCGTCGAACATCGAACGCCCGGCAACCTGCGCGCCTTCATCCAGGCGAAACTGCGCAATCTGCGTACTGGAGCCATGTTCGAACATCGCTTCCGCTCGCCGGACCCCATTGAAAAAATCAATGTCGACGAAGTCGAGATGCAGTTTCTGTATGCCGACGGCGACAGCTACTATTTCATGGACACCTCCAACTACGAGCAGACCCACCTCACGAAAGAAATTCTTGGTGATGCCGTCGAATACCTGATTCCCAATCTCGAGATCAAAGTAGAATTCTTCGACGGCAAGGCCGTGGGAATAGAACTGCCGCAGACGGTGGAACTCACGGTGATCGAGACCGAGCCGGGACTGAAGAGCGCGACCGCCTCCAGCGTGACGAAAGCCGCGAAAACGGAGACGGGGTTAGTGGTGCAGGTACCGCCGTTTATCAACGAAGGCGAAAAAATCAAAGTGGATACCGCCGAGGGCGTGTATCTGTCGCGGGCGTAGTCCGAAGTCAGAGGTAAGAAGTCAAAATGCAGAAGTAAAGCGTGGCCCGTTTCTTACTTCTGCATTCTGATTTCTTACTTCTTCATTTTTTCAGAGCATGACCTCCACTGAAAAAGCTGTCGAAGCGCGCCGATTCGTCGTTCGCGGGCGCGTGCAGGGCGTGGGCTTCCGTTGGTTTGTGGAGCGCGAAGCGCACATTCTCGGCATCGCCGGCTGGGTACGCAACAATGCCGACGGCAGCGTCGAAGTCCTGGCGCAAGGCACGCGCGATCAGCTTTCCGGATTACGTTCGCGCCTGCGCCAGGGCCCCCGAGCCGCTCGCGTAGACGGTGTTGACGAATCCGAAGCCAAGTCGTCCGCTGGAATCAGTACATTTCGCATTGAAGGAGCCTGGTAGATTGCCGAATAAATCGAGGTTAGAAGTTGACGAGCTTAAAAATCTGATTCGAGAAGTTCCAGATTTCCCTAAGAAAGGGATTCTCTTTTACGACATCACCACGCTGCTGAAGAACAAAGTTGGCCTGGCCACGTTAGTGGACCGTCTTGCCGAACACTACGTCGATCAGAAAATCGATCTGGTTCTCGGCATGGAAGCGCGCGGCTTCATCTTCGCGCCCGCACTGGCGTATCGACTGAACGCGGGATTCGTCCCCGTGCGCAAAGTCGGCAAACTTCCTGCCGCAACCGTCAAGTTCGACTACGCGCTCGAATACGGCGTCAACTCGCTCGAAATGCACAAAGACGCCATCGAAAAAGGCCAGCGTGTGCTGATCGTTGATGATCTGCTGGCCACCGGCGGCACCGCCGAAGCCACCGCCAAACTGGCCACCTTGCTGGGCGCAGAAATTGCCGGGCTGGGATTTGTGGTGGAGCTGGATTTTCTTCGCGGGCGGGACAAGCTGAAGAACTACGAAGTAATGTCACTGTTGCATTACGACAAGTAGCAGACCGGATCACCTTAACACGTACGCTATGACCATGCCGATTCCGGTCCAGATGCCGATGCTTGCAATGCTCGCGATGCCGAACCCCCGCAACGCGTTCCAATTGATTTCGTGAACGTTTGGTTTTGTGATCGCATCGAGGGGGCCAGTCTGGCCGACCAGCGTTCCAACGTGTCTCGCTACGGCGAATTGTTGGCTCATCATCCCGCCTCCCGCCTGGCCAGTACGGGTGGTTCGATGACGTCCTCTTGCCGGGTGTTGCTGTTCATGCGATAAACAATGTCATTTGTGTGGTCACTAACTTCCACAACTTCCCGCAGGTTTTCGCATTGAAGCCGCTTGCTAAATCGGCGCTCACAGGTTGCTTTCTCATATAGTTTCGGCCGGCTTACCGATCTCTTGGAGTGACAATATCGAGTCCTTGGGAAGATAGCTTTTTCGCCGGAACCAGTCTTCCATGGCTTCGCGCAGTTGCTCCAGCGGAACGTTCGTGCCGATTTCCATCAGACCATCCGACACTGGCAGCGTGTCGTCAAATAAGGTGGCATTGGTGAAGTTTCGCATCGAGAAACTGTCGAGCCATTTCAGCGGACATGGGAGTCTGCGTCCCTGGTCGTCATACTCCACTCGAATTTTGCGCGCAAACATGTCTTGATTTAATCACAGGCTGCGCGGGGCGCGATCGCTGCGCTTGATATACGCCTTCAAGCGCGTTACTCTCGCACAGGTTCATGGCCATAACGCCGCATGAGCTTTACAGCCCATGGCGCCGCTGTTATGCGCAAGAGGAGCTCATGCTTGCAAGTCTGATCTGGTGGATTCTGGTGGGACTCATCGCCGGCTGGGCGGCCGGCAAGATCATGAAGGGCAGCGGCTACGGCCCGCTCATGGACATTGTTCTCGGAATTGTGGGCGCAATCGTTGGCGGATGGCTGCTGGGCGCACTCGGCATTTACGCGGGCGGCACGATTGGCACGATTATCGTAGCCATCGCCGGGGCCATGTTCCTGATCTGGTTGAGCCGGATGTTGAAAAAAACTTAAAACTAGGCGGGGACCTGGGCTTGCATCTCCTGGACCGCCGCTTCGAGATGCTCCAGAGTTTCTTGCACAGTCAACGAGAACATTTCACGACCCAGCCCTTCACCGGATTCGAGAGCCTGTTTCAAATAATGTCCGGCGATCTCGACTGCCAGGGAATCGGTGATCATTTTGCCGGTGCGCTTTTTGTACTCCACCCAAGCCGGATGCGGCAGGGCCACCACCGCAGGCTTTCCATCCGCAAGAAACTTGATGTCGATTGCGTCGGCGTGGCGGGTGGCGATGGCCACAATCATCATTTGGTAGACGCAGTGCACCGGCTTTTTCGACCAGCGCTCGGTAACCGTGAAATTCTCAAACATGGATAAGGAAACTATAGCGGAGCCTCAAGGCGTGGGCAAATGGTGGAGGTGACCTCGCGGAGGGCAGCCAAAGGGTTAATGTGGGGACGGCCGCCTCGGCCGTCCAGTCGAGCGCAGCGAGACTGCTTTTTGCCGGAAAACTCCGAAGAATCGGTAAATACTACCCTCCAGCTATCGCCCCGATCACAATGAACGGCTCTTTGCCCGACGCCACCGCCTTGGGCAGCGGAGCATCCGGTGGTTCGTGCGACAAATCCTCCTGGCACGCGAAATAACGCAGAAATGCCCGGCGCTGCAGCGTAACGTGTTCGCGAATCGCCCCGCGTAACATAGGGTATTTCGCTTCCAGCGCGTCCAGTACGGTGCGCTGCGTCACCGCACCCTCGATTTCCAGCGTCACCTCGCTGCCGGTATGAGACAGCGTGCGCAGATGCTGTGGCAGGATTACGCGAACCATATCAGGATTTCTTCTTCCCTCGGCGTCACGGCACCGACCTATGCCGCCTTGCCCTCGTACGCTTTCTTCAAGTCGGCGATCACGATCTTCTGCATCTTCATCATTGCCTGAAAAACGGCGTTCGATTTTTCGGGATCAGGATCGGTCATGAGTTCCATTAAGGCTTTCGGAATGATTTGCCACGAGAGTCCGTACTTGTCTTTGAGCCAGCCGCAGCGGCTCGGCGTTCCGCCTTCCAGCAGCTTGTTCCAGTAATTGTCGACCTCTTCCTGCGTCTCGCAGCTCACGAAAATCGAAAAAGCCTCGGTGAAGGGGAACAGGGGCCCGCCGTTCAACGCCATAAAGTGCTGGCCTTCGATTTCGAAAGTGACCGTCAGTACCTTGCCGTCCATACGATTCACGCTGAGCACTTTCGCGCTTTTAAAGATTGACGTATAGAAGTTGGCCGCTTCTTGGGCGTTGTTGTCGTACCAAAGGAATGGGGTGATTTTCGGCATGTTCCTGTCTCCTAAATTCTGACCCGCGAGCGGCTAAAGCCGGTTCTCCGGTGCGGTTTCGAGCGGCACGGCTAAAGCCGTGCCCTGATACGAACCGTCCCCCTTAATCGCAACTGTCGAGCTTCGATCGACGGACGCCGAGGGCGCTGTCCCCACATGACCGTTTCCAGCTACTTCAGGGTCTGCACTTCCACGCTTAACACCGCGGGCAGGTCATGCACGATTGCGTTCCAGCTGTCGCCAGCATCGGCCGAGCAATACACCTGCCCGCCAGTGGTGCCGAAATAAATTCCGCACTTGTCGAGTGAATCGACCGACATGGCATCGCGCAGAACATTTACGTAGCAGTCTTTCTGCGGCAGGCCCTTGGTCAGCGGTTCCCACTCGTCGCCGCCGCTGCGGCTGCGGAAAACGCGCAGCTTGCCCTCCGGCGGAAAATGTTCGCCATCGCTCTTGATCGGCACCACGTAAATCGTCTCCGGTTCGTGCGCGTGCACGTCGATGACGAACCCGAAATCGGTGGGCAGGTTGCCGCTGACTTCTCTCCAGTTGTCGCCGGCATCGTCGGAACGCATCACGTCCCAATGTTTTTGCATGAACAACACGCCCGAGCGATTGGGATGCATGGCGATGTGATGCACGCAATGGCCAATCTCGGCGTTGGGGTCGGGAATGTAGGGCGACCGCAAACCGCGATTGATCGGCTTCCAGTTCTCGCCGCCGTCATCGGTGCGAAACGCTCCAGCGGCAGAGATCGCAATGTACATGCGCTTGGGATTGCTGGGGTCGAGAATGATGGTGTGCAGGCACATGCCGCCCGCGCCGGGCTGCCAGTAGGGCCCGGTGCCGTGACCGCGAAGGCCGGGCATCTCGTTCCAATTCTCGCCACCGTCGGTGGAGCGAAAAATGGCAGCATCTTCCACGCCGGCGTAAACCGTGTTGGGATCGTTGAGCGAGGGCTCGAGATGCCACACTCGCTTGAACTCCCACGGGTGCTGCGTGCCGTCATACCACTGATGTGTCGTCAGAGGTTTTGCGGCAGCGTCGTAAACGAACTTATTGCTGGCCGCTTTCGGCGGGCCGGGCGCAGGCGTCTCGCCGGGTGGCGTTCCCGGCTGAATCCACGTTTTTCCGCCATCGTCGGAGCGCTGAATGATTTGGCCGAACCATCCGCTCGTCTGCGAAGCGTAAATCCGATTGGGATCGGCCGGCGAGCCTTTGAGGTGATACATTTCCCAGCCGGCGAAGTGCGGCCCGGAAACGTCCCATTTATCGCGCTTGCCGTCGGAATCAAGAATGAACGCGCCCTTGCGCGTGCCAACCAGTAGGCGGACTGAACTCATCTTTGCTCCTTGAGTAGGCTCCTTAAATAGGCTCACTAATGCCTGCACTCCGAATACTTTGTCATTCCGAGCGGCGGGCTTTGCCCCGAGGAAGCTGCTTTTTGCCTGGTGCTGCAGAAAGCAGGTTCCTCCGCTGCGCTCCGCGCGTCCTCGGAATGACAGCCAGTTTTCCCCGAACAGCGTTACTACGCGCAATGAATTATTCCGCTTACGCCGCTTTCGCCGCCATCTGCGCCCGCATCTGCTTCATCATTTGACGCATGGTGTTCAGATGGCCGGGTGCGCGCTTCTCCGTCCAGGTTTCGTAGCGTTTTGCAGTTTTTTCCAGATGCTCAAGAAAATGCGGGTTCTGGAATTTCTCCCGGAATTGTGGCACCACAGTTTTCGCGCTCTCCCATACGCCGAAGAATTCACCGGCGGTTTCGAAGAACAGATCTTCATGCAGCAATCCGTAATCGAGTAGCGCGCAAGCCTGGTCCCAGTACGTGAGCACCATCATGGCAAATTGTCCGCCCTCCGATCCGGGAGGCGCAATACGCATGACCTCATCGAGACTTTCCGCGGTGTAATTCTTGAAATACCACTCGCGCGCCTGGCGCATTCGTGGCTCGCGCCGTTCTTCGAACAGTTGCAGGTGAAGCCGGGCTTGTTCATGGGTAGGATTCGTTGCCATCGTCGTGTCTCCTTTTCGATCTGTGTCAGGTTTATTGTCAGGATTTCTGGTAGTAGAGCACGGTCATTCCGGAGCGAAATGACTGGGTTCCCTTCAGTTTCATCGCAAGCTTGTGGTTTATATCTCGAAATAACAAATTGCCGCGGCCGAGAAGCACGGGATTGAGAATGATTCGATATTCATCGACTAATCCCTGTTCCAAGAGCGACGACGCCAGCATGGCGCTGCCCAGGATGACCATGTCTCTGCCGGGCTGCTGTTTCAGCTTCGCAATCTCGTCCGCAGCATTGTCCCTGACTACACGAGAATTATTCCACTTCGTGCCGCCAAGAGTCTTGGAAAACACTATTTTCGCCAGCCGGTTCATTTGTTCGGAGACCTTATCGCTCGGCGCGGTCGGCCAATAGGCCGCCATAACCTGATAAGTCTTTCGTCCGAAAAGAAGCGTGTCCACCGATTGAAGCATATTGTCGGAATAGTCGGTGAATTCTTTGTCGACGACAAACCAGTCAAGTTTCTCATCCGGTGTTTCGAAAAAACCATCGAGCGACATGAGGTTTGAAACGAACAGCTTCCGCATAATCTCCATCACGTTAAGAAAGGCTTAACAGCGAACCAACTATTCGTGGGTCCTGCTCCGCAACGGGACGAGCGCGCGGGTGAAGGCAGCTTCTACGCGGCTTGCTCTGCGACCTTGCTGCAGTTGACCATCCACGGAATGCCGAAACGGTCGGTCAACATGCCGAAACGCTGCGCCCAGAAAGTCTCCTGCATCGGCATGCAGATGGTTGCGCCCTCCGAAAGGGCTTTGAAGGCTCGCTCGGCCTCGGCAGCGTCGTTTATTTCGAGCGCCACTGAAAACCCCTGCGGCTTCTGATAGCGGTCGCTCGGTGCGTCGCAGCCCTGCAGAATTCCACCGTTGAGATCCAACGACGCGTGGATGACTTTCTTGCTCCACTCGGGGGGAACCTGCTCCGCCGCGGGCGTGCCTTCGTAATTCATCATGAAGGTGATTTTTCCGTTGAGCGCTTTTTCGTAGAACTTGAATGCTTCCTCACAATTGCCATTGAAGCTGACGTGCGTATTCATGTTCATTCCTTATTGAAGGTGAATTGCCGTAATCCCCATTGCTGCCGACGAGCCTACAACTATCACTTGCATTTTGCAAGTGAAATGTTAGAATTAATTTCGGTGAAACAAAACAAACCCAAGCGGCGTTCAGGATGCCCTCTGAACGCCTCGGTCGAAATGCTGGGCGACCGCTGGTCGCTGTTGATTATCCGCGACATGATGCTGCTCGGCGTACGCTCGTACACGGACTTTATGAATTGCTACGAGGGCATCGCCAGCAATATACTCGCCGACCGCCTGCGCCGGCTAATTGCCTGCGGCATTATCACCACACGCCCCGACGCGTCTGATAAGCGCAAGCTGATTTATTCGCTCACGCAAAAAGGGATTGACCTCGCTCCCGTGCTTACGGAGATGGTTTTATGGGCCGCCGCGCATGAAGATACTGACAACCAGGCGCTGGTCCGCCAGATGCGGGCGGATAAAAAAAGGTTCATTGCCGCAGTGCGAGAGCGCTGGGCCGAGTCAGTTCTTTAACCGGCGCGAGTTACCTGTGCAGCCTCTCAAAGAATGGTCTCTCGATTAACATAAGTAAGTGCCAACTCGCTCCCGCAAACATAGCCAAATAGAGATCATCCGCGCTGCGAACCTGACGAAGTTTCCCTGGCTCGTCCATGGATTTTCCACCCGCGCCGGCGGGACATCACGACTGTATGGCGGCAGCGCTCTCAATCTTGGATTCACCAAAGATGATTCGCCAGCCGCCGTGGAGCGCAATCGGGCGACGTTTTTGAGCGAACTTGGGGCTGTCGGGAACGATGACC
>Ga0181522_10002689_pt1 | contig 10064 bp, 8 predicted proteins | sample PEATcosm2014_Bin_27_FD_121103 | JGI IMG/M metagenome (GOLD analysis project Ga0181522, IMG submission 121103) | Peatland microbial communities from MTU Mesocosm Facility, Houghton, MI, USA - PEATcosm2014_Bin05_10_metaG | ecosystem: Environmental > Terrestrial > Soil > Wetlands > Peat | place...
CAACATCCTTCCGGCGTTCCGACTTTTCTGCCGCGAGCTTTCTTCTCACGAAGCGGGCGTTTCGACAATCGTGTCGCAACCAAAAATTATTCAGGGCGGGATGGGCGTCGCCGTTTCCGGTTGGAAACTGGCCCGCGCCGTTTCCCGGTCGGGCCAGCTCGGTGTCGTCTCCGGCACCGGCCTGGCCACCGTGCTCGCGCGCAGACTGCAACTCGGCGATCCCGGCGGCCGGTTGCGCAAGGCATTGCAAAGCTTTCCCGTTCCCGGCGTCGCCGGCCATGTGCTGGCGGAATATTTTATTCCCGGCGGCAAGGCGCCCGCCGCGCCGTTCAAGCTGGCCGCCCTGCCCGCGCTTCACTACGGCGCGGCGCTGATGGAGTTGACCGTCGCGGCCAATTTCGTGGAGGTGTTTCTCGCCCGGGAAGACCATGACGGATTGGTTGGCATTAATTTTCTGGAAAAAATGCAGCTGCCCACACTGCCGTCGCTTTACGGCGCCATGCTCGCCGGGGTGGACTACGTTCTCATGGGCGCGGGCATTCCGCGGGCGATTCCCGGCGCGCTGGACCGGCTGGCCAAGGGTGAGCCGGCGGAACTGAAAATTGACGTTGCCGGCGCACTGCCCGGCGAGGAATTTCTTTCCACGTTCGATCCGCGGGAACTCTGCTCCGGGGCCGCGCCGGCCTTGAAACGCCCGCAATTCCTCGGCATCGTCGCCTCCGCGACCCTCGCCATGACCCTGGCCAAAAAGGCGAGCGGTCGCGTGGACGGCTTCGTGGTGGAGGGCGACACCGCCGGCGGCCACAACGCCCCGCCGCGCGGCCCGATGCAGCTTAGTGCCGGCGGTGAACCGGTCTACGGTGCGCGCGACGTGGCTGATCTCGAAAAAATCCGCGAGCTGGGTTTGCCGTTCTGGCTGGCCGGATCGTATGGACAACCGGGCAAACTCGCCGAGGCCCTGAGCCTCGGCGCGGCAGGAATTCAAGTCGGCACAGCCTTCGCGTTTTGCGCCGAATCCGGCATCCAGCCCGAACTAAAACAACAAGCCATTCAACTCAGCCGTGCCGGCACCGCGCGTGTCTTCACCGACCCGGTCGCGTCGCCCACCGGTTTTCCCTTCAAGGTTTTTCAACTGGACCGCACCCTTTCGGACGCCGATCAGTATGCGGCCCGGACGCGCATCTGCGACCTGGGTTATCTGCGGCACCTTTACCGCAAACCCGACGGCACCCCCGGCTACCGCTGCCCCGGCGAACCGACCGCCGATTTTGTTCAAAAAGGGGGAACCATCGCCGACGCTGAAGGCCGCAAATGCCTCTGCAACGGCCTCGTCGCCAACATCGGTCTGGGCCAGGTCCGCCCGGGACATAAATTGGAACTGCCGTTGGTGACTGCCGGCGACAATGTGACGCAGATTGCACGGTTCCTCAAACCTGGCAGCGATTCCTACACTGCCGCCGATGTGATCCGCCTTTTGTTGGACGAAGTCCTGCCGGTGAATGGAATCGCCGCGCCGGCAGCCCGGCCAGACCCACTGCTGGTGTAAATCCCGTCCCGCCGCGCTGATGGCGCCGTGATTGAGGCGATTCACGAGTTGCCAAAACCAGGAACCGACCCCTTGCGTTTCAATTTTCCCGCGGATCGGCCAAACCGGCCGTCAACCGGAACCGCGCAACCTCCACCGCCCCGCGCGTTCCGGGAATCAGCGCGGCGAGTCCGGTGTCGGCTTCCTGAAAATAGAAGAACAAAACGACGCGCCCGGCCGCTGCCGCATTGCCGTGATAGAACCGGTGCTCGCGCAGCAAAAACAGTTTTGCTGCATCCAGCGCCGCCGGCCGGCCCAGCGCCTTCGAAGCCACGTGTGCCAGCACCGCGAGCAAATGCGGCGCGTCATCCGGTTCGGAAGCGTTCAGAAACTTCACGTCGCCGGCGAACTCCTCCAAAAAATAATTCAGCGCGAGATCATAATCTGCGGGATGCAGCATTTGCTCACGCAGCACGCCAAGATGGTGCGGGAGATCCTGTGAGGCGGCGTTCATGAGAGCAACTTGCCGCCGCATCGGGATAAACGCCAGCCTCCTTTCAATTGCCGGGAACAGGTGGCGGCTGACTTAAGCTCGGATGCGGTCAAACAAACCGCCGTGCAAATAATCGCGCACGAAGGGGCGATCCAGAAAATCCCTGGGAAAACCGGGCTCAATCCGGCTGACCTCGTCCAGTTGCGCGAGCTGTTTCGCATTCAGCGACCACTTGACGCAGTTCAAATTATCCTCCAGCTGCGAAAGCTTTCGCGCGCCGATGATCGGAATCGTGTTCCGCCGCGCCCGCAGCCAGTTGAGCGCGACCTGCGCGGGGGATTTTCCGGCGGCCTTCGCGATTTTGACCACCGCCCGGGCGATGGCTTCGTTGCGTTCCGTGCGCCGCGCGAATTGCGGCGTTTTGTCGAGGCGTTTTTCGCCCTTCGATTTGCCCCCGTATTTTCCTGTGAGCCAGCCGCCCGCCAGCGGCGACCACGGCGTAACGGTAAGGCCGAGCGCCCCGGCCATCGGCAACAATTCGCGCTCCGGCGTGCGCTCGATGAGATTGTATTCGATTTGCAGCCCGACAAACTGTGTCCAGCCGCGGAGTTCTGCCAGCGTGTTGGCGCGCGCCACCCACCACGCCGGCGCGTCGGAAACACCGATGTAAAGCACCTTGCCCGCGCGGACAAAATCGTCGAACGCGCGCATGACTTCCTCGATCGGCGTCAATTCATCCCACGCATGCATCCAGTAAAGGTCAATGCGGTCCGTGCCGAGCCGCTTCAAACTGCCTTCGAGCGCCTGCGCCATGTTTTTGCGATGGTTGCCGCCCGCGTTGGGATCGCCGGGCCGCTGGTTGAAGGAAAACTTGGTGGCGACGACAAATTGGTCGCGGTGGCCGCGAATGAATTCGCCCACGAACTTTTCACTCGTGCCGGCAGTGTAACCGTCGGCCGTGTCGAGAAAATTGCCGCCGGCCCTGACATAAGCGTCGAAGACCGCCCGGGATTCGTGCTTGTCCGCACCCCAGCCCCATTCCTCGCCAAAGGTCATCGTGCCCAGGCACAGCTCAGAAACGCGCAAGCCGGATTTGCCAAGAAGTTGATAGTTCATAAAATTCCTTTTATTTCGGTCTCAACTTTCCGCATTTTTTGAAAATTTCCAGTTTTTTCCTGGCCCTCCACCAGCCCTGCATCGCATGCCCGAAAGGCGGTTGAATTCTCGTCCATCCTGCCCAAAATTTCCAGGTCGGCGTCTTTGCTTTTTTGAATCCTTTCCGTTTTGTCTTGTTCAGCCCCGATATTGTTCGTCGCTGACCTTTTCCATCCAGTCAACCGCCTTGCCGTCGAGCTGTTCCTGAATGGCGATGTGCGTGAGGGCCGTGGTGGGCGCGGCGCCGTGCCAGTGCTTTTCGCCCGGCGAAAACCAGACGATGTCGCCGGGACGGATTTCTTCAATCGGCCCGCCCCAGCGCTGCGCGCGTCCGCAACCGGCGGTCACGATTAGCGTCTGACCGAGCGGGTGCGTATGCCACGCCGTCCGCGCACCGGGCTCGAAAGTGACGACGGCGCCGCTGACCCGCGCGGCATCGCTGCCCTTGAAGGGCGAATCAATGCGCACCGTGCCGGTGAACCAATCGGCCGGGCCTTTGACGGAAGGTTGTGAGCCGCTTCGTTTAATTTCCATGTTTTAAACTTTCTCGATTGATGGTTGCCCGCGTGACCGGATTTGCGCCGCTTCAGGTCAGCGACGCCATGTCGATTACAAAGCGGTATTTCACATCGCTCTTGAGCATGCGCTCGTAGGCGGTGTTGATCCCGTCCATGCGGATCATTTCGACATCGCAAGTGATGTTGTGCTGGCCGCAGAAATCCAGCATCTCCTGCGTCTCGGGCAGGCCGCCGATGAGCGAGCCAGAGAAGGAACGGCGGCGGAAAATCAGCGGGAACGCCGCCACCGGCAGCGGCTTCTCGGGCGCGCCGACGAGCGTGAGGTTGCCGTCGCGCTTCAGCAAATTGAAATAGGCATTGAGGTCGTGGGTGGCGGAGACGGCATCAAGAATGAAGTCGAAGCTGTTGGCGTGCGCCGCCATCCGTGCCTCGTCTTTTGAAATCACGACCTCGTGTGCGCCGAGGCGTTTGCCGTCCGCCACCTTGCTGGGTGACGTGGTGAACAGCACGACGTGCGCGCCGAAGGCATTGGCAAACTTGACGCCCATGTGGCCGAGACCGCCGAGGCCGACGATGCCGACTTTCTGGCCAGGGCCGACTTTCCAGTGCTTCAGCGGTGAATACGTCGTGATGCCGGCGCACAGCAGCGGCGCAGCGGCGGCGAGATTGAGGTTGGCCGGCATGCGCAGCACAAAATCCTCCGTGACGACGATGCTCTGCGAATAACCGCCGAGTGTCGGGGCGTTGAGGTGCTTGTCCATGCTGCCGTAGGTCATCACCATGTTGGCGCAGAATTGTTCCAGCCCGTCGCGGCAATCCGGGCAGGTGCGGCATGAATCCACGAGGCAGCCCACGCCGACAGTGTCGCCCACCTTGAATTTTTTTACACCGCTGCCGATGGCGGTCACCCGGCCCACGATTTCGTGGCCCGGCACCGCCGGATACTGCGTGAAGCCCCATTCGTTGCGGGCGAAGTGCAGGTCGGAGTGGCAGACACCGCAATATTGGATTTGGATCTGCACATCCGTCGGTCCGGGTTCGCGGCGGACAATCCCGTGCGGAGCGAGGGCGGCGGTGGCGGTGTGAGCTGCGTAGGCTTTTACATTGACAGTTTTCATAATTTTGAAATCGTTTTGACTATTCTTACTAGCACAAAATCGCTCAACGTCCAGTGAGTTGTTCCAATGCTTCCGGATACCGCGCGCCTTCCACTTTGATTTTGGCTGCCGCACTTTCGATGTCGCGCAAGTCTTCCGCCGTCAGTTGCACGTTCACCGCGCCGAGGTTTTCGTCCAGCCGATGCAACTTGGTCGTGCCGGGAATGGGCACGATCCACGGCTTCTGCGCCAGCAGCCATGCCAGCGCGATCTGCGCCGGCGTCGCGTTTTTCTTTTTGGCGATCCGGCCGAGCAGATCAATCAGCGCCTGATTCGCCTTGAGCGCCTCCGGCGTGAAGCGCGGCAGCCGGCTGCGGAAATCCGTGCTCTCGAAAGTCGTTTTCGTGTCCATCGCGCCGGTGAGAAAACCTTTGCCCAGCGGACTGTAAGGCACGAGGCCGATGCCCAATTCTTCACAGGCCTGCAGGATGCCGTTGGTCTCCACCTGGCGTGTCCAAAGCGAATATTCGTTTTGGAGCGCCGTGACCGGCTGAACTTTATGCGCGCGCCGGAGCGTCTGCGCGTTTGGCTCGGACATCCCGAAATGCTTCACCTTGCCTTGCTGAATCAGTTCCTTCACCGCGCCCGCCACCTCTTCGATGGGCACGTTCGGATCAACCCGATGCTGGTAGAGCAGATCAATCATCTGAACCTTGAGCCGCTTGAGCGAGCCTTCCACGGCCTGCTTGATGTGCTCCGGCCGGCTGTTCAAGCCCGCCGCACCGGGCCGCGTATCGCTGCCACTGAGGTCGAACCCGAACTTGGTGGCGATCACCACTTTTCCGCGGAACGGAGCGAGAGCGTCGCCGACGAGTTCTTCATTGGTGAACGGGCCGTAAACTTCAGCGGTATCAAAAAACGTGACGCCGCGTTCCACGGCTGCCCGGAGCAGAGACGTCATCTCCTGTTTGTCCTTGGGTGGGCCGTAGGAAAAGCTCATTCCCATGCAGCCCAGCCCGACCGCCGAGACTTGCAAATTACTGTTGCCGAGTGTGCGTGTTTTCATATTTGAATCCTTTCTTTCTGTTAAATGTTGAAAGGAGCTTAACGCATCTGCGCCCGGCTGTCGCCCGCGCTCTTGCTCCACCTGTTGCGGGATTGCTCGAAAGTGCGGATGGGACAATCCGTGTCCATCGGTGTTCATCCGTGGTTCACCTCATCCAGCCTGCGGCCACCTTCTCCCCATCCGATGCGGAGAAGGGAATCATCGCTGCCGGCGGTAATCGCTTGGGGAAAGGCCCGTCTCGCGGCGGAAGAGTTGCGCGAAATGGCTGGGATTGGCATAGCCCATGTCAAAAGCCGACCGTTGACGCCACTGCTTGCATTGATTAGGGTCGCGCCATGCTTGCCGGGCTCGAAAACCAATTCCTCCACCAATGAAATCTCTTTTCTTTTGGCTCGCGATGAACGGGCTGTGCGCAATGCAGCTTGCGGTGGGCGCCGAAACAGACCGAAGCGGAACAGCATCGGTCCCGGCGACAGGTTGGGGGCGCGGGGCCGAAGGACAGCGCAAGGCGGACCTGGGGAACGGCTTTTACCTGAACCCCATTCTGTCCGGGGATCGGCCTGATCCGTCGGTGCTCAGGGTCGGTGAAGATTATTACCTGGTCAATTCGTCGTTTGAAAGCACGCCGGGATTGATGATCTGGCACTCTCGGGATCTGGTCAATTGGGAGCCGGTCAGCCCCGCACTCCAGAAGTACGTCGGCTCCGTTTGGGCGCCGGACCTGGTGCACTACAAAGACAGATTCTTCATCTACTTTCCCGCGGTCGGCTCCTGGGGCATAACCAACATGGTCGTCTGTGCCGACACTATCCGCGGGCCGTGGAGCGACCCCGTCGGCCTTGGAGTAGGAGGTTTATTTGATCCGGGCCAGGCGGTGGGGCCGGATGGGAAACGTTACCTGTTCCTCAACGGCGGCAATTGGGCGCCGCTCTCCGACGACGGCCTCAAAGTTACCGGGCCGCCAAGGAAGGTTTACGATGGATGGAAGTACCCGGACGATTGGGATGTCGAGACCTTCGCCCAGGAAGGTCCGAAGGTCCTTCATCACGGTGATTATTATTACATGGTGCTGGCGGAAGGCGGAACGGCGGGGCCCGCGACGAGCCACATGGTGATCATGGCCCGTTCAAAATCGCTCGACGGGCCCTGGGAGAACTCGCCCTACAATCCGGTCGTGCATACCCGCTCGGCCGCCGAGAAATGGTGGTCTCGCGGTCACGCCACGCTGGTGGAAGGTCCGGACAACCAGCATTGGTATCTCGTCTATCATGCGTACGAGAACGGTTACTACAATTTGGGACGCCAGACGCTACTGGAACCGGTAGAATGGACTGACGATGGCTGGGTGAAGGCGTCCGGATTTGACGTCGCCCAGCCGATTTCCATGCCGCCCGGCGGCTCGGCCGTGCCCAATGGATTCGCCTTCTCCGACGATTTTCACTCCAACAGGATCGGCATCCAGTGGACCTTTTTCCGCAGCTACACACCGATCACCGGGCGATATCGCTACGAAACCAACGCACTGGTGCTCAAGGCCTCCGGATCGTCTCCCAAAGATTGTTCGCCGCTCACGTTCGTTTGTGGCGACCAAGCCTATGAAATCCAGGTCGAGATTGACTGCGACGACACCGCCACGGCGGGTCTGCTCCTGTTTTATAGCGAACGGGTGTTCGTCGGGCTGGGTTTCTCCAAAGATAAAATGATCGAATACGGCAAAGGCGACATCGCCGAGTTCCCGAAACAGGTGCCGATCGGGCGCCACTATTTTTTGCGCCTGCGCAACAATCACCAGATCGTCACCACGTGGTACAGTCCGGATGGCGGGCATTGGAGGAAGCATTGGATGCAGTTCGAGGTTTCGGGCTACAACCATAATGTTGCCGGCGGGTTTCTCAGTCTCCGCCCGGCCTTGTTCGCCGCCGGCTCGGGAGAAGTTCGATTCAAAAACTTCAAATACCAGGCGCTGCCTTGAGGATGGGCCGGCAGCAGGCGCTACACTCACCCTTCAACGCTGACGGCGATAATCGCTCGGGGCCAGGCCGGTTTCCCGGCGGAAAAGCTGCGCGAAATGGCTGGGATTGGCGTAGCCCACGTCCAGCGCGATTTCCACCACGCTCCGCTTCGTCTCGCGCAGCAGGCGGCGCGCCTCGTCCATCCGCAAATTGATCTGGTGGCGCGACGGCGACACGCCCATGGCCGTCTTGAACAGGCGGTTGAAGTAAAACTTGCTCAAGCCGGCCTGTACCGCCAGCCGGTCCAGATTGAACTCCTCGGCGACGTGTTCCGCCATCCAGTCCGTGATCTGCCGCAGCTTGTAGCCGGGCAGCGACGGACTGCCGCGGTGGAATTCGCCGTCCGTCCCGGCATAGTTCCGCGCCAGATGGATGGCGATGGCCTGCGCGATGCCTTGCAGGAACAGCGCGCTGGCGTGCCGGCGCAACAGTTCCTCATGCACGCGCTCCATCAAGGAATTCAACGCGGAGTCGTGGAACGCGGAAAGATCCCGCAGCCGGGCGCGCGGCGAGTCGTCGCCGAAAACTTCCTCCAGCGCGCGTTGCAGCAGCGGCAGCGCGATGAACACGGCCATGGATTGAAACGGTTCGGTGCCCACCGACTTCCAGCGGCAATCGTAGGGCGCGCCGCCGGACGTGAGAAAAAACGAGCCTTTGGTGATGCGGTGCGAGACCCACGGCTGATGGCCCTCGCGCTCCTGAAACTCGGCTTCGCCGGAAACGCTCCACGCCAGGAACGGTTCGCTGACGGCGGGCAGCGAGACCAGTTCCACGCTGCGCGGCGGCGCGATGATCCACGCCTTGATGTCGCGCCAAGCCTCGCCGCGACACGCCACCAGACATTTCCCGCCCACATAGCGCTCGAAGGCTTCGGCAGAAGTTGTCTCAGGAATCGCCACGGCCGGGATTCTATTCGGTTCGCGCCTGTGCGTAAACCGCGACGGCGCAGGGGATTCATCACTTGACGGTCAAAAGGGTTTCTGCCACTCCTCTGCCGCCAACGTTGAACGAACATGAAAATTCGGGCCATAAAAAAACGGGAGCCCTTGGCGGTCGAGTCCCGCGTGTCCAAGCTGGCCCGCGTCGAATTTGAGCGGCATCCGTACCCCGCCCTGCTGAAGGAGCCGGCGCATTTCTGGGACGAGGTGTTCATCGCCAACGAGGCCTATGTGCTGGGCGAGGTGACGCACCCGCGCATCCGGCGCAAACTGGCCTATGACGCCGCCACGCACCGGCTGTTTCTGGAATACATTGAGGGAGATACGTTGGATGATCTGGTGCGCCAGGGCATCACACTCAAGGATCAGGGACGGACGCATCGCCTCTTGCAAAGCGTGGCCGAAACAGTGGCAGATCTGCACGCAGGCATCTTCTGCGGGCGACCCATCATCCACAACGATTTGAAGAGCCGGAATGTGCTGGTGCCGGTGGCCGCGCCGGCGGAAACGCGGCTGATTGATTTTTCGCACTCGTTCTTCGAGGGGAACCTGCCACCGTTCATCACGGATAAGAAACAAAATCCGGCGGGCACAGCCCAATACTCGGCCCCGGAGAAGTGGGACGGGGATTTCACGAAAGGTTTTAAGGGCGATGTTTTCGCCTTTGGCGTCACGGCCTATTACGCCTACACGGGAAAATATCCGTTCGACGGCGCGATGGCGCAAATCGGGCGGGCGATCCAGGAGTCGCCGACACCTTCTCCGCTGAAACCAGGGCATAATCTGCTCCGCAACACCGCAGCCATTATCATGGCCTGCCTGGAAAAGAATCCCGACCGCCGGCCATCCATGGAACAGGTTGCCCGGGTCTATGTTGATTCCGGCTCCTTGCTCAAGTGAGAAGCGGACCCGCCAGGGGACGGAAACCTGTCCACCTTGACCAGCGCCCAGATGCATTTTGATTTGTTTCTCCGTGGCGACGCCGTATTGTTTATCTACATGAGAACTTCAGGTGAACTGGAAAAGCCCATTCTTTGATCGTTCGGCACAAACCCCGGTGAACGAAAAATATGTTTACGCTGTTTCGATTATTTAACGTGGAGGCCGTCGCGGATTATCTGAACCTCACGCCGGCCGACATCGAACAACGCGTGAAGGACCATGAGATCCCCTTTGAAAGACGCGGCAACCGCCTGGTTTTCCGCAAGGGCGAAATTGACGAATGGGCTTCGCGGCGCATCATGGGTTTTTCCAGCGACC
>Ga0181522_10002690_pt1 | contig 10061 bp, 9 predicted proteins | sample PEATcosm2014_Bin_27_FD_121103 | JGI IMG/M metagenome (GOLD analysis project Ga0181522, IMG submission 121103) | Peatland microbial communities from MTU Mesocosm Facility, Houghton, MI, USA - PEATcosm2014_Bin05_10_metaG | ecosystem: Environmental > Terrestrial > Soil > Wetlands > Peat | place...
GTTCTATATTCGCGGGCAACGCGGCGCTGATTCAGGAGACTGCCTTCCGCAACAGTTCGTTGCAAGGCGCTTACTTCATCCTGGCCGCACGCGCTCTGGGCCTCGATTGCGGCCCCATGTCGGGATTCGACGCCGCTAAGGTCAACGCCGAATTCTTTCCCGACGGTAAGTGGAAGGCGAACTTCCTCTGCAACCTTGGTTATGGCGACCCGAGCAAACTCATGCCGCGCAACCCGCGCCTGTCATTCGAAGAAGCCTGCTGGATCCTGTAGATCGCGCCCAACGGTCGGGTGCTGCAAAGAAAAAGGCCAGCGTGAGCTGGCCTTTTTGATGGTTCGCGTACGGTTTTACGCGGGCCTACTTCTTGGGCGCGATCGCATCCTTCGCGGCCTTAGCCACGCGGAATTTCACAACGGTCTTCGCCTTGATCTGAATCGGTTCGCCGGTCTGCGGGTTGCGGCCCATGCGAGCTTTGCGGTGCGCCTTCACCAAGCGGCCGAGTCCCGGAACTACGAATACGCCGTTCTTCTTGGTCTCTTTAATCGCGGTGTCAGCCAGGTGCTCCAGGAACGTTGCTGCGGTCTTGTTGTTGGAGCCGAGTTTCTCGGCGAGATGACGGGTGAGTTGTGTTTTGGTCATACCACTAGCCATGAATTCCTCCTTCAAAAGCGTACTGAATGTTGATTTCGACCGCATCTTAACTCACGCTGCTGTGGAAAACCAGCAAAATATGCAGATTTTATGCGGTTTCCCAAGAAGGTACCCTCGAAAACCAGCTTAAAATCACATTTCCAGCGTGTCGATGCTCGGAAATCAGCCCAAGTCGCGCAGACCGTGACTAGTCGGAAGGGCACGAATTGGGGTTCAGGGATCGTATCTACGGATCATATTTACGGATCGTATTTACGGATCGTAGACGAGCGTGTGCATCCCGGCGTGGCGCGCCGCTTCCTGCATGTCTTCCAGCTTTCTTTTCTGCTCGTCGAGTTGCTGCTGCATCTGCGCCAGCCGCTGTAGTTGCCGCGCCTCGCCGCGATTGTAGTTGAGTCCGGCGTAGTAATCGGAAGGCGATCCGCTGCCGTAACGGTTGGGATCCGCGAAACGAATTGACGCTCTGAGCGTGTCGATCCGCATTCGCAGACCCGCAACCGTGCTTTCCTGCTGGAGGATTCTCTTTCTCCACTGTGCGGCCGCACGCTGCTCGTTTGCGCGCTGCTGAGCCGCACGTTGTTCGGCGAGTTGCTGTTGCGCGGAGCGCTGCTGCCCTGAGCGTTGTCGCGTCGCGTGTAGAGGCGTCGCGTGCTCGTCGGGCGCGGGCGGCTGCGCCGACGGCTTGTCACTGAACGGCGACTGGGACGTTGATGGCGGAGCCGTGGTCGTCGCAGTTGGGGCGCTGCTCGGGCTGTCCGGGGCATTCGTTGCCGCGTCGGGCTCCTTGGGAAGCGTCGAGTTCGTGAAGACTCTTGGCTGGGCTGTCGAATCATCGGCGGCTTTCTTCTCGCGATTCTCGCGGGCAATATCGCCGAGCGATTGTGATTGGCCAAAGGCGGCAACGCTCATGAGCAACGTTGCCAGCGTCAGTAAGATGGAGATGCCAGGATGCTGGCGGAAGACTTGGCGCATAATTCGCCCCCAAGATTGAACCCGTTCTCGGCTCCATCGTAGCGCGGTAAGAGAGCGGAATGGGATTACGCGAGTAACTCGTTGCAGGTTACGTAAGTCCGCAGCTGAAGCCGGCTATCTGATCCTTGCTGCTAGGGCTGGAATGCCTTGTCCAGCAAGGCTTTGGGCGACATTCCGCTGGTGCGAAAATGGCGAATGCTCAGGGCGTCGCTGCGCTTGGCGAGCCGCGCACCGGTCGAATCGCGCACCAACTCACAATGAAAATATTCTGGCACCGGACACCCGAGCGCGCGCAGCAACAAAATTTGCCGCGCCGTCGACTTCAGCAGGTCCGCGCCCCGCACCACTTCCGAGATGCGCATCGCCGAGTCGTCGACCACCACCGCCAGTTGATAGGCTGGAACGTCGTCCCGGCGCCAGACCAGAAAATCTCCGAAGTCCTGGCCCGGCAGATAGCGCTGATCCCCGAGATTCAAGTCGGCAAACACAACTGCTGCATTCTCGCCATCCGGAACGCGAAATCTCCAGTTCACTCCAGCCGGCTCCGCGAAGCTGGCTGCGTCGGTTCGTCCACGGCATCGTCCCGGATAAAGCGGCTCGTCATCGGTGTCGTTGGGTGCGCAGGCTGCCCGTGCCAAATCTTTTCGCGAACAGGTGCAGGGATAAATGAAGCCTGCATCGCGCAGCCGCCGCCACGCTTCCTGGTAGTGGGCTCGCCGTTCGCTCTGCGCATAGGGGCCAAAGTCTCCGCCGCGATCAGGCCCCTCGGCCCAGCGGATGCCCAGCCATTCGAGATCCTCGATCATGGCCTGCGCAAAGTCGGGCCGCGAGCGTTGCGGATCGAGATCTTCATTGCGCAGGATCAAAGTGCCGCCGCGCTCGGCCGCGCGTTGAAAAGCGATCCAGAAAGTGCGCGCATGGCCGATGTGAAGAAGGCCGGTGGGCGAAGGAGCCAGGCGTCCGCGGTAGGGTGAGAGCGATGTCACCGGCAAATTCTAAATGGGGGCTGGCCCGACTTGTGCCACGGACCTACGCTCCCGACTTAATCTTGCCCGCCTTGCCGCGCGGCTATCGGGGCCGGGCTGCGCTTTGCCATGGGAACGAATTCCCTCGTCTCGTGGCCGATCCAGACCTGGCGCGGGCGGGCGATCTTCTGCTCGGGATCGTTCAGCATCTCTTGCCATTGCGCGAGCCATCCGCAGGTGCGCGGAATGGCGAACAGCACCGTGAACATTTCCGGCCGGAAGCCCATCGCCTGATACATGATTCCGGAATAGAAATCGACGTTGGGATAGAGCTTGCGGCTGACAAAATACTCGTCCTGGAGCGCGATGCGCTCGAGTTCGAGCGCGATTTCGAGCTTGGCGTTGCGGCCGGTTACTTCAAAGACGCGGTCGGCGGTCCACTTGATGATCTTGGCGCGCGGATCGTAATTCTTGTAGATGCGATGACCGAAGCCCATCAGCTTTCCTTTGCCCTCCTTGATGTGCTTGATGTAGGCGGGCACATTTTCTTTTGAGCCGATTTCATCGAGCATGCGCAGCACTTCTTCGTTGGCTCCGCCGTGCAGGGGGCCGGAGAGCGCGGCGGCAGCCGAGGCGGCGGCCAGATAGGGATCGGTGAGTGAGCTGCCCACGGCGCGCATGGCGTTGGTGCTGCAGTTCTGCTCGTGGTCGGCGTGCAGAATGAAAAGAATATCGAGAGCGCGCGCGATCGCGGGATTGGCGACGTACTTCGGCTCGACCATCTTCCAGAGCATGTTCATGAAATTTTCAGGATAGGTGAGGTCGTTGTCGGGATAGACGTAGGGGAAGCCGACACTTTGCCGGTAAGACATGGCGGCGATGGACGGCACTTTGCCGATGAGGCGCTTGATCTGGTGCAGACGGTTGGCGGGATCGTGAACGTCGCGCGAGTCGGGATAGACGCCGGAAAGGGCTGCCACCGTACTGACGAACATGGCCATGGGGTGCGCGTCGTAGCGGAATCCCTCCATGAACTTTTTTGTGCTCTCGTGAATCATGGTGTGATGCGTGATCTCATTGACCCAATCCTTGAGCTGAGACTCGGTCGGCAAGTCGCCGAACAGGAGCAAATACGCGACCTCGAGGAAGGTGCAATGCTCGGCCAGCACTTCGATGGGATATCCGCGATAACGCAGGATGCCGCGATCCCCGTCGATGTACGTGATCGAACTGCGGCAGGACGCGGTGTTGAGGAAGGCCGGATCGTACGTCATCAGGCCGAAATCCTCGGGCCCGGTTTTGATTTGCCGGAGATCCATCGCCCGGATTGTGCCGTTCTCAACCGGCAGGTTGTAGTTCTGGCCCGTGCGGTTGTCGGTGATTGTGAGGCTGTTCTTATCCGGCATAGCTGAACTCCTGAGATGATCGGCGGGCGAAAAATCGGCTGGCAGGCCGCATGCCTATTCACCGAAAGTAGCGGCTTCAACACCCCGGCGCGGTGAGCTACATCACCCAGAGTGTATTTCGCCGGGCGCTTCCTTTTATTATGCCACCGGATTGGGCTACAGGCGCGGCGGGGCTCGGGTGGCAGGTTGCCTCGATGGCAGATGGACCGCCTTGGGCGGATGGAGCGCGGGTTTCCCTTACACTTTTACTCAGGGCTCAGCTATTCGTTAGCGACCCTGCGTGACGGCTTCAGACAGCGCGCGAAAATCGCGGAGACTGCCGGGATATCGTCGTCCTTAAGCCGGATCGCGCTGCCTAGCTTCTTGAGCGCCTGGTTCAGGGCGACCGGGTCTCCGTGTGTCAGTTCCAAGACGCTCTGCCACTCGCGCGCCACCGGAATCCGCTCGTCGCTCTCGGCGTCATCGCAAAACTGGTCAGCCGCTTCGGGAGGCGTGCCGTACTCATCGGCTACATCTTCGTGAAAATATCCGCGCAGGAAGGTGTGCAAGGCGGGAAAGTTTTCCGCAGTCATCTCCACTCTCGAATTTGTGTCATGCGGTTTCATCAGCGGCACTCCGGATAGGAAGTCAAAACATAGTACCGGTTCGCCCCCGCGTACTTTAACACCACCAGCGCATGCGTGCACGGGCGCGAATGGACCTCGCCTCTGTTCATCGTGCGCCCGATCGCCTCGGTCCCGTCATAGTCGAGAACCAGGTTTGGATGCCGGTTCTGCGCAAGCCAGCTTTGAATCTGGTCCTGCGATTGCGCGAGCGCCGCGCCGACCACGTGCTCGGCGGTTGTGCGATCGGTATAGGTCGACGCTCCCGTTATATTTTCCTCGCGGCGTAAACGCCGCCGCAGATCCTCTTCGCTTTGACCGACATGCTTGCGCAGAATATGGCCGCCGGCCTGCTCATCCTGAGAGAGGTCGCGGCTCGGGCCATCGAGCAGACGCGGCTCGGGTCGAGTCGGCTGTCGCGCCGCGGGCGGCGAAGCGGAACTCGGGCTGTTTGACGCAGATGGCTGGCACGATGTGAGGGCCAATACACAGAACGCAGCCAAGAGCGCCGCCCCGATGAATTGAGCCCTTGCGCGAGTCTTGCAAAGTCGTGTCATTCGCTTCCATCTGCCGCCCGTCGGCCCTCGCCTGCGTCTGTCGGCTGCGATCTTCGGGTAAAGATTCGGGAATTGTGCTACTAAACAGGGTGTGCGGGCAAGTCTACTGGACTACCTCGACGATTTCGAACGCTGGGGCAGCGGGCCCGCCTATGTGTACCCGCGCGGATATCGGCACGAACGCTGGTCCTACGCTCGCGTGGCGGCAACCGCTTATCGTTTCGCGCGCGAGCTGGCCGCGCGTGAAATTGTTAAAGGCGACGCCGTTCTCCTCTGGAGTCCGAACTCAGCCGAATGGGTCGCCGCTTTTCTGGGCTGCGCTCTCTCTGGAGTGATTGCCGTTCCTCTCGATGACGCTTCCAGTCCCGATTTTGCGGGCCGCGTCAGTCAGCAGGTTCGCACGAAACTGGTTTTGTGCGGGCGCGAACGCGCTGCGCTGTTCGAGCCGGCGGCGATTCCGTCGATTGATCCCGTCGACCTTTCCGCCGCTATCGCCCGGCATTCAGGCCAGCGTTTTCGGCCGGCAGCGATACAACCCTCCGATGCGTTGGAGATCGTCTTCACTTCCGGGACGACTGCGGAGCCCAAAGGAGTCGTGCTGACCCACGCCAACGTCGCCGGCAACATCGCTCCCATCGCGGCGGAAATCGTAAAGTATCTCAAGTACGAACGGTTCTTTCATCCGCTGCGCTTCCTCAACCTGCTGCCGCTCAGCCATGTCTTCGGGCAATTCCTGGGAATTTTTCTGCCTCCGCTGCTGGGCGCGACCGTCGTTTTCGAAGACACTCTCAATCCGGGCGAAATCATTGCCAGCATCCATCGCGAGCGGGTCTCGGTGCTGGTGGCCGTTCCCCGGCTCGTCGATTCGCTCAAACAGAAACTCGAACGCGACCTCGATGCGAGCGGACAGCGCGAAGCGTTTGCCGCCGACTACACGCGAGCCGCGAGCCAGCATTTCCTGCGGCGCTGGTGGACATTCCGCCGCATACGCCGCCAGTTCGGATGGAAATTCCTGGCTATCATCAGCGGCGGTGCTGCGCTTGATTCAGCGACCGAGGAATTCTGGCATCGCCTGGGCTATGCGGTGGTGCAGGGCTACGGGCTCACCGAGACCACTTCGCTGATCAGCCTGAATCATCCTTTTCACACCAGTCGCGGTTCGATCGGCAAGGTGCTGCCGGGCCGCGAACTGCGTCTTGCCGATGACGGCGAAATTCTGGTTCGCGGCAGTGGAGTTGCCAGCGGCTATTGGAATGGACGCGAACTCGTGCCGGTCGCGAGCGAGGAAGGCTGGTACGGAACCGGCGATCTGGGCGTGCTCGACGAGCAGGGCAATCTGTTTTTCAAAGGCCGCAAGAAAGAAGTCATCGTTACGCCTGCGGGGATGAATGTCTATCCCGAAGATTTAGAAGCGGCGCTGCGCGGGCAAAGCCAGGTGCGCGATGCCGTTGTGGTGGGGCTTGAACGCGGTGGCAACGCCGAAGCCTGCGCGGTGCTGATTCTTGCGGCAGGAAATGCAGCCGAGAAAGAAAGCGTTGCGAAACAAGCGATCGACGTCGCCAACCAGAAGCTCGCCGAATATCAAAAGATGCGCCATTGGCTAATTTGGCCGGATGACGATTTTCCGCGCACCTCGACCGGCAAGCCGCGCCGCAACGTGATTCGCGATGCAGCCATGGCGAATTTGAACGGGTCAGCCGGCCGCGAGGCGGTTGCCAGTCCGCTTTCCGAGCTTGTGGCGAAAGTCACGGGCCGCCCCGCGCCGAAGCTGGCGTCGGGCTCCGACCTGGAGCATGACCTAGGTCTGAGTTCGATCGAACGCGTCGAGTTGCTCGGCGCGCTCGAGGATCGCTATCAGGTCGATCTAAGTGAGACCAGCTTTGCCGCAGCCGCGACGGTCGCCGACATCGAAAAGCTGCTGCGGCATGAGGAAGGAGACGAGCGTGGGGACGGGGCTCGGCCCCGTACGAACGGAGCGGAGTCCCGCATCCATACCACCAGCGGCTTCCACTATCCCCGCTGGACGCTGCGCTGGCCTGCTATCTGGCCGCGGCTGGCCGCGCACTATCTGCTGATGCGGCCGACGGTTTTTCTGCTAGGGCGGCCGCGCGTCATCGGACGCGAAAATCTTAACGGAGTTTCCGGCCCGCTCCTCATCATCTCGAATCACATCGACGATGTGGATGCCGGCCTCATCCAGACTGTGTTGCCCGCGCGCCTTCGACACAAGCTCGCGACGGCCACTGGCGGAGAAGCCCTCGAAGCTCTCCGGGCGCCGGCGTCTACACGTCCATTCCTTATGCGCGTTTACGACCGCGTGCAATGGGCGCTTGGCGTCACACTGCTTAACCTGTTTCCGCTGCCACGGGCAGCGGGTTTCCGCAAAAGCTTTGAGTATGCCGGGGAAGCCGTTGATCGCGGCTACAGCGTGCTGGTTTTTCCGGAGGGCCGCCATACCGAAGATGGCAAGCTGCGTCCATTTCGCACCGGCGTCGGTCTGCTCGCGAACAATCTGCGCATTCCAATCCTTCCGATGCGTATTGATGGGTTGTTTGAACTCAAGCGCGCGGGGAAGAGAATTGCGCGGCCGGGGAGAATTAAAATTCACATCGGCAAACCGGTGCAGTTTGCGCCTGAGACACCGCCCGAAGAAATTGCACGTGCTTTACAGGAGATTGTGGAAGGCCTCTAGTCGGGCGTTTTAAGCCATGCCTGCGGCCGCGCTCTTTTCCTTCAAACCCGCCAGCCGACGCATCTCGCTCACAAGCCACTCCACTTCGTGCTTGTCGCGCAAGCTCCGGCCGAGCGTAAGTCTTGTTCCATCGCTCAGTGTCATCTCGATGTCGTAATAAGGAGTCCCGGTTCCCCCGCCTTGTTGCGCCGTGATTTTGTCGGAGATGTTGGCGATATCAGCAAGCTCGATCCGCCGCACCTTCCCTCCGCCGAGGAGCCCCGACTGCAAAGTGAGCCAGTTGCCAATGATCACGCGGGTTGTGCCGAGCCACATCTGCACCGTGAAATAGCCCAGCAAAAGCCCGAAACCTCCGAAGACTAGCGGGAAGATGAAGGGCGCGTGCGTGTGGGTAAGACCGTAGCCGATTCCTCCAAAGATCGCAGCGAAGACTGTGGTCGAGATCGCGAAGCTCTTATTGCGCGCCGCCTGAAAGTAGAACTCCGTGCCTTCGGCGACCTGCTGCACACGTATCGAAAGGCGCTCGGGTCGCGCCGTCTCGAGCGCGTGTGCCGCGAATGCTGTCTCCTCGGCTGCCTCCTCCGCCGCAGTGGGAGTCTGTGCCGTTCTAAAAATCGGAACTTCGAACACATCGTGGTAATCGACGCCGGGCAGGTTGGCGGTCGCTTCGAGCAACCAGAGGAATTCGTCGCGCGCACTCATCTTTTCGGTTGGCTGCGCATCGAAGGGAATGTGAAATGAGACCGGAATCGTCGTGCCGGTCGGCCCCGGACAAAGCTGGCCGGAATTCAGTTCTGCCTCATCGCGCCACAAAATGTTTTCATTCGTCGTCTGGGTTTTGCCCGATCCGGTCACATAGCGATGCACGCTCGAAAGCCGCAGTGTGACGCCATGGTCGGGGGAATGCGGAAACCGAGCCTGGATCGAACCCTTCAATTCGCGTCCGATCACCCCCGGAACGCTCGCCATCTCAAAATATGTCTTGCCAAATTCGAAGAACGCAATTGTCTGCCGGATCGCATAGATCAGCAAAAAGATTCCGATGGCCGGAAAGAGCAGCGCTACATATGCCACCGGGCCTTTCTGCTGTACCGCCCCTGGCACGGCAAAAATGGCAACGGTCCACGAAATCAGGTTCCAGAAAATCGCGCCGATCCAGATGCCAATCATGTTGCCTTCAGTCCTGCTCTTCACGCGGCCCGATGCCCAGTCTTCGCGCCAGAGCCATGGTTCGGACGGATGCTCGCCTTGCAAGTATTGCTGGCGCGCGTAGCGTTTGCTGCCGATCAGCGCGAGGAAGATGAAACCGAATCCGATGCCGCTGAAAATCACGCCAAACATGAGGGGATACCAGAACGACTGAGCACCGGGCGGCGCGCCGATGAGTTTGAGCGCTTGCGAGAACGCGAATAGTCCAAAGCCCGCGAAAGGCAGACCAAATAGGCAGATCAGCAAGAAGCCGACCTTGACGGACACACTGGAAGGACCGGGATTCACGCCCCTATTCTGCGTGAGAACAGGATGTTCCAGTAAGAGTCAGGAAGGAGAGCGACCAAAGTAATCGTCGGTGAGATGCTAGACCTGACCCGCGTCGTTGGCGTTGTCTCGGTGGTGGTTACCGGACACCGCACTCCGGAGAGCGGCATCCCTGGTAGAAGCCCGGAACGGCCCCTCGATTTGCACTAACAACTGACTACCGACAACGGCTCTAGCGCTCTCTCTTGGGCATAAAAATCCACTGCAGCACTGAACTGACCAGGCTCATCAGAACTGCTCCGATCAGCGCCGGAATGAATCCGTGCACGGAGAATCCCTGCACGAATTGCGCCGCCAGCTCCAGCATGAGAGCGTTGATCACGAACCAGAAAAGCCCGAGCGTCAGGATTGTCAAAGGGAAGGTCAGTATTTTGAGCAGCAGTCCGAGGGTTGCGTTGATCAGGCCGATAACGAGTGCCGCAATCAGAGCGGCCTTTGGGCCACTCACCGCTATACCGATATTGAGGCTGGCAATGATCCACAACGCGATTGCGCTTAGAATCCAGTGGATAAGAAGACGCACATTAACCCCCTAAGTGGTAGTCAGCGCACCGTGGCTCGCGGCTGCGCCGACGTAGCTTTGATGTGGCGCAGCGGAAAACGATGTGGGAACACTATACAACGGGAAGGCACCTGCGAAAGGCAGGGTTGCAAGAGCAAGAGAATGACACAGAAAACCA
>Ga0181522_10002691_pt1 | contig 10059 bp, 7 predicted proteins | sample PEATcosm2014_Bin_27_FD_121103 | JGI IMG/M metagenome (GOLD analysis project Ga0181522, IMG submission 121103) | Peatland microbial communities from MTU Mesocosm Facility, Houghton, MI, USA - PEATcosm2014_Bin05_10_metaG | ecosystem: Environmental > Terrestrial > Soil > Wetlands > Peat | place...
CCCATGACGAGGGTCTTTTTCTGCTGCGACTCGTCGAGAAAACTCGCCCCCATCTTCTCGGTGTAATGCGTGCCCAGGATGAAGATGTGCCCGGCCTCGATCCCCTTGTAGGACGTCAGCCGCCCCACGCCGCACTGCGGGCACGCGTCGCCCGTGACGGCGAGGCGCACGTCCACGACCTCTCCCTCGTAGTCGCGACCGCGGACGACGCCGGTCAGGTGGTGATCGGTCTCGTTCGCCCCGGTCACGCCGCTCCGAACGAGCGACGCCGCTCGGTCGACGACGACGCGTCCCCGGAAGCCCACCGGGCCGGCGAAGCCGACCTCCGCCCCCGTCGCCTTCTTCACCTCCGGCTCGCTCGCGAGGAAGACCTCTGGGACCCCGAGCGCTCGCGCCAGGCGGATCTCGTTCACCTCGTGGTCCCCACGGACGACCACCAGGACGACCGACTCCCCCGCCACGTAGATCAGCGATTTCAGCATCTCATTTGGCGAGACTCCGAGGAGCTTGGCGACCGCATCGATCCCGCCGTGACCCGGCGTATGCACTTTGGTGAGCGCTGGCGTCTGGAACGCGGATGCGGCTGGACTCTCCGGGGTGGCGCGCACCGTCGCGACCTCGACGTTCGCCGCGTAGTCGCACGCGCCGCACGCGACGATGGCGTCCTCTCCCGACTCGACGAGCACCTGGAACTCCGCGCTCGTGCTCCCCCCCATGGCTCCCGAGTCGGCGGCGACGAGTCGGTAGGTGAGGCCGAGCGCGTCGAAGATGCGTATGTACGCCTTCCGCATCTCCTCGTACGACCTGGCTGCCCCGGCCTCGTCCACGTCGAACGAGTACGCGTCCTTCATGATGAACTCGCGACAGCGGAGGAGCCCTCCGCGCGGGCGCGGCTCGTCGCGGAATTTACTCTGGATCTGGTAGAGGTTCTTCGGCAGATCGCGGTAGCTCTTCACTTCGTGGCGCGCGATGTCGGTGACGATCTCTTCGTGCGTCGGGCCGAGGTGGTAGTCCCCGCCCTTCCGGTCCTTCAGGCGGAAGAGGGTGTCGCCGAAGCGATCCCACCGACCCGACTCCTTGAAGTAGTCGGCCGGCAAGAGCGCGGGCATGAGAACCTCCAGCGCGCCGGCCCGGTCCATCTCGCGACGGACGAGCGCTTCGATCTTGTGGAGGACGCGCGCACCCAAAGGGAGGTACTCGTACACTCCGGCGCCCACGCGGCGGACGAAGCCTCCTCGCGTGAGCAGGATGTGGCTGACGCTCGTAGCGTCGGCGGGGGCTTCCTTGACCGTCGGGATGAGCGCGTGTGAGAAACGCATGATTGGCGCGCGCCTTTAGCACGGACGGGAGAAGGGGCCCAGACGACCGGGTCGGTCCGTCCGCGTCAGTCAGTCAGTCAGTCAGTCAGCAGCGAGACGGTGTGCCCCATCACCTCTCGAACATCTCTTCCGCCAAGAGTCGCGGCGCGATCCCCCCTCGGGACAGCACGTCGGCATGGAAGCGCTCGAGCGAGAACCGGTCTTTCTCCTCCAGCCGGTAGCGCTCTCGGAGATCGCGGATACTCTCCCGCGCCATGAGGTAGGACAGGGACACGGTTGGCTCCAAGGTACAGCGCCGGACCTCCGAAAGGGCTTGATCTTTGCGCACGTGGACGGTGTCGACCAACAGAGCCACCGCCTCGTCGAACGTCATCGTCCGCGCGTGAAGACCGAGGTCGATGAGCGCGAGCGCCGCCCGCATCAGTGTGTCCCGCAGCTCCATCAAGCGCTCTTCGTCGGTGTAATATCCGAGCTCGTTCATGAGCTCTTCGGCGTAGAACACCCAGCCGCCCTCGAAAGCGCTCGAGCGGATCACCTTCCGAATGACCGATGGGTACAGTCGCTGGAACGCTCGCTGGAGGAGACGCCCGGGGTACGTCTCGCGAACGACGACGCCGACGAGGTTCTCTCCGTCGCCATCACCGAGCGTCGGCTCCTCCGACTCCTTGGGAAGCCTCGGGCTGGAAGCGCCGACGAGCAAGAGACCTCGCGTCTCCTTTCCGAACTGCGGTGGCGGGTCGTAGACCGCGTTCGTGAGCGCTCGCTCGAAGAGCGGCGCGTCGATCACGTCGTACGTATCGCCCCGGGGCAACGGGACCACGTCGCGAGCCGCGAGAAAAGCCTTCGCCCGAGAAACCTCTTCTGGATACGAGGATCGAGGAAGAGTCGCGCGGCTCGCTTCCAGGCGCAGCGCGAGCTCGAACCAGGTCGCCGCGCTCGGGTCGATCTTCTTCGTCAGCATCGTCATCTGGTCGATGGTCTCGGCGAGGACCCTCTGACCCAGCGCCGTGAGCTCGCTCGTCCCTTCCTCCGGCCGTTCGCCCTCCCCGAGCATGAACGCGAAGAGGTCGGGACCGGCCGCGTACTCGCCGGTGGAGCGCGGGAGCAGGTCCTTCTCGAGGAAACTCGCGTAGTCCGCGTACGCCGCTCGGGCGACGTCGATCGCCCGAAGGACCTTTGCTTGGTCCGACGGGAGCGCGAGGAGAAGCCCGGCACGCAGCGCGTCGAAGTCGATGCCCACCCCCTTCGCTCGAGCGATCGCCATCTCGGTCCAAACTCGCGGAGGGTGCCTCAGGTTGCCCTTCGCCTCGGCAATGACGCGGGGGATCTGGACGAGGCGCGAAAGGACGTGGCTCGCCCGTTCGCTCGCCGGCGCATCGCCGCGAGCGGTCGTCTCGAAGAGCCCGTCGAGGGGAGCCTCGTAGAGCGCGGGCTGGGTCTCGAGCGGGCGCCGCTCCCGCTTCACGCGGAGATCCGTCGCGAGCGCGTGCTCCAGGATCTCGAGGTCGGTGCGTGCCGAGCGCGACGCGCGCGGCGCCGGGAAGCGCGCGCGGAGCCCGTCCAGCATCCTCTCTTCCGAAGCGAGGTTGGCGAAAAAAGTGGCGGTGCGGCGATCGTCGAGCTCTTCGTCGTGCCCGTGCAGGCCGAGCAGGGTGGCCCGCTCCGGCGACACCGAGACGATGAAGTCGAGGTACGCCTGCCCGGCTCGCGCGATGTCCGCGTCGTCGCGCGTGTCTTCGACAGCGCGCGCGTCGAATGGCAGAACCAAGACGACCCGCTGCGGCGCGCACGAAAGCCCGAAGATCACGGGCAAGAGCCAGGGTTGGAAACGAAGCCGCGGTCTCACTCGCCCCTCCCGCCCCCCCCCGCTCTCTGAAAGTCGTAGACCGCGCCCAGGCCGAGGAGCGCCGAGAGCTCGTCGAGCGCGGTCTGGGTCTCCCGCAGGAGATCCGGGTCGGCGAGATCGCCCGGGTGCAGGCGATCCCGGTACCGCGCGTCCACCCAGGCGACGAGCTTGCCTTCGAGCTCGGGCGTGAAGAGTACGGGGGCCCCGAGCTTCGCCATCTCCTCGTCCTCGAGCGGGACCCGCAGTCGCAAGCACGCCGGCCCACCCCCGTTGTGCATCGACTGCCGTACGTCGAGGTAGCGGACGGCGACGACCGGCCCCCCCGCTTCTTGGACCTTCTCGAGAAAGGCGCGCGAGGGGGGATCCTCCTGTGCGTCGAGGGGGGCGACGATCACCATGCGGTCGTCGCCGACGGCGAGCACCTGGGAGTTGAAGGGGTAGGCCTGAACGGCGTTCTCCACGGGGAGCTCGCGGGCGGAGGCCTCCAAGACGAAGAGTTCTTCGCCCAGCTCGCGCTGGAGATCCCGGATGAGCCCTGCGTTGTCCGCAAAGGCGAGCTCGTGCAGCATCAAGAAACGCCCGCTGCCCGCCGCCAGGACGTCGGTGTGGAAGGCGCCTGCGTCGATTCCGCGGGGATGTTGCTGCGGGAATCGGCATCGGGCGGACGGGAGCCTATGGATCCGCGCGAGAGCCAGGCTCGCTTCGCGCGTCTGTCGAGCCGGAAAGCGCTCGGGCCGGTCGCCATTCCCCCAGGCCTGCCTCCCCCACGCGAAGAGATGGATGGCCCCCCTCGAGGTCGACAGGCGAGTCTCGTTTGCGGCGCCCTCGTCGGCGAACTGCCCCCCTCCGGGGAGAGGTTCGTGGACGACGAAAGAACTCTCGTCGGCGAAGATCGCGCGAAGGATGCGCGTCGTCGTCGTCGCCTCGATCGACCTGTGGAACATCTCCTGCAGATTGGCGGGGACCAGGTGGACCCGGCCATCGGCGGTGTCGCTGGAGGGCGCCACGGTGGCTGCGTTCGCCGTCCACATCGACGAGGCGCTGCTGCTCAACCGGAGGAGGAACCCGCCGTCGGCCGAGGCTGCCTGAAGGACCTCCGCGTCGGTGCCGCGAAAACCAAGCTTACGAAGCGTGGACATGCTCGGTCGGTCGTGGGGCGGCAGCACCGCCTGCGGGACGCCGAGCTCCCGAACGAAGCGCATCTTGGCGAGGCCCTGCTTGGCCGCGGCGCGGGGATTGGATACTTGACCGCCGTGCCCGGTGCTGGCCACGTTGCCGCGAGAAAGCCCACCATAGTTGTGCGTCGGCCCGACCAAGCCATCGAACTGAACCTCGCGCATCCTTCTGCCTCAACCCCCTCGGTCGCGTGCGGCGAGCTTCACGAGCTCCGCCTCATAGCTGGAGAGGGCACGAGCCGCCTCCGCGAGAGAGACCGGGCGCGCGTACACGAGGGTCTCCGCTTCGCGACGGCGTTCATGGATCTTTGGGTCGACAGTCGCGCCTCGTGACGAAAGCGCATTCTCTTGCGCGCGCCGCGCCGCGAGCCGCCCCGCGAGCTCGGCGCGTTCGGCCAACGTGGCAAGAACCTTGGCCAGGACGGCGCGATCCTGCGTCATGTACGCGCGCGCAGTCTCGGTCCAGCGTTCGAGCCCCGTCTCGGCGGGCCCGAAGCGACCCGCGCGCGCCGCCTCCTCGATCTTCTGCCGCCACGGATCGAGGCCCCGGACGAGCGCGTCGTCCGATAGGGGTGGAAGGACGACGCCGGTGATCTCCGTTGCCGCGCGGGCGATCGCCTCGCGCGCGGCCGCGTGGATCTCCCCGGCTTCCCGCTGGATCTCGAGCGCCGCTGAGATCCCGTCCTCCACCCGCATCCTTCGCGCTTTCTGCTCTTCGAGGTTCAGACGAAGCTCGCGCAGGCGCGGGAGCAGGCCGGCATCGACGACTGCCGCGATGCCGAGCGGATCTTTCGCCACCGCGGCGCGTACGCGACCGAGCTCACGCTCCAGCCACTCGATCTCGGCTGCGACCCCGGAGGAAAGACCGACCTCCCTGGCCAGGACCTCCACGGAGGCGAGCTCTCCCTCGGCTCCAACCATCACGGGCTCGAGTCGGGACCACGCCTGCCCCACGAGGGTGACGGCGTCCCGCGCCGCGACGAACGCTTCCGACATCGCGTCGAGGAGGCGGTCGGGGACGACGCGCACCTCGCTGGTCGCCGCATCGAGCAACCCTCGCTCAGCGAGCGGCCTCGGCGGGCTCGCCAGCACGATCGACGGGCCGTACAAGAGCTCCCGAATCTCGCCGAGCTTCTTCTCCTTGTCCCAGAAAGAAAGGTTCGCGCGGATCTCCCTCGCGTGGAGGACCACCTCCGTGAGGCGGGCGCGGTGCTCGAAGAGGTCCCCGAGCGCGCGGAGCGCGGGTTCCACCTTTTGCCGCGTGACGCCCTCGAGCCGCGACTTCTGCTCGTCCGCGCGCGAGAGGAGCTCGTAGACGGGCTCGCTCTCGAGGGCGACGAGGTTCTCGTCCACACGCCGGAGGCGGTCTTCCCACGCGACCAAGAGCTCGTCGACCTCCGCTTCGGCGTTCATGCGACGTACTCGCGGAGACGCATCCGGATGCCGAACCAGCCGGCGAGCGCGATGAGGAGAGTGAGCCCCGGGTCCAAGATCTCGGCCCTCTTGAGCTCCGCCTCGGCCCGCGCGATGGCGTCGCCGAAGCCGGAATGATTGATGTCGAGCGTCCTTTGGAGTGCTTGATCGAATCGGTTGAAGGCGGCGTTCGACTCGTCCGGCCGCGCTCCGATGCCGAGCTCGATCGCCTGGGAATCCTTGCCCGCTTGCTTCAGGCTGCGCATCGTTCCGTCGATCGCGTAGTAGCGGGCGAAGCCGTTCAACGTGTCCGCGGCTGCCTCGTACTCGCCCGGGAACGTGATGTTGCGCACCTCGTCCCAGAGCATCCCTTGATGCTCGGCGACACGCCCGCCTCTCTGGACGATGCGCGCCCCTTCGGTTTGGCGGCGGCCAGCTGAGCGGCGGCCGGCGTGGGCAGAGACGGCGCCCCGGTCAAGGCGTCGACCTTTCGCTGAAACTCTCTCTCGAAGCCGCGCAAAGGCGATGCGTCGAGGAGATAGCGACTCTCGTCCCCGTTTGCGTCGAAAGCGATCGCGCGAGCCCGAATGAGCGCGTAGATCGAATCGAACGCGTCGAGCTTGGCGACGCGCAGATCCTCGCGTGTATCCGAGAAGGAGCGAACGAGATACGCCGTGAGAACGAAGGCGCCGGCGGTCGCGATCAAGAGGGGCACGTTGAAGACCCGGCGCATCCTGCGAAAAAGGAACCACTGCGCCCAGAGAAGGGACCCGACGAGGCAAAGACCCATGGCGCCGGCCACGTATTCCGACGCCTCGTTGGCGCGGAGCTGCACAAGATACGCGGTGTCCATCTGCGCTTTCTTCGCGCCGTCGAGTTGGTCCACGGCGCCGAGGAGCTTGCCGTGCAAGAGGTCGGTCGCGACCCAATAGGCATCTCTGGCCGCCGAGTCCTCGCCCCGGACGTGAAGAAGCCGGGCCTCTGCTTCCTTCTCGAGGTAGCGCCCGAAGTCGACCGTCATCGCCGCGATCGGGCCGCGCTCAGCGTCGCCGTTGGTGATGTTCTCTGCCGCCTTCAGGATGGCGTTCGTGGCGACGACGCGCTCCTTCTCGATCCCGGTCTCCGCCGCCGCGCGATGGGCCGCGTTCCCGAGGAGGGCGTTCGCGACGTTGGCGTCCAAATCGGACAGCGCTGTGCCAATCTCCTCGACCGCGACGATGCTTGGAGCGGTGTCCCTCGCGATCGTCCGGAGCGCCGAGCGCGCTTGCCCGAGGGTGGTCTCCCCGACGAAGAAGAGAAGCCCGGCGAAGAGCCAGACGAGCGTGCGAAAAGCGACGAGGCGCCGCGGGGTCGTCCACTCTTGGCGGATCGCTTTGCCCAGTGCTTGGCGGGCACCGTGTGCCGGGATGCCGTAGGTCGCGACGCCGTTCGGAGTCACGGCCGTCTCCCTAGCCGTATCCGGGTCCATCGACCCAGCGTGACCGTGTCTCCTTCGTTCAAAACTTGCCGCGATCCCGGCGGCACGTCCGCCCCGTTCAGGCGCGTCCCATTGAGCGAGGATAGGTCTTGAAGGGAGACCGAACCGTCGACGTTCTTGAGGAACTTGGCGTGACGGCGAGAGGTGCCGGGATCCCCCAGGGGAATGTCGGGCCGAATGTCGCGACGATCGTCGCGACGACCCACGAGCATTTCGGGTTCGTCGATGGAGAAGATGCGAGGGGCTTCATCTTGGGGGCAAGGACTTTTCGGATCGGGATCGGTATCCAGCGCCGGATCGACGGTCACGACGAGCTCCCAAGCCTCAGGTGGCGCGGCCGTGCGCGGCACAGGCGCTGGCGCAGGCTCGGATTCGGCGGGGGGCGGACCCCCCTTGCGCGTGACAAAGTCGTAGCGGCAGACCTCGCAGAAGCGCGCTTCCGCGGAGGTACGTGGCTCCCCGCAAGCCGGACACGCATCCTCCGCGCCGGCCGAGGCCGCTCGGGGCAGAGAGCTGGCGCCACTCGCCACGGACATCGCCACGACGCCTCCCGCTTTCCGGGGCATCGACGCGCCGCAGACGGAGCAATAATCGAGCTCCGTCGACTCGTGACCCTCTCGACATTGGGCCGTCATTTCGCCGTCATACCCCCGGGCCGTGGCCGCCGGCAGAGCCACCCCGCGCGACGCGCTTGGTCGTCCGCGACTCGAGCTCCAGATCCATCGTCGCCGCCTTCTTGACGTCCCTCTTCAGCCGGATCGTACCGTTGGCCGCGTCGACGACCTCGACGACCTTCGCGAGCCTCTGGGTCATGTCGGCGTTGTGGGAGGCGTGAGCGATCTGGACGGCTTGACCGAGGAGCTCGGTCGCCGCCGCAAGGTTCCCCTTCTCGCGCTGCTCGAGCCCCTCGCGGATGGCGTTCGCGAGCTCGTCCTGACCCGTGTAGTGGGCGACGTGATCGTCGATGCGAGAAGAGAGCGAGTCCTCCCCCGTCCAGTTCGCGAACAGACGGGCCTCGGCCGGCTTGTCTTCTCGCCCTTCCCAACCGTTCGCCCCGAACGCCTGGTACGCCATCGAAGGGCGAGCGGCGAGCATCTCGTCGTTGACGCCACCTGCCCGAACCGAGATGGCGACGTGGAAGTCGCGCGACTCGCCCGCGGACCAGGCGCCGGTCATGTATTCGCGGACCTGCGCGGAGACGGCCTTGGCCTTGTCGGTCAGCTCTTCGATCGTGGGATTGACCTGCTTGACGAAGACGACGTCGGCGCCCTGAGGGGTCCAGAGTCGCAGGCGTACATCCTTGAGGGTCTTCGAGCTCGCCTTTGCCATCGCGGCGTGGAAAGCCGCGTCGATCCCCTGAGGGTCCGGAATGAGAGAAGCCTTTCCGAGCAGCTCGCGCGCGATCTCTTGCACCTCGCCGACGCGCCAGTCGGTGCCCACTCCCCAGCAGTCGCACTGAAAGACGCCCTCGCACGCCTCGAGCTCCGACGCCACGCTCGAGGGCTGCTCGCTCTCGTTCTTTCCGTCGGTGAGAAAGACAGCCTGGCGAATCGCGTCCGGCGAGCGATCGAAGATCCTGCGCGCGGCCGCCAGCCCCGTCGACATCGCGGTGCCCCCGCCCGCGCTGAGGCTGACGAGCGCCTGGCCCGCGGCCTTCTTGTTGACCTCCGTCGCCTGCGAGTGGTCCACGACGACCTGCGCCAGCGAGTCGAACGCGACGACGAAGAAGTAGGCCCGATCGTCGAGCATCGAGATCGCTCGCGTGACGGCGTGCTTCACGCCAAGGATTCGTTCGCCGCTCATGGATCCCGACTTGTCGACGATGAAGCCGACGACGAGCTGTCCACCCCCTTTTCCGGAGGCGTCCGCCGGCGCAGTGACTTGCAGAATGGCGTCGACACGCGTCTGGCCGGGCGACAGGTACCGATTCTGAAACGCTTCCAACTTGAACGCCATCGTTCGCTCCGTTCGACTCTCGAGCCTACAACACTCCCGTCCAAAGCTCGCGTCGCGGCGGCCGGCGCCTCAGCGCTTGCCTACATGAGTCCCAAAAATTCCTCTCTAATCCGCTTGCGGCCCTGTTCGCCGGGACCGTACGATTGTCTTATCGTGGGTTTTTCGTCCCTTCGCGCGACTGGTCTCCTCTGCGTCGTCGCCTTTGCCGGCTTGGCGGGATGCGGCGCCTCGGACAGCAGCAAGTTCCCGCCGGGGCACGATGGCGGCACCACGGGGTCGAACGACAGCTCCGCCTACGGGGACGCCCCTTTGTTCGTGACCGATTCATCGACCAGCGGCACGGAAGGCGGCGCGGCGACGACGTTCGATGTGGAGCCGAGCGCGCTCCAGACGATCGCGGTGTCGGCCGGCGCGATGACACCGACGGTCGGCTACAAGGCGACCGTCGATGGGAAGCCCGTTCATGTCGCCTGGACCGTCGATCGCGGCGATGTCGCGTCGATCGGCGCCGGGCCTTCGGCGGACGCCACGCTGCGCCCCACCGGAACGACCGGGGGCCTGGTGCACGTGATCGCGGGCTACAAAGGAAAGACGCTCCAGCGTTCGGTCTTCATCAAGATCTCGGCGACTCAAAACGGCGCAAACGCGGCGGCCCCCGGCGAGAGTCAGCAGATCCCCACCTCCCTGGCGCAGCTCGTGAGCGGCGGGGGAGTCGGTGGAGTCGGCGGCGAGGGGCTCGGAGGCCCCGTCACCAGCTCCACCACGCTCACGGCCCTAAAGAAGCCGGCATCCGATGGCTCGACCGAGGGACTCGCGTTTCTCTACCCGTATGACCAGACCGTCTTCCCCCGCGGCTTGCTCGCGCCGCTCATC